>Ga0208116_1000159_pt1 | contig 23292 bp, 22 predicted proteins | sample LakWasMeta9_HOW4_2_FD_183859 | JGI IMG/M metagenome (GOLD analysis project Ga0208116, IMG submission 183859) | Freshwater sediment methanotrophic microbial communities from Lake Washington under simulated oxygen tension - Sediment Metagenome... | ecosystem: Environmental > Aquatic > Freshwater >... | reverse complement strand
ATAGCAAGAACTCGAAGCTGCTTTCTTGATTGTTGGCGCCACGTAAAGCGGAACATTGTGAAACCCCAATTGAAAACTCCGAAACAGCCGCAGCCTTCCGAATTGCAGGCCCTGCATCAACTTTACCAAAGTGGCCGTTTGCAGCAGGCCGAGGCCCAGGCGCAGGCCTTACTCGGCGCCTCTCCGAAAGCGCCGGTGCTGTACAACATCATCGGGCTTTGCCAGCAAGGGCAGGGGAGATTGCGCGAGGCGGCGGCCAGTTTCCGGAAGCTCCTGGCGATCGATCCGAACATCGCCGAAGTTCATTTCAACCTGGGCGTGCTGCAGACGCAGTTGAACGATCCGAAGGCGGCGGTCGCCTGTTACCGTAAGGCCTTGCAACTGAAGCCGTCGTTGCCGTCTGCGCATTTCAATCTGGGCGCGCTGTTGCAGGGGCAGGGATTTCTGAAGGAGGCGGCGCAGCATTACCAGAAGGCCGTCGATCTGGAGCCGCGTTTTTTCGAAGCGTTTGGCAATCTCGGCGCCGTGCTGCAACTGCAAGGGCGGCTCGAAGAGGCCGAGCAATGCTACCGCAAGGCGCTCACGATCCATGCCGATGCGCGCGGCCACTTCAATCTCGGGACCGTCTTGTACGGACTGGGGCGGCATCAGGATGCGGTCCTGGAGTTCCGGGAGGCGGTCGATCTCGATCCCGGTTTCGCCGATGCCTGGAACTCGCTCGGCGAAACCCTGCGCGACCGCGGCGAGATGGAAGAGGCGGTGCGCTGCTATGAACGGGCATTGGCGGCAGAGCCTCGGCATGGCCGGGCGCAATACAACCTCGGCGAGACGCTCTGCCTCGCCGGCCGTCTGGATGACGCGATTCCCTATTTCGAAGCCTCCGACTTTGCCGACAGCAAGGAGCGGGCGCTGCAGTGCCTGTACAAAACCGGACAATTCGAGTCGTTCAAACAACGCTTCGACCAACTCGCGGCCCGGTCCAAGCATCATTCGGTGCTGCTCGGCGCGCTGGCGTCCCACTATGCGACCAACTTCGGCCAGCCAAATGCCTATCACTTCTGCAAGGAGCCGATGGACTATGTGCTGCATACGCGGATCGACGAGCTGGCCGCGCCCGATAGCCCGCTGCTGCACGAACTGTTGCAGGACATCCGGCATCTCGCGATCGCCGAAAGAAAGCAGGGGCGGCTGTATTACGGCATGCAGTCCGCCGGTAATTTATTGTTGAGATCGGAACCGTCTTTCCAGAAGCTGGCGGCGCTGATTCGCCAGAAAATCGCCGAATACCGGCAGCATTTTGCCGGCAGCCGCGAGGAAATCATCAGGGCCTTTCCGCATCGGGTCGAGTTTACCAGCTCCTGGTATTTAAGGATGAAGCAGGGCGGCTATCTGACCTCGCACATCCATGAGGAAGGCTGGATCAGCGGCTGCGTTTATCTGAAGCTGCCCGAAAAGAGCAGCGGTCACGAAGGCAGTTTCGCCTACAGCACCGACGGCGACGATTATCCGAGGCTGCATGACGATTTTCCGAGCCAAATCGTCGATCAACAGGTCGGCGATCTGGTGCTGTTTCCTTCTTCCTTGTTCCACCGCACGATTCCGTTTCATTCGGACCAGGAGCGGGTCTGCGTGGCGTTCGACGTGAAGCCTGCCTCGATGTAGGGTACGCTCCGCGTACCTTGACAAAGCCCGATCACCAGGGGCTCTGAAAATGGTACGCGAAGCCTACCCTACAGCCCTTCCCAGGGCTTGTATAAGCCTTCGACGTTTACGCCGAATAGATCGAGCACCCGCCCGACCGTTTCATCAACCATCGCGGCCAAGGAGTCGGATTTACTGTAAAAGGCCGGCATTGGCGGAAACATGATGCCGCCCATTTCGGTGACCGTCCCCATATTGCGGATATGCATCAGATTCAGCGGCGTTTCGCGCGGCATGATCACGAGGCGTCGCCGTTCTTTCAGCACCACGTCGGCCGAGCGCGAGATCAGGTTGTCGCCGAAGCCGTGTGCGACCGCGGCGAGCGTCTTCATCGAACACGGCGCGATGATCATGCCTTCGGTCTTGAAACCGCCGCTGGCGATGCTGGCGGCGATGTCGCTGATGCCGTGGGTCACATCGGCCAGGCGATAGAGGTCGGCGCGCTTCATGTCCATCTCGTGTTTCAGGTTCACGATGCCGGCATCCGAGATGACCAGGTGTGTCTCCCATTCCGGCTGCGGCTTCAGGTGCTCCAGCATCCTGACGCCATAGACCGCGCCGGTCGCGCCGGTCATCGCGATGATCAAACGTTTTTTCTGCATGCCGGTTCCTTCTTTACACGCCTGGATTTTCGGAGGACGCCAGCCGCTCAGCAAAACGATCGGCCGCGCTCACCAGGGCGTCGATCATATCGTCGCCTTGGGCGATGTGGGCGGCGTTCGGCAGCACGATCATGTCGGCCTCGGGCAGGGCATGTTGCAGGCTGAACGCGGCTTCTATCGGGCAGACCAGGTCGTTGCGGCCGTGGATGATCACGGTTGGAATACCGTGCAGTTTGTTGCAGTTGTCCAGAATCTGGTTTTCCTCGACGAAATAGCCGTGTTCGGCATAATGCAGTTCCATCGCGGCCTGCTGGACCATTTGCTCGGTCACATGGCTGTTTTCGTCGGCCTCAAAGGCGTTGCCGAGCGCGACTTGTCCGCCCCAGGCCGACCATGCGCGGGCGACCCGGCGCTGGGCGATCTCGTCGTCGCCGGCAATCGCCTTGCAAAGCCCTTGCAGCAGATTGACGCGGTCGCGCGAGGGGATGCTTTCGTACAGCCGGTGCCATTGTTCGGGATAGATGCGTCCCGCGCCGTTTTTCAGAAACCAGTCCATATCCATCTGCCGCGCCAGGAAGACGCCGCGCAGGATCAGCCCGAGCACCCGGCCAGGATGCTGCTGGGCATACAGCAGCGCCAGCGCGGCGCCCCAGGAGCCGCCGAACAACAGCCATTGCTCGATGTTCAGATGGATGCGGATGCGCTCCATGTCGTCGATCAGATCCTGCGTCGTGTTGTTCTCGATCTCGCCGAACGGCTTCGACTGGCCGCAGCCGCGTTGATCGAACAGAATGATGCGGTAGAGTGCCGGATCGAAAAAACGCCGATGATCGGGTTTGGTGCCCGAGCACGGGCCGCCATGCAGGAATATCACCGGTATGCCTTCGGGATTGCCGCTTTCCTCGACATAAACCGCATGCTGGCTGCCGGTTTCAAGATAAAAAATAGGGTTGGGATCGATCTCTGGGTATAACGTTTTCATGCGGTAAGTGGGTTAAATTCCCTTCTGCGTAGGGTACGCTCTGCGTACCGTTTTGATAAAACTTGCCGGGTTTTCCGGGGTATGAGTCAGAGGCGAGGAAAGGCCTGGCGGATGGTTTTGCGTCAACGCCGCCCGCCCAGCAACGACCCCAACACCCCGCGGATGATCTGCCTTCCGACCTGACTGCCGATGCTGCGCGCGGCGCTTTTGAGCAATGCTTCGGTCGCGGTTTCGCGGCTGCGGGTCTGTCGTGGAGAGCTGGTCTCTTTCCGGGCAATCTTGGCCTGAATGTCTTCGAGGTCCGCCGTGCTGGCCAGCTGCGCTTTCTGTTTGAGTAATTCGTAGGCCGATTCGCGGTCGATCGCCTGATCGTAGCGGCCTTTGAACGGCGAGCGGGCCAGCAAGTCCTGACGCTGCGCGTCGGTCAGCGGGCCGATCTGCGATTCGGGCGGGCGAATGAAGACGCGTTCGACCGGAGTCGGGCTGCCGTCATGATCGAGCACCGAAACCAGTGCCTCGCCTTTCTTCAGCTCTAGGATCGCGGCTTCGGTATCGATCGCCGGATTGGCGCGGAAGGTGCCGGCGACGCTCTTGACGACCGCCTGGTCTTTCGGCGTGAATGCCCTGAGTGCATGCTGGATCTTGAGCCCGAGCTGGCCGAGAATGTCTTCCGGCACGTCGAGCGGGCTCTGGCTGATGAAATAGACGCCGACGCCTTTCGAGCGGATCAGCCGGACGATCTGTTCGATCTTGTCGGTCAAGGCCTTCGGCGCCTGCTCGAACATCAGATGCGCCTCGTCGAAAAACAGCACCAGCTTCGGCCGCTCGGCGTCGCCGGCTTCGGGCAGGTTTTCGTACAGTTCAGCGAGCAGCCAGAGCAGGAAGGTCGCATACAGGCGCGGCGACTTGGTCGTCAGCTCGGTCGCGTCCAGGATGCTGATCACGCCGTTGCCGGAGAAGTCGGTCTTGCAGATGTCCTCAAGAGCCAGCGCCGGCTCGCCGAAGAAGTCTTCGGCGCCCTGCTGTTCGAGCACCAGCAGTTGCCGTTGAATCGCGCCGAGGCTGGCGGAGGCGATCGTGCCGTATTCGGCCTGTAATTCTTTCGCATTCTCGCCCATCCAGGTCAACAGCGCGCGCAGGTCTTTCAGATCGAGCAGCAGCATGCCGTTATCGTCGGCGATCTTGAAACCACTGTAGAGCACGCCGCTCTGGGTGTCGTTCAGCTCCAACAAATTGCCGAGCAGCAGCGGCCCCATGTCGGCGACCGTGGCGCGCACCGGATGGCCGCTTTTGCCGAACACGTCCCAGAACACGGCCGGATTGCCGCGCGGCTGGAAGCCGGTCACGCCGGTCAGTTGCACGCGTTCACTGATTTTGTCGTTGATTTGGCCGGGCAGTGCGATGCCGGACAAATCGCCCTTGATGTCGGCCAGAAACACCGGCACGCCGATCTTCGAGAAGCCTTCGGCCAGGATTTGCAGGGTCACGGTTTTGCCGGTACCGGTCGCGCCGGAAATCATGCCGTGCCGGTTGGCCATCGCGGCATTCAATAAGACCTTGACGCCGTTCTGTCCGCCGATAAATAATTCCTGCATGGTGAGACCTGCTAAGAGTCGTGTGATGAGCCATCGTAGCACAGCCCCATCTTGCAAGAAAGCGGCGCTTCCTCTATAACTATTATCAAACTATTAACGCCAGGCCGGGAAAAGTTTGTTTCCGAGTTCGGCAGGGCATATCCAACACTGTCATCAGGGAAACGATGATTCCGCGCTATCGGTCGGGGCGCGCATGAAAACCTGCCGTTTTATTATCCCATACAGCATTTCTAAATTTTCGAGGTAACCCTTATGTCAACCGTGGCAGATCCCATCGTAGGAAACTGGTACAAGGATTTGGAAAACAATCTGACTTTCAAAGTGATCAACATCGAGGAAGGCGAGGATTCGATCGAGGTGCAGTATCTCGACGGCGACATCGGCGAATACGATCACGAGAGCTGGTATAATTCGACTTTCGATTTTATCGAGGAACCGGAAGACTGGAGCGCGCCTTTCGACGACATCGAAGGCGACGATCTGGGCTATACCGACACGGACGAGCATCGGCGCAACCCCGAGGACATCGATTTCGAAGATTATTTGGATTAAACAGGACACAACATTATGAGAATGGACCCCCAGGAATTCCTGGATTGGGAGACGAAGCGGATCACCTTGCTCGCGATGTCGGGAGCCGGCAAGACCACGCTCGCGAACAAATTGCCCAAGGCCAAGTGGTTTCACTATTCGGGCGACTACCGGATCGGCACCCGCTATCTGGAAGAGCCGATCATGGACAATATCAAGCGCCAGGCGATGCATGTGCCGTTCCTGCGCGACTTGCTGCTGTCCGATTCTATACGGATCAGCAACAACATCACGGTCGAAAATCTGGCGCCGGTATCGAGTTTTCTCGGCAAACTCGGAAATCCGAACTTGCACGGGCTGTCGCTCGAGGAATTCAAGCGCCGGCAAAAACTGCATCATCAGGCCGAAATCTGCGCGATGAACGATGTGCAGGATTTCATCGCCAAGGCACAGGACATCTACGGCTACAAGCATTTCATCAACGATGCCGGCGGCAGCGTTTCCGAACTCGATTGCCCCGAAGTGATCGAAAATCTCGCCAAGCACACACTGATCGTCTATATCGAAATCCCGAACGATCTGGAGCAAACGATCATCGCGCGCGCCAAGGCCGAGCCGAAACCGCTGTATTACCGGGAAGAGTTTCTCGACGAAAAGCTCCCCGAATTCATGGCGCTGAAAAACTATGCCACGACCGACGAGATACCCCCTAATGAATTCGTGACCTGGGTGTTTCCGGAACTGTATCAGTCCAGACTGCCGCATTACCAGGCGATCGCCGACCAGCACGGTTATACGATCAATGCGCACGAGGCGGCGAAGGTTGAGACCGAAGACGATTTTATCCGCCTGATTGCCGCGGCGATCGCGGCCCAGCAATGACGGATTGATTTGATGCCATTAGTCGCTCACACCGATTTACCGACATTCTCACGGCTCAAGGAAGAAGGCGAGGTGATCCTGGAGGTCGACCGCGCCAGCCATCAGGACATCCGCGAGATGCACATCGGCCTGTTGAACATCATGCCCGATGCGGCGCTGGAAGCGACCGAACGGCAGTTTTTCCGGCTGGTCGGCGCCTGCAACCAGATCGCGCAGTTTCATGTGCATCCCTTCACGATCGAGGGCCTGCCCCGAGGCGAGGCGGCGAAAGAGCATATCGCGAAGTATTACGAGTCGTTCGAAAAGATCAAGCAGGACGGCCTGGACGCCTTGATCATCAGCGGCGCGAACGTGACCCATCCGCACTTGCCCGAGGAAGATTTCTGGCAGCCGTTGACCGAGGTATTTGCCTGGGCCAAGGAAAACGTGACGTCGGTATTATGTTCGTGCCTCGCGACGCATGCGCTGATCGAGTATTGCTACGGCATCGAACGCACCCGGCTGCCGGCCAAGCGCTGGGGCGTATTTGCGCACCGTCTGGTCAACCGCACGCATCCTCTGGTCGCCGAAATCAACACCCGCTTCGATGTGCCGCACTCGCGCTTCAACGAGATTTTTCAAAAGGACATGGAAGCGAAAGGATTGAAGGTGCTGGCGGTCAGCAAGGATGCCGGCGTGCATCTGGCGGTCAGCCCGGACGGCTTCCGTATCGTGTTCTTTCAGGGGCATCCCGAATACGACGACATCAGCCTGCTGAAGGAATACAAGCGCGAGGTGCTGCGCTACTATCGCGGCGAAATCGACGAGTATCCGCCGTTTCCGGTTAATTATTTCACGCCGGAGGCGCAGCGCATCTTCGGCGACTATCGCCAGCATGTGATCGAGGCGCGGCAATCCGGTGGTGCTCTGGACGAGTTTCCGGAAAATCAGGTGCTCGATACGATCGACAATACCTGGCGCGATACCGCGAGAGCCCTGTTCGACAACTGGCTCGGCAAGGTTTATCAACTGACCAACCAGGATCGCCGCCTGCCGTTCATGGACGGCATCGATCCGGAGAATCCTTTGGGGTTATGAGCGTGCATCAGCAATTCTTGCAGCAGGCGATCGAGTTGGCGGTGCAGAATGTCGAATCGGGGCAGGGCGGGCCTTACGGCGCGGTGGTCGTCAGAAACGGCGAAATCATCGCCGGCAGCGGCAACCGGGTGACTAGCAGCCTCGATCCGACCGCGCACGCCGAAATCATGGCGATTCGGCTCGCCTGTCAGAAATTGCAGAATTTTCAGTTAACCGACTGCATTCTATATACCAGTTGCGAGCCATGCCCGATGTGCCTCGGCGCGATCTATTGGGCAAGGCTGCAAAAGGTCTATTTCGCCTGCGACAGGCATGATGCGGCCACGGCGGGATTTGACGACAGCTTCATCTATGAGGAGCTGGCGATTCAGCCTGCCGAGCGCCGCATCGCGATGCTGCATCTCGATCTGCCGGACTCCGGCAGCCCTTTTGCCGCCTGGGCGGAAAAGGGCGATAAGGTGCGATATTGATTCGGCTTTACGCCGATGCCCGGAAGGAAATCGGGCTTAAGGCGGTTTATGGATACGTTGGCTGAGCGGAGTCGAAGCCAACAATTAGCTTCGACTCCGCTCAGCCAACGATATTTTTGCAATCGGCTATGGGTCTTCTTTCTAAGAATATCGCCTCAGGAGGCCGCCAAGCCCGCAATGTTGTAGCCGCAATCGACATAAGTCACTTCGCCGGTGATGCCGGAGGCCAGATCGGAGCACATGAAGGCCGCGACATTGCCGACTTCATCGATCGAGACGTTGCGTTTCAGCGGCGCGGTATCGGCGGCCTTGCTCAGCATCGCCTTGAAGTTGTTGATGCCGGAAGCGGCCAGGGTCCGGATCGGGCCCGCCGAGATCGCGTTCACGCGCGTACCTTCAGCGCCGAGCGCGACTGCCATGTAGCGCACATTCGCTTCCAGGCTCGCTTTGGCGACGCCCATCACGTTGTAATTCGGAATCGCGCGTTCGGCGCCGAGATAGGTCAGAGTCAACAGCGAACCGTTGCGGCCTGCCATCAGGCTTCTGCCGGCCTTGGCCAGCGCGGTGAAGCTGTATGAGCTGATGTCGTGCGCGATACGGAAATTGTCGCGGGTGGTCGCGTTCACATAATCGCCGTCCAAGGCATCGCGCGGCGCGTAAGCGACCGAATGCACGATCGCATCGAGACCGTCCCAATGCTGGCCCAGGACCTTGAAGACATTGTCGATATGCTCGTCGGAACTGACATCGCATTCGATCGTGATGCTGGAACCGCATTCGGCGGCCATTTCCTCGACCCGGCTTTGCAGCTTGTCGTTCTGGAAGGTGAACGCCAGCTCGGCGCCTTCCCGGTGCATCGCCTTGGCGATACCCCAGGCAATCGAACGATTGCTCGCCAGACCGACAATCAAGACCCGCTTGCCTTGCATGAAACCCATTCTGATCTCCCGTTGTTTTTATTGATATACTCTGTGCATGCCAGCCGCCTTGACGATCGAAGTTCAGGTGTTGCTGTACAAACACGATAAAATAAGCCGCAAAGTATCTACGACCACTCCTGCGATGTCCAGTCTTTTGTCAATCAAATTTCGCCGCGCCGGCATTTTGCCTTGCGTCCTGTTTTTTGTTGTGGTTCTGCTGGTTGCGTGCACCGGCTCGCCCTGGAACGATCCCTATCCGGAGCAGGACGACAAGCAGGCGGTGCTGTATATGTCGTTCGCGGAACGGCCGAAGCACCTGGACCCGGCGGTCGCCTACAGCGAGAACGAATATGCGTTCATCGCGCAGATTTACGAGCCGCCGCTGCAATACCATTATCTGAAACGGCCCTATGAACTGACGCCGCTGACCGCCGCCCGCCTGCCCGAAATCATCTATTACGATAAAGAGGGTCAAAAGCTCGGCCCGGATGCCGAGGCAAAGGACATCGCCTACAGCGATTATCTGCTCGAAATCAAGCCCGGCATCCGCTTTCAGCCGCATCCGGCCTTCGCGCAGGACAAGGCCGGGAACTACCGCTATCACCGTCTCGATAAAGCCGAAGTGGATGCCTTGGCGACCGTCAGCGATTTTGCCGAGACCGCCACACGCGAGCTGACCGCCGAGGATTATGTCTATCAGATCAAGCGTCTGGCTTATCCGAAAACGCAGTCGCCGATCGCGGAAATCATGAAGGGCTATATCATCGGCTTCGACGACTTCGCCAAACAAAGCGCGGACAAACCCAAGGACGCGCTCAGAGCTCTGCCAATGACCGGCGTCGAAGCACTGGATCGTTATCATTACCGGATTCGGATCAAGGGCAAGTACCCGCAGTTCAGCTACTGGCTGGCGATGCCGTTTTTCGCGCCGATGCCCTGGGAGGCCGATGCGTTTTACGACCAGCCGGGCTTTAGCGACAAAAACATCACGCTGGACTGGTATCCGGTTGGCACCGGGCCTTATTATCTGGCCGAGAATAATCCGAACCGGCGCATGATGATGTTCAAGAACCCGAATTTCCATCTCGAAGCCTATCCTGCCGAAGGCGAGGTCGGGGACGCCGAAAAGGGCTTATTGCAGGATGCCGGTAAAGCCTTGCCTTTCATTGAAAAAGTCGTCGTGACGCTCGAAAAGGAAACGATTCCGAACTGGAGCAAATTTTTGCAGGGCTATTACGATTCCTCCGGCATCGCCTCCGACAGTTTCGATCAGGCGGTGCAGTTTACCGGCGGCGGCGTGATCCTGACCGAGAGTCTTAAGGAGAAGGACATCCGCCTGCATACCTCGGTCGAAACCTCGATCTTCTATATGGGCTTCAACATGCTCGATGCGACGGTCGGCGGCGACAGTGAAAAAGCCCGGAAACTGCGCCAGGCGATCGCGATCGCGATCGACTACGAGGAATTCATTGCGATCTTCCGGAATGAGCGCGGTGTGCCCGCGCAAGGCGCGATACCGCCCGGCATTTTCGGCAACGAAGAGGGCGAGGCCGGCATCAACCCTTATGTCTATGACTGGATGAACGGCAAGCCGCAGCGCAAATCAATTGATACGGCCCGAAAACTGATCGCCGAGGCCGGCTATCCGAACGGCGTCGATCCGAAAACCGGGGAGCCTCTGATCCTGTATTTCGATACCACCGCGACCAGCGTCGATGACAAGCCGCTGATGAACTGGTACCGCAAGCAGTTCCAGAAGCTCGGCCTTCAACTGGTGATCCGCGCGACCGATTACAACCGCTTCCAGCAAAAGATGAGCGCGGGTAACGCGCAGATTTTTGTCTGGGGCTGGAACGCCGATTATCCGGATCCGGAAAACTTTTTCTCGTTATTGTATGGTTTCAACGGCAAGGTCAAACACAGCGGCGAGAACGCGGGCAATTATCAGAATGCCGAATTCGACCGTCTGTTCGAACAGATGCGCAACATGGAGAACGGCGAGCCGCGTCTTCAAATCATCCGGCAGATGCAGGAGATCGTGCGCCGCGACGTGCCCTGGGTGTTCGGTTTTCATCCGAAGACTTTCTCGCTCTATCACGGTTGGGCGAGCAATCTGAAACCGAATCTGATGGCGAACAACCGCTTGAAATACATCCGGATCGATCCTATCAAGCGCGCCGAACTGCGGAGGCAATGGAACCGGCCGGTGCTCTGGCCGTTGGCCGTCGCCGGGGCGCTGTGCGTCTTGCTGTTCGCGCCCGCCGTCAGCGCCTACCGCCGCCGCACCCATCGCCCCCTGCCGGAAGCCTTGGCCATTCAAACGGAAGTCTCACGATGATCTACTACATTATCCGCCGCCTGCTCTATGCGTTTCCGATCCTGCTCGGGATCAACATCCTGACCTTCGTGCTGTTTTTCGTCGTGAACAGCCCCGACGACATGGCGAGGATGCAGCTCGGCCAAAAGCATGTGACGCCGCAGGCGATCGCGAACTGGAAGCATCAGCATGGCTATGACTTGCCCACGCTCTGGAACGAGCAGGCGCAGGGCGGCGACAAAGTCACCGAGACGATTTTTTATCAAAAATCGGTAGGCCTGTTCCTGTTCCGCTTCGGCGTCTCCGACAGCGGCCGCAACATCGGCGCGGACATTCAGCAGCGCATGTGGCCGAGCTTGGCGCTGGCGCTGCCGAGTCTGGTCGTCGGCCTGTTGACCAATATCGGCTTTGCCTTGCTGATGGTGCTGTTTCGCGGCAGTTATCTGGAATTCGGCGGGCTGGTGCTGTGCGTGGTCCTGATGTCGATCTCGTCGCTGTTCTACATCATCGGCGGCCAGTTCATGATCGGAAAATTGCTCAAGCTGGTGCCGATTTCGGGTTACGACGAAGGCTTCGGCGCCTTCAAGTTTTTGATCCTGCCGGTCGTGATCGGCGTGTTTTCGGGCATCGGTTCCGGCGTGCGCTGGTATCGAACCCTGTTTCTGGAAGAAGTCGGCAAGGATTATGTGCGCACCGCGCGCGCGAAGGGTCTGACCGAAACCCAGACCTTGTTCAAGCATGTGCTGCCGAATGCGATGATTCCGATCCTGACCGGCGTGGTCGTCGTGCTGCCGCTGTTGTTCATGGGCAGCCTGATCATGGAGTCGTTTTTCAGCATTCCGGGTCTCGGCAGTTATACGATCGATGCGATCAACAGCCAGGATTTCGCGATGGTGCGGGCGATGGTATTTCTCGGGTCGATCCTGTATGTGCTTGGGCTATTGCTGACCGATATTTCTTACACGCTGGTCGATCCGCGGGTAAGGTTGTCTTGAACGGCGTGAGTGGGGCAGCGTTCTGGGCAAATTTTGTGAGAGAGATTGTATTTCGATTGGGATGTGATCATTTTGTGGACATGAGTAAAAATCATCCCGGTTTGAATTTTTACCGTTTACTAGGCAGATCTGTGACGCAATTTTTTGCGTCATTTAAGATGGCTATTTAGAGTTGGTGTCATGAACGAGCGTCAAAGTCACCTTATTGCTGGCAGGAAGACACAAGCTGACTGGAAGGAGGTTCGGAGTAGCTTGGTCGGCGGCAGTCCCGAGGCATGGCAAGAAGCATTCACAGACTTTTATGAAACACGGCTGAAGCTTCGGTATCTCGACCCCATCCGCTTTTTGCAGGCCAATGGGAACTGTCAAGGCGAGGGTTTTTCAATCGTCGCAATCCAGTGCAGTCTCATTGAGTTTCTTGAATCCACTGAGCAAGGTATCAATTACCGCTACGTTAGGCACGACGAGAAACTCGGGGAGTTCGAGTACAGCTCGAGCCAAGGAATATTCGTATCTTTTCTTAGTAAGCGGCAACCGTTCGCCCAGACCTTCGACAAAATAGACGCTAAGGAGTTTTATATCGGCGTCAGGTGCGCCTTGCTTCACGAGGCTAGCACCAAGAACGGATGGCGCATTTGGGCAAAGGGACCATGCAACAAGGTAGCAAACGTGACTGATCGAATTCTCTATCGTGACAAGTTCCAAGAGGCCTTGCTCGCATACATCAAAGCCTACGGCGCAAGATTGCCGGATGATCCGCACCTACAGAGCGCCTTCATTCGAAAGTTCGACAATCTGTGCGAGTGAGCCCATGACGGCCAACCAGTCCGTCAACCGAACGCCAAAATGCTAGGCATTTATGAGCAAGCCTTGATGCAAATTTCAAGACCTGATCCTCATTCTGTGGACAGCCTGATCATGGAGTCGTTTTTCAGCATTCCGGGGCTCGGCAGTTATACGATCGATGCGATCAACAGCAAGGATTTCGCTATGGTGCGGGCAATGGTATTTCTAGGGTTGATTCTGTATGTGCTTGGGCTGTTACTGACCGATATTTCTTATACGCTGGTTGATCCGCGGGTTAGATTATCTTAGACGATGCGAGAAAGTAGCCTCGATGAAGTGCAACGGAATCGAGGATCGACAGCCTTTGATTATCCTCGATTTCACTACGTTACATTGAGGCCGCTGGCTAATAATATCTGACGTAATGATTTTCCGCTAGCGACCAAGAAGGAGTTGCTCTGACAGGTATCGGCATTTGAAAATCGCCACCCTGTGAGCTATATTGACTTAGATTCCTTGTTAAGTTTGGAAAGAGTCAACTTGGCAGGTTCACAGGAAGACAAAGTTGTCATCAGCAATAAACTGTCGATAATGGAGATGTAATGAATTTACCATCTAAGCTTCGATTTACCCTTATTAATAACCTTACCGAAGATGAAGTAAAAAAAAGCGATTATGTTGTCTATGCTCTCGTATGCCCTGAAGGGGTATATGTTGGAAGGACAAGTGATCCAGTTAAGCGGTGTCAGGAACATTGGGACGCCGCGTTTAATAAAGACAGCATTCATCATGACGAAAACCTTAAAGCTGTAATTCGAAAATGCGGCAACACGTTTACTCATTATATTGTTGCCATTGCTTCAACCGAAGAAGCAGCACAAAGCAAAGAAGCGGCGGCAATTGAGTACTATGGTGATCGGCTTAACATGATAGATGAAACCATTCGTAGCGGAAGAGACTATAACTTCATCCCTATTGGTAAACAAATAGGCCGAACTGTTTTTCTTGAAAAAAAAGGAACCACAGGTGCATGGCATTCTAGGAACGACTCTCAAAGAAAAACTGTAACCGCCGAGATATACATGAGTGGAGGTAAAAAAAGACTGCGGACGATTGATGGGCAACCATTTCCGGCTGGACTGAATATAGAATGTTCCGAAAACGAAAGAACAAAATTTAATGTTGGAGATAAAGTGCGTATCAATGTTGCAATGTCAGAAAAACGAGGCACTAAATATTTGGTTGCAGCAAAAACCTCCTCGTTAGTATTGGTTAAATAAGCAAGAAATCATGAGGTCAGGTTTTGTTTCTTGCATAGGCAAGCCTTGACCCCATTCATATTTCCTTCCACGTGACTGTCTGCGGCAGCACGTTAAGTCAGGAGTCAGATAACTCTGCGGCATGAGCAACGTTCTCTTTATCTGCGGCAAGAACCGGTGGCGTAGCCCCACGGCTGAACAGGTGTTTGCGGAGCATCCTGGTATTGAGTGCGCATCCGCGGGTCTGAGCCACGACGCCGAAACGCCTTTGTCTGCTGAACTCATTGAATGGGCGGATCTGATCTTCGTTATGGAGCAAACGCACAAGAGGAAGCTATCCGCTGGTTTCAAGGCGAGCCTTGTGGGCAAGCGTGTTGTGTGCCTCAACATCCCGGACAACTACAAGTTCATGGAGCCTGCTCTGGTCAAACTGCTCAAAACGAAGGTCACCCCATTTTTGCCGCAGGGGCATGGACATTTCAGGCAAGGGGCAAGCGAGTGAGCATGTAGTCCTACCTTGAAAGGGATTTTCACTAAGCAAGTAGCCTCGATGTAGCCATGCGGGATCGAGGAAAATCGAAGCCACAAATCCCCCGATTCCGCTGCGCTTCATCGAGGCTACTTATTGGGCAATGCGAAGGGTAGGCGAAGCGCATGGTTTGCGATTGATGCGCCTTCTACGTCAGCACATCCTGCAGAACTGTCATGACATCGAAGAGCATACAGTCCGCTTATCTGTCTGTGACAAATAACGCGGTATAATGAGGCTTTTCACTATTCGAAGAGTTCCATGAATCCGCAATGGAAAAACTTTCTGCTTTCCGAGCTGGCCGTGATCGAGAACGATGGCCGCATCGTTTTTGCCGAATCCCAATCCGATCAGCCTCATATCTACCCGATTTCCGATCTGGCCGTGTTATCGGTCTCCGGCAAGGATGCGGCGAAACTGCTGCAAGGCCAGTCCACCTGCAATGTTTTCGAGGTGACTGAAACCCAGGCGCGGATAGGCGCATTCTGCAATCCGAAAGGCCGCGCGATCGCGACGTTTTTGCTCGCGAAAAAAGCGGACGAGTATTTGCTCGTGTTGCCGCAGGAGTTGCTGGAGCCGGTCAAAACCCGCCTGCAAAAATATGTGCTGCGCTCGGACGTAAGGTTTGCCGACCGTTCGAACGAACTGTGTCTGCTGGGTCTTGGCTGGAGCGAAACAGCCGCCGAACCGCTGTTTGCGGCTCGTTGTGTCGATGGCATGGTATTGATATCGCTCAGTTCGACGCCGTATCGCACGCTCGTGATCGCCGAGCCGGAACAGGCGGAAAACCTGTGGACCGATCGCTTGGGTCAAGGCTATGCGCCCGGCAACTCGGAAGACTGGCGCTTGCTCGATTTGCTTGCAGGTATCCCCTGGCTAAGCCAGGCCACTTCGGAAGAACACGTTCCGCAAATGTTGAACCTGGACAAACTAGGCGGCATCAGCTTCACGAAAGGCTGCTACACCGGTCAGGAAATCGTCGCGCGGACGCACTATCTAGGCAAGGCCAAGCGTGCACTGTTTCTGGCCGAATGCGCGCTCGGCACCGCGCCCTCGGCCAATGCGGCCATCCGGGACCGCAGCGGTGGCGAGCAAAGCCGCGGTCAGGTATTGACCGCGATCAGCCGTGACGGCATTTGTCATCTGCTGGCGGTGCTGCTGGTTTCCGAAAGCGGCGAATATGACCTGGTGCTGAAGGATCATCCCGAAATTTCCCTCCGATTGTTACCTTTACCTATCGCATGAACGATCAAGCCATTCTGAACTTCCGCCGCCTGGGCCTGTTGACCATTTTCGCGGTGTATCTGGTGATCCTGGCCGGCGGCATCGTCCGGGCTTCCGGCGCGGGCATGGGCTGCCCGGACTGGCCGACCTGCTTCGGCCGCTGGATTCCGCCGACCGACGAGTCGCAGCTGCCGGCCGATTATCATCAGATTTACGCACAGCGCGGCTACAAGAATACCGAGTTCAACCCGGTCAAGACCTGGACCGAATACTCGAACCGGCTGGTCGGGGCGACCACCGGCCTGTTCGTACTGCTGACCGCCTGGATATCGCGCATCTTCCTGAAACGCGACAAGGCGATCTTCTATTTGTCGCTGACGAATCTGTTCCTGATCGGCTTTCAGGGCTGGCTCGGCTCGACGGTGGTCGCGAGCAATCTGAAACCGTACATGATCACGCTGCACATGCTGATGGCTTTGCTGATCGTGGCGCTGGTGATCTACACGATCACCCGTTCGCAGCGCGAGACTTTCGCCAACATCGACAGCAGCCGGCTGACGCCGCGCGCCAAGACCGTGCTGCTGGTCGCGATCGGCATGACCTTGCTGCAGGTCGCGATGGGCACGCAGGTGCGGGAAGCGGTCGATTTCATCTCGCACGAACACAGTTATATCGACCGGCAATTCTGGCGCGACGATTTTCCGATCATTTTTTATGTGCACCGGTCGTTCTCGTCGATCATCCTGCTCACGAATTTCTGGGTGTTCTGGAAGCTGCGGCAGGCCTGCGACCGGCAAAGTCTGTTCCTGCGTACCGGCTATGTGCTGATCGGCCTGATCGTAACCGCGATCCTCGCCGGCGTGACGCTGGACCGCCTCGGCATGCCGCCGGTCGCGCAGCCGATTCATCTATTGATGGCGAACCTGATCTTTGGGGTGCAGTTTTTCCTGTATATGGGGCTGCGTTATTCGGCAGTGAATCAGCGCTGAAATTGGATGAAGCACGACGAACTTAACAACATGCGATCCTGGCGGGGCGACTTCAGGCGCCCCGCCTGTTTTTGATCATAAGCCCAAGGGGGGCAAATGGCGAATACTTTTCTGAGTCCGTCCCGAGTGCAAATAGCAGTCGTCTTGCTGCTGGTTTTGTTGGGACAGGGCTGCACAGAACCCGCCGTTCGCGTCGAATCGCTGGAACCGGATGAAGCCGCTTGTCTCAATTGGTACCAAAAACTCGATACCCTGTTGGCCGAATACCAACTGATCGATCCTGCTACAACCAAGGTCACCGGTTTTCCATCGCTGCGAGCCGATCGCTTTCTCGCTTCCTTCCGCACACAGAGCTTGACCGATGCCGCCCATGCGCAGTGGCTGCAACGCATGCGGCAACTGGACGCCTCTTTGCGGCTTAAGGAATCTGCGAATCTGCCGACGGCCGCCGCAAAAACGGTGCTCGCCGCGGCGCCCTTGCCGGGCTCTCTGGAACAGGTGCTGCAGCAATGCGGCAATCGTCTGGTTGAGGAGGCTTTGCTGCGGCCAGAATCCAAACCTATCCTGCGGCAGCAAGTCCGTGCCCTCGACACCTATCGAACCTGGCAACGCATCGTCGGCGCGTATTGGCTCACGCAATATCCGGCCAAGCTCGGGCTGAAAAATCTGCATCAAAAGCTGGTAGCGAGCTTTAGGAGGCCGGTTGACGAATTGCCCGTGCAAGGTCGCGTGATCCGCTATGTGCCGGCGTCAAGCGGATTTTTGACTGCTGCCGAAATTGCCGCGATGCTGCGCGCGGCATATCAAAATCCCCTGGGTATTCCGGAGCTTTCTGACGCACAGCTAAAGAGCTTGTTCACGCACTTCGCGCCGATCTGGGAAATCGACACGCGTAACGATAATGACAAGATCGGCGCGGCGATGCTGAATGCAAAGGGCGAGCCGCACATCGATACCCGACAGCCAATCGTCTATCAAAAGTACGCCTATACTCGCCGGCAGGGCCGCATCCTATTGCAATTGGTCTATCAAATCTGGCTGCCGGAGCGCGAAAAAACCAGCGCGACTGACTGGTACGGCGGAGAATTGGACAGCGTGATCTGGCGGGTCACCCTGAGTCCCGAAGGCATTCCGATCGCCTATGACACTATCCATGCCTGTGGCTGTTATTACATGGTGTTTCCGGGGCAAGGCTATCTGAACATTCCGCCGACAGACGGTGCGGAATCGGTGCTGAGTCCGAAACGCATTGACCCCATCCAGCCCGGGCAGCGTCTGTTGCTGCGATTAGAAAGCCGAACGCATTACCTGCAGCAAACGGCGGTGATCGCGGCAAGCGACAAGGCACCGGCAACCCTCTATCAAGTCCAGGCTTACGATGAACTGTTGTCGATGCCCCTGCCGGACGGATCGCGGCGCAGTCTTTTCGGGCCGGACGGAATTATCCCCTCCAGTTCCTGCTTCGAGCGCTTCCTGCTCTGGCCTTTCGGCGTGCCGAGTCCGGGCGCGATGCGGCAATGGGGCGTGCATGCGATTGCCCTCACCGGCAGGCGTTATTTCGACGATCCGTTTCTATTCGAACATTTGATCGCAAGAGAGTAGAGCTGCTCCGGCAATCCGCTTTGCATAAGGGATTGCGATTGAAATCCTAACCGATTCGGTTTACATTGGCGGGCAGCGGTCGAGGCGGCCGGCTAGAAACTTGCCTAATAAAGGAGGACACCATGTTTCCGATTCGCGATGAAAATCCCACCCTCCGCACGCCGGTCGCGACGATCGGGCTTATCGTGGTGAATCTTTTCGTCTGGATGTTCGTGCAGGGCGCGGGCAGCGACGTGCCGCTGGCCAGATCGTTGTGTCTGTACAGCCTGATTCCGGGCGAGCTGCTGAATAGCGTGCCAGTCGGCACTCGGATCGACCTGGCGGAAAACATGGCCTGCGTGCTCGACGGCAAGGACGGTCTCTCCACCCTGATCACGCATGCCTTCCTGCACGGCGGTTGGTTTCACATCATCAGCAACCTCTGGTTCTTATGGATTTTCGGCGACAACGTCGAAGATGCGATGGGGCCCTTCCGCTTTCTCGGCTTTTATGCTGTATGCATCCTGGCGGCCGCGGCGGCGCAAATCTTCGCCGATCCTGCCGCGATCACGCCGATGGTCGGCGCGTCCGGCGCGATCGGCGGCGTGATGGGCGCCTATGCGAGACTCTATCCGAGAGCCTATGTGCATACGCTGATTCCGTTGGGATTTTTCATCACCACCGCCGCGATTCCGGCCGTTTACATGCTCGGCTACTGGTTCTTTATCCAGCTGATCAGCGCGGTGCCCGCGGTCGGCGGCCCCGCGCAAATCGCCTTCTGGGCGCATGCCGGAGGCTTTGTCGCCGGACTGCTGCTGATCAAGCCGATCAGCCGGCAGGATTATATCGACGAACATAACCGGCTGATGCCGAATCAAAGCGCGAAATATCGGCTTTGATGGCCGGTCCCCGTTTCTACACAGTGCATCACTGCCATTGAGTTAAGCCGTTCGCTGAGCGGAGCCGAAGCGATGTGTCGGTTCCGCTCAGTCAGCGCTAAGTCTTGTAAGGTTTTCGCGCGGTGGGAGCGACGCCTACGTCGCGACTTGAGGCTTTAATCGCGACGTGGGCGTCGCTCCCACGGACTGTCAACGCCTTCCGGTTCATCATTCATCCTCTCGACTGCTTTTTACAAGGCGCCTGAATAACGCGCATTCGGGTTGACTATTTTATTTCGTCAACTACATTCAATAGACTTTCTTTGTACGTTAAGGCTTACGGGAAATGTCAGTGCTTGCGTCCAATCGGATCAACGAAGACGTTATCAGCAAAATCCGGAGCCGCAAGAACAGAACGTTCAATGGGATCGGGGCTCACTGCCATTAAGTTAAGCCGTTCGCTGAGCGAAGTCGAAGCGATTTGTTGGCTTCGGCTCCGCTCAGCCAACGATAAGTTATGCGAGGAAAACCTTAACTTAATGGCAGTGGGATCGGGGCTACATGCGATTTCTGCGGAAGAAAAAATTCATGCGCCTCAACGCGATTTGCCGTGTGTATGACTCACGATTTGGCAGGGCGGCATCAATATAAACAGGGCTGTGCATTGTCGATGCCGGCTTGTAATCTAGCAAGGATTTAACATGGAAATGCGGTCGTTTATTCCCCCCTGCCCAGGCGTTGAATTGATCAATGCGGCGGGTTCGATTGCCCAGCCGCGGGCGCGGCTGAATCAACGCGCGCACAGTCCGGCATTGCGCCAGGCAGCAACGCGCACGCACCGGAAACAATCCGGCTTCACGCTCATTGAAGCGCTGGTCGTCATTGCGATTATTGCGATTCTGGCTGCATTGGCCGCCCCGTCTTTTCAAGCCGCGATAGACAAGCAACGCATCACGGGCGCCGCAGAAGCGGTGCTGGCGGATTTGCGCTGGGCGCGCAGTGAAGCGGTCGTGCGCAACAAGCCGGTACGCGTGACGTTTACGACAGGCAGTAACTGGGCTTACACCATCACGTTGGGTGACGGTACCGTGCTCAAAACCGGCAATGGCAGCGATTATCGTTCGACTCTGTTGTCGTCGGCGGCGTTCAGTGACGGCGCTGACGGCAGTGTCGCCTATACCACCTTTCTTCCCATTCGGAGCAGCAACCCTAATAATGGCTTCGTCACCCTCCAATCCAATCATCATAGCTCCGAGGTCAGTGTCAGCCCTCTCGGAAGAGTCCGAATTTGCGGCACCATGGCAGGTTACCAGTCATGTCCATAATTCGAAAGCCGCAAGCCGGCGTCACCCTGATCGAATTGCTGATCGGCATGTTAGTCGGGATAATCGTTGTCGCCGGCGGTATGAGCGTCTATGTCACTTCGGTCCGGGGCCAATCCGAAAACATTAAACTCGTCCGTTTAAATCAGGATATGCGCGCGATGATGGATACGATGGAACGCGATATTCGTCGAGCAGGTTTTGTGACATCCGATCCTGCAACCCATTTTGCCTCTCTGCAAGGCAATCCTTTTTTTGATTCTGCTGATCCTAACTTTGCCGAATTGGCGGTTTATAACGGCGGCAGTTGTATCGTCTATGCCTATAATCGCGATGAGGACCCCGATAACGACGGTGTTCCGGACGAAACTCCGCCCGCCGTCGACAGCAATGAAAGGCTCGGTTTTCGTTTGAACGGCGACGCCGGCGAACTGGAAATGCGCAGCAGCGGCGACACCAACGAAGACTGCGACGATGGCGAATGGGAGTCGATCACCGAGCCGGAGGTGGAAATTACCGGGTTGGCGTTCACGTTAACTTCAAAAGCCCTCAATGTCAGCAGCATGATAGTTGATGATGATGGCGATGGTTTTTTTAATGGGGATGACAATCATAATTTCACCTGTGACGCGGGCGAAGCCTGCAACACCTGTACGAGAGATGGTAGCCCGGATCCTGCGTGCCTGTATGTGCGCTATGTCACAATTAAGCTGGAGGGCCAATTGCGCGACGACAATGACGTTAAGCAAACCATTACCGAACAAGTCCGAATACGGAACGACAAATTCCTGGACGCCATTCCTTAAACCCCACCGCCATGTTGTTGAGTCGATGAAAATTTCAAGCCGCAAGTCCCAATCGCCCCAGAAAGGAGCCGTCACCTTGATTATGGTGGTGATTATGGCGATAGTCATGGCCGTTATCGCGCTGACCACGGCGCGCTCCGGGTTGATGGAGCAAAAAATTACCGGTAACGATCTGCGCGCCCGCGAGGCGCAAGAGGCGGCCGAGGCCGGGCTGGAATATGGGGTCGCTTGGGCAGGCAAACACAATGTGCCTTGGCCCACTGGCGCCAATACATTAGCCTGTCCTGCAACCGGGTGCCCGACACGTCCACAGGTTACCGGCACAAGCACGGGCGAAGCCTACAACATTAGCTCGTTGGTCTATTCCAGGCCCAGCGCCACGTCCGAGTTTATCCGTGTCAGATCAACCGCTATGGGTGCTTCCGACTCTTCCATTTCCGGCACGGCCGAGGCCTATGTAAAACCCGGCGGTCTTCTGACTACGGCAGGTAAACTGCCCCCCCCATTGGTCTTGGATGGCTGTATGACTTCAACCACAGGTACGCCGGATATTTATCCAAATTGGCATGACCTGGATGGCGATGGCAACAAGGATGCCAACGAGTGGATTGATTCGAATGGCAATGGCACAGTGGATGCCGGGGAATGGACGGATACGAATGGTAACGGAAAAGTCGATAATGAGCTGGAACGCTCGATCATGACTTCGAAGTCTGAATATGTCGCTGGGAACTTCTGCCTGAACTATTGTGGGCCTGGCGGCGGCTGCAATCCTTCCGCGGCTGGAACGGGGCGTTCCCACCTGGACCTGCATGATGGTGTATTGCAAAACAACACGACTTATCCACACAATTCTCTCTGGGATTATTATTTTCAGGTCAGCCAGGCTCAATTTAAAGCCGCAGCTTCCACGACGCTAAGCACTGACCCTGGGCTTTATTGGGTGAGCAGCACCGGCAATTGGCCCGGCGGTATTTATGGCTCTGCGGCAGACCCCGTGATGATTGTTTTTGAACATGGGTGTCCTAAACCGACAGGTAACACGACGATTTACGGGATTTTGTTTTTTCTCGAGGTAAATGGTTGTGTCACAGACCCTATGAACGGGTGGGGGGATGTGACCGTATATGGCTCGCTAGGAGTTAACGGCGGTGTCAATAAAATGAATGCCAACATCGAGGTACATGGTGTCGGCGACGGCGTGGGCATGCAGACCATCAATTCGCGCCCCATTAATGCTTCCCGCTTGCCGGGAACCTGGAAAGACTTTTAGAGAGAAATGATCATGAAAAAATTGCTGTATGCCTCTCAGCGCGGCTTTTCCCTTTTGGAGGCTTTGATCGCCGCTCTGGTCGTGGCGCTGGCGATGCTGGGGCTGGCCAGATTACAGGGCGTTACCCTGATCAACAGCGGCGATAGCCGCATGAAAACCCGCGCCTTGAATTTGGCGCAAGACAAGATTGAAGAACTGCGCAGCTTCGCCAATAAAGATACTTACACAGGCATGGCTTCGGGTAATGATACTCCCGCCTCTTATGAAGGCGACAACAGCAATTTTGCCCGCACCTGGTCGATTACAACGTGTCCTAATTCGGTCGATTGCAAACAAGTCCATGTCCTCGTGGAGTGGGACGGCATAAGAGATGATGACAGTGACGGCAATATCGATAAACAAAAGGTGGAATTGACTTCATACATCGCAAGCGGTGATACCGTCAATTCGGGCGTGGTGCTGCTGGCGGGGCTGCCTACTGTAGGTAGCCCAGGTGGTGGCGGTGGTAGCGGCGGTGGTAGCGGCGGTGGTAGCGGCGGTGGTAGCGGCGGTGGTAGCGGCGGTGGTAGCGGC
>Ga0208116_1000158_pt1 | contig 23406 bp, 46 predicted proteins | sample LakWasMeta9_HOW4_2_FD_183859 | JGI IMG/M metagenome (GOLD analysis project Ga0208116, IMG submission 183859) | Freshwater sediment methanotrophic microbial communities from Lake Washington under simulated oxygen tension - Sediment Metagenome... | ecosystem: Environmental > Aquatic > Freshwater >... | reverse complement strand
CAGAATTTTATGGGCGTAAGTTGCAGATCCAAACGAGAATTCCTACTGTGGATAAGATTCGGGGTATGGGTACAAATCACACATATTATGGTCAAGGATTAACTGATGATAGTTTACTGAAATTGTATCATGAACATAAAAATATGTCTAAAGATTTGACTATTGAAATGAAATATTACATAGATTTAATGAGAGGTGTAATTTGAAAGTAAGTATTTGTGTTCCTGTCTATTCTATGTCTGATGGGTTATGTGAGAAATTCTTAGTTGAATTCTTATCACACTTAATGTATCAACAGTATAAGAATTTTGAGGTTATTGTATCTGATCAATCTACATATAAAAACGATTATGCGTTTGAGAAGATTTGTACAGCATTTTCTTATATCTATGATATTAAATATGTGACAGCATATACTGCTACATGTGCAGCAGAAAATGTTAATACTGCATTGAAATACGCTTCTGGTGATATTATCAAGTTGATGTATGTTGATGATTTTTTTGTTGACACTACTGCATTATCTATTATTGTTGATGGGTTCATTAAGAATCCTAATAATAAATGGTCTATTTGTGGGTTTACCCATTGTAACCAAGATAAAACACAGTTTTGGGATACTAGGGTTCCTTGGTATGGTAATAGATACGTAAATGGTGATAATACTACAGGAAACCCATCTACATATGCTATACGGAAGGGGTATGAGTTAGAAATGGATACAAACCTGAAATTTATTGTTGATGGTGAATATTTCTATCGTTCATTTTATCATTATGGTGATCCAATTATTATATCAGATACCTTAGTTGCATTCAGAGAGCATGAATGTTCTGCTTTCCGTGATCCAGCTCTTATTGCCTTGAGAGAATCTGAAATGAAGTATTGTGAGGAAAAATATAAGAATTTATGAAAATTGCATTTCACGCCAACCCACTATGTCATAGGGGGACAACAACTGCAACTCTTGATTATGCTAAATATAATCAAGAAATTTTGGGTAATGAGAGTGTTATCTTATATAACAAATCTCCTGTGATTAATTATGATGATCCTGGTATTACTCCACAAGACCCATCTGTGGTGGAGTATGTAAAATCTAATTTTACTACACTTGGGTATGATGATTTTTCTGAGGTTGAGCAACTTTGTCGCGATAACAATATTACACATTTCTATAACCTGAAAGCTGGTTATAATGATGGAGTATTGGTTCCAGGTGTTAAGAATTTGGTTCATGTTGTATTTAATTGCTATCAACCTCATGGAGATAAATATGCATATGTTTCCTCATGGTTATCCAGAGTTGCGTCTAATGATACTACCCAATATGTTCCACATATTGTCACGCTACCATTAGAGGCTAAAACTGATTGGAGGGATAGAATTGGTATCCCGCGTGATAGTATTGTTGTTGGTAGATATGGAGGATTAAATCAATTCGATATTCCGTTTGCTATGGAGGTAGTTTATCATTATGCAATTTCACACCCAAATTACGTGTTTGTGTTTGTGAATACTAGACCATTTTGTAATTTACCAAACGTTTTATTTCTACCTCCAATAATTCCCCCACAAGAGAAAACGGATTTTATTCTATCCTGTGATGCAATGTTACATGCTAGATCAGATGGTGAAAGTTTTGGATTAGCTTTGTGTGAAGGATTATTTCACAACAAGCCAGTATTTTCTTATGCTGGTGGTAGAGATAAACATCATGTTGATCTTCTTAATGGTACTGGGTTATTGTTTAATACTGGTGTTGAATTGTTGACTCAATTGGATAATATTTCTTTATATGATACATATGGTAATATTGTATCGCAATTTAACCCAGAAAATGTGATGCGTAAATTTCAGGAAGTATTTTTGGAATAAATAGTAATAATAGTGTTAACGGGAATTTTTAAAGGATAATGAAAACAAATCAAGCTATTTTTATAATCGGTTCTCCTGGTTCTGGTAAGGATGTTGTAATTCGAGATATTTCGTCGAAGTACAACCTTGTAGAGTTTACATCTGTACAGATAGATGAAATGCTATCAAATGATGTTGCTTTCAAGAGGGCTAAAATGGAAAAGCAGGATGCTTTACTTGATGGTAAATCTGTTATAGTTACGGCTAATTCATATGATCTGAATTTCATATCAACTAAACGGGTTTTAGAATCTGTAGGATATGAAATTCATTTGGTTTTGGTTGAGGCTAATTTAGATACTTCTATGAAACGTTTAGAGGGTAGACAAAACCTATCTGAATGTTTGATGAAAATTGGCCTTGGTAGTTCCAATAAAGGTTCTATATTAAAAGAATTTTCTTCTAATGTTATTGTAGATAACTCTGCTCAGTTGGATTTGTCTGAACAGAGAGATTTTACGTTTTCTATTCTCCATGACTTCGATTTTACTGTTCCAGATATTGAAATCGAAGAACTTGTCTCATCATTTAGGGATAAATTGTTTACTAAGTCTATTAGTGAATCTATCTATAGCCCAGAGTTTGATGCATCTCCATCTATGTTTACCAATTCCAATGATACCCCTGCCCTCGTTAAGCGAGACACTATTAAGAACGTTTTAAACAAAACCAAGAAAATTTTGTTTAAGCAGAAAGTAATTCCAAAAAATATCTAAAGGAGATTAAATAATGGATTTAGAACAGTTACATGATATTATGAGGGAGGGTGTTGAAGAACTTGATGAAGTTTCTGTCGCAACATCCAAATATGACTTGGTTGTTACATATTACCGGAGTTTAGGGTTGGACCCATATAAACTTAGAGGTAAGACGGGTAACGTCTTGCGTAAAAGTATTAAAAATTCTCCAGCATTTTCTGCCTGGGTTCGGAATCGTCAGTTTCAAGAAGCATTCAATCCAGAAGATGAATTTTTGCTGGATGAAGAAAAAATTGGTGACAAGAAACGTCATGAAGTTGAACATGATTTGTTTAAATTGGGATTCCAGAAAAGTGAGGGTGGCGAACATACAATTTTCAAACATCCTACAAAATCTAAAGATAGAAATGATATGATTGCTGTCCCCAGACACAAAACCATCAAAAAGCCTTTGGCTATTAAAATTTATAAACAAGCCGCTGGTATTGCAAGCAGACAAACTGCATCTGAAGCTACGGAAAGTTCGGCAAAAGTTAAGAATGTTTTGAAGGCATCTAATAAATCTAAAAAGTCTGATGTAGAGTTCTATGTTACAGGTAAGGATCTATCAAAGAAAGGTGATGGCGGTTCCTCTGATTGTGATGCTGATTCCTAATTATTATAAATACTATAAAACATTTTTTAAACAACAAAAGGAATTCTAATATGTCAGGCTGGAAATCTACAGATGCTCAAGCTAATAATGAGCCGAAATATATCTCTACTTTAGGTAGAGAAAGAGATTATGCAAATAATTATTCAAACAATACTGTTCTTGTAACTACTTCTCGTTTAGCCAATTCTAATACCTCTCAGGGTGTTGTTAATAAGCAGACAGCACACACTGGATGGGTTCATTATGATGTTGGAACTGGTCCATTGAAAAGCGTTGCGGTGTCAAATGTAACTTCTGGATTAATTTTTACTTCTGAATATTTAACTATTACAGGAGCAAATACCGGTTCAATCGTTCCTATTGTATCAGCTAACGTTAAAATGGATGTTACCGGTGGTAATAATATTACCATCACCGTTAATAGTGGAGGTTCTGGGTATACCTCTGCTCCTACTGTTTCTGCTTCTAGTGGTAATAATGCAACTTTGGTGTTTACTGCTACTACTGGTGGTAGAGCTGGTCGCGTTCAATCAGAAGTTTTGGTTGCGCTGTCTACTCCATCTTCTGCTGATGCAAATGCAAGTGCTCCATTCTTCACTGGGGTCTAATGAAAAGTTTTACCACTTTTATTAGAGAATATTATTCATCTGTGCCAGTAGTTGATATTGAGACTACTGGTACAGATGTGTCAATTCCCGAAATTAAAGATGAGTTAAATAGAAATTTGGATTTAACTTTACGCCAACAATTTAAAACTTTAGATGAAGCAATTGCAAAAGTTAGAAAACTTTTAGCAATGTATAATTTAGAGTTTCCTTATGTAAAAACTACCAATGATAAGAGTGGTTCACTGGAAGTTATTGTTGGTGATCATTATGTGGTATGGGATGAATTTAAAGGTAAAATTGAAGATTATCGCAAATATACTGTAAAATTTTCATTTAAATTAATAGATGGATTATATAAGTGTCAAGCTGAATTGATTTAGTATGATTGTAAATTTAACTAATGAGAATTTTTTGTTATATGCGGCAAAGTATTATAGGTCTTTACATTATACATTGCAGGAATTTACCTCTGATATTAAGCGTATAAGTTATATTAAGCGTTTAATTAAGAGGTATAAGAAAACTGGAGTATTATCTGATAGGTTAATACTAAATCATTTTATTTTATTGTATAATGTGTTTGAGCCTCAGTCTGTTGTTACCGTGATGTTGTTTTATAGACTGGATGAAGATTGTTATAGCGCACTGAAAACTTTTTTGATATTTTTAAATAGGATGCCAGAAGATGTGTCATTTAATGGTGTAAAAATTATTTCCTCCGATATTCCTATAGATATGGATATCGCTAACATTTTAAGAAACATATGACTAATATTATAGACGAAAATGAAGGTGGTGCTCCGGCCAATTGTGTTGGTGGTGGCGCTATTGCTGGTGTTGGTGTGGGTAAAGACGGTGAACCCGGTGTAAGTAAAAAGCGTAAAGGTGTTGATGTAAAATTAAAATACCTTACTAGGCTTAAAGGTGTCAGTGAGCAGTATCGTTTAACCGAAGCTACTGATTCTAAACCAAAAGCTAAACCAAAGACCGCAGATAAGACAAAAGATAAACCCAAATTAGTTAATAAATCGGGTGCAGATGATGTTTCCAACACATATGCCTCTGAATTATTTTCTCGTTGTTGGTCTGTTGCAACAACTGCACATTTTGCGCACTTAAGTACCGATTCATATTCTGAGCATCAGGCTTTATCTACGTTTTATAGCGAAGTTATCGGTGCTGTGGATAAGTTTTGTGAAGCATATATTGGTAAGTATGGTAAATTTATTACTATGCCTCCATTGGCCCCAGAAATGAAAGTTGGTGAAGTGGTAATTGCTGAGTTGAGAGACTGGATTGCTACCAATAAAGATTTAATTACTGATGATTCATCTATTCAAAATATTATTGATGAAATATCAGAATTATGTAACGTAACCATTTATAAATTACAGAAGTTGAAATGATATGGAAATCTCATTACATGGACTTGATATACTTGATGATGTAGAAGGAATTAAGTTAACTGCTTATCCTGACCCAGCAACTGGTGGGGAACCTTGGACTATTGGTATAGGTAGTACCTATGTTGACGGTAAAAAGGTTGTTAAGGGGTTAGCCATAACAAAAGAACAGGCATATGAAGCATGTCGTGAATATTTGCATGATGAAGTGTATCCGATTATTAAGGAATGTGTAACTGTCCCATTAACTCAGAATCAATTCGATGCGTTGTGTAGTTTCATTTATAATATTGGAACTACTGCATTTAAGAAATCTACTTGTCTTAAGTTATTAAATAAAGGTAAGTATCAACAAGCTTCTCTTGAATTTGGTAAATGGGTTAGAGCAAATGGTAAAGTTATGAAAGGTCTTGTTAATCGTAGAAGAATTGAGCAAGAGTTATTTAACTCTAAATAATGGGTTGATATTATGTCTTGTATTTCAGAAACTAATAAATATAGTAATGATGTGGTTGATGAATCTGAGATTTCATCAGATAATTCGGAATATTCAAACTATTTGAGAGTATTTAAGTCACTATTAGAGTACTCCCATAAATTAGATCTACTTACCAATGGTGAGACGAACTCACAAGGTATACGCAGAAGGAAGTTACATGACAGAGGAAAGAGTGTCACCTAACCAAATAATAAATTTTTCTGAATTACGGACTGAGATTGAACTTCTCAAGAAAGATGTTTCATTTATCAAAACGCTATTTGATAAAATGGATAGAGTTATTGAGAAAATTGAAACTCAGCATGAGGTTTTATTTAATAAGACCTCATCTGTTATAGACGAAAAATTTAATTCGACCAAAGATGAAGTATCTGAGTTGTATGAAACTATTGAGAACACTAAAAAACTGATCAATGATCGGGTGGAATCAATAGAACAGATTCTTCGTAGTGAAATTAAAGAAGTGGATACAACTTTGACTACACATAAAAAAGAATATGATGAATATGTCGGTAAAATTAATAACTTGGTTTATGGTATTGGTGCAGTTGCTCTTTTTATTGGATGGATTGTTACTAATATTGACTTTGTTAAAAAAATATTCAATTAACGCTTTACAAATTAAGCATTCTGTTATATAATAAGCTTGGGTTTCCAGGCTTATTTTTTATTATTTTATGGCTATTTTTATTGATCGTAAGTATACCTTACTACTATCCCCTAAGTTACAAAATTTCCAACAGAAAAATACTAACCTATTCAACTTTAGGTGTCATATCTGTGGAGACTCACAGAAAAATAAATCTAAAGCCCGTGGTTACATTTATGCCAAGGGTGATAGTTATTTTTTTGCTTGCCATAATGGTTGTCCTGGAACCAATTTATATAATGTAATCCAAAAATTAGATCCAAGTCTAGCTAAAGAATACCTTCTTGAAACATTTGGTGAGAAATATACCAAAAAGGTAGATGCCTCTAATAGGATAATACCAAAACCTCCTAAATTTGATATTCCTCTGGTAGATACCCAGTTAAATTTACCAACTATATCATCATTGGATGATGATCACCCAGCAAAACTATACCTCATAGGTAGAAAAATTCCAGAAAAATTCTTTTCTGAGTTATTTTATGCCGAAGACTTTGCAAAATTTGCTAAGGAAATCTGTGGAAAGGAGTTCGATAAAACTTCTAGCAGAGTAATCATCCCATTTTATGATAAACATAAAAAACTGATTGCATTTCAGGGTAGAGCCATTGATGCCAGCCCAATGAGATACATTACCATCAAGTTGGCTGAGGCAAATGATAAAATTTTTGGGTTACATCGTGTAAATAAAAAGAAAACCGTTTATGTGTGTGAGGGTCCAATTGATTCTTTGTTCATACCTAATTGTATTGCGACAGCAGATTCGAATCTAAGTGTTGCATCCAGGTATTTTGATAAAGAGAATTTGGTTCTCATACCTGATTTTGAACCAAGAAATAAGAATATTGTTAAAAACATCAAAAAGTGGATTGATTCTGGATATAATGTTTGTTTATTCCCTGAATCAGTTAAGAGTAAAGATATAAACCAAATGGTGAAAGATGGTATTTCTCCTGAGAGAATATTAAAAATAATTGAAGATAATACCTTTAGTGGGTTATCTGCTCAATTAGAATTCATTAAATGGAAGAAAATAGATTGACTTTTTTGTGTTTTTGGTGTATAATAATATTTTAATATGCGTTATGTGGAGAAAATGTGACAGAAAAATTATTAGCGTTTGGTAGTGAATTTTTGAGAGCTGAGGAAGGTGTCTGGTTCAAATGGGAACCTGATGTTACTACATCAGTTGTCAAAGATTCATTGCTGATTGAACAACTTGAATTACTTTACCAACAATCAACAATGGAGAACCCCATGACATTAACTGAAAAATACCAAGACTTTGCCCAAACCACTATCTCCCCAGCATCTTCAAACTTTGATATCTTGATTGAACGATTAGAAGAATTGGATGATAATGATTTTGGTATCAAAATTCCAGAATTATTGACCGCCGAAGCTGGTTTGACCGCCGAAGCTGGAGAATTTGGGGAAGTTGTTAAGAAAATCGTTTATCAAGGTAAGCCTCTAGATGAGGATTCCATTTTTCATATGAAACGTGAATTGGGTGACATTGTTTGGTATCTCAATATTGCATGTATTGCACTGGATACCACCATTGAAGAAATTTTGATGATGAATATAGAAAAATTGTCTGCACGTTATCCAGAAGGTTTTGAGATCATTAAGTCCGAAGTTAGAGCAGAAAACGACATTTAATGCTATTTGGGTGTATATATAGTTTACACCCTGAACACTGATAATGTCATCAATATGGAATTTGATACAGGGATGTTAATTTAAACACGAGGAATTATATGGGAATTAGATTATTAGAACCGAAAACTTCTTACACCATTGATTATCCACAAGCTATTAAGTTTGCGGAAGATCAAGCATCTATTATGTGGTTTCCAAAGGAAATCGAAGTAGAAAAAGATTTACATAGCTTAAAAACTGATTTTACTGAATCAGAATATCATGGAGTTGTATCTACCCTGAAATTGTTTACTCTATATGAGGTAAATGTCGGTAATGAATACTGGAGCAATTACATTGCTAGTGTATTTCAACGACCAGATATACAAAGAATGGCAAATGCATTCAGCTTCTTTGAATTGAATGTACACGCACCGTCAAAGGCGGCCTAATTTAGTAATAAATTAGGAAAACTAATCTAAAAACGGTGAAACTCCTTTTAGGACAATACCGTGCTAACCCGATATGGGATGTGTAACGACTATGAAAATTGAAGATAAAAAACGACTTGTAAAATTGATTTCATTTATGACTATGGGTGATGGTTCTATCTACCACAATAGAGGTTCTAAGAACTGTTTATTTAGTATGAGTATGACAGAAGACCATAGAGATTTTTTAGAGTATTGTCAAGGTATTCTGGAAAACGTAACTTCATGTAAGATGATAAAATATACTAGGGATCTTCCTCGTAAAAATTTACTAAAAATATATACCCCTTTACATCCATTTTTTAATGCAATTAGGGATAGAATATATTTTGAAAATTATAAATCTATAGACATACATGCTTTAAAGCTATTGGATTTTGAAGCATTAGCTATATTGTATATGTGTGATGGATGTTTAGGTAAATATGAAAAAGATGGAAAGGTAGTATCTTATACATTAACCTTAAATTTATGCAGACTTTCTTATGGTGATTATTTAGTTCTAAAGAAAGCCCTAAAAGAATATCTAGATTTAGAGTTTAATGTGGTGAAGACTGGAACTAAATATTTTACACTTAGGCTTAGGTCTAAAGATATTCCTAGATTTATAGAAGGTGTTACACCGTATATGACTGAAAGTTTTTTATATAAAGTAGATTTTCGAACGAATAGCCCCTCTATTAAAGAGGGTGATGATATAGTCTGATCTGTATAGTAATATACAGAAGCTCAGCAGAGATGACTGAGATACAACAATATGTTTATAATAAAATCAATGAGTTACTTGGATTGGATACTGATGAATTCTACAATTCATATTTAGATGATCCAGTTCTAAAGAATCGTATGGCTTGGATCGCAAAACGTGTATCCAAACGTGATACTTTACATGATAAGCTGAAATCTATTGGAATTTTCTCCATGATTGAAGGTGCTATCCTGTATAGTTCATTTGCTTTCTTGAAGCATTTTGCTAGTAATGGTAAAAATAAATTAGCCGTTATCAATTCTGGGATTAACTTCTCTGCTATTGATGAAACCCTCCATAGTACCGCTGGTGCTTGGTTATTCAGAACTTTGTTGCAAGAAGCTCTGGATGCTGGTGAAATCACAGACGCTGATATTGAAGCTCTCCGTTTGGAATTTGAAGAAACTGCACGAATAATTCGTGAACATGAAGCAGCAATCAATAAGAAAATTTTTGAGAAAGGTCCAATTAAAGGAACGTCTGAACTTCAATTAAATAACTTTGTTGAGTCTAGGCTTGATCATTGTTTGATTGGTTTAAGTTTTAATGCCATTTTTAAACCTAAGTGGAATCCAATAAAAAATTGGTTTTATTTGGATTTGGAAAGTAGCACCTTACATGATTTTTTTGCTGTACAGGGGAATGATTATAATAGGAATTGGGTTAAGGGTAGATTTATATGGTAGAAACACTGGAAGACTTAAATTGCGATGATCAAAGTTTTGATTATCTTGATATTGAATATAGTGATGCTTTGATTGAGGAAATTGATAGACAAATTATCAAAGAAATTGTAGGAGAACTGAATGGTTAAGGAAGTAAGTATTTATGATGAATTGTCTATGGAGCGAAAACGCCTCCAGAATGAAGGTAAATTACCATATTGGGTAACAACTCTATCATGGCAGATGTTGAAGGAAAAATATTTGGCTGATTTGTATCCTGACCTAGAATCTGTACATAAACGTATAGCTAAACGGGCAGCAATTTATACCGATGATCCTGTTTTATGGGAACATAAATTCTTTGAATTACTTTGGAATGGGTGGTTAGCCGGATCTACTCCAGTTCTTTCTAACATGGGGACGGGGGTAGGATGTTCTGTATCATGTTCTGGTGGGACAATAGATGACAGTGTTTATGGGTTCTATGAGGCTCAAAAAGAAGCGGCTATTCTATCTAAGAATGGTTTTGGTACATCTGGCTATTTAGGAGCAATTCGTCCAAGGGGGTCTAAAATTACTGGTCTAAAAGGTTCGGCATCTGGTGTATTGCCGGTATTTAAAGACTTCGTCCAAATGTCTAGAGACATTAGTCAAGGTTCCCAGCGTCGTGGGGCATGGGCTGGTTATGTAGAAATTGATCATAAAGATTTCTATGAACTCGTTAATTTTATCTCTAAGAATCCGGATGATGCAAACATTGGATGGGTTGTTACAGATAAGTTTATTGATAGATTAGATGCAAATGATCCTGATGCAATAGATCGTTATCAGGAAGCAATGAAGTTGAAGATGATTACTGGTAAGGGTTATTTTTTCTTTGTTGATAAGGTTAATAAACAGAACCCTCAGATGTATAAGGATTTGGGGCTTGATGTTAAGGCGAGTAATCTCTGTACAGAGGTCTGCCTTTATTCGGACGAAGTAAATTATACTTTTGCGTGTGTTCTATCTTCAATGAATTGTACAATGTATGATGAATGGAAAAATACTGATGCAGTATTCAATGCAACAGTATTCCTGGATTGCGTTAACCAAGATTTGATAGAAATTGGTAAGAATGTTCCAGGTATGGAAAAGGTTGTTAAGTTTGCAGAAGATAGTCGTGCTCTTGGTTTGGGTCTGTTAGGCTTTCACACATATCTCCAAGACAACATGATTGCGTTTGAATCAATGGATGCGTATTACAAGAACATTGAAATTTTCAAACATTTGTATGATGAATCGTTAAGGGCATCTAAATGGATGGCTGAACAATGGGGGGAACCCACTTGGTGTAAAGGTTACGGTGTACGAAATACACATCGTATTGCTGTAGCTCCAAATTTATCTTCTGCAATTATTGCTGGTTCTGTGTCTCAAGGAATTGAGCCAATTTATAAGAATGCGTTTGTTCAGTCTACCTCTGCTGGTAAAATGAGTAGAGTTAACTCTACATTGCTTAAAATTATGAAGGGTAAAGGTGTTTACACCCCAGAAGTGATTGAAGATATTGTTGAGCATAGTGGTTCGGTTCAGCATGTTGACTGGTTGACTGATGATGAAAAAGCAGTATTTAAAACCGCCTTTGAAATCAATCAAACACAAATCATCCGTTTGGCGTCTTCAAGGCAACGATACATAGATCAAGCTCAAAGTATCAACTTATTCTTCTCTGCTGATGAATCTGAAGAATATATATCCGAGGTTCATAAAGTAGCATTTAAAGACCCTTGGATTAAATCCTTGTATTATGTTAGATCAGAAACGGGAATCGATGTGGGTTCAGCTAAAGGTCATTGTGTAGCCTGCGAAGGTTAATATTGAATGGGGAGGAAACTCCCCAATTTTAAGGAGAATTTATGTCATTATTTTTATCATTTTTTTGGTTAACTTTAACTCTATTACTTGTCTATACGAGCACATTTCTTCATGATTATTATGGGTTAATCAGTATGATATTATGTTATTTTATAGAGTTATATTGGCTTTTAACTAAAACCTTAGTTGGTAAACCCCATCCAGATGTTTCTTTGTATAGGTGGATTAAAGGTGGGTGTAAGGGGGGATTGTGCCTCTAAGAGATTATGAATGTGAATCGTGTAAAGAAGTTTGGGAAGAATTGAGGCGTGATCAATCCGACCCAGAAAAATGTAAGTTTTGTGATACCCCAAAACCTAAACGTAAAATATCAACCTCAACGGGGTTTATTTTAAAGGGTAATGGATGGTACGCTACAGACTCCAAGGGGAAATGATGTTAATAGTTTTAGCAACTCTATTTTTAATTGGTATGGCATTCATACAATATACAATAATTGCTTGTATTGTAATATCTGTTAATTATCATAAATCCTTTATACAAACTGATCGTCAATTGTATCTAGCATATTTGGATCAATTACCTAAAATAAAATTCTATTCGACAATTATTTTATTGCTTGAAGTGTTAATATTTACTCTTACATACCAGTAAATTTGCCTGCATATATAATTTCATATTATAAACAAACTTCTCAAGGAGAGAGTAAATATGAAATTATTAGTAAGATGTTATGAGTGCGATTCAGAATATACCATTGAGTATGAGGACGGTCTTATATCCGATGATCCACAGTTCTGTGTAGTATGCAAGCATAATAAAATTGACGTTGAAGAAATCCAAGATGACCTGGATATTTAATACCGTTGACCATACCGAAATCCCACCAAAAGCGGTGGGATTTGTCTACCTAATGGTTGATCTTGAAACTGGTAAAAGGTATATCGGGAAAAAGAACTATTACGCCACAAAAACTATACAACGAAACAAAAAGAAAAAGAAGCTAAAGGTTGAATCAAATTGGAGAGAATATAATTCATCCTCTGAGGAAATTAACCAATTAGTTGAACAAGGTGTAGAGTTCTATAAAGAAATTCTTCGTGTTTGTTATTCAAAATCTGAAATGTCTTATTATGAAACCAAATACCAGTTTGATAACGATGTCTTACTCCACCCAAACCTCTGGTATAACAAATGGATGGCAGTTAAAATAACATCAAGACATTGTCAATCATTTTCCGAGTAGCCCTATGGGTATAAGATTTTATGAAGTTATTCTCTATGTAGTAATATTGTCTGTATTACTTTCAATTTTCCTACCAGCAAAATAACCCCCACCTTAGAGGCCCTCTAACGGCCTCTAAGCCCCGATACCCTCTATACCAATACCAACATACCACCAGAAGGCTCTACACCGCTCTAGAGCCTTCCCTAAGCCCTCATAAAACTGCTTGACTAATCAACAACTCCATGATATAATATCACCAAACAAAACCAAACTAGGAAATAACTATGGGCCTCGATATATCTGTATATAAACCAGTAGAACCAAATACCCCTGACTCTACAAAACTACCCATAACCGAATACACTCAAGAACTATCTATGTTCTCTTCCCTGTTCTCCATAGAACAATCCGAAATATATGATCTAGAATCCGCCCTCCATCCATTAGACATAAACTCTCTAGAACTGGTCTCAGTCGATTATAATCAACAGGGTACAATATTCACTTTCGAAGACGAATCCAACAAACAAATGATAATCTCTAATCCACAAACTAAACCCGATCTTGAAACCTTTCTCTATGTTAAAGAAATAGGCTACCAAAGAAAGGGCGCTAACTCTAAATTCTACTCCGATAATATATGGGATTCTCCTCCTATAACATCTAAGAAATTACTCCAGAAACACTTAAAAGAATACTTCTCAATTAATACTCCATCCAATGAAGGAGGATGGGGCTTCTCTGTAGAATACAACCAACGTGATAAAGAAATGAAACATAATTTTAAAAATAATATCTTGTCAAAATTTGTAGAAGGCGAAACTTTTGTACTGTACCACTAGAACCTTTACCGAACTCTAACCCCCTCCTTAGAGGCCCTCTAACGGCCTCTAAGCCTCGATAACCTCCAAACCAATACCAGCATACCACTAAACCCAATATCAAGCCTCCAAAGCCTCTACAACAAACACTCTACCACGTAATATCATGACTCTAACCATCCCTCCACTAAATAGAATTAACTGTGTATCAAAATACTAACAATACCATCCAAATCTAACCACCCAACACAAGAAAAACAACTCTCTACATTCCAACTAGGCTATCACCACGGTTATAATAAAGGCAGGTTACACCAAGAAGATGTATAACTTAATACAAATTTCCCTTGACAAACAACTAACTCTATAGTATAATACCAACATAGAAACTTATTTGACAACCACTCCTTATGAAATACGAATTAACTAATGATGCTATCACTACCGATAGTGGAACTAAACTCTTTAGAATAAAGGCTCTAAAAGCTTTATCTACTGTACAATTAGGTGAACTTGGTGGATATATCCAATCCGTAGATAATTTATCACAAAATGGTAATGCTTGGGTCTATGGCAATGCTAGGGTCTATGACAATGCTTTGGTCTGTGGTAATGCTAGGGTCTATGACAATGCTTGGGTCTATGGCAATGCTAGGGTCTCTGACAATGCTTTGGTCTGTGGTAATGCTAGGGTCTATGACAATGCTAGGGTCTATGACAATGCTTGGGTCTATGACAATGCTTGGGTCTGTGGCAATGCTTTGGTCTATGACAATGCTAGGGTCTGTGGCAATGCTTTGGTCTATGACAATGCTTTGGTCTATGACAATGCTTTGGTCTATGACAATGCTTTGGTCTGTGGTAATGCTAGGGTCTGTGGTAATGCTAGGGTCTATGACAATGCTTTGGTCTCATTAGAACAGCACATTAAGTATAATGTAGTAAAATCCGATCTCTCAATCAACCTAATTGAAAATATAGAAGCACAAACCGGCCTTAAAGTCTTCAATAACGAAGTCTACTGCTATAAACATGTGAGAGAAAACTTATCATCTCTTTATGATCTTAACTTCATTTACACCGTAGGGGAATATGCTGAAGCTCAGAGTCCAGACCTCTCTGACTCTAGTTGTGCTTCCGGTCTACATGTATCTTCTCCTCATTACTGGAATTTTAACAACGGTAAAAAAGTGCTATTTTGTAAAGTGTCTCTCAATGATATTATCACCGTTCAACAAGGTAAAATCCGGTGTAAGAAATTGTTCGTGATCGGTGTATGTGATGGAGATGCATACTAACATAATATAACCATGAATACAAATCTACTAAATCAACAGCTCCAAGCTATCTTAGGCTCAATCCAAAAATGGGAAAATATCATCTATAACAACGGTACAGACAATGGCATAGAAAACTGTCCATGCTGTATAGATTTCTATGAAGAATCTCCAAAAACTGCTTACTGTAAAAACTGTCCAATCAAAGAATTTACAGGTGAACAATTCTGTAGAAACTCTCCATATACCGATTGGGTAGATTATATCGGGTGGTATGTCGAATTAGAATCAAGAAGTATTATAGACGATACCTCTAGGGAACTGGCTATAAATGAACTAAACTTCCTGAAAACCGTTAAACTGAATCTGGAACAACAATTATGCAATTCAAACAATTACACGACAAACGAATAGTATTTACCAAACCAGACGGCGTAAACTTCACAGTAACTCCAGATCAACTAATCCAACTGAAAGAACTTATAGATTCTATTATCTACCAACAATATAGAGAATCTATGGCTGAACGAGAAGCTTTCTGAATCTTATCTGAATTCTGAATTCTCTTAGATTCAAGATAGGATAAGAGAAGATCTTTAAAAATAAAAAACGGGCTAAGTCAAAAGAGCTTATATAGAGATTAGTAGAGATTGATTTGAATAATCATAAAATTTGATTGCGCCAGCCGTTGCGCCAAATATAAACATAAATGGTATTGTAAATGATAATGATTCGCATTTACAATTTGGATATGTAAGATTATACATATATGTTATTATCTAATAGGAGAAAATGTGAACACATATGAAAAATGTAAAAGAATCCGTTCTATGATTTTGAATAGAGCGTCTGAAGTTATGGTATATTCTACCTGGAGTGATCAATATGCAGTAAAGCAATTGCGAAATTTTCCAGAAGACTTAATGGGGATGAAAGGAGGGGAAACTCTTTTTGGTATTCAACCATCTCATCTTCAGTAAGCTCAGATGGTTGAATTATGATTTGGTCGATGGAGTGATGAGGCTGACATGATGTTGATTCCATTATGGTTGTTGCCGTTTTTAGCTGATGAGATGGAATTAGCAGATATTAATGGAGAACGTAGTATTATGAAAAAAGAGGATATAGATGATGATACTAGGTTTGGATTATTGGCGTATGGGGTTACTCCAAAGAGTAATTATTAGGAGAAAATAGAATGAGTACACAAGCATTTATTACGGTATGGATTTTATTGGTAGGTAAGGGGAGTGGAGCGGCTGTACAGGTTGGACCTGAGTATGCAGATCAGAGATCATGTTTTGCGGTGAGAGATTCGTTGTTATATCAGCGTAAGTCATTTAAGAGGCAATGTGTGCAGGTTAATGTACCGTCGCATGTAACTGATGTAGAGTTTGGAGTCACTATTCCTGCCCCTATTGTTACCCCGATTATTGAGATTGAGGTTCCTCATGGTAAGGGTTAATTAATGGTATTAGAGACAATAGAAGAGTATAATGCCAGGAAGCTTAGGGAGTATCACAATAAGGGTGTGACTGGAATAGCTTGTCCTGTATGTGGAGATGAATTGAAGGATGAGAGTCCTGGTGTTATGTTATTATCTAATCCACCACAGAAGACTGTAAACTGTTTTGGATGTAATTATCATACTACGGTATATGCGTAGAGGAGGGGAGCATTTAGCTCCCCTTTTTTATTGGGTGATTGAAATATTACTGGCATGGAAAGATGAATCTTTCTTACTTGTAATCAAAGATTACTGTTGATTAATTTTATAGCGGAAGGTTCTGGATAATTTTTCTGAATTAGATTTAGTGACTTGGTTGGTCAGATCAAATTCCTGGACGGTTTCCAGGATTGATGCGATTCTCACAGAGGTCGAGACTGTACCGATAGTGGTATTAGCCAAGATTACTTCTGTATTGGTTCCTGTTGCCCAGATGTCGTTGATCAGAACATTGGGGACTGACCATTGTGAGTCTGTTAGAGATTCAGTTGGGAAGACCCATAGATCGAATGGTACGGCTTTAAAGACCGCGGTGCCTACGGTGGTATCGTCCTGGAGCCAAGTAGGTTCGGAGGAGCCGGATACGCCGTTTTGGATACATTCGTAGTAATAGCCGTTATCGGTTGAGGGTTTGATGACATTCCCTATTCTGTAGACGGTATTAGGGGAGAACGTTGGAGCTCCCCAGAATATTTGGATAATGGTTTCATCATTAGGATCGATGTAGCCATTGACTTTAAGTGGACCTTTTTGGGTGGCTGAGTAGGTTTGCATTAGATTTATCCTTTAGGGTTAATCAATATATCTTGGTTATTAGATGGTATAATGATATATTTATCGAAACATTGTATATGGATATGATCTGGAGTGTAAGATATTTTAGAGGTATTATCCTGAGATTTTATTATGGATAATAGATCAGAATCCTTTCTGACCAGATCATAGATAATATGGCTACTGATGTTTTCAGATATAGTGGAACTATCGGATACAGATGCGTTCATATTACCAGAATATTAAAATCGGGGTTTTTGATGGAGGCATCATAATTAGGTAATAGTATGATGGATTGTTTATCTGGAGTTTTAATTTGCAGATCAAATATTTCTGATAGAGGTAGATCGTAATTTATTGTGGTATTTTGGATATCAGATAGAGATATAGAATCTGTTGATGTATTATACAAAATATCCATAATTATCTTTTATATTTTATGATTATTGGTGCATCTTTGTATAATATTTTACTAATAGATGATGGATTAGTAATTTTGTATTTGGTGTTGAAGTTTTTAATTAAAACCGTAAATGATTGGTCTATTAATGGGATATCATTTGGATTCATAGATAATTCTATGACAGAGTTGTATAATACCCAACATTCAAGATAGCTGCACCATTAATTACGCGAGCCCCTTCGGAGAATATTCCTGCTGAATATAGAACTCCAGTAGTTCCACCTTTTGTTGCGCTGCTTGCGATGAATAACCCTGCGATGTTTGCTGATGATGGAATGGTGAACGCTACATTTGCAGAGAATGCTTTTGAGCCACTTACAGCATTGCTCCATGCGATTGCTGGTCTGGTGGATTCAGAATAACTTTGGTATTCTTGCCATCCTGCATGGGATGCTGCGGTGTCGAACAAGCTGATTGAGCTAAAGTTAGTCACATCAATTAGTGATGTATACAATGCTGCGGTATAACCAGACCCGCTTAGATACTTGTCTAGCATATCGTTTCGACCTTGGATGACAACTGCATTGTTGGCTACCGCTTCGGTTTCCCATAGTTTATCACCAACTACTTGTGTTTCTGTGTCATATGCATATGCCTGGACAACATAAACTCCACTTGGTTGAACATTTTCTCCAATGTCATTTGGTAGAGTAACACCAATGGTTGTATTATCTTGAGTGTATGATTGATCCATGTGGTTTCTCCTTATACTACAGTCAGTTGTGATTCATCAAAGTAACGTTGATGAATATCCCCAGACTCATCTGCATATTCTACCAAGTAGATGAACGCATCGGCCACTTCATCATATTTTTTGGTGATTACTTGCCCTTGAATGATAGGGGAGGTAAATTTAACGGTTGCGCCTTTTTGGATTGCCATAATTTATCCTAGTTTTTATTATGTAATATGGTGATAATTTTATCTGAGTATTTTATCAGAATTTGGTTTATCTTTTTTGCTATCGGGTAGTCGTTATTCATATTACATTAGGTAGCTTTATACACTGAAATTTGTTGACCAGTACCAATACTGGATATATTTAGTCTACCATATGCCCAAGGGTTAGATACAGTAATAAAACCAGTGTTTGCGTTCGCAGTAGTTACTGGGATTGACCCTAAAGTAACCCAATGTTGAGCGTCCAATGACCCTTCAACCGATAAAGAAGAAGTTCCACCATCAGAACCTACTTGAATAATTGCGTTTGGGATGGTTGAGAATTTGAATGAAAATGGCTCTTGTACACCAGTAACCCCCGCACCATAATAGTTAGTCTTTACCGTGACACGATTGTTTGCGTATTGTGGGTTAGTGAAATTGATGACAGCATTATTACCTGAAACTGATGTAACAGATGCTGAAAATTTTGAATCATTGTTAGTGAAGTATAGGATTACGTCACTATTAGCGAATAGGTATGGATTTGAATCGAATATAATTGTGCTATTGGCCGAAGAATAAATGCCAGATAGGGTTCTTTGAATTTCTGTTATCATGAACTAGTACCATTGGTTGCGGTTAATACTTAGTATTTATAATAACCGCAACACGATGGTACTCTGTTTAGATTTCTACTGTCTTTATTTCGAAATAGTCTGCAACTTTCTCACTATTGATATAACCTCTAGGGTTACATACGACTCTAGTTTCTCCTATCATGTAATCAAATGGAGAATGAGTGTGCCCGTGTATAGCGAGTTTAATCTGTGGATAACCTTCAATTAGGTCATCTAGGTCACTAGAATATCCTCCATTTAGTTCATAGTCATCTTTGTATCTAGGGTGGGTACTTCTCTTTGATGGAGCATGGTGTGTAACCATGCATATTTTATCCTCTGGGTTAGCTTTTAGTACAGATTCCAGATAATTACAAAATTTCAGAAACTCTCCCCAAGCCTGTTCTGGTCGGAATTTATCTAGTACCAAAGCATCGACCCCAAAAATATCTTGTTTTAGTGTTGCCTCATATGAATTCTTTATTACTATAAAATCATTCATATTATATCCAAGTGTAAGTAGAGTCATTGGGTCTCCATTATTGCAGTCAGACCACATCGTACCACCTACAAACCGCACATCACCAATTTTAATGGTTTCGTTATCTAGGAAATATAGGTTTTGAATGTTTTTATACCGTTCCTTGAGTACCTTATATGTATCTTGGAATATACCTCCGTATGACTCATGGTTCCCACAAATCATAATAACATGATTCCATTCTGAGCTACAATGTCGCAGGAATCCATCTACAATTGATTTATGGTAGTACCACTCTGATTCATCTGCTGCTAATCTACTAGCTACACAAATATCACCAGCTAGAACTAATATCTCTGATTTATTGTTGTTGTAGAATTCATCCAGATCAATTGGTCCATGCTCCAAATGTAGATCCGAGCAATAACTAATTTTCATTTATTTTCTTCATCTCCATTATTCGGTGATCGTGTATAAATTCGTCCAGCGTATCCCTGAACTTGATAGCATTTTCAATATCAAATGCGGTTTCACCAAAATGTCCATATTTGCATTTGTGACCAAAAATATAACGCAGGCCACTCTTCACTCTCTCCCAGAAGGTGTTTTCTTGGAGGAAATAATGAATATAAAGATCAGGATAGTATTCTGTATCTTTACAGTAAATTAATTTGATCATATGTTCATCGCTAAGACATGAACACTCAAGGTAGGTGGGTTTCATTGTTTTCTCCGGAAAAAATATTCATCTATTTCTTTGCTATGTTCTAGCATTTTATTACGATTATAATCTTGATAGCTATCCCCAGTAAGTTCTGGTAGAAATTCAGTTTCCCATTCAACTTCTATCCCATCGTTCACTTCACCCAATGCACAATCAAAAAGTTCGTCTGTTAATTCGATGTTATATCTCCAACATGCATCTTTCACGATATAATATGAGTATTCTCTGCAACCTTTACTGAGCCTCCATAACACTTTTGAGAGGTCAGTGTACCTGTTAGGAAATACTATTTTCACTATGCGAGTTACTAATTTGTTGAATTCTTCGTCGGACATTCTATCTGAATTTACCATAGTATCACCATGACCGAACTACAACTTCTTTTCCACACTTGGGGCAATTGATCCACTCTCTACCATCAGACCCACCTGAATAGTCTTTACCGTGGTATGCCTTAACTTCATTCATTGTGTACTCTAAACGAGTAGCGCAGTTATAACATGTTGCTTGTTTTACTGTTTCTGGAGCATCACCAATAATTCTTACCATTTTAGTTCGCTATCCATAATATTAAGAATAATGTTATATTGTATTTCATAGTCATCAGTGCTTTTTTCTGCAATATGTATAGCAACCGACAGTGTGTCCCATTTTAGTTCATCAATCAGGGTGAATAGGAATTGATGCTCTGCATTGTACACTGATTCCCCAAATGAACTTAGAAGGTCGAGTTTTAGGTCGGCGTAGTCACTGGCACTTTTGAAATCTCTTAGTTCTAATATAGTCGATACTTCTGAATTATTTTTTACAAAGTAATAACTATTGAACTTTATTACCTCTAGTTTTGAGCCTAGAAGGAATGCTTTGATTGCTTCTTCTTCATTGGTTTCATCAAGTAAATTGTGAGGTTCTGATTTTTTAAATAATGATTTTAATTTTGAAAGCATGATATAATTCCACTTTAGTTGAAGTTGTATATATTATATCAAATATTTGGTGGGGTGTCAAGCACTTTGTTGCGGATAAAAGAAAACTAGCAACATTTAGTAGTTACGTCTAACCTTGCTAAATGTTGCTAGTTGAGATATGAGTGTTCGGTAGATGATAGAACCTGGAGTTACACCAGAGGTAATAGTGGCTTAATTTCCTCTCTATTTTACCTATCAACTTACGATCTAAGTCATGATAATCTTCCTTGTTTTGTACTACTTTTTACTTGTCCATTAGCCTTAAAACTGCATTGTAAATTGCTTGGTCAAGTGCAGTTTTGATTTCATTTCTACCCCATCCAGTTTTTGATGACAGAATCACATCAAATTCTTCTTTAATGAGGTTAATCAATTCCTTATTCATCTTCGATGACCGCCACAATGTCTTTTTCATTAACGAGATACAGATCACCGTTGATTAATTTTGCTGATCTCCAATCGAGTAGAACTTTCTCATTTAATGCCACTACAGTTACATTCGGACCAATTGCCAGAACTCTAGCTTGTTGTGATTCATCGTTGGATACTCCAACCAATAACCCTGTATATTCAGGGGATTCTTTCTTTACAAAAACGTTATTATTTAGTGGTTTCATCATTTACTCCAATTAAATTCTTTCCAATTAGCGGTTCGTAGTATTAATCTGTGTTCTTTTGTGTGAAGGAAAGGTTTCATACTGCTCCTTGCTTACGTAAGTTTTCAAGTTTCAGGAGTTTTTTAGCGAAAGCCGCTGTGAAGTCAGCAACACAGTCACGGCACAAATACATGTTACCGTTGAACTGCATTACCTCCCCAAGTACATATTTACCGCTACAACATACACAAGTTTTAAATCCGCAAGGAATCAATTGTAAATTTTTTGTCATGATCTTTATCTAAGTTATAAATGATATGCCGCATAGCTTTTTCAACTGAACCCCGCAAAGCTCGCGCACCACGTTTACTATTATACACCTCATCAACAATTTCGTCAATACATTTTTCCGTAAATGTTAATTCAATTCCATCAAGCGACATTAGATTTTGATATTGTTTGATGACGTTGTTTTTAGGTTCTGTTAAGATTTTCTTGTAATCATTCTTGGTTAATGGTTGCAACTGTACAATAATAGGAAGACGGGAAATGAATTCAGGTAATAACCCATATTCAATCAAATCTTCTTCCTTGGTTTCGGTGGAATCATCCTTTGAAACTTCCACTGATGCAGAGAACCCTATTGAGGTAGTTTTCCCCTTCCGTTTAGCCTCTACAAGCTTGTCTAAGCCATAAAAAGCCCCTGCCCCTATAAACAGTATGTTTGAGGTGTTAATGTAGTCCTTAGAGCCTTTAGGTTCGGCTTTTAATGGTACAGTAGCACCTTCAATCATTTTTAATAACCCCTGCTGAACACCTAGACCACTTGGGTCTTTATTACCAGAGGTTATATTCTGTTTTGCCAGCTTATCAATTTCATCAATGAAAATAATTCCCTTCTCTGCTGCTTTAATATCACCATTAGCCGATACAACCAATTGTTGAAGAATGGTTTCAATATCATTACCAACATATCCTGCCTCTGTTACATTGGTTGCGTCACAGATTGCCAGGGGTAATTTAAGTAATTTTGCTAACGTTTGTACTAACAAAGTTTTACCTGAACCGGAATTTCCAATCATCAAGATATTTGACTTTTGAATTTCCTTTTCTGGATGGGTGATGCGTTTATGATGGTTGTAAATTTCAACGGCTAATACTTTCTTTGCGTCATCCTGCCCAATAACATATTCATCAAGGAATGCTTTTATATCTTTAGGGTACAGTTTCTTTTCTG
>Ga0208116_1000157_pt1 | contig 23461 bp, 30 predicted proteins | sample LakWasMeta9_HOW4_2_FD_183859 | JGI IMG/M metagenome (GOLD analysis project Ga0208116, IMG submission 183859) | Freshwater sediment methanotrophic microbial communities from Lake Washington under simulated oxygen tension - Sediment Metagenome... | ecosystem: Environmental > Aquatic > Freshwater >... | reverse complement strand
TACCAAACGCGATGGAGCCTAACAGGTAAGCCGCTATTATCCACACCACAGGAACCAGGGTTACAGGAATAAAACCTAACTCATTCATAATAAGATGCTCTAAAATCTGACTAATCACATTCTAAACCATACAAAAATACTGGGCATCATATTTTATGGACACAATCTTTCTAAGCGAAGTCAAAGTACAAACCAAACTCGGCGTTCCAGAGTGGGAGCGCATGGTTGAGCAAACCATCATTCTCGACATAGAAATTGGCTACGACTTGAGCCTGTCCTGCAAAAGCGATGATGTTGCCGACACCATAGACTATGGCACGGTAGTCAACCGCATTCGTGAAACGCTTAAAGAAAACAGTTTCAAATTGGTAGAAGCGCTAGCCGAACATATCTGCCAATTGATTTTGAAAGAATTTGGCGCGTTAAACGTGAAAGTGAAAGTAGCCAAGCCTGCAATACTGCCGGGATTGAAAGCGCTGGGCGTGATGGTCGAAAGAAAAAAAGCCTAACCTCGTGGATGATGCTGCACATGCAGCCTCTTCAACCGCTCCCTGGCCACATGCGTATAAATCTGCGTCGTTGAAATATCCGAATGCCCCAACAGCATCTGCACCACGCGCAGATCCGCCCCGTGATTCAGCAAATGCGTTGCAAAAGCATGGCGTAGCACGTGCGGCGACATATGCTTGGTAATGCCGGCCAGCATGGCATAGCGCTTGATCAGGTACCAGAAAGCCTGCCGCGTCATTTCATCGCCACGATTCGTCACAAATAATGCATCACTCAGCCGTTTTTGCAGGATTTCAGGACGCGCTTCTTTCAAATAACGCCCTACCCAATCTGCGGCCTCCTCCCCCATCGGCACCAGCCTCGTCTTGCTGCCCTTACCCGTGACGCGGACTACGCTGTCACTTACGCTGATTTCCGTTGTTTTAATCGTGACCAGTTCCGACACGCGCAAGCCGCAGGCATACAGCAGTTCGAGCATCGCTTTGTCACGCAGGCCGGCCGGCTCATTCAAATTCGGGGCATTGAGCAAAGCAAGCACTTCTTCTTCATTGAGGCTTTTAGGCAAGCTGCGGGGCAGTTTGGGGGATTCTATCTGCAGCGTGGGATCTATGCTGATTTTATTCTCCCGCAGGCAATAGCGGTAGAATCGCCGCAGGCTGGCAATCAGGCGGCCGATGCTGCGCGGCTTGCATTGCGGGAACCGCACCGCAAGATATTGCTGGATGTCGGCTTTGTCGATCATAAGCAATGATTTGTGCTGCGCTTGTGCCCAATGCGCAAATGCAAGCAGGTCGAGGCGGTAACTTTGCAGTGTGTTTTTAGACAGTCCGTCTTCAAGCCAAAGATGATCTATAAAGGTATCCAGTTCGGCATGATCAGCCGGCAAAGGCACCTGCTCACTCACCTACCGCTCCCGGCAGGCGTACACCTTCGTGCTTCAACAACCATTGCTTGATCAACAGGCCGCCATGCTTGCCTTGCATAAATCCGCCAAGACCATGCTGCGCTACCACACGATGACAGGGCACGAGCAATGGAAGCTTGTTTGCCCCGCAGGCGTTGGCGACCGCTCTGGGACCAGAGCCAATTTCGCGCGCAAGCATTCCATAGGTGCGCACCTGGCCGGGCGGGATTGCGGCAATAGCCTGCCACACACGCTGCTGAAAAGCAGTGCCTTGCTGCGTCAGCGGAAAGTCGATGCTGGCCGCAGGCTGCTGCAGATATTGCAGCACCTGCTCGCAAGCTTGCACCACCAGTGTATCGGTGGATGCTTTTGCAAGCTGAACATGACTGCAAGCTGGCACAGCCAGCAGCTCAATTGCCAACTGGCCACCTTCTGCGCTTATTGCAATCGCACCGAACGGGGTCTTAATCAATGCATCATGATTTTCTGTCATGACACGATGTTAAATCAAACCGGCGTTAAACCAAAGCATCAATGGTGGAAATATCTACATGCCCAAATGTTCAAGGCAACAAAAAACCCCAGCGATCTGCATCTGCTGGGGTTTTCCGGATCCGCCTGAAATTAAGCGCTTTCTGCTGGAGCCATGACTTCTTTATCGCGAGAAACCAATTTCTCTTTAATACGTGCTGATTTACCTGAACGCTCACGCAAGTAGTACAGTTTTGCACGGCGCACATCACCGCGGCGTTTCAATTCGATTGAAGCGATCAATGGTGAGTATGTCTGGAATGTACGCTCAACGCCTTCGCCTGAAGAGATCTTACGTACGATGAATGATGAGTTCAAACCGCGGTTACGTTTAGCGATCACTACGCCTTCGTATGCCTGCACACGTTTACGGTTACCTTCAACCACATTAACACCAACAACAACTGTGTCACCTGGAGCGAAATCAGGAATTTTTTTGCCTAAACGGGCAATTTCTTCCTGCTCTAACATTTTAATAATATCTGCCATTTTATTTATCCCTTGCGGGTTCCTTTTCATTATGAAGAGCTTGTTCCTGCCAACTAATCCTGCTGTAGCAGCCGTGCTTCTTCTTTCGTCAACGGCCTTGCGGCCAATAAATCGGGACGCTGGTCCCGAGTTCTCTGCAATGACATTTTCAAACGCCACTGCCTGATCTTTGCATGATTGCCTGACATCAACACTTCAGGCACTCTCACACTTTTATATTCTTCCGGTCTTGTATAGTGCGGGCAATCGAGCAAGCCATCCACAAATGAGTCCTCAATCGCAGAATCACTGTCACCCAGACTGCCAGGCAACTGCCGGATAATCGCATCCATCAACACCATAGCGGGCAATTCTCCGCCACTTAATACATAATCACCGATGGAGATTTCCTCATCCACCTCAGCATCTATCAGACGCTGATCTACACCTTCATAACGACTGGCCAATAACACCAGACCCGGCTTGCTACTTAACTGCATCACCTTGTCATGTGTCAGCGGCTTACCTGATGGCGAAACATGCACCACCCAAGGCTCGACACCTGCAGCCGACTGCACAGCCTTTGCTGCGCCTATCGCTTTTTCCAGCGGCTCTATCAGCATCACCATACCGGGGCCGCCGCCATAAGGCCGGTCATCTACCGTTTTGTGGTTATCAGTAGTGTAATCACGCGGATTCCAATACTGCACCCCATAAATATTTTTCTGTAACGCCCTGCTGGTAATGCCATACTTGGTGATGGCATCAAACATCTCGGGAAACAACGTTACGATATCAAACTTAAACGCCATGATTCAAGAACCGGTTAAAAATCCGGATCCCAATCAACCAGCATCGCTTTTGCTTCCAAATCCACTTCCAGCACTACTGATGCAATAAAAGGCAGCAGTCTTTCCTGCGCTTTTTCTTTTGCACCTTTAGACGTCACGGCTTTGTCGGCGGCTTCAACTTTGGCTGTCGGAGCTTTAACCACCAGCACATCATTAGCACCCGTTTCAAGGATGTCATCAATGACACCTAAATCAACGCCTTGCAAGTTCTTGACATGCAAGCCTAAGAGGTCTGACCAGTAATACTCGTTTTCGTCCGGTTCAGGCAGCTGCGCTCTTGGCACGGCGATCTGTTTACCTTTGCATGCAAAGGCGGCATCGCGGTCATTGATTCCCTGCAGCTTTACCACAATAACGTCGTTGTGGATCTTGGCTGTTTCCACAACCATCTCACGCCAATCGCCATCTTTGCCCAGCCACCACGTATCATAGTCAAACAGACCATCAATCGCTTCGGTATCCGGCAGCACTTTCAGCCAGCCATAAATGCCGTAGGGCGCAACAACGCGCCCCATGACTACTAATGCATCATCTGCCAAAATAACCCTTAAATCCGGCTTAGCCTAATTGCTTGCAATGCCTGAACCAATTCAGGCATCCAATGATTAAGCGTCAGCAGCTGGAGCTTCTGTTTCAGCAGCAGCGGCAGCAGCTTCTTTAGCGGCTTCAGCTTCTGCAGCAGCTTTAGCATCGGCCTCAGCTTGAGCAGCGTCAGCAGCAGCTTTAACTTTAGCGGCTTCTTCAGCAGCGATTTTAGCTTTCTTAGCTTCTACTTTAGCAGCGTCTTTAGCTTTAGCTGCGATTGCAGCTTCAGGGCCTTTAGCGTGGAATTTAACCAAGCGTGCAACTGTTTCTGACAGTTGTGCGCCATTATTTTGCCAGTGAGTTACACGAGCCAAATCAATACGCAAGCCTTCAGCGTTAGCGCTTGCAGATGGGTTGTAAAAACCAACGCGCTCAATAAAGCGACCGTCGCGACGGTTACGTGAATCAGCCACAACAACGTTGTAGAAAGGAGTTTTTTTCGCGCCACCACGAGCTAAACGAATAATAACCATAATCTTTGTTCTCTTTTGAATAATTTAAAGCAGAAAGGCGCGGATTTTACGTTATATCCGAACCTTTTGGCAAGCTATTTATCCATCAATTTCATTATTAATGTATCCGGGGCGATTCCAGGGCTACAGGCTCCATGAGCCGCGCCAAGCACCCTGAACACAAGAGCCCAGGCAGCATGCGGCATACAGCGATGTTTCGCGTAAATATCGATACGGCCGCAACACCATATGCGCTTAGAAAAATGTATTTTCAGGAGCGGCTTTTATTTACTTGCGGAACGCACGACACAAACAATGCGACCGTGCCCAAAACCGGTTTTTATCGTTATCTAAGCGTGCTGTTTATAACGTGTCGGATCAGCCAGCCCGGCAGCGGCAAAGCCTTCGCTGCGCAAGCGGCAGGAATCACATACGCCACACGCATCACCCTGGCTATCTGCCTGGTAACAGGAAACCGTCATGGCGTAATCCACACCCAGCTCCGTACCTAACCGCACGATCTGCGCCTTCGTCATATCGATCAGCGGCGCATGTACGGTAATGGTTTTACCTTCAACCGCACTTTTGGTGGCCAGATTGGCCATCGCCTGAAATGCTTTTACGTATTCGCCACGGCAATCCGGATAGCCGGAATAATCCAGCGCATTCACGCCGATAAAAATATCCTGCGCCGCCAGCACTTCCGCCCAAGCCAGGGCGAGTGACAGCATAATAGTATTGCGCGCCGGCACATAGGTGATCGGGATACCTTCCGAAGCGCTTTCCGGCACTGCGATAGCGCTATCCGTCAATGCGGAGCCGCCAAACAACGATAAATCCAGCTGTGCTGTTTTATGCGCTGCGGCACCCATTACCGCGGCAATCTTTTTAGCTGCATTCAATTCTGCGATATGGCGCTGGTGATAATCCAGGCTCAGGCAATAACACTCATAATCCTGGCTACGCGCATACGCAAGTACGGTGGCGGAATCCAGCCCTCCGGACAGCAATACGACAGCTTTACGGCGCGATGCGCTGTCGCCGGTTACAACCAATGTATCTTGATGACTCATATCAGACTCAGACCCCGGGCTTTTCGCCCCACAATATCTTATGCAATTGCACCTGCATACGCACCGGCAACTTGTCCTGCAGCACCCAGCCCGCCAGGTCGGTCGGGTTAACCTGGTTATATACAGGAGAAAACAGCACCGGGCATTTAGCGGCAATAGAATGTTTATTTAAAATATCTTTCGCCCAATCGTAATCGGCACGGCTACACAGTACAAATTTCACCTCATCCGTTTGCTTGAGATGGTCCAGGTTACTCCATACATTATTTTCGACCTCGCCAGAATCCGGTGTTTTAACGTCAAGAATGACCGAAACACGCTGATCAACAGGGCTAATATCAATGGCACCGCCGGTTTCGAGCGATACGCTATAACCTTGATCGCACAATTCCTTGAGCAGCACCAGGCAGCCTTTTTGCGCCAGCGGTTCACCGCCGGTGACGGTGACATATTTTGCGCCGTACTCGGCAACTTTAGCTAAGATATCGCTGATTTCAATATTGCTGCCGCCACTGAACGCATAGGCAGTATCACAATACACGCAGCGCATCGGGCAACCCGTAAGGCGCACAAACACTGTAGGCAAACCTACACGGCTGGACTCGCCCTGCAGCGAGTAAAATATTTCGTGGATTTTAAGTTTCATTGGATATTCTGCACATCACATCTGCGCGCCATAAGAAATAGCGCCACAATTCAGGTTGGCGCCATTTTAACTTATAAAGATGCAATACGCTAAATCAAGATTTACTAAGTGAATGTTTTTTCTAATATTTTCTATAAGAAAATACGGAACAACCACGTGGAAGGGTCGGCGAACTGCACGGCCTTTCACCAGAAACTACCGGATTGTCTCCAGCGCTTTCAGGCGCTTCTGCGCTGTAGGCGTGACTTCACTATCAGGGAATTTCTTGACCAGGTCACGCAAGGTTTTTTTCGCTGCCGCGACCTGCCCCAGCTGAATCTGGCTGTTTGCCATATTCATCATTGCATCCGGCACCTTTGCACTCTCGGCATGCGTATCCAGCAGCTTTTGCTGTGTAGCGATTGCTGATTTGTAGTTTTTCAGGGCAAATTGGGAATAACCCAGCCCGTACATCGCATCCGCAGCAGAAGCACTGCCCGGATAGTCTTTCAGGAACTTGTCATAAGCTGAGAAAGCCTCTTTATACTTGGCATCTTTCAATAAAGCATTGGCCGCTTCCAACTGCTTCAACTCTTCCGTATCTTTTGTCGCTGCTGCCGCTACTGCCGGTGCGGCTTCTACCGGCGCCGCATTGCTTTCCAGCTTGCGCAAACGGACATCGGTATCGGTATATAAATCTTTTTGGCGCTGCTGGGCTAAATCCAGGTTGTGCGTCGCCAGCTCCAGATCGCCTTTTAATCTTGAATTTTCCAGCCTGAGCGCTTCAAGCTGTCCCTGTACATCTGCCAGGCCATTCTTGGCGATAGCCTCCAGCGAGGTGAGCCGCTGCTCCAGTGCCTGCTGGTTCTTCTTCAGTTCATTCAATGTAGCCTGAGTTGACTGATTCTGACTTTGCATGTTTTTTTCAAGTTCAAGTATCTTCTTGCGCGCTTCGGTATCATCAAACAAGGCCGCGTGACTGGCCAGCGAAAATAATTGTGCTGTTAAAAACAGGCTTATCAGAATCAGTTTTTTCATCGTATTTATTCTACGGCTTTAAATTACTCGCCTTCGTAGACAATATCTACGCGACGGTTTAATTGATGGCAGGCTTCATCTTTGCAGTTTGGCGTGGCTTTTTCTTCACCGTAGCTGACTGCTTCGATTTGCTTGTCTTGCACGCTTAACAGGTTCAATGATTTTTTCACTGAAACTGAACGGCGCTGACCTAATGAAAGGTTGTATTCGCGAGTGCCGCGCTCATCGGCATTACCTTGCAGGTTGATTTTTGCATTGCTGTGCTGAGCCAGGTATTTAGCGTGCGCCTCAATCAATGGGCGGAACTCTTCCCTTACGGTGTCTTTATCGAAATCAAAATAAATGCTGCGTTTGGACAGGATATTGTTTGGATCAGTCAATGGATTGCCGCTGAGTGACGCATCATTAACACCTGAAGTATCTGCGCTTGTATCTGCAGCAGGCGCAGCAGGAGCCGTAGCCTCGGTTTTCGGGCTTTTATCTTCTACAGCAGCCGGTTTGTCGACCATGGGCGTACTTTTACATGCAGACAAAGCCATTGCCAGCAACACGCTACCCAAGAGCTTTTTATTCAAGATGTTTTTGTTCATTTAGTTCTCCTCATATTTTAAGTTGCGGTCCCGCAACATTCAGCAAGCTGCATTGAAATCCTTCAACACACCATTAATTCAGTAAAGGTCCCCAGGATGGTTCGCGCACGTCACCGCCCGATTCACTCAAACGCTGCTTGACACGCCCATCAGAAGATACCGCAGCCAAGGCGCCGCGACCACCCACTCGGGTAGCATATAGTATAACACGGCCATTCGGGGCAAAACTCGGAGATTCGTCCTGATTGCCCTCGCTCAGCAGCCGCACCTGGCCGTTCGTCAAGTCCTGCAAGGCAATGCTGTACTTCGCACCATCCTTACGCACCATCGCCAACAATTTGCCATCGGGCGCAAAGCGCGGGCTCAGGTTATGATCCCCCTGGAAGGTGACACGCTGCGCATCGCCGCCAAATGCTGACACTTTATAAATCTGAGGATTGCCACCGCGGTCGGAGGTGAAATAAATCCATTTCGCATCCGGTGACCAGGTAGGTTCCGTATCAATTGCATTGCTTTTAGTCACTTGCTTCAGGCCTGTGCCGTCGGCATTAATCGTATACAGCTGTGAGTTAGCTGAATGACTAAGCACAATCGCCAGTTTTGTACCGTCAGGCGACCAGGCAGGCGCGCTGTTATTACCCTTGAAATTAGCCAGTGTTAATCGCTGGCCGGTCGTTAACGACTGGACAAAAATAACCGGCTTTTTCTTTTCGAATGAAACGTAAGCGATTTTGCTGCCATCCGGCGACCATGCCGGTGAAATAATCGGCTCACTTGAAGAAACTACCGTTTGTGCATTCATGCCGTCGGCATCTGCCACCTGCAGTGAGAAACGGTTCTTGGATTTATTGATATAGGCAATGCGGCTCGCGAAAATAGGGCCTTCACCGGTCAGCTTCTGGTAAATCACATCTGCAATTTTATGTGCAGTCAGCCGCAGCTGCCCGGGCGCAATATTATATTCCATGCTGACCAGCTGGTTTTGCTTGAGTACATCAGCCAGGCCAAATGTCACCTTAAGGCGATTACCCGGCAAAGCGGTCACATTCCCAACTGTAATCGCCTGCGCCTGCAGCACTGCCCACTCTGCATATTTCACCTGCGGCACTTCTGTTGGTCGACTGGCCACACCTCCTGTTTCCAATATGCGAAACAGTCCGCTGCGACGCAAATCTGCCGCAATGATGTCACCAATCTTCTCCTGGCTGGAACCGGCAGCCTGCCCAAACGGTACGATTGCGATCGGGATCTGCTGCGCGCTGCCGCCGCTGATTTCAATTTCCAAAGCGGCATACGCCGCTGTTGAAACCATTGCCGGAACAAAAGCTGCCATACAGAACAAAACAGGCCGGAATATTTTAAAAAGTTTTTTCATAAGAATAGGTTGAGGTTGCATCCATAAAGTTAATGAATTTTACTGTAAATTATCACTGCAATTAAGATGGATAAGCTATCAGCGTTTATTGTATTAGAGCGCTTTACCCTGAACAAACATTAGTTCAGCATTTAACAAAAACATCAAAATTCCGTCACACCGCCGACAGGACGAAATCGATAGCCATTGCAACTCAGGCTATAGGCACAAAGCGCGCGATTCAACACTCAAGATGACAGATGATGCAGGCCTTGATCTTTAGCCGCCGGTCCGGCCAACTGCCAAGACCACCCATGACCGATGTTTAATTTTCATTAGGGTGGAATGTGAGCTTTAGGTTCCTGAACTGTGAGAACAAAGCTCTATCCGGGGGCAACGGCAATGGTTCCGACATTCTGATCGCGCGCTCAACAGCATCGTCACAGGCGGCGTTGCCACTTGATTTAGCAAGTTTTGGGGCGCCGCTTAATTCACCGGTAGGGATCAAGCCGATTTCAAATTTCAATTCCGGGTTACCGCTGCCGCAAAGTGTCTTATTGACATTGCTGCGGATTTTTTCCTGAATCCTGGCCTTGAACTCATCAACGACGCCGGCACTGGCTGCGGATTTTGCGGCAGCCGCCTTCTGCTCGCCGGCAGCTCTATCTTCGCTCAGGCTTTCCTGCTGCAATTTTTTTAGAGCATCATTTGTATTGGGTTTTGTAATGCTTTTATTTTTTAAAGCATCCTGGCGTGCTTCTTCCTGCAGCTTAGCCAGCACATCATTGGTTTTTGCAGCCGGCGGCGGTTCCTTTTTAGCCGATTCTTTTTTTACCGGCTCTTTCTTGACCGGTTTTTTCTCGATTGCAATTTCCACTTTTGGCTCCGGCTTTGCTTCCGGCTCCGCGACTATCGGCTTCGGGATCTCTTTCTGTTCTGGCACAGGCTCAGGAGCAGGTGCCGGAACAGGGGACGCTTTCTGCTCAGTGACAGGTACACTCTCCCACAGCTCAACCTGGGCGATACTGATCGGGTGTGTCGTTTTCCAGTTAAACGAAATCAGCAGCGCGCCCAAAAGCAGGACATGCACCAAAACAGAAAGCGCACCGGCTTTCAATACATCAGGATTTTCGCGCTGTCGTAACATCATGATCAATTCTAATCAGGCTTTAAAGCGGTTTCAGCAGCAAGCCGACTTTATCCACTTTATTGGTTTTCAACAGGTCCATGACACCGATCACATCTTCATATTTAACACTTTTATCAGCCGCAATCACAACGGAGCGCTCCGGTGACTTAGCCAGCGCACTGCGAATGACTAGCAGCAACTCATCGCGCTGCATTGTTTTGCCATCAAGCTCGGTGTTGCCGTTCTTTTTCACGGTCACCACGACCGGCGGCAACTTGGGCTGATTCAGGCTCTGGCCGGCACCAGGCAATTCCACCACACCTGGATTGGTCATAGGCGCCGTAACCATGAAAATCACCAGCAGCACCAGGGTGACATCAATGTAAGGTACGACATTGATCTGGTTCATCATGCGGCGTTTACGTGTGCGTGCCATCGTGTTCCGCCTTTAGGATTTGCGTTGCAAAATATTGGTGAACTCTTCCATAAAGCTTTCGTAGCGAACCGAAAGCCTGTCTACGGAACTCGCAAAACGGTTATAAGCGATCACTGCCGGAATTGCCGCAAACAGGCCGATTGCGGTAGCAACCAGCGCTTCCGCAATGCCTGGCGCCACCTGGGTAAGCGTTGCCTGCGCCACATCAGACAAACCCCGGAATGCATTCATGATGCCCCATACCGTACCAAACAGGCCGATGTAAGGGCTGACAGAACCCACTGAGGCCAGAAACGGCAAATGCGCATCCAGGTCATCCATTTCACGGTTATACGCTGCACGCATTGCACGGCGAGAACCTTCCATCACGTCGGACACTTCCATACGCCCCTGCTGCTTATGCCTGATGTATTCCTTAAAACCCGCCTCGAATATGCTGGCGATACCCTGAGGTTTACGGCGGCCTGCCGTCACACCTTCATACAGCTTATTGAGGTCTCCGCCCGTCCAGAAAGTTTCTTCAAAGTGATCGGCATCTTTTTCAGCGCGCTTGATAGTGGCCACTTTAATAAATATGTACCACCACGAAAAGAGGGAGGTGATCACCAGAATCAGCATCACCAACTGCACCGGTAAACTGGCACCCGCGACCAAGGTAAAAAACGACATATCACTGCTTGCGCTCATAATTTCTCCACTAGTTTTTACAGCACGCTATTTTTATCACAATTTAAGTTTCAATCAGCCAATGTCGGCAACATGGCCGCTTTTATATCCGCCGGAATAGCCAAAGGCCGGAATGTTTCAGCATTCACGAATGCCAGCTTTACCTGCGCCTTGATCAGCAGGTGATGGTCGCGCATCACTTTCTGTTCCATTTCAAGGCTGCCGCGCCCGATTTTTGTCAGCCGGCAGCGCACATCCAGCATATCGTTAAAATACGCCGGGGCTTTGAATTCAACCGAAAGACTATGCACAACGATGATCACGCCCAGATCTGCCCTGACCTGCGGCTGTTCAAAACCCAGCGCACGCAACCATTCAGTCCTGGCGCGCTCCATAAAGTTCAGATAATTGGAATGATAAACCACGCCGCCTGCATCCGTATCTTCGTAATAGACACGAACGGGCCAGGTAAAAATCTCATGCATACTCATGGGCAAATTCTAACACAGCGCTGTCGTTAAATTCTGACATCATCATGTTGCGCGCTTGAATCCCGACAGCATCCATGCAGGCTTGCCATTAGAATCACACGCCCAAAATAAAAGGGGCAAAGCCCCTTTTGTCATCATCCAATCTTAAATGATTGCCTGAAATAAATGTTCAGCTGAATATCTGAACAATGTTTAACATTAAAAATGATAGACCGCACCTATGGTCGCTACGTTGGCATTCACATTTTTTTCATGATTACCGACATCATCGACAGCCGCATTGTAATGATCCCAACCCACGCGCAGGCCTACGTTTTGATTCAGGTTGTATTCAGCACCCAAACCATAAGTTACCCCGGTGCGGGTAGCGTCACTCATTGGGCTAAGACTTGATGAAACCGTGGTTTTAGTAGCGGCGACGCCAAGCTTGCCGTAAAGACTAAAGTTTTCATTTAAAGGCAGAATACCCAGCACCGCCAAACTGGCGGCATCACCTTTCGCAGAACCACTGACATTATCGGTGACCTTACCGATACCTGAATATTGGCCTTCAACCGCTAAATACGGGTTAAATTTATAACCAAGCACAATCCCGCCAACCGCCGATGATTGCTTATCTTCGCCATTAGGGGTATTGATATTTGGTTTACCGACACCTAGATTCAAGCCCGCATAAGCACCGGCACCTTCGGCAAATGCAGCGCTGGAAACACTCACTACCGCAAACAGCGTGCCAAACAGAATCCCTTTGATTACTTTCATATAAAACCTTTCAGTAGAATGATCATTATTTGCCAGCCTGGCATGCACCTTGCGAGAGGCCTGCCATTTATTCCTCAAGTTGACCAGCAAAACTCATTCACTATCTGCAAATATCACGCCAAGGCTTGCATCTGCAAAGGGGATCAAATAATCACTTAATAATCAAAAGGTTGGATTGTCACTGAAAATCATGAGGGGTCATTACCCAATCAAGATATGACATTACTTGCAGAGGTGAGGATGAGAGTTAACGCTAAAACCGCGCAAAATTCACACGTTCATTTTTAGACGGCGATCAGATCAATGATATTTTGCAGAGTGATGCCAGATTTTTCATTCAAACTTTGATTCTGGCTGATTTTCGTGTTGCCGCAGTTTACTGCTGCCAAAGTTCGCTCGATGCCAGGCTGCCAGGCACTGCCAGGCCAAAATGCTGATAGGACTGGCTTGTGGCCACCCGGCCACGCGGCGTGCGCATCAAATAACCCTGCTGTATCAGATAAGGTTCCAGCACATCTTCGATCGTATCACGTTCCTCACCGATGGCTGCCGCCAGGTTATCCAGGCCAACCGGGCCGCCGCCGAATTTCTCCAGCACGGCCAGCAGCAATTTTCTGTCCATGACATCGAAACCCAGCTTATCCACATCCAGCATTTGAAGTGCGGCATCCGCTATATCAGCTGAAACCACGCCATTCGCTTTCACCTGCGCGTAGTCACGCACCCTGCGCAGCAGCCGGTTGGCGATTCGCGGCGTACCGCGTGAGCGCTTTGCGATTTCGAGCGCACCGCTACCCGCCATTTCGACTTCGAGCAAACCGGCAGAGCGCTGCACAATACGACCCAACTCTTCCGGAGTATAAAACTCCAGCCTGGATACAATGCCGAACCGGTCACGCAAGGGGTTAGTCAGCATGCCTGCACGCGTAGTTGCACCCACAAGGGTGAACGGCGGCAAATCCAGGCGCACGCTGCGTGCGGCCGGGCCTTCCCCAATCATGATGTCCAGGCGGTAATCTTCCATCGCCGGATACAGGATTTCTTCAACAACCGGCGACAGCCGGTGAATCTCATCGATAAACAGCACATCATTTGGCTCAAGATTGGTAAGCAAGGCGGCAAGGTCACCCGCACGCTCCAGCACCGGGCCGGATGTCTGACGCATATTCACGCCCATCTCTTTGGCGATAATATGCGCAAGCGTGGTTTTTCCCAGGCCAGGCGGGCCGAACAGCAGCACATGATCCAGCGCTTCGCTACGGCCACGCGCAGCATTGATGAAGATCTCCAGCTGCGCCCGCGCTTTCTCCTGTCCGATATATTCGTCCAGTATTTTCGGGCGTAATGCACGTTCCAGCGCATCTTCCTGCGGGCTGATGTTATCCGGAGTAATTAAACGATCTGTTTCTATCATAAAGCGCTATCTGCTATCCCTGTCTTGCAACGCAACCCAGTGTGTAATGAGTGTCAAACCAACCGCCAGCAGTGTTGGCCCCAGAAAAATACCGATAAACCCAAAAGCGAAAGCTCCGCCCAGCACCCCCAGCACAACCAGCAACAATGGCAGATGTGATGAATGGCTGATTAAAATTGGTTTAATCACATTATCCACCGTACTGATGGCCAGCAGGCCATAAAGTGCAAGGAAAATAGCCCAGCCATGGTCGCCGTGATTATAAAGCCATAAAGCGGAGCCGCCCCAGACCAATGGCGGCCCGACCGGAATCACCGACAGGAAGAATGTCGCCAATGCCAACAGCAGCGGCATAGGTGCCCCCGCCAGCCAAAACCCGAACAGCGCGACAGTAGATTGCGCCAATGCCGTACCAAAAATGCCCAGCATCACACCTTTCACCGTGCTGCATGAGAGTGTCAGCATTTCTTCGCCCAATGTGCCGCCTAATCGATGCACCATCAGCACCACACCTTTGGCAAGGCGCCTGCCATCACGGTAAAAAAAGAAAGCGATAAAAGCAACCAGCAGCATTTGCAGGAACCCACCCATCATCATCTGCACCGCTTGCAACATAATCTTGCGTGCAGGCTCTGCATACTGGCTAAGCAGCTTCATCAATTCCTCATGGCTGATTACGGCACGCTGCCACGATTCTGCCAGTTGGCCTCCTATCAAAGGCAAGCTTCTTATCCACTCAGGCGCCTGGGGTTGCAGGTTCTTTAAGGTCACCTGCGCCTCTTCAATCAGAATAGCCGCAGAATCAGCTAAATTCGTAGCCAGATAGGCCATAGGCAGAATCACCGCAACAGACAAGAGCGCGGTCATGGTAACGGCGGCCAGATTATCCCTCTGGCCGAATTTCAGCCAAAGCCAGTGATAGGCCGGCCAGGTAAACACACAGAACACCGTGGCAAAAAGCAGTGCCGCCATGAAAGGACGCAGTACAAACAGGCAGCCAACAATCAGTAAAGCAATGAGTGCGATACGCGCAATCTGGTTGGTATTGATCATGAATACCTGTCCTTATCTATAAATTGCCTCTGACACTGAAGTATCAGCATGCGGCTTTGATTCTACCTCAAAACCGGCTAATTAAAACCAGGTACAGCTATTTCGAGAGCAGCTTCAGCGCCTGCTTGATACCCTCTGTGACGCTGATTTCCTTATCCAGCATTTTCACTGAGGCCAAAGCCTCACGTTCGTTATAGCCTAACGCCAGCAAGGCATTCAATATGTCGCTGCTGGCTGATTTCGGTTGGCTGGAACTCATGGCTGCCACACCATCAATCGTAAACTTATCCTTGAGTTCAAGCAGCAAACGCTCTGCCGTTTTTTTGCCGACTCCGGGCACGCGGGTCAGCATGGTGGTCTCCTGCAGGGCAACTGCCTGTACCAGCTCATCAATCGACAAGCCGCTTAAAATGGACAATGCCGATTTAGCACCGATGCCGTTCACCTTAAGCAGCTGCCGGAAAGTTGCGCGCTCCTGACTGCTGCCAAAACCATACAGTAGCTGGGCATCTTCACGCACGACAAAATGCGTAAGCATGACAACTTTTTCGCCCACGGCCGGCAGGTTGTAAAAAGTACTCATCGGTACTTCACATTCATAGCCCACGCCATGGCAGTCAATCAAAACCAGTGGCGGTGTCTTTTCGAGCAGGATTCCACTCAGGCGTCCAATCATGGCATATTCCCAATCATAATAAGCGTTAACAATCGCGCATGCCCTGCATGCAGGCCGCTAGTGCGGCGAATGGCTATACCGGGCGGGTTTAAAGGAGTAAAACGGCAAGCATGCTGGAGATGCTTTCGCGCGCCGGTTCAATGGCGGGATCATTCATCCGCACCGGCTTAGCCAATCAGGCGTCCGCCACGCACACGGTAACCGGCTGTCGCCAGTTTGCCCAGACCCTGTCCGCCATGGGCATGGCATATTGCACAAGCCAGGGCATCAGCAGAATCCGGCTTGGGTACTGCGGGCAGATTCAGGAGCCGTTTGACCATCTCCTGCACCTGTTCTTTTTGCGCATGGCCGTTGCCTACAACGGACTGCTTGACCTGCAATGCCGTATATTCAGCCACGCTTAAATTACGGATGACCGCAGCACAGATTGCCGCACCGCGTGCCTGACCAAGCAGCAGCGTAGACTGCGGGTTCACATTCACAAAAACTTTTTCGATCGCGACTTGGTTCGGGACGTAGGTGTCGATGACCTCAAACAGACTATCGACAATAATTTTCAGGCGAGCCGGCAGTTCCTCCCGGTCATCCTCACCCGCGACCTTGTTTTTTTTGCCGCTGGCGGTTTTGATCGTGCCGCTTGCGATATAAATGATTTTTTCACCGACTTTCTCGACGACACCAAAGCCGGTAAGACGCAAGCCAGGATCAATCCCTAGGATTCTGATACTGTCCAAATTTTTCTCAAATACATCATGATTAGCGGCAGGCTTGCCAGTCAGCGCGGTTTATTCTTCAATCACGGCTGAAGTGTAAACGTCCTGCACATCGTCCAGGTCTTCCAGCGCGTCCAGGATCTTTTGCATTTTCACCGCATCATCACCGGTAAATTCGACTTCACTCATGGCTTTCATGGTCACTTCAGCCAGTACCGCTTTCAGGCCGGCCGCTTCCATGGCTTCTTTTACCGTCACAAAATCAGCCGGCGGCGTAATCACTTCGATACTGCCGTCATCATTGGTCACCACATCTTCTGCACCTGCCTCCAATGCGACTTCCATGACTTTATCTTCCGAAGTACCCGGTTCATACACCAGGCTGCCGCAGTGCTTGAACATAAACGCAACAGAACCGTCCGTGCCTAAATTGCCGCCAAATTTGGTCAATGCATGACGCACGTCGGCAACCGCACGCTGTTTGTTATCGGTCAGGCAATCAATAATAATTGCAGCACCATTGATGCCGTAACCCTCATAGCGGATTTCTTCGTAATTGACACCCTCCAGCTCACCCGTGCCTTTTTTAATCGCACGCGTAATGTTGTCCGAAGGCATGTTTTCTTCTTTGGCCAGCGCAACAGCGGCACGCAGGCGCGGGTTCATATTGGTATCTCCACCGCCCATACGTGCCGAAACCGTAATTTCTTTGATGATTTTAGTGAAGATCTTGCCGCGTTTTGCGTCCTGACGACCTTTGCGGTGTTGAATATTTGCCCATTTACTATGACCAGCCATGTTCCGTACCTTTAAATACAATCAAATAAGCATGATTTTATCACAGGCGAACCATAGCCAAGTAAAGGCTGACTTGCATTGATTTAACTTTTTAATCGCGCGCTTAATCCTGCGCCATGGCGGGGTCGATAGGCGTATGCTTGCGAATGCTGATCATTGAAATAATCAGCAAGGATGCGGCGATCAGGGTCATGCCGATCAACTCGGTTGTGCTTGGCACTTCATCAAGCTGCACCCAGGCCGCCAGCACGCCGATGACCGGCGCCAGCATGGATGACATGCTGGCAACGCCAGCACTCAAGCGCTGCAAGGCGTATAGCCACAACAGCCAGGCCAACGCATTACAGAATACCGAATTAAATATGACGGCACCGATAAAATATGGTGTCCACTGTATTGGCTGCGAGGGTACCAGCAACGCCACGACGGCCAATGGAATCGATCCAAATAGCATCTGCCATGCCGTCAATGTTAGCAGGTCCAGATCAGGGGAGCGCTGGTGCAGCTTTTTGGCAAGGATGACAGACAGCGCCCAGAACACGCCCGACAAGACCGCCAGGAACATACTGAACGTATCCGTACCAAGGTGCAGCGGATCCAGGATAAACAGCATGCCCATGGTGGAGAGTATTGCCGCAGGCCATTGCAGGCCACGCAATTTCTCACCCAGCATCGGCCAGGCCAACACCATCACCCAGAACGGCATGGTATAAGTCAGCACAGCTGTTTTGCCGGCACCGCCTTCTACCAGCGCCCAGATCAGCAAGCCGGTAAAACCGCTGGTCTGCATGATGCCGAGCAGGATCAGTGTCGGCATTTCTTTAACACGCAGCGGCTTACGCATATAAATCACGACAGCAAACAAACATAGCGCGCCAATCACCGTGCGCAGCGCTGCAAACTCAAACGCGCCTGAATAAGCCAGCGCACTTTTCATCACCACCCAGTTATAACCCCAGATGATAGTCAGCACAGTCAGCGCAGCAAAGGCGCGAATAGTAATTTTTTTACTGTTTTGCATATTAGCCTGATATTCCACATCGCCTTATCTGCAGCAGTGATTGCCAGTACAGATAAAGCCCAGTTAGATTGACTCCAGATTAAGCTAAATTAGGTTAATTCCAGATATGAGTTACCGCTTTCCAGCCGCCGTCCGCCTGTTTACGATACACCAGATGCACATTGCCGCCAAATGTCTGTTTCTCACCTTTTTCATTCAGCATCGCACCAGCCCATTTGCCGCGCTGATAAGCCAGGTTACCGTCTTCAACAGCATCAGCCAGTGTTAACTGATGCTCAATAACACCGGCCGCTATCAAACCGGCAAAAAACGTTTGAATGGCTGCAGCGCCAAGCACCGGCTCACCTGCAGGTGCAGGCAGCACAACTGCGTTGTCGGCATAGAGCTGGCCGATCGCCTCTGCATTTTTAGCATTAAATGCCTGGTCAAACTTTGCATTAATGGCTGAGATTTGTGATTGGATATTTGACATCGTTAAACCCTTTTCTATATTAATTTAAAAAAAACACTTATTCTGCAAGCGCAGGAATCCCTGAATTAATCAGCTCCAGCATTTGCTGCAACTGTGTACGTTGCCGATCATCCAGCCCCTGCATGCATTGTCGAAGCCTGCGGTAATAATCCGGCATCACAACATCCAGCTTGGCCTGCCCAGCATCGGTAAGCCTCACCAGCACGCTTCGCCTGTCACCTTTCGCATAAACCCTTTCAACCAGGCCACCCTGCTCCAGACCATCGATCAGGCCTGTCATCGTGGCACGCGTAACCCCGGCCTTGTCTGCCAGCACCGAAGGTGTTGAGGTGTTGGTGTCTTCACGCATCAATAAAATCAGCACCCACCAGCGCCCCTGCAGCAAGCCATGCTTGCTCAGGCAAGCATCAAGCGCCACCGATAAATCGGTAGCCACCCGCAGCAGATGCAAAAAGGTGGATATCGCCGTAATATCGGCGTCCGGATAGCGATCGGCAAATTTGCCAAGCACTTCAGTAGTAGGAAGATCTCTTAATTGCAACATGATTAGTCACATTATAGTTAGCTGGCTAACTATGTCAACAACTAAATCATTTTATTTACATCGATAGCAGAGTTTAACCAGGCTATTTCAGCACTGTTATCTCAAGCAAAAATTCCACCGCTGCCAAGGTGCCGATTGTCAGTAGCTATGTCAGGTGACCAAAAACTGGCGGACCAGTTCTGGAACTTACAAAACGAATATAAGGATTGTTTAGCCCCCTATATTTCAAAACCAGCTTAATTTAACTACTTCGCGATTGTTCAATTTCCACTGAATCCCTAAAACTGACTGTTATTAGATTGGTTTGTTTTCTTAAATATAAATGCTAAATAAAAGCAGCAGAGCAACATGTCATGTCGTCTTATTCTTTAAAATAGCGGCTGTGAGAAATGTTATGGGGTAGATAGCGATGCGCATTCAGATAATTTCAAACCAACAATCGTCTGCATTTGATGAATTGCTCATCAAAAGATCAGAATCGCTACTCAATAAAATTAAGCTTGATAGCCAATTTGAAGATTTCACCTGGTCATACTCTAAAAATATTGACCTGGAAGCAGACCTCAATCTCGAAATAATCACAGAACAACAAATAAAAATAGGATTCATTCCAATAAGCTTGGACTCAAACAACACGACAAAGTTATCGGATTGGCATTTTGATGATTTAGATTCGGTAACCGTTATTGGCCGCTCCTCAGCACACCGTGATTTAATCTCACAATTCATTCTGTTCATAATAGGAATGCTATGCACTCCAAGCCAAACTGGTTCTTACATGACAGATTTAACGGATATGAAAATCGCGCTGCAGCAAGGCACTGAAGCAAATTTCATCAGCTTTAGCGAATCAGATGACCGCTTTTGGTCAAGTTCTAAAAAGGTTGCCAGCAGCATCATGTTGTTTAATGAGGATGTTTCAATAAGTAAAAAACTTGAAATCGCAGCTGATTTAATCCCGCAATCACATGTTGGCCATGACCACCTGAACATCATGAATATAACCAATACGCATCATCTGCCACAAACAGATCAATTGTTATTAATTTACTAGAATATTTAGTAAGCAATTCTTAGGTCTCAATATCTTCAAGGAACATTATCGTGTTAATGACAGCTGAAAATTTTTATGAAACTTTGAAGTCTTTCCGGGTTTTGCCTGAGCGAATAACCTCAGTTGATGAGGCAACTTTTAAAAGAGTGTATGGTGACAAAGCAGCTAGCGAAGAGATGGGCATTCTCTATATTTACCGAACCGAAAAACCCATACCCCGCCTTAAGGGAGAAAGTGACATTGTATATATTGGCCAAACCAAAGGCACTCTCAAACAAAGATATTTCGTACATTCCGGAAAGCTCGCTAATTCCCGGGCGAATCGTTTGAAGTTTGAACACATCTTGTCACAATACGGGCCAATTCGTATCACGGTTGCCCCCTTTAGTAAATTCGGGGCTTCACTTGAAAAAGCGGAAGGCCAGCTTTTGTGGTGGTATTTCCAAAACCATTGCGAATACCCCCCCGTTAACTATACGCAAACAAAAGTGCGAAACGACATACTATCGGTTGAATAATCATTTAAACGGCTATGACAGCGGGCGCATTGCCTGACCTAAGGTTCAAGCTCAGGGGCGCGCCGCCCACGCAACCGGCATCGCCTTTGCAGTAAACGGCGAGTTGAGCCCCGATTCCTTTACCAATTTACGATCAAAAGAAATTTAATATGTATAAATTATTTTTAGACAGCCAATTAAAATTTTGGTACTTTAAATATTCATATGAATATCAATAACCATGAACGAACATAATCAAGAGCAACGCCTCAGAAACATTCTCGATACAAGCTTTGATGCCTTTGTGGGCGCTGATCACAGCGGGCTGATCATCGAATGGAATCAGCAGGCCGAAAATATTTTTGGCTGGAGCTACGATGAAGCCATTGGCCAAAAAATGGAAGAATTAATTCTCCCGGAGGAATCCAGAAAGGCACATCAGCATGAAATGCCGCGCTTTACTGAAACCGATCAGGCAAAAGTATTAAATCGCCGTATTCAGCTTGATGCAACAAGAAAAAATGGGGAGGTATTTCCTGTAGAAATGGCTATTACCTACATTTCCAATTCGGGAATGTACGAGTGCTATGCATTTGTACACGATATTTCGAGCCGTAAAACTGAAGAGCAAAGGCTACGGTTTTTGGCATCCAATGACTCACTCACAGGGTTGAGAAACCGGTTGTATTTCAACACCAGCTTGCCAGAAGCGATGGCAAGGTGCAGGCGCAATGATACGAACCTTGCCTTGATGTATCTAGATATAGATCACTTTAAATCAATCAATGATTCTTTAGGGCACGAAGCAGGAGATCGGCTTCTGCAAGAGTTCGCTACCAGACTTAAAAGTAAATTACGTGAAGTTGACATCGTGTCGCGTCTTGGAGGTGATGAGTTTACAGTGATTGTTGAGGGCGTCATTTCTGATGAGAGCGCAGGTAAAGTAGCCGGCAATATTCTGCAGGAGCTAAACCGTGGAGGCTGGCTGGATACCCATGATTTAAAAATCACTTCTAGTATAGGCATCGCAATTTATGACGGCCGTGCGATCGATGCGGATAAATTGGTAGCCCTTGCGGATAAAGCCATGTACAAAGCCAAGCACTCGGGCCGCAATAATTTTAAAATATTAAGATTTGAGGATATTGATACATCGGCTGAGAATAAATCACACGATATTAGTCCTGAAACCTTTAAAAGCACCCAACAGCTATTGAATATTCCGGATAAAGCAGAAGGGGATTTTTTGCAGAAAACTTTATCTGCCTTGCGACGTCATCTTGATATGGATGTCGCATTTATTTCTCGCTTTCATGATGGTGTCAGAGAGTTCGAGGTGATTGACTCAAAAGACATGAACCCACCCATTGCAGTTGGCGGTAGCGGCTCGCTTGAAGATAGCTATTGTCAGCGAGTAGTGGATGGTCGCTTGCCTGAGATTATCAATGATGCTTTTGAATTGCCAGAAGCCATGAGCCTGGACGTGACTGCAAAATTACCCGTCAGGGCACACATGAGCGTACCAATTCGACTGAGTGATGGGAGTATCTACGGTACTTTTTGCTGTTTTAGCTACAAGCCAAACCAAACGCTCAATGAACGTGACATCTCTGTGATGCATGTATTTGCAGACTTGATCGCTCAGCAATTATAGAGCCCCATCGGGCGTGCCCCGACTTTTCAGGGAAGATCAATACCCGACATGTGTAGTTAATAGGTAATTACTTACTTCAGTATTGGTTGTGGTTTCTTAACTGAGGGGATAAAAAATCTGGAGTCACTAGCCTTAAAAAGCAGTGGCTTAAAAAATCATTGATGTCTAAGCAGTGCTTATTCAATGTGCAGCGCCCGTTTTCTTGGTTTTCTTATAAAGTTTCCCTTGTAATGCAGCTTTCATTAAACGCTTAAATGTTGGGCACTCGAAATGACTGGGGGCTTTGCATATTGCAGCATGCTTTAAGCTATCACTCATAATAGTCAGCCTTTTGATGGTTTCATCAATTTGGTTTGCCTTATCTATTAGCATATTGCGATTAATCAAATCATCCCCAACAGAGCCAAACATTATAGATATTTCATCCAGTGAAAAATCCGCACTTTGTGCAAGCGATATGAGTGCCAGTTTCTCAATGACCGTTTCGGGAAACTTTCTTTGCAACCCGCTTCTACCCAATGATTGAATCAATCCCTTTGCTTCATAGTATCTTAAAGTTGAGGCAGGAATCCCCGTTTTTTTTACCACTTCAGAAATGTTCATTTAGCGCTTGACCTCAAGTTAACTTTAACTTGTATAGTGTTCCATACTGTAGCTTTAAGTCAACAAAAGGAGAAAAAATGAACACCATGATTCATGTTTTGATAGATGCGATTCTGTTGGGGTTTACAGCAACCATTATTTTTGATGTGTGGATTCTGTTGCAAAAGAGTTTTGGATTGCCAACATTAAACTTTGCCTATCTTGGCAGATGGGTTGCAAACTTTAAGGATAAAAAGTTTAAGCATACTGCTATTAAAAGTGTTCCCAAAGTGAAATTTGAGCGATTAATTGGTATTGTCGCTCACTACCTGATAGGAGCATTCATAGCAGCCCTGCTGCTAGCGATGAATGGAACACCATGGCTGCAAAATCCCGATATTTACTCAGCAATAATAGTAGGGATTGCCACGGTGGTTTTTCCATTATTCATCATGCAGCCAGCTATGGGTGCAGGAATGGCATTTCGCAACACCCCGAATCCAGTTAAGAACAGCTTA
>Ga0208116_1000156_pt1 | contig 23501 bp, 29 predicted proteins | sample LakWasMeta9_HOW4_2_FD_183859 | JGI IMG/M metagenome (GOLD analysis project Ga0208116, IMG submission 183859) | Freshwater sediment methanotrophic microbial communities from Lake Washington under simulated oxygen tension - Sediment Metagenome... | ecosystem: Environmental > Aquatic > Freshwater >... | reverse complement strand
TGGATCCTGAAGTCAAAAAAGAAAACGCTAAGTCATTTTTTGCTGCAGCAAGAGCAATTACATCGTAATCATTTCGCTCCCTGAAAACATTGTTGTCGCAATCATTTCAGGATTTGGTTATAATAACCGGCTCAAAGCGCCCGTAGCTCAGCTGGATAGAGCGCAGCCCTCCGGAGGCTGAGGTCAGAGGTTCGAATCCTCTCGGGCGCGCCAGTCTACGCTGCTTCCAGCGGCTCCTCTTCTAAAATTTCTTTTTCCGTGCCCTGTATGTGCCTTAGGTGTGCCATCGGCACTTCGGTCAGATAACATCAATTAAGAATTTTGACCTTTGTCCTCTTTTACTTTTTGAGGCTCGTCAGGGACAAATTCAAACAAATCTTCGATTCCACAGTTCAGATATTTGCATAGCGCATCCATAACGTTTTTTTCTATTCACGTATAGCTTTCATGATAAAGGCGCGTAATGGCGCCTCTGTTGATATCCGTATATTTTGCAATACCCTACCTTATTTTAGTGCTATATCCCCCCAAAGATCACATGCTTATCTCTCCGAAAATAGTCTCGGGAATAGAAATTCGATAGATTCGCTACCGAAATGCAGCGATACCGGTCCTTTCGGTGTTATTGACTGCAGAATGCCATTATTGATTAAACTTTCGATTTGGAAATTACGCCGCAACTCGTCTTGTTCCAGATCATCGGCCAAGGCTCGCTCAATGTCCCTTGGCTTTGTATTATGCCCTTCGATAAGCTTCGAGTAATAGCAGTTCATAATCCTGACCAGCCCAGCCAGACTAGCGGCCGTGTTCGGATGTAACCGGCTTGCGATTCTTTCTGACGACGTTGTCAGATTTGCGATGAGATATGTCATTCCAATCGGAATGTTTTCAAGCAGGCAGGGTTCGATTCGATAAGGCACTTCAATGGATAGTGGCATGCCGATCTTTAAATCTCATAACCTATTGTTTTTAGAAGATTAATTATACTGTTTATTTCTTGTTATGCCGATTTTTTGCCGACTGTAAAAGTAAACTTAAGTTATTGTTTTAACTTGTGTTTGTTTGCTGCTTACACAGAACCTGTGCCGGTTTCAAACAAACAGTCAGCACAAAGTCATGCCGCGCGTTTCTATGAGCGGAATCGCAGCCTGAACGGGTTGGCATTGATCTTGTACAGCATCAATACAACCCGCATGTGATCCGAACAATTCAGGCTTAAGCGCCTGAATTTGTTTGGATCATGTTGGAAGACGCAGGTTTTATCACAAACCTTTTACCGACAAAGTATTAAAAATTGACGGATTTGATACAAAACCCATTCAGGAGCGCACCATGAATATTGAAGAGCTGGATCTAGGCGATGTCGTCTATGCGGCCCGCCCCATCGTCGACGACGGCAGCATGCCCGATAGCGAAGAAGGTATCTTATTGGCCGAAGCCGGTGCTCGCGGCGTGATCGTGATGAAAGGCTATGTGGAAGAAGACCCGGGCCGCAGCGTGTTCCTGGTGCGTTTTGAAGACCGGGATTTGAATTTGGGCCCCCCAATCGGTTGTTGGGTTGAGGATTTGACCGTGCCAACCGTGCAGTGACTTCCGTGATTCAGCCTTTACGCGCTACGATAGAGCGTTCACGTGATAACTTGACCGCCGCGACCATGCCTATCGAAAACAACAGCCTGACAAAAAGCGAAGCCGTGCTTAATTACCACCAACGGACCAAGCACCAGCTCAATGCGTATGCCAAAGGACCGGCATCATTGGATTGGGACGATCAACCCGACCCATTTCGCCGTTTTGAGGGCTGCGAAACCGTCCCGTTGCCATTACCGGGCGAGGATGTCGCTTGGCTGTTCGGCGACCTGGATCAGCCCGGCAAGATCGCGCCTCAGCCGCTTAACCTGAATACGCTGGGCTTGTTTCTGGAGTTAGCGTTGGGCCTGTCCGCCTGGAAACGCTACGGTCCGGATCGCTGGGCGCTGCGCTGTAATCCCTCCAGCGGCAATCTCCATCCTACCGAAGCCTATTTGGTCTGCACCGATACCTCTATTCTGCCCGCGGGCGTTTATCACTATCTCAGCCATGATCACGTGCTGGAACGGCGCTGCCGTTTTACCCCTGAGAAGATAGAGCCCGCGCTCTTCCTCGGCTTGACGTCCATTCACTGGCGCGAAGCCTGGAAATACGGCGAACGCGCTTTCCGCTATTGCCAGCATGATATCGGCCATGCCCTGGCGGCCTTGAGCTATGCCGCGGCCTGCTTGGGCTGGCAGATAGAATTGCTCGGAGAAACTGCCGATGCCGACCTGGCAAGCTGGCTGGGCTTGGATCGAAATGAAGATTTTGTCGAACAGGAACAAGAAGCGCCGGATTTGTTTTGCCGCCTGCATGTCAACACGCGTGATGGCAATTTCGAGCCCGCTGCTTTGTCGGCCAGCCTGCAAAATGCGCAGTGGTTTGGCAAAGCTCAACGTTTGAGCCAACATCATTTTTATCACTGGCCCATCATCGATGAGATCTCCCAACACACACAAAAACCGTCCACTCCGGTCGAACGCTGGCAAGCGTCCTTTTGGCCCCTGCCCTGCGTCAGCCACGATCAATGTGCAAGCCGTTTGATCCGGCAGCGCCGTAGCGCCCAGCACTTCAACGCCCAGGCCAAGGAATTAGCGCTGACCGATTTCCAACGGATACTGCAAGCGGTGCTGCCCAACGCCAAAACGCCTTTTACCGCATGGAACTGGCCGCCCCAGGTGCATTTGCTGCTCTTTGTGCACCGTGTCGAAGGGATGGAACCGGGTTTGTATTTCCTGCCGCGCGATACCCGCGACGTGAGCGAATTTCGGCAGGCGTTTTCAGAGGATTTTGCCTGGGAAACCGTTGCATGCCCTTTCACCTTATTCCGCTTGGTTGCCGGCAATGTCCGGCAAGCCGCCAAAACCTTATCCTGCCATCAAAACATTGCCAGCGACAGCGCATTCAGTTTGGGCATGCTGACGCGATTTGCCGACACTATCGCCGCGGAGCCGTGGCGCTATCGACGCTTATTCTGGGAGTGCGGCCTGCTGGGACAGATTCTCTATCTGGAAGCCGAAGCCGCCGGCGTGCGCGGCACCGGTATCGGTTGCTTCTTTGACGATGCGGTCCACGGCGTCCTGGGATTAACGGACAACCATTGGCAAAGCCTGTATCACTTTACCATCGGCGAACCACTGGAAGATGCAAGGCTGCAAAGCCTGCCTGCTTACGACCATTTGCGGTGATTTCTCCACTGCCCTCAAGCAGAGCCCATCCTTTCGCCAAGCGGAGGCTTTTCAAACGTTAACGTTTGAAAAGCCCGACTCTTCAAAAAAACTACGCTCTAAGCAAAGCCTTGACCAACCTGTCCGCATGAAAAATCGACTTGCACGGAAGGCTGTCTAGTTGCTATCGGCCTCAGCCGCCGCCACTCTCAACGCCCCCCCCTATCGCAGACGGTAAATTGTCGCAAACCCGACAAAAGCCTCTCTATTGTTATGAAATACCCCGTCCCATCCCTCCGCCGTCTCCCCCATTCCCCGCACAAAACCACGCCACATATAGCTTTGGCGAACATGGCACAGCGGTTGCTTTATCTTAATCAAAGTTCATTGCCAAACCGTATTTAGGAGACTTAACGATGATTACCCTGACCGAAAGCGCGATCAAAGCCGTGGGCCGTTTTATCGCCAGTTCCGACAAGCCGACCGGCGGCTTGCGCATTGAAGTGACCGATGGCGGATGTTCCGGGCTTTCTTACGGTCTGCGACTGGAAGAAAAACAAACCCACGAAGACACCGTGATCGACTGCGGCGACGTCAAGGTGTTCGTCGATCCATTGAGCCTGCCCAAGCTGGACGGCATGTCGATCGATTTCGTCGACAGCCTGGACGGCTCCGGTTTCAAATTCACCAATCCAAACGCGGTCAAAAGCTGCGCCTGCGGCTCGTCGTTCAGCACTGGCGAGCACGGCGGCGCGCCCAAAACCTGTTCTTAAATCATTAGGAGTGCCGCCATGTGGGATTATTCGGACAAAGTCAAAGAACATTTTTTCAGCCCGAAAAACGCCGGCGCGGTCGCCAATGCGAATGCGATCGGCGAAGTCGGCTCGATCAGTTGCGGCGACGCGCTGCGTTTGACCTTGCGGGTCAACGAAGACACCGAAGTGATCGAAGAGGCCGGCTTTCAAACCTTCGGCTGCGGCTCCGCGATTGCTTCATCCTCGGTATTGACCGAAATCATCAAAGGCATGACCCTGGATGATGCGCTGAAGGTCACCAACAACGACATCGCCGTCGAGCTCGACGGCCTGCCGCCGGAAAAGATGCACTGTTCGGTGATGGGCCGCGAGGCCCTGCAAGCTGCGGTCGCCAATTACCGCGGCGAGGAATGGCGCGACGATCACGAAGAAGGCGCGCTGGTCTGCAAATGTTTTGCGATCGATGCGGTGATGATCGAGGAGATGGTGTGGGCCAACAAACTGCGCACGGTCGAGGACGTGACCAACTATACCAAGGCCGGCGGCGGCTGCGCGGCCTGTCATGAAGACATCGAAGCGATCCTCGAAAAGGTGCTGAAGGAACGCGGCGAAACGTTCAATCCGAACGCGGCCCCGATCGAAAAACCGGTCGTTGCCGCAGCCGACTGCATGGATGCAGGAGCTAGAGCAACGCATGGAGCAGTTGCCGCAAAAGGCCCGCTGACCAATCTGCAACGCATCAAGAAGATCGAAGAAGTGCTGAACTCGCTGCGTCCGCAATTGATGGCCGACGGCGGCGACGTCGAACTGGTCGAAGTGGTCGGCAACACCGCCTACGTGAACATGACCGGCGCCTGCAACGGCTGCCAGATGGCCGCGATGACGATCGCCGGCATTCAACAACGGCTGATGGAAGTGCTCGGCGAATTCATTAAGGTCGTGCCGGCTTCGCAGATGCCTGCTCCATTGGTCAACATCCAGGAGGCCAGCCATGCGTGACATCTATCTGGACAACAACGCGACCACCAAGGTCGATCATGCGGTCGTCGATGCAATGCTGCCGTTTTTTACCGAACAATTCGGCAATCCGTCGTCGATCCACCGCTTCGCCGACGGCGTGGCGCGGGCGATCAAAAAAGCGCGCGGCCAGGTGCAGGAACTGCTCGGCGCGGAGCACGACTCCGAAATCATTTTCACCTCGTGCGGCACCGAGTCCGATTCGACCGCGATCCTGAGCGCGATCAAGGCGCAGCCGAACCGCAAGGAAATCATCACCACTGCGGTCGAGCACCCGGCGATTCTGAATCTGTGCGAGAACCTCGAAAAGGAGGGCTATACGATCCACCGGATGCCGGTCGATAAATGCGGCCGCTTGAATCTGGAAGCCTACAAAAACCTGTTGTCCGAGCAAGTCGCGATCGTCTCTGTGATGTGGGCGAACAATGAAACCGGCACCATTTTCCCGGTCGTAGAGATGGCCGAGCTGGCGCATGCCGCCGGGGTGATGTTTCACACCGATGCGGTGCAGGCGGTCGGCAAGATTCCGATGATGTTACAGGACACGAAAATCGACATGCTGTCGCTGTCCGGCCACAAACTGCATGCGCCGAAGGGCATCGGCGTGTTGTATCTGCGCCGGGGCACCCGCTTTCGCCCGCTGTTGCGCGGCGGCCATCAGGAGCGTGGACGGCGCGCCGGCACCGAAAATACCGCCTCGATCGTCGGTCTCGGCAAAGCCTGCGAACTGGCGATGGCGCACATGGAATTCGAGAATACCCAGGTCAAGGCGATGCGCGACCGTCTCGAACAAGGCATCACCGAACAGGTTCCGCATTGCTTCATCACCGGCGATCTGACCAACCGCTTGCCGAACACCACCGACATTGCGTTCGAATATATCGAAGGCGAAGCGATTTTGATGCTGCTGAACAAGGCCGGCATCGCCGCGTCGAGCGGTTCGGCCTGTACCTCGGGCTCGCTGGAGCCGTCGCACGTGATGCGGGCAATGGACATCCCCTACACCGCCGCACACGGCACCATCCGCTTTTCGTTCTCGCGTTACAACACGATGAGCGACGTGGACGAAGTGTTGAAGGTGATGCCAGGCATTGCGGCCAGCCTGCGCAAATTGTCGCCGTATTGGGATGGCGACGGCCCGGTCGCGAACCCGGAACAGGCGTTCCAGCCGACGTATGCGTGATGGCTGGTTGATACCGCTCATCGTTCCCACGCTCTGCGTACCTCGGCGCGACGGGGTTTGCAACCCCGTTGCTTACGTTTCGCGCCTTGAGCAATAGCCAATGAAACGTAACAGTCGGGTTTGCAAAACCCGACCGGCGGATGGCAACAGAGTATCTACGCAAATACGACGAATTATGAATATACCGACCCGCACCCTCATCATCGACGACACCACGCTCCGCGACGGCGAACAATCGGCCGGCGTTGCGTTCTCGCTGGACGAAAAACTGGCGATCGCCAGACAACTGGCCGACTTGGGCGTGCCGGAGCTGGAAATCGGCATACCGGCGATGGGTGCACAGGAGCGCGCCGAAATTAGCGCCATCGCGGCGATGAATCTATCCAGCCGGCTGCTGGTCTGGTCCAGGATGCGCAAGGACGATCTAGTCCATTGTTTAGGCCTCGGCGTCGGCATGGTCGATCTGTCGATTTCGGCGTCTGACCAGCATATCCAATACAAGCTGAAACAAAGCCGGGCCTGGGTGTTAAGCACGATCGACACCTGTATTAAAACGGCTGCCGATGCCGGACTCGAGGTCTGCCTCGGCTGCGAGGACGCCTCCCGCGCCGACGCCGATTTTCTGGCGCGCATGGCCGAAGCCGCCGAACGCGCCGGCGCTTGCCGGATTCGTTTTGCCGACACGGTCGGCATCATGGAGCCGTTCGGGGTCGTGAATGCGATCCGCGCGCTGCGCGGCGTCACCGGCATGGACATCGAAATGCACGCGCACGACGATCTCGGCCTCGCCACCGCGAACACCTTGGCCGCCGCGGTTGCCGGCGCGACGCATTTGAATACCACCGTCAACGGCCTCGGCGAACGCGCCGGCAATGCCGCACTCGAAGAAGTCGTGGTCGGCCTGCATCAGCTCTACGGCATCGCGACCGGCATCGATCTTTGTGATTTTCCGGCGTTGTCGCATCAGGTCGCCGCCGCGTCCGGCGACACGATCGGCAGCCGCAAAAGCCTGATCGGCCGCGACGTGTTCAGCCACGAAGCCGGCATCCATGTCGATGGCCTGCTGAAAGATCCGAACAATTACCAAGGCGTCGATCCGGCCTTGGTCGGCCGTCGCCATCAACTGGTGCTCGGCAAGCATTCCGGCAGCCAGGGCGTGATCCACGCCTACCGGCAAATGGGCGTACCGCTCGAACGCCATCAGGCCAACCGCCTATTGCCGTTGATCCGCGAGTTCGTCAGCATACACAAACGCACACCCGAAAGCGCCGAATTGAATCAATTCCTACACAGTCTCTAGCGAGGTGCGCCATGAACCGTCGTTCCGAATCGTTATTAGTCTCAACCGAATGCCGCGAATCGCCGCTCGATGCCGATTCGCCAAGCGCTCCACCCTTGCCTATGCACCACTCGGTGCCGGAGGATGATCGTTTCCCCGGCACCTTTTTTCGGGTGCCGCGCATGCCGGTCGCCGGCAAAACAACCTGGAGCCTGACGCAATGATGCTGTTCATCTCGCCAAAGCCGACGGCCGAGCCGAGTCTATGGCAAGACTGGCGGGCCGACGTGAACTGCGTATTCAGCCGCGACCCGGCCGCGCGCAACCTGTTGGAAGTGCTGTTGACCTATCCGGGCGTACATGCGCTGCTGCTGCACCGGGTCGCACACCGCCTCTGGCTGGCCGAGTGGAAGCTGGCCGCGCGTTTGCTGGCCGCGTTCACCCGCTGGCTGACCAATGTCGACATCCATCCCGGCGCGACGATCGGCAAACGCTTTTTCATCGATCACGGCGCCTGCGTGGTGATCGGCGAAACCGCCGAAATCGGCAACGACGTGACCCTGTATCACGGCGTCACCTTGGGCGGCACCAGTTGGAGCCAGCACAAGCGCCATCCGACGCTCGGCGATAACGTCTTGGTCGGCGCCGGCGCCAAGATTCTCGGTGCGATCTCGCTCGGCAACAACGTCCGGGTCGGCGCCAATTCGGTCGTGGTCAAAGACGTGCCGCCCTGCTGCACGGTGATCGGCATTCCGGGACGAATCATTCAGCAAAAAGGCGTTAAGATTCAAGATCCGCGCGGCATCGACCTGGATCATCATCTGCCCGACCCGATCGGCAAGGCGATCGCCTGCCTGAGCGAGCGCCTCGATACGCTCGAAGCGCGTCAGGAACGCTATGTGCCGATCGACGAAGAGTGCAACCAATGCGAAGCGGATGACGTTTGCCACGGCGAGCATACGCCGGCTTTGAAAAAAGCGGCTGGAGGCCACTGATGGATTTGCTGCAATTCGACGCCAAGGATTTGTATTTCGAGCAGGAAGACAGCCCGGCCGTGCAAGACTTGATTCGTACCGCATCGCAGCTGTACGGCAGCGGCGAAGCCGAACGGCCGTTGCTCGAAGCCTATGCGTTGGCGCCCGAATCGCTGAACGTGCTGGTCGCGTTGAACCGTTTTTATTATTACCAGCACCGCCTGCCCGAAGCGCTGGCGATCGCCGAACAAGCCTTGCAGTTGATTTGCAGAGGCATCCCGTTTCCGGAGGATTGGCGCCAGCTCGAAAGGCGCCATCTGTTGGCGGCGCCAAAAGACTTGCTGACCCGCATCCGCCTGTATCTGTTCACGCTGAAGTCGATCGGCTTTCTGCACATGAGGATGCACGATTTGAATCTGAGCCGCAGCATCTTCGAGACGCTGGTCAAACTGGACGACAGGGACCGGATTGGCGCGAAGGGCTTGCTGGACATCGTTGTCCGTCGGCAAGAAACCGGTCCTGCGGCGCTGTAGTGTATTGAATTTAAATTGATAGAGAAGAGCCATGTTCAAAGAAAAAACCAACACCTTGCTGACCTTGATCCCGCTGCTGTTGTTTTTGGTCTTGATGTTTTATCTGCTGACCAGCGACCCGAGCAAGATCGGCCCCCTGTAGGTTGGGTTCGGCGCGCCCTGCGATGACCTTAGAGCGGTACGAACCTTTCCGCGCGTCGAACCCAACGTTTGCCGCCGGAACAATGGCCGACCAGCGGCGTAGGATGCGGTGACGATAGGAACCGCATCGCTCGCGATCGATGCGGTTCGTTCCTCACCGCATCCTACAGTCTCCATCAGTTTGAATCGCACCCCGCGCGTCGAACCCAACATTTCAACTCTTGACGAGAACAAGCATGAGCTTTTTAGACGACTTAGAAGAACTCGAATCGGCCGAAGATTTTTTACAGTACTTCGAGCTGCCCTACGATCCGAGCATCGTCCACGTCAACCGCCTGCACATCCTGCAGCGTTTTCACGACTATCTGGACCAGGGCAAGGCGCAACTGCCGTATGACGAGGACGCACTGCACGCAATCCACAAACAATTGCTGGCGCGCGCCTACCAGGACTTCGTCGGCTCGGACGCTCAGACCGAAAAAGTGTTCAAGGTCTTCAAAATGGCCGAGCCGCAAACCGTGTTCATTTCGCTCGGCGACATCAAGGCATGAACGACGACCGCTTCGACGAGGAACGCTTCGAGTTCGGCGAGTCGGTGCGTCTCACCCGCAACGTCCGCAACGACGGCACCTACCCCGGCATGGCGATCGGCGACTTGCTGATCCGCCGCGGCAGCATCGGCCACGTGATCGAAATGGGCACATTCCTCCAGGATCAGGTGATCTATACCGTGCATTTTCTCGATCAGGGACGCATGGTAGGCTGCCGCGCCGAAGAGCTGATTCCGGCCGATGCGCCGTGGAATCCCAGCCGCTTCGAGTTCCGCGACAAAGTGGTCTGTACGATCAGCCTCGGCATTAACGGCCAGGTGATCGCCGAACCAAACACCGAAGGCGAAATTTTGAAAGTGCTGCGGGATACCGACCCGGTGCTCTACCACGTGCGCTTTCCGGGGCGCACCCTGCAAGTCCCGGAAAGCGTGCTGGAACCGGCCGACCCCAGCCGTTTTGACGAGCAAAAGGATGACTGATGACGACGCTGACTGCCGATGTGAGTATCGAACCCTATACACTGCTGCGGACCGCGCTGAACCTGTTCAAAAAGCCGCCGGCCGAGCTCGAACCCGGACAACTGCGCCAGGTGCAAAGACAAGCGCGCACCGAATACGACATCGAAACGCGCGTCCTGCATGCGCCCGAAGCGATCGGCGTGATCGTCTCCGAACAGGAACAGGCACGAGCCTTCAACGAAATACGCAACCGTTTCGACGCTGAAGACGCATTTTTGGCCGCGCTTGCCGCCAACGGACTCAGCGAGGCCGGCTTGAAAGCCGCGTTGGCGCGCCAATGCAAAGTCGATGCGATATTGGAACGGGTCGCGGCGCGTTCGCCGCGGGTCAACGAGGTCGAGGTCGGCATTTTTTATCACCTGCACCCGGAAAAATTCCGCAAACCGGAGCAGCGCGGCGCGCGCCACATCCTGATCAGCATCAACCCGGATTACCCCGAGAACACCCGCGAACGCGCGTTGGCGCGCCTCACGGAACTCGCCGCGCAATTGCAACGCAAGCCGCACAAATTCGCCGATCTGGCGCTGCGCCATTCGGAATGCCCGTCGGCGTTGAACGGCGGCAACCTCGGCACGGTCGCCGGCGGCACCTTGTATCCCGAACTGGACCAAGCGCTGTTTGCCTTGAAAGAAAACGAGATCAGCACCGTCATCGAAACCGAAATCGGTTTCCATTTGATCCAGTGCCTGAAAATCATCCGCGCCGAAACGATCTCGCTGAAGAAAGCGACGCCGAAAATCAAACACTTGATCCAGGAACGCTACCGGCGCACTTGCCAGCGCACCTGGCTCGCCAGTTTGCCGGCCGTCGAGTCGTAGGGTGCGCATTTATGCCCTTTAGGGTATCGCGCACCAATGAAAATTCGGCATTGACTCAGGTGCGCGATACGCACCCTTCTGAACAAGGGATAACACGATGACCAAAGAACTCAAACATTGCTCGTTTTGCGGCATCGAAGCCTCGGCCTCGGTGCCGATGATCGCCGGCACCGACGGTTTCATCTGCGAAGCCTGCGTGCATTTGGCCAGCCAGGTGGTATCGAGCTGGGGCAAGAAAAAAGAACTAGCCGAGATGCAGGGGCCGCTGCCGAAGCCGTCCGAAATCAAATCCATGCTGGATCAGTACGTGATAGGCCAAGATCTCGCGAAAGAAATCCTGTCGGTCGCGGTTTACAACCACTACAAACGCCTGAAGCACGAAAGCCGTAAGACCGGCAGCGTGGGCGCCGCCGATTCCGAGGTCGAAATCGGCAAAGCGAACATCCTGCTGATCGGCCCGTCCGGCACCGGCAAAACCCTGCTCGCCAGCACGCTCGCAAAGATCGTCGGGGTGCCGTTCGCGGTCGCCGATGCGACCACGCTGACCCAGGCCGGCTATGTCGGCGACGATGTCGAAAACATCCTGGTGCGCCTGCTCGACGTCGCCGAAGGCCAGATCAGCAAAGCCGAATGGGGTATCGTCTATATCGACGAAGTGGACAAGATCGCGCGCAGCCCGGAGCAGGCCTTCGGCACCCGCGACGTGTCCGGCGAAGGCGTGCAGCAGGCCTTGCTGCGTCTGGTCGAAGGCTCTCTGGTCAAAGTGCCGGCCAAGGGCCGCCGCAAGGACAATAGCACCGCCGACTCGGTGATGGTCGACACCCGTAACATCCTGTTCATTGCCGGCGGCGCGTTCCCGGGCTTGGAAAAGCATGTCGAAAAACGCCTGTTGCCGCCGAAGGCAGCGATCGGCTTCCATGCCGACATGCAGGATACCCGGCAAAAGCCTTCGCTGGAAGCCTTGTTGAATGCGACCCAACCGGACGATCTGAAACGTTTCGGGCTGATTCCCGAGTTCATCGGCCGCTACCCGGTACTGGCGCCGCTGGAGCCGTTGGACGTCGATGCGCTGATCCAAGTGCTGACCGAGCCGAAAAACGCGCTGATCAAACAATATCAACAGCTGTTCGCGTTCGACGAAGTCGCCCTGGAATTTACCCAGGATGCCCTGGTCGAGATCGCCGAACTCGCGATCCAGCGCAACACCGGCGCCAGGGGTTTACGCGGCATCATGGAACAAGTACTGAGAAAAACCATGTTCGACCTGCCTTCGCACGAGCGCGCCGAACGCTGCACCATCACCGCAGAGGCGATCCGCGGCGAAAGCGAGATACGGATCGACGAGCACGACGACGGAGCGGCGGTTTTGCAACGATCGGCGGGCGGTTAAATATAACACCGTAGCCTCGATGCAGCGCAGCGGAATCGAGGAAATCGAAGCCCGTAAACCTCGATTCCACAAAGCTTGATCGTGGCTACTTATATTTTTTCTGGTTCCCAATCTCCAGATTGGGAACCCGGCACGGGAAGCTCCAGCTTCCCGTGCCCACGAATGTCTGGAAGCTGGAGCTTCCATGACGGCATTCCTAAGCAAGAGCTTGGGAACGAGCAACGAGCTAAACCAGCGTTTCCGGCCTACAACTCAACGTAAAACATGAATCAACAACCCATGAACACCAAAGACAAAATCCTCAAACAACTGGCCGACAACCCGATCATTTTGTATATGAAAGGCGTGCCCTCGGCGCCGGAATGCGGCTTTTCCGCAAAAGCGGCGAACATTCTGAATCAATCCCACATTCCTTACGCCTACGTCGATGTCCTGAAAGCGCCGTTCATCCGCGACAAACTGCCGTCGGTATCGAAGTGGCCGACCTTTCCGCAGTTGTTCGTCAAAGGCGAACTGATCGGCGGCGCGGACATCGTCGAAGCAATGAACGCCGACGGCAGCCTGCTAGCCTTGCTGCAAGCAGCAGCAGAACCGTCGGCCGCTGCGGCGCCGACCATCGCCCATTCGGAAGTCGAAGCGTTGATCGCCGGCGCGTTTCCGCAAGCCGAAATCCACATCGAAGGCCAAGGCTGCGACCTCGGCATTACCGTCATCAGCGGCCACTTTGCCGGCCTGACGCTGGTCAAACAGCACCAAGGCGTGATGGAAGCACTGAACGAACCTTTGACCTCCGGCCGCCTGCATGCTGTCACCCTGAAAACCTATACCCCCGAACAATGGCAAGCCCGGCCGGCCGCTGCAAACGCCGGTTTACTGCAAATTCAAATTTGATCAACAAGGAGTTATCACCATGGCAAAAGTAGGCATTTTTTTCGGTACCGACACCGGCAACACCCGTAAAGTCGCCAAGACCATTTCCAAACAGCTTGGCGACGCCGCCGATAAGCCGGTCAACATCAACAAGGCAAGCGTCGACGACTTGCTGGCCTGCGACGTATTGATCCTCGGCACGCCGACTTACGGCGAAGGCGAACTCCCCGGGCTCACCAGCGGCGCGACCGCAGAAAGCTGGGAAGAATTCATGCCGAATCTGGCCGGAGCGGACTTTTCCGGCAAAACGATCGCGTTATACGGCCTCGGCGATCAGGCCGGTTACCCAGGCAATTTCGTCGATGCGCTGGGGATGCTGTATGACGCATTCTCCGACTGCGGCGCGACCTTCATCGGCTTTACCGGCACCGAAGGCTACGAATTCGACCGATCGAAAGCGCTGCTGGACGACCAGTTCGTCGGTTTGGTGCTGGATGAAGACAACCAGAAAGAGCTCAGTGAGGCTCGTTTGAGCGCCTGGCTGGAAGAAATCGCGTCTGCTTGGGCGTCCACGTAGGTACGCGCAGCGTACCTACGTCACTTTTTCGTGTCTTTCGTGCTTTTCGTGGACAAAAATAGCAAGGGGTCTCGGCATGAGCGAAGAAATTGCGGTCGTCACCCGCAGCGAAAACGGCAAAGTTTGGATCAAAAGCCTGCAAAACAGCGCCTGCGGCGGCTGCGCCCAGCAGGCGTCATGCGCGACGGCGACGCTGGCCAAATGGCTGCCGCCCAGGGAGTTTCCGGTCGACGCCGGCGTCGATCTAAACGTCGGCGACAAAGTTTGCGTGAGCATCGATGCTTCGGCGCTGTTGCTGGGTTCCGTGTTGCTTTATCTCTCGCCGTTGTTGCTGATGCTGGCGGGCGTCGGACTTGCAGATCGTCTGCTGCCGCAGGCGATGGCGGACGACTGGCTGCCGGAAATCGCGCTGTCGGTGTTGCTGCTGGCTTTTGCGCTGATTCATCGGCTGCAAACACGGCTCCTGCCTCTTTTCGTGCTGCGAACGCGGATTACCGGGAAGGTTTGAAACCGGCGCGCGTCATGCCGGCCTGATGCCTAAAATCGGCGCATGCGCTTTAAACAGCGCCCATACCGGCATGCCCGGCGCCAGCGCCAGATTTTGCAGGCTTTGCTGGGTCACCATCGCGGCCAGAATTTCACCGCTGGGCAGCAACACGATGACTTCGGAATCCACCACGTCATGCCGGATGCGCAGCACACGACCGGACAAGCGGTTGCGGGCAGAGATGCGCCGAAGGTCGGCGTCAAGCGACAACACGATGTCGGCGCTGTTGATCATCAGAACCGCATCGACGCCGATGCCGATGCCCATCTCGCCAAGCAGCGCCGAGCCGAGCGAGGCGACGATCCGCTCCCCGCCTTTCAGCCGCACGGTCATTTGCGCCTCTTCATCCGCCCGCTCGATGGCGGTGACGGTACCGAACAACTGGTTGCGCGTGCTGGTTTTGACCACCAGACGCTGGAGCAGCAATACCGTATCCGGATCATCGGCGAGACTGCGGTTCAGTTCGGCGATGAACTCGCCATGCTGCCGTTCCAAACGGTTGAACAACGCCAGCAAGGCGCGCCCGGCCGGGGTCAAAACACTGCCTCCGCCTTTGCTGCCGCCGATCGCGGTGCTCAACAAGGCTTGCGGCGCGCCGTTGTTGGCCCGTTCGAGTATTTGCCAGGCGCCTTTATAGCTCAAGCCCATCTGTTTGGCGGCCTGATTGATCGAGCCGCTCAGTTCGATCGCCCGCAGCAGGCCGATCACCCGGTTATCCAGCATGCCGGCGAGCCGTAATTGGCCTTCTATCCATTGTTGGGATGCGTTGTCGCGGGTACTCATGGCCTATCCAATCAAAAAAATCTCGGTGTTTTATTGTTTCACGGATGGAAATAATGTGTCGCAAAATATCGTTATGTATTTTTGTATATAACGATATATACTAACGCCATCCCAACCCAATGACAGGCTTGGGAAACACCCTTTTTGACATCGACTACCCAACGAACGGCGTTTGACGTTCACAAAAGGCAGGCATCCATGAATTCTCAAAGCCAATCCATTCTCGCGTCCCGTTTTGGCCGCGCGCTCGGACTGCTGGGCATTTCCGCCGGCGTCGTCACCCATCCAGGCCCGACTCATGCGGCGGCAGAAAAGAAGAGCTACACGCAACCGCCATTTGCCGCTTTTTCGAGCCAAATGCCGGACGCCCTGCTCGGCTCTTACAAATACGAGAAACCTATCTGGAACCTGCACGATGCGCTGCACCTGCCCGAATGGCTATCCCTCTCGCTCGAACAGCGCACCCGCTATGAAACGATGGACGGCAGCTTCCGCAAAGACAGTAAAGGCGGCGATCAGCAGATTCCGTTACAAACCGACCTGTGGCTGGAAGCGCACTCCGAACACTGGCGGCTGGGCGGCGAATTTCTTGATGCACGGCAATTCGGCGCCGACAAAGGCTCCGGCATCAACAATACCCATGTCGATGAAGCCGATTTCATCCAGGGTTATCTGGCCTGGTCCGAGCAGAACCTGGCGCATAGCGGCCTCGGCGTCGAAGCGATCGCCGGCCGGCAAACGCTGAATTTCGGCAGCCGCCGGCTGGTCGCCCGCAATGCGATGCGCAATACGATCAACAGCTTCGACGGTTTTAGAGTCAGGGTCGTCGATTACAACCACTGGCAATTCAATGCCTTCGTAACCAAGCCGGTCGGCCGTTATCCGAACGATTCCAAGCAACTGCTCGATCACATACACAGCTTCGACGAACCCGAGGAACAAGCGTGGTTTTCCGGCGGCTTTTTGGAAGTGTACGATCTGCCCGGTAAGCTCAACGCCGAGCTGTACTTGTACCATCTCGACGAAGGCGACCGCAAGCGCATCCAGACCCGCAACCGCCGCTATTTTACGCCCGGCATGCGCTGGTACATCAAGCCCGCCAAAGGGGAATTCGACTTTCAAAGCGAAACCATCGGCCAGTTCGGCACGGTGCGGGCGAGCAAAGAGCCTGGCGACGGCAAGAATCTCGACCATTCGGCCTGGTACCAGCATCTCGACGTCGGCTACACCTTCGATATGCCCTGGACGCCACGCTTCGCTCTCGAATACGACTATGCCAGCGGCGATCACGATCCTAAAGACAACAAGGATCAGCAATTCGACACGTTATTCGGCGCGCGCCGCTTCGAGTTCGGTCCGACCGGCATCTACGGCGCGTTTGCCCGCAGTAACATCAATACGCCGGGCTACCGGATCGGCTTTAATCCGCACAGATCCGTGCAGGCCTTCGTCAGCCACCGTTTTTATTGGCTGGCCGAAGACAAGGACAGTTGGACAACAGCGGGCCTGCGCGACAAAACCGGTAAAACGAATAACTTTATCGCTCAGCAACTGGAAATGACCGCGCGTTGGAACTTCAACAGCAGCCTGAACTTTGAAACCGGCTGGGCGCATCTCTTTAAAGGCCAATTCGCGAAAACGACCGCCGGCGCGCCGGACGGCCAGGACGTCGATTATTTTTACGTGCAAAGCCAACTCCGGTTTTGACCGGGCCAAACACTCTTCCCATTCGCAGGAGCCAATCTATGTTTAGCAACTATCGTTATCGTTTGGCGGTCATAGCCGCCGTGCTGTTCGCGGCCTCGCCGGCCTTCGCGGATACGACGTTGGTCGCGGTTGCCTCGGACTTCACCAAGCCAATGACCGAAATTGCCGCCGCTTTTGAGAAAGCAACCGGGCACAGCGCAAAACTGTCGTTTGGCTCGTCGGGTAAAGCGTTCGCGCAAATTCAAAGCGGCGCGCCGTTTGAAGTGTATCTCTCGGCCAGCGAAAAATACCCGCTGGAACTGGAAAAATCCGGTCACGCCGTGGCCGACAGTCATTTCGTTTACGCCATCGGCAAACTGGTGTTGTGGTCGGCAACGCCGGGCTATGTCGACGCGCAAGGAAATATTCTGAAAACGGGCGGCTTTAAACACATTGCCCTCGCCGACCCCACCCATGCGCCCTACGGCGTGGCGGCGGAAGAGGTGATGCAAAGCCTGGGCGTTTTGGACAAGCTGCGTCCCTTGTTCGTACAGGGCGAAAATATCGCACAAACCTTTCAGTTTGTCAGCACCGGCAATGCCGAACTGGGCTTTATCGCGTTCGCGCAAGTGATCGACATCGACAGCGGCAACATCGGCACAGGTTCCGGCTGGCTCATTCCCAGCCATCTGCACGGGCCTTTTAGACAAACGGCGGTGTTGTTGAAAAAAGGTGCCGACAATCCGGCCGCACTGGCTTTGGTGGATTTCCTCAAATCGCCCACAGCCTTGGCGATCATCGAAAAGTATGGATTCGGTCGCCCTAACCAAGGATAGGGTCATAAATAACCGGAGCGGGACGGGTTTTAAAACCCGTCCCCAGCGTTTCGATCATGCCCAAAATAGGCGATTGCAGAAATGACGCGCAAAGAACCGAGCGTACCGGTAAAACACGAGAGCTTGTGTTTAAGGCTTCGTTGAAACCCTGCGGTCGGGGCAACATGCCCCGTCCGGCGTTCGGACATTATGCTTAACAACCGGTCAGCCACATGTTTAACCAAGCCGACATCGTTACCCTTTTTTTGACCTTTAAAGTGGCAAGTCTCGCCACTTTAGTCCTGCTGTTGATCGGCACGCCGCTGGCCTGGTGGCTGGCGCGAACGCATTCCAAATGGAAAGGCGTCATCAATGCCCTGGTGGCGCTGCCGCTGGTGCTGCCGCCGACGGTGTTGGGCTTTTATTTACTGGTGCTGATGGGGCCGAACGGCATCATCGGCCGCCTCACCGACTGGCTAGGCATCGGCACCTTGCCGTTCACTTTTTCCGGCTTGGTGATCGCGTCGGTGCTGTATTCGATGCCTTTTGTGGTACAGCCTTTACAAGCCGCGTTCACCGCGATCGACGAGCGCCTCCTGGAAGCCGCGGCAACTTTACGCGCCGGCCCCTTGGATACGTTTTTCAGCGTGGCCGTGCCGTTGGCGAGGCCCGGATTTTTGACTGCGGTCATTTTAGGCTTTGCGCATACCGTCGGCGAATTCGGTGTGGTGCTGATGGTCGGCGGCAACATTCCCGATAAAACTCGCGTGGTGTCGGTACAAATCTACAACCATGTCGAAGCGCTGGAGTATGAACAAGCGCACTGGCTGGCAGGCGGCTTGCTGGCATTCTCCTTTACCGTGCTCTTGCTGATGTACACCCTATTGAAAACACATCCCGTCGCCCATCCAAGCAAATGACTCAAACCATCAGCGCCCGCTTTCGCCTCGACTACGGAGACTTCCGTTTCGACACCGATCTTATGCTGCCGGGCTCCGGCATCACGGTATTGTTCGGCCCGTCCGGTTCCGGCAAGACCACATTGCTGCGCTGCATCGCCGGCCTGCAACGGTCGCCGCACGGCTTTCTTTCCGTCAACGGCAAAATTTGGCAGGACAGCGCACGCAACATATTCCTGCCCACTTATCAGCGCGCGCTCGGCTACGTGTTTCAGGAAGCCAACCTGTTTCCGCATTTGAACGTCTACCGCAACATCTGTTTCGGCCTGAAGCGCATCGGCAAACGGCCTGCCGACGCCGGCCTCGACCCAACGATCGAGTTGTTGGGCATCGGCCATCTGCTGGAGCGGATGCCGGCGCGCTTGTCCGGCGGCGAACGCCAACGCGTCGCAATCGCCCGGGCGCTGGTCTTGCATCCGGACATCCTGCTGATGGACGAGCCCTTGGCCGCGCTGGATTTCCAGCGCAAGCAGGAGATTCTGCCCTACCTGACGCGCCTGCATCAGGAGTTGGACATCCCGGTCCTGTATGTGACCCATGCACGGCAGGAGGTCGCCAAATTGGCCGACCATCTGGTGGTGTTGCACGAAGGCCGGGTGCAGGCGGAAGGCCCGCTGACCGACACGTTGAGCCGGATCGATCTGCCGCTGGCAGAGGATCAACAGGCCGCGATGATCTGGGAAGGCCGCATCGCCGCGCATGAAAGCGAATACCATTTGACCCGGGTCGACTGTGCCGGCATCGAACTCAGCATGACGCGGGTCGATGCCCCCGTCGGCACGCCGGTGCGCGTGCAGATTTTCGCCCGCGATGTCAGCGTCACGCTGGCAGCCCCGCACGCGACCAGCATCCTGAACGTACTGCCCGCGATGATCACCGGCATGGCCGATAGCCGTAACGGGCAGACGGTCCTGCGCCTGAAGGTCGGCACCCTGCCGCTGTTGGCGCATATCACCTGCAAATCCAGGCAGCTCCTGAATTTGCAGGTCGGCAACCCCCTTTATGTGCAAATCAAAGGCACATCCATTTTAAACTAGCTCATCGGAGATCCCATGAAAGTCAGCGCACGTAATCAGTTCAAAGGCATCGTCAGCGAAGTCCGCACCGGTTCGGTCTATACCGAGGTCGCGGTTCAACTGCAAGGAGGAGCCACCCTCGTCGCCACGATCACCCAGGATTCGGCCGAGGCATTGGCCATTGCGGCCGGCAAAGCCGTGATCGCGATGATCAAAGCGCCGCATGTGATCATCGTGACCGATTTCGGCGGCTACCGCATTTCGGCGCGCAACCAGCTTGCCGGCACGGTCACGCAGGTCAAGCCCGGCGCGATCAATAGCGAAGTCGATATCGAACTCAGCGGCGGCGAGAAAATTGCCGCTACCGTCACCAACGAAAGCGTCGAGGCACTGGAATTACGCCCAGGTCAGGCGGCGACGGCGGTATTCAAAGCCGGCTCGGTGATTTTGGCAGTCGCCGATTAATGAGTCATCGAACATGTCAGGCCTCCATCACCTGCACATAGGCCCGGCGCAGTAATTCCATTTCGGCCGGCGGCCGGCCGCGCAATTCGGGCAGCGTGCGCAACCGGCAAGCGCGGCTTTGCAGCAGTTTGTGCGGCGGGTCGAGCACCATGAAGCGGGCCATGTGCACGGTAATTACGCCGCCGGGGGTGTCGATCTGTTCGCTGAAACCGGCTTCGATGCGCAACAGATCGTCGTCCAGTTGCAAAATCCGGTTGATCGCGTTGACCAGTTGAGCCGGATGCAGACTGACTTTCTCTCCCCTCACCTCATCGTCTTCGAGCGCGCTGGACAAGGCCGGCAAAGCATAGGGAAAACACACGCTGCCGTTGGCCTGTTGCGCGAACAAGGTCAATGCGCTGATGTCGCCCTTGTAATACAGCAACAGCCGGTGTTGCGGGAAAATGGCTTGTTCGGGTATGGCTTTCATTTGGCGGCTGCGTTTGCGCCGTAGCGGTCCCACAGTGGTTTGTAGCTGCTGTCCAGGCGCGACAAACGCGTAGTGACGCGTTCCAACTGCGCATAGTTCGGGAAACGTTTGCCGCTGCCGCCGGCATACCAGGCTTCCATTTCCTGGCTTAATTGACGTTTTTCCTCGGCGCAGTCGGCGATTTGCCGTTTCAGCCAATTCATGTTGAGGGCCGGCGTCAATTCGGCTATGCGATAGCGCAGGCCGTGTTCGAACAGGCGCACGCCGCCGCCTTGCGCGGCGGTACGGTAGAGTGCATCGGCATCGATCACTTCGATGCCGGCCAAATAGTCGATGCCGAACTCAAAGAGCTCCGGCAGCCACGGTACGGTCGGTCCCATCAGCACGCTCTTGGCGTCGGCGGCCAGCTCGGCCAGGCGAGGAAAGGTTTTGTTCGGAATCGAACTGGCGGTCAGAAACACCCAGTCGGCGTTCGGCAGCATAAATTCCGCGGCAGCGGCCGGGAGATCGTCGCCGCTCGGATGCAGTTCGAGCACGCACAGCTGCATCAAATGCCGATAGCGCTCGATGCCCGGATAATGGCCGACGATAGCGACGTTTTTGCCGAGCAATTGCGGCAAAAAATAATCGAAAACGGCGAGATTGGCCTGCTCGCCTTCATGACTGACCAGCACCGAATCGGGTAGCGGCCGGTTATTCAGGCAACTGTTGATCGCGGCCATGCCGATGGTCGCCTGATAAGGATCCCATTGCAGGATCCAAGACGCCAGATCGACGATAGGCTTGCCCTGCAAGGTACCTGACCAAGGCAGGGTCCGCGTCGGAATGCCGGGACTCATCGCCAAGCCGGTGCCGTTGTCGCTGTTCCGGCATAGTGTCCACACCAGGCCGATCATCAGTTCGTCGACCACGGCGGCGCTGCTGCACGCATCCAACAACAATTCATAAAGCCGTTTCGGTGCGGACAGGGTCATGGTTATTGAGGGAAGTCGAGAAACTTGGCATCGGTCTTGATGTTGTCCGCTTTACCCCAGGCATTGATTGCCTCGACAAAAAGCTGTTTCTTGCTCGGGTGCGGCTGCACCACGTCGTATTCGGCATAAAAACTGCCGTCGCCGTGAAACTTGATCTGGCCGATGCGTTGCCTGCTGATACTATACCAAAAACCGACCAAATCCTGGGACTGGGTGAAGGGATCGGTGACCAGCGTGAATTCGGCCGCATCATAATCCGGTAAACGGATTTGCGTTTTCAGCGGGAAACCCAGTTTGACGATAGCTTCGACGATGCGCTGGCAGACCGCCTTGCCGTAGGCGCGCTTGGTTTCGATATGATGTTGAATGTCCGAGGTCATGCCGCCTCCTCCACTAAAGCGTCGGCCAGGCTCATGATCACCGACGCACCGCAGCGGTCTTCCGGATCGAGCGCCGCGATCGATGCCAAAATAGCCCGCGCTTCGCCTTCTTGCGCCTGGCGCAGTTTGATGAACGCCAATGCTTTCAGCGTATAGAGATAAAACAATGCCGACTCGCCGGCATACATATCCCATTGCCAGGCTTGTCTGGCCAAGCGTCGGTGTTCACAGGGGAAGTTTCCCTGCCGTGCGGCTTCCTCTAGCGCAGCTGTCACTTCCCGTTCCGCCTCCTGCAAACGGCCTTGATAAAAGTAAAACTTGTACAAGGCAAAATAAGTTTGCAGACAACTCCGATCCAATTGCTGCGCGCTTTTAAACGCGGCTTCCGCGCGCGGCTTGTCCGCGTGACTGGCCGCGACGCCGGCCTGCAACAACTGATTGACTGCCGCCGGCAGATTCGGGCTGAACAACACCCTTTCGTCGAACAATGGCTGCCTCATGGTTCACCACACCTCGGCCGGCAATTGCAGCGCCGCGACCGGCTCGCCGCCGAGCAAATGCTGCTCGATGATCGTCTGCACGTCGTCCTTGCCGACGTTGCCGTACATCACCCCTTCGGGATACACCAACACACTCGGGCCGAGGGCGCACGGCCCCATGCAGCCGGTATTGGTCAGGCCGATCTTGTCGAACAAATTGCGGCGCTGGATTTCCAGCATGAATTCGTTCATCACTTCGGCGCAACCGGAAGCGGCACAGGAGCCGCGCGGATGGCCTTGCGGCCGGTTTTGGGTGCAGACGAAAACGTGTTTTTCGGGTCTGGACATGGTTACTCTCCCAATCTAAAGTCTATATGGTTGCCTCATATCGAGGACATCGATCAATGCCTGTTACCGTGAAAATCGACAGGCAAAAGGTGGGAGTGACGCCCACGTCTCGATTAAAGTCTCCAGTCGCGACGTAGGCGTCGCTCCCACAGACAAATTTCATCTTGCGGGGTGATGCCGGACGGGGCATGCTGCCCCGTCCGCAGGGTTTCAACGAAGCCTCGAACAACCAAACCTCCCGCGTCTTTACGGGTACGGACGGTTTCTCTTTGCACGCTATTTCTGCAATCGCCTATTTTGAGCATCAGAAACGGTGGGGACGGGTTTTAAAACCCGTCCCGCTCATTGATATATCTTGGGAAACAGCGAACCCATCGTAAGGCTAGATGATGGGTTTCGCTACGCTCTACCCACCCTACAAAACGACAAATTGTCGAGATGCTTTTAAGCCGCCAACTTATGCTGGTGCGTAAAACAATCCTTTGGACAAACCTTCGAGCACGCCTCGCAGCCGATGCAATCGGCCGCATTTTTCAGGCTCATCACCATCGTATTGTCGTCGTCCTCGAAATCGCCGTAATCGTCGTCGAAGTCCTCCGCGCCCAAAGCTTCCTCGCGCTCGATCAAATCGAACACGTCGCGCGGGCAGACCTTGAAACAACGGCCGCAGCCGATGCAGGTGCGTTGATTCAAATCGGTCACGTACGACGGCGTCCAGGTCGTGCCGCCGAAAGTC
>Ga0208116_1000154_pt1 | contig 23877 bp, 19 predicted proteins | sample LakWasMeta9_HOW4_2_FD_183859 | JGI IMG/M metagenome (GOLD analysis project Ga0208116, IMG submission 183859) | Freshwater sediment methanotrophic microbial communities from Lake Washington under simulated oxygen tension - Sediment Metagenome... | ecosystem: Environmental > Aquatic > Freshwater >... | reverse complement strand
GTCTCCTTCCTTAAGCTGAAGCGCATCCACAACACCGGCAGGCAATCTTACGGCTAAACTATTGCCCCATTTAGCGACTTGCATAATAGACTCCTTCGCTCAAAAGATATACGGTTCGGATTGTATATCAACGCGATCTGTTCCACAAAGTTTTAGAAATTTCCTGCAATCTTCAACTGGCTTGGGTGCGCAAATCACAGAAGAGCGACGCGCCACCACGAACCATTTACAGCTTACTCATCGGATAACTGTCAGGTGTGCCCAAGCGCGCCAGTTTGTTTATCGTCCTTCGTACAGAGGAGGCGATGTACACATGAAAAGACCTACTATTCTATAGTTTCGCCGTCAGTCGATGTGTTAATATTGACCAAAAACCGCCCCTTGCAGTCCGTAATTGCAACTTTATCGCGTATGCGCCGAAAGAGGATTTTACATGCGGAACAATACAAAATCCCCGCCAGGAAGAATCCGAATGGGGATAGATGGGATGGCTTCGAAATGGTAGATTGCCTGACGGCGAATCCACCTTACGGGTTGTTTATTGGCCCGGCGTAAACGCATGCAGGAGTTCGATGCAAATGTGGAAGCGCAAATCTATGCAACATTTCTCGACGATATTTCCCAAGGGCATTTGGTATCCCTGAAAGTCGAAGACAAGCATCTGGAAAGCGCCGCCAACCTGATAACGATGCTGCCGGAGCACGCCTTGCGTACACTGGATGCGCTGCATCTGGCCATTGCCCAGCATCATGGACTGGAACGCATCGCCACTGCTGATGCCTTGTTTTCGAAAGCGGCCGTAGCGTTGGGATTTTCTGTGGATTTTTTTAGTTGATGCTTAATGCAACTCAAGATGCTTGTTAAAATATATCTTTATAATTGAGCATGAAAGGCGGTTTCGCGTGTGCAAACCGCCGTTTCAATGTTACTGGCTTCGTTCATGGCGGATTGTTAAAGCGAATCTGCTTTACGGGTTAATCATTGTACGAAAACTTTCGATTTCACAAATCTGCAATACCTAGATATTTTTTAAAAATTAGAAATAACATTAAATTGAAAGGAAAATCAATATGCATCTAAACCGATATTGCTTACGTAATTTTCGCCGCCTTGAAGATGTCGAAATTAATCTTGAAGAGAAAGACACAATATTCGTAGGCGCAAATAATGCTGGCAAAACATCAGCAACAGCGGCATTTAGACTTTTCGTGTCGCGCGATCGGGATTTTAAGATTCATGATTTTTCCTCTCCTTTAATTATTGAAATTGACAAGTTTGGAGAGTCGGAGATTCAGCCAGATGAGGAAGACGAGCTAAACAATAAACTTCCGAGTATTGAACTTGATTTATGGTTCACGGTTTCTCCATCTGTTGATTATGGTCGTGTCGCCAACCTTTTGCCAACATTGGGACCAGAATATTCAGAGATTGGAGTACGAATATGTTTTTCAGCAAATAACCTTATTGAATTACACAGCGCATATTTATCAACATATCCTAAGAATGGCGCAATAAATCAAAAGGCTTTATCCTTTTTTCTGGCTCAAGCTGATAATTTAAAAAAATACTTTTCTCTGAAGTATTTCATTCTTGAAAAATTATCAGAATCAGAAGAGCCAATAGCTCGAATAATGGAAAAACAAAACGAAGGACAAAAAACATTAGCTTCCCTCTTTCGCGTGGATTATGTGGACGCACAGCGAAACATTGATGATAAAGATTCGGCTCAAAGCAATCGGCTATCTTCCGTCTTTTCTGACTTCTATAAGCGTAATCTTAAACAACGTGAGCACGACGAGGCATCTGCGCATGTTATTGACAAGAGCAATGAAGATTTAACAAACCACTACGAAAGCGAATTTAAACCACTTATAAAAATTATTGGAAATTTAGGCTTCCCAGCTTTAAATGATCGAGGTCTTAGGATTATTTCCAGCCTAAGCCCAGAAAAAGCATTGAGCGGGAATACAGCCATAACATATTTTGATAATGAATCGAATCATGAGCTACCAGAGGCTTATAACGGTTTGGGTTTCAAAAACCTGATATATATGGCGATCCAAGTTGCCCATTTTCAAATACAGTGGCTCAATACAGAATCAAACCGACCACTATGTCAATTAATTTTCATCGAAGAACCGGAAGCCCACCTACACGCCCAAGTTCAACAAACATTTATCCGCAAAATTAGGGATGTAATGAAAAGCCAAATTACGGATTTGGGGTTTCATGATCATATTGCACAGTTGGCTATAACAACCCATTCGTCTCACATCATTGCGGAAGCCGATTTTCAATCTATTCGCTATTTTCGTCGGATACCATCTAAAATCAATCCAGCAACATCAAAAGCCATTGCAAGTGAAGTCATCAATCTTGCGAATTTTCAAAAAAAAGCTGAACCTGAAAACCTTACTTTCCTTAAAAAATACCTGGAACTTACTCATTGCGATTTATTTTTTGCCGACGCAGCCATTCTTGTCGAAGGCACAGTTGAGCGACTGCTTATGCCGAAAATGATAAAAAAGGAAACACCAGAACTTGAGTCAGCTTATACAACCATTCTCGAATTGGGTGGTGCTTATGCACATCGATTCGCGACATTATTAGACTTTATAAACTTACCGACACTTGTCATTACTGACTTGGACTCTGTTAATCCAAATAACAATAACAGCGCTTGCAGAGCAGATACTCCAGATGCCGTAACCAGTAATGCTTCTATAAAATCTCTGCTGTTGAATATGAAAAAAAATCCGACACCGGAAGAAAAAGCAATCTACGATGAAAAACGAAAAATATCTTCACTCAAAACACTTACTTCAGCCGATAAAACTTGTTCAAATGATCCACTCCGATACGTCACTTTTCAACAGGCGATACAAGTCTCATGTTACGGGGATAATAGCAAAATGATTCCCAGAACATTTGAAGAAGCCTTCATATACGAGAATATTTGTAAAGTTAGAGAAGATAAAATTGACGCTTTTGTAACTTTAGACAAAATTCCTGATTTTGAAAAGGATTACACAACAGTATATGAGACTGTTAAATCCGATAAATATAAAAAGTCAGAATTTGCGCTAAATTTAATTAGTACAGACGAAGATTGGACAACCCCGGCTTATATAGTCGAAGGATTAAAATGGCTAGGTACGACTTTAAAATTAAAAAATACATCAACTGATAATTCTGTGGAGCTGTCATGAGCCTACATAAAGACACATTGCCAGATTTGGAAATACGGGAGTGTATTGAAAATTGTAAAAATTTTTCTGTTGTTGCTGGCGCGGGTTCTGGCAAAACGGGTTCCTTGATTAAAGCTCTATCCTTTGTCCGAAATCAATATGGCAAAACACTTCGCGCGGCCAATCAACAAGTTGCTTGTATTACTTATACCAATGCCGCGGTAGATGTTATAAAAAAACGCACAGACTTAGATGAATTGTTTGAAGTATCCACAATTCATGGATTTTTGTGGAGTCTAGTGGAAAGTTACCAATCAGATATTAGAACCACACTTAAAGAAGAATTAATACCTCTACGCATACAGAAGAAACAGGACGAGGATAATGGTGGCCACAGCAAAAAAGCACAAAAAGCACGTCAGCAAGTAGAAAGACTAACTAATGACCTCAATAACATGCATCTTGTCGAGAAGTTTAGCTACGACGACAGCGGTAGACGGGATTATTCAAAAGGCATTTTGAATCATGACGATATAATCGATCTGGCATCAATGATGATTTTGAAATTCCAGAACTTACGAAAAATTATTGGACAGAAATTCCCTTATATTTTTATTGACGAAGCTCAAGATACTTTTGTCAATGTCATGAACGCATTTAATGAAATTACTTCTAACGACGGACTACCAATAATTGGTTATTTCGGCGATCCCATGCAACAAATTTATGAAAAGCGCGCCGGTAAATTTAATGGGCCCGAAGGTTACAAGCTTATCAAGAAGAGCGAGAATTATCGTTGCTCTACTGAGGTTATTAATCTGCTTAATGCCATTCGTCCAGATTTGCAGCAAGTACCTAGTGGGAAAAATAAGACTGGAAGTGTGGAGATAAGATTAATTCCGGCCGAAGCCGGTGAAGGGGATCGTAAAACCTATTCCGAAGCACAACGTTTAAGGGCATTAAGTCAGTTTGATTTAGCACTAGAGTATTTTCAATGGCATCAATCCAGCGACGTTAAACGTTTATTTCTTACCCGACAAATGATTGCTCAGCGCCTCGGGTTTTCTAAACTCAATCAATTATTTACTGGAAAATATGCTTCGCAAACAGCTGAAGATGATTTTAAAGAAGGCGAACATTTTGCACTTAAGCCATTTGTTGATGCACTAATACCTTTAATAGAAGCGCATGAAAATAATGACCACACCGCTATTATTCAAATCATGCGGGAGCATAGTCCATTACTTGATTCGCAAGGTAATAGCAGATCTTTGACAATCAAAGACGTTACCGATAAAGCTCTGAATGCAATCAATGCACTGGGCGAAATGTGGCCTAGCAAAACCATCAAAGATATACTGAATATGGCAAGTGAATATGGGCTTATCAGTCTATCAGAAAGGCTTATGGAGCACCTCAAGAGGGAACTGCGTTCAGAAGATTATGATGATACTGAGCATGAACAGGAAAAAGGCGATTGGCTTATAGATGAGTTGTTCACATATAAAACTGATGAACTCTCAGCTTACAGGAAGTTTATTCTCAACTTAACGCCCTACAGCACCCAGCACGGCGTAAAAGGTGACGAATTTGAAAAAGTTCTTGTGGTCTTCGATGACACCGAAGCCAATTGGAACAATTACAGTTTTTCGCGGCTGTTAACACCTGCGACAGAAGGGAATGCGCCAACAGAAGGACAGCTGCAAAAAAGCCTAAATCTAGCCTACGTTTGTTTTTCAAGGGCGATACAGGACTTACGGATAATATTGTTTACGGCAAATTCTTCGGCGGCAAAAAAAGAGTTAATTGAGAAAAAGTTATTTACTGATGAGCAAATTAGTATTCAGGCAATATAGAAATTTTATTCTATATTAACCTAGCCTGACAAAGCATTTTGCCCAGCCCGCTAACTTAAATGATTTAATATCAAAACGATAGAGTTGAGGCAGCTCGTAGGCTGGGTTGAGTTACGAAACCCAGCTCTTCTGAAGCAAATGAGCTGGGTTTCCGCGAAGCTCCAACCCAACCTACATTTTTTCCTTCTGCATTTAAGGATTTTTGATGTACCAAAACGTTAGGATTGGGCCTGCCCTCGTAAGATGGATTTGTCGATAGACAATCCGCCATAGCTTAAAGCGTGTTGGCGTTTTTCTTTCGCGAAAACAGCCCTACAATTTGCCGAAAAGCCCCGTTTGTCCCAATCAATCTTTTCGGGAGGTGAAACGATTAGTTTTCTGGCGTCCGAATGATTGGGATTGACCAAGGCATTTGCATCCAAGCGGGCGATTACGGAAGGAACGATCAGGATGTCCGTTCTTTCTTCCTGTAGCCATTGATTACCGAAAGTTCTGGCGTATGAGCTGTTTTCGAGATTCCACCCGGGAGCCTGTGACTCCGTGTCCTGCGTTTCAATCGGGATGCCGTCCGGCACTTCGGCGACCACGTAAGAACTTCGTCAACCATAACTTCCCGATATGATGCTGGCTCCCAACGTCAACGTTGGGAACCCGTCTCACCAAGCTCTAGCTTAGCGAGACGGGAAACTGGAGCTTCCCTGACCTCATTCCCAAGCTCCAGCTTGGGAATGAGGAGTGGAAGTTATGTTTGCCGAAATCCTAAGCGTCTAAGGAATGGGGTGCTCCTCGAAAAACTCCCAGCTCGGCTGGGTTGAGGAACGAAACCCAGCATTTGCAGTAATTGCTATATTTACTACCAACTCAGCCTACGAGCTACGATTTTCCCCTCTAGCTCTGACCGATCCAACATCGGTTCGGGCCGACCATGCTGTTGACTTACCACGATTTCCGGCGTTTCGGTCCGATCGACCGCCCGCTGGACAAGCAGCTGAACAAACTCAAACGCGACGGCCACGACATCGCCGGCGCCTCCGCCCAATACGATCTCATGCTTTCCGTGATGCAAACGATGGACTGGCAGTTCGACGCGCTCAGAATGCTATTCGTCAAGCTGGAAAAAATGGGCATCAACGTCCGCCCGGCTTGACGGCTTCTGAAGGTAGGGTACGCACCGCGTACCTTACCCTATCTGCATCAATATGCTTCCGCCATCGGCCAAAAAGCAGGCCATTGATAAGCTCGCTTCAATATTCGGCATAGGACTTAAAAGTGGCTATTTTAATGCCGCTCATACAAAGCAGCGCCTTGTTAACCTTTAGTTATTTCTAAATTTATAATATTATATTAAGGATTAAAGATATCCCATTTTGGAGAAAAACTTGAAACGAAATAATTTACCGACAATCTTGGTGCTTTCTGTATTAGCCACTGGATGCGCCTCTATGAGTGGCTGGCATCCGATTGTTGATCCTCGCATGGACCCGCATCCAGAAACCGTTCAGCGCGACATGGTAGAGTGTAAGGAGCTGGCAAAACAAGCCTCGGATATCACAAAAGAAGTCGCTATGGGGGCAGGTGTTGGCGCTGTTACGGGTGCAGCGGGTGGCGCAGCTATTGGCGCGATAGCAGGCAGTGCTGCAACAGGTGCCGCGGGTGGTGCTATTTTGGCCATTCCCGCTGGATTGTGGAAAGGTTATGAAGCCAACGAGGACTTTAAACGAGCATTCAAAACCTGTATGCGTCAGCGTGACCATAAACTGGTCAACTAAAACCCGGTAGATCGGGTTAACAGCTTTATCGGCAATTGCTCCTGCATTGCTCCACCTTCTGCATCTATGCAGTCGTCGTTAACCCAACAGTCAAGGCGTCTCAAATATTGGGTTGCGAAAAACGCAACCCAACGCGACTCGTTCGCTCCCTGCTCTTTCACCGTTGTAGGGTACGCATTTATGCCCTTCAGGGTACCGCGTACCGCATCCAGTCGAGTTCCCATACGACCCCCATACGACTTTACCTATTGTACAGCACGTAGTGGATTGAGGTACGAAACCCAGCACTTCCGAAGCAAATAGGCTGGGTTTACGCGAAGCTCCAACCCGGCCTACATTTTTTCTGCTGCCTTTAAGGATTTTTGATGCACCAAAACGTTAGGATTGGGGCTGCACTCCGTAAGATGGATTCGTCGATAGGCAATTCGCCATAGCCTTAAAGCGTGTTGGCGTTTTGCTATCGCGAAATCAGCCCTACCCTTTGCCTAAAAGCCGTTTGTCCCAATCAATCTTTTCGGGAGGAGAAACGATTAACTTTTTGGCGTCCGGATGATTGGGATTGACCAAGGCATTTGCATCCAAGCGGGCGATTACGGAAGGAACGATCAAAATGGCTGTTCTTGCTTCTTGTAGCCATTGATCGCCGAAAGTTCTGGCGTACGGGCTGTTTTCGCGATCCCACCCGGGAGCCAGCGAATCCGCGTTCTGCGTTTCAATCGAGATACCGCCCGGCACTTCGGCTACCACGTAAGCGTGGGTAACCGGTATACGGCCGATATTGGCATGGGCCAATATTTCGAGCATCGCGCAGGAATAGCTCAACGAGCCATAGATGAGCGGCCGGCCTGGGCTGTTCCTGCGGCCGCCGACCAAAGCCGCGCCGGTGCCGTCCCAGATCGGGAAGCGGCTGTCGCTGATTCGGAAAATCCGCATCAGGCCGCAATGCCGTAAAACAACTTCCAGAGCAGTTCCTCGACGCGGCGCGCGCCGATTTCGGTCAACGACACTTTCGAGGGGCGATTGATTTTCCAGCATCGGATGGGGCGTGTGCAGAAACGTCCTCGCAGCATCGTCGGAGTGCCAGACATATTGCGCCATCGCATAAACCCTGGCCAGACGTTCGGCACGTCCCGATTCTTCCGCGGTCAATTTGGTACGGCGGCGCTTGTAGGTCGCCTCGGGTACGATTTGATATGACAGCCGCTTTTTTTCTTCGAGGGTCGAACAAATACGTTCGACGCTGGCCTTCAATGCTTTCTTGGGCAGGCCTTCGGCAACCAGATGATCAAGCTCGGAAAACGAATGCGGAACAACGTCCAGATCCATTACGGAGGCAATGTTTTCAGGAGTAACGAGTAACATGATGAAAGCTCGCGAGTATCATTTTTCCCCACACTCATGGATCAAGCGATACTTTCTGTCACGCGAAAAATGGGGGGTACAAGTTCCATACCTTTGAATGGACATACACGAACAACGAAAAATCCTCCCCTTCATCGCTGCTTCGTTGGCCCGCTTGGAATGACCCGCCAACGTCCGCTGCCCTACCCCATTCTTGATGACGATACGCACATTGACCCTGGACGCGCACCCGGACAAGCCGGGCACGACCCCCCGGTGATAAGCACCTAAGGAATGGGGTGCTCCTCGAAAAACTCCCAGCTCAAGCCGGTAGCGTTGGGTCCTTTAGGATCCACTAACGGGTCGCAGTCGCAGCCGCCCGGATAGGTGTGCTCGGCGCCATCGATCAGGTATCGCTCGATGAGGGTGTTCCCTGCCAAATCCTTATAGATCTGGTGGACGTAGTTGCGCCCGTTGGGAACCTGGCCATACTCGGTGGCGTCCGCGATGTCGTCGATTCCGTCAATGGTTGCCCATTGACCGACGATCCGGTCGACCGTCGGCGGCGGCACTACGGTGTCGGCGGTGCCCTGCCAGAGGATAGTCGGCACGGCGCGCGCCCGGACGTTCATCTCGATCAGAGCGGCCTCTCCCGACTCTTCCGGGGTCTTCACTGTGGAAGGGTCGCAAAGGTATTCGCAGCCGGCGATGATGCTGGAGGCGGCGTATACGTCCGGGTAGGTAACGGTCATGACATTGGCCATGACGCCGCCGGCCGATGTGCCGGTGACATAGATGCGACTGGGGTCTACTGTGTAGCGGCTGCGGACATAGTCGGTAATACCGGCGATGATGGCGGGCTCGCCCTTGCCGCGATGCTGATTTTTCGACAGGCTCCAGTTCCAGCAGAGATTGAGGTTTGCAAGGATGCTCTGGGCCGGGTAGACGACAATGAATCCTTGTTGCTCGGCCAGTTTGCTCCAACCGGTCCGCTTCTCGTAATGGTGGCTGCCCCGAGAGCAACCATGCAGCGCCACGACCAAGGGCATCGGAATCCCCTGCTGGTACGAGGAGGGAACATAACCGTGGAAACTCCTGATGCCCTGGCTGCTGGCATACAGGCTGGCGAAGGTGGTGCCTACGGCGGCGTGTGCCGGGCTAAGGATAGCAAGGGCAGTCATATAAAGGGCTAACGCCGCGAGGAAACGCATGGTGAATTTCATCGAAACTCCATTCGATATGGTTGTCTGAAAATGACGCAATCATCAACTCAACATAAAAGTAAGTCAAATGATCTATTAGAATATCTTAAGCTGCGCTAGAGATACCCAGTAGGTTGCAATCTTTAATACGCTTTAGCCGGATGGATCATGTTGCCCAGTCCGCGCTTTTTTGACGCTTGAGATACCAAAACTTTAAGGCGAGGATGAAATCCAGACCCGCATCGTCGTGGCAACATGCGTTTTTCGCTTCGATTTCCGCAAGGCTGGTGGCGCCGTAGTAATGGCGGATTTCACCGCAGCATTGCGGCTGATGGTTTTTCGAATAACCGGTAATAGCACACTAAATTTGAACAGCGCTTAATATATCGCACCCCTCAAATCCTTACCATGCTGAATCAGTTGCAATGCGAAAGTCAAGACCATTCCGCACCAAATTTGTGAGCCATATCACAATATTTATAAAAGCCCCAACTAAACTTTAGCTCCGATTCTTATCTTTTAAGAGAGGACTAAGCTGACTTCTATGAACAATTTTCTGACTATGACTTTTTCGCGCGAGCACTGCCCGCGCTTTTTTTTGCCCGTGCTTGCCCTGTTTTTATTCAGCGGCAATTTATGCGCCGGCACAGTAAACCTTGTCTGGGATCCGAGCACGTCATCCAATGTGGGGGGATATAAAGTCTCTTACGGCACCAGCCCCGGCAATTACACGGCAACCGTTGATGTGGGCAACCAGACCAGTTACGCGGTTTCGGGGCTAACGGAAGGCTCCACATTCTATTTTGCGGCGAAGGCCTACGATACGACCAAGGCCACCGAAAGCGCTTATTCCAATGAAGTCAATTTGACCGTCCCTACCACGACGACGGCATTAACAGCTGACTTTACAGCCAGTAAAACCAGCGGAGATTATCCTTTGGTGGTCAGCTTCACACCGGTTACGACCGGGACGGTCACCGGCTACACTTGGGACTTCGGCGATGCCTCGATACCCTCTGCGACCAGCCAGTATCCCACGGTGACCTATACGAGTCCGGGAACGTATAGCGTCAGCCTGACCGTCACCGGCCCCGGCGGCAGCGCGACCAAAACCCAGCCGAACGCCATTACCGTGACGACGCCGCCACCTGTGGCCAATTTTTCGGCGACCCCGACCTCCGGCGTTGCGCCGGTCGCGGTCAATTTCACCGATACCTCGACAGGCAGCATTAGCAGCAGATCGTGGAATTTTGGCGATGGCACGACCAGTACGGAAGTCAATCCGAGCCACACCTACAGCGTGTCGGGCTCCTACACAGTCAGTTTAACGGTCACAGGACCGAGCGGCAGCGGCAGCGACACCAAAACAAACAACAACTTCATCAGTGTCTCCTCTTCATCGATCACCACGAATCAGCTAACAAGCAATAGCAATGGCCTAGTGGCGGCCTACGGTTTCGAGGAAGCCAGCGGCACGATGATTGCCGATGCCTCGGGTAACGGCAATAACGGCACGATTAACGAAGCAGTCAGAATTACCGCCGGTAAATATGGAAATGCATTGAAGTTTGATGGCGTCAATGACTGGGTCACTGTCAATGACAGCGCCTCGCTGGATCTTTCAGCCGGCATGACGCTCGAAGCCTGGGTATACCCGCAGTCACTGGCCGGTTGGAATAATGTCATCTTGAAGGAAGTATCAGGAGGCTTGAGTTATGGTCTCTATGCCAATTCGGATGCCGACGGAGCGAGTGCTTATATCAATAATGGTAGTGACCGCGGTGTCGCCGAACCAGCACAGTTGGCATTGAATCAATGGACGCACCTGGTAGGAACCTATGATGGGCAAGTTCAGCGGCTTTATATCAATGGCATCGAAGTCGCCAAGACTGCCCAGAACGGCCTGATTCAACAATCCAGCGGCGTATTGCACATCGGCGGCAATAGTGTTTGGGGTGAATATTTCCAAGGCTATATCGATGAGGTGCGGATCTACAATCGGGCTTTGACAGCATCCGAAGTCAACTCCAACTTAGCAACCGCCATTAGTGTTTCAAATCCTCCGCAGTTTGTCATGGGCGACAAAAACCTGGAGCCTTGGATCGATTACAGAGCTCAGGGCACTGCCGAAGCGTTCCAGACGACGCCCGCAAAGTCCAGCGTATTGACCACAGTGGAAATTTATCTGGACGCCAGCTCAACCGCAACGGAGCTGGTTGCCGGTATCTATAAGGACAATAACGGTCACCCTGGGACTCGCGTGGCTACAGGCAAGATAAGCAAACTTAAGGCGGGAGCGTGGAACTCAATCCCGATTCCCCCAGTTTCTGTAACCGCGGGCCAACCTTATTGGATTGCGATACTGGGAACGAAAGGGAAAATGGCTTTCCTGGACCAAGTGGGATCGTCAACCGGCTTGATGGAAACCAGCGCATCCAAAACGCTGACGAGCTTACCGAGCACATGGAAGGGTTCTACAACTAAAGCCAAGGCGGCAATGACCACCTATGGAGGTGGATATTAAACATCGGATCATAAATCCCTAATTGGGTATGCCGACGGAACGGGTGAAGCATCAGGCGAAACCCTGTATCCGTCGGCACCTTTAGCTGTTTGTCACCAACCCAATGTAGCGCGGATGGGTGAGGCACGAACCCCTGCTCCCGAAGCAAACTTTTTAGAAATATCGCGCCACCAAACCGTAGCCCGCATTCGCCGCCGGAATCGGTATTTTCACTTCATAGCCGGCACCCGGCGCTTCCTGCATTTCCTGCCCGTGCATGTTCTGCATTCGTTCGACGACGATGTCGCGGTTGCCTTCGGGCAAAACCAGCTCGATGCGGTCGCCGACCGCAAACTTGTTTTTCACCTCGATTTCCGCAAGCCCGGTCGCGCTGTCGTACTTTCTGATTTCGCCGCAGAATTGCTGCTGACGGCTAAGCGAATAGCCGGTGATGTAGTTCTGATAGTCCTGGGTGTGATGGCGCTGGTAGAAACCGTCGGTATAGCCGCGGTTGGCAAGGTTTTCCAATACGCCGAGCAGTTCCGGGCGGAACGGGCGGCCAGCCACTGCATCATCGATCGCCTGGCGGTAGGTCTGCGCGGTGCGCGCGACATAGTAGTGCGACTTGGTGCGGCCTTCGATTTTCAGGCTGTCGACGCCGATCTCGACCAGGCGCTGCACATGCTCGATCGCGCGCAGGTCTTTCGAGTTCATGATGTAGGTGCCGTGCTCGTCTTCCAACACCGGCATCAACTCGCCCGGGCGGTTTTCTTCCTGCAGGAAATAGACGTTATCGGCCAGCGGATGGCGTTCGGCGCCGCCGCAACTGGCGGTGCTGAGGTCGTTCATCGTCAAGGCCCCGCCGTTCAATACATAATCGCCCTCGGCGTTTTCATGCGCCGGCAGCGTATCGTATTTCCAGCGGCAGGAGTTCGAGCAGGTGCCCTGATTCGGATCGCGGTGGTTGAAATAGCCGGACAGCAGGCAGCGCCCGGAATAGGCGATGCACAGCGCGCCGTGCACGAACACTTCCAGCTCCATATCCGGGCATTGCTGACGGATTTCGGCGATTTCGTCCAGCGACAGTTCGCGCGACAAGATGATGCGTTCGACGCCGACGCTTTGCCAGAATTTGACGGTCGCGTAATTGACCGTATTGGCCTGCACCGACAGATGCACCGGCATGTCCGGCCAGGTTTCGCGCGCCAGCATGATCAGGCCGGGGTCGGCCATGATCAGCGCATCCGGCTGCATCGCGACGATCGGCTCCAGGTCCTTGATGAAGGTCTTGACCTTGGCATTGTGCGGGATCACATTCGTCGCCAGGAAAAATTTCTTGCCAAGCCGGTGCGCTTCGGCGATGCCGATGCCGAGATTTTCGGCTAGGAAATCGTTGTTGCGCACCCTGAGACTGTAGCGCGGCTGCCCGGCGTACACTGCGTCGGCGCCGAATGCGAACGCATAGCGCATGTTTTTCAGGGTGCCGGCGGGAGAGAGAAGTTCGATTTTTTTCATGGGGTTAAAACTGGATTTGGCAATCGGCTATTTTAACTGATTACCGGACTATGAGTCCGGTAATTGTAGGGAATTACCGCTAACGCGGCCTCAACACGGCTTGTTTTTATCACCGATAAAGGGTCTAATTTACCGAAAATACCCGGCAATATTGGGTATGTTTTTCCACTAAATCACCTTAACTTTAGCGGCAGATCATCATGCATTCTATTCCAGTACGCTTTCATCACAGCCGTATCCAGGCCGCATTTCTGGCACTTCCGCTGATCGTGGCCGGCTGTTCGTTCTCGGATAGCTCGAAGAGCATTTCCAATAGCGTCGAGAGCGTTTCCGACAGCGTGGGGAGTATCTCCGATTCATCAGGTTCGAGCGAGTCTTCAACGTCGAATAAAGAAAAGAAATACCAGAATGAAGTGTCAGACTACACGATGGCTTATGTGAAATCCTCCGCTGCGGAGGCTGATTACACGAGTTATCTGAAAGGCTTGAGCGATATTGCCGCCAAGATCGGCATCGTTAATTGGGACCAGGAACCCAAAACCTACCTGGCGATCGGCAAAGGCTTGAAAAAAGCCGGGGTTGAAGGTGTCGCCTACGAAACCTATAAGCAGAATTTTGCAGGCTCCGATGCAGAGAAGATGCAAAATATTCAAAAAGGTTACGAGTCGGAAAAATAATTCCCTCGCAGACTCTGGCCGGCTCCCCGGATCATGATACGCTCGAAGTGGCAGTCGCTCGGCGTACCTGCGGTGATGGCGGCCTTGGTTTTGCTGTCGCCCTCCCTAGAAGCGGCGACCTTCAATTACCTGTACATCGAAGCCAGCGAAGGGAATTCAAGCGGGGGGCATGCTGCGATTCAATTCGATGACGACATCTATCATTATCAGCATGTGGATTCCGGCCTGATTCGGCTGTTCCGGCAGGAAAAAGCCGACTTTCATTTTTTATACCGGTATTTGCAGAATCGCCCGCTGCATCAAAGCCGCATCGAGGTCAGCGAAGACACCCTCGATCTGCTGAAAGATCAATTCAAATGGCAGTTCTTGACGCAGGAAAGGCAGTTCAAACGGCTCGACGATCTGCATCGGGACAGGCTCTTTATCCGGCACTTGCTGCATCGATTGACGGCCGAGCCTGCTTGGCTTGATGCCGATGCGGCCTCGGTTTTGCGCTTAAAAGGCGTCGGGCTGTTTTATCCGGAGCCGGGCCGGCAGCCTCAATACACGGACAACGAATTGGCCGGGCAGCAGTCGCTCGGCATTCAAAACTTGTGTCAAAAAATCGAGCAGCGCTATGGGACGGGCTTTTTGCAAAACCGGCGCGCACAGGTCGAAGCGCAAATCAAAGCCTTGGCGCCAAGCCGTTGGCCTGTGCTCGATTCGGATTCGGCCGCTGAAAAATTCCCTGCCTCCCTCTATTCCTTCAGCGAAAGCTACGCGGACTCCGTGACTTCCTTATTTGCACTCGAAGCCCTGCTCGATGCGCGTCCCTTGCAATCCGATGCGCTGGTGCTGACGCATCAACCCGCCTTCAAGATTTCCGAAGCGGAAAGACGAAGTTTGCGGCTGTTACGGGACGATCTGGAAACCGGGCTGATTAAAGCGATCGCTTCCAGCCGGCCGGACTGGGGCTATGCGGTTTTAGTCAATCTGGCCCGGTATCTCGCGCTTGAGGCCTCGTTGCAGTCGGGCTACTGGGCTTTTATTGACGATTTTGCCGACAACAGCGAATGGCTCAGGCCGGATCAATACCTTGAACATCAGTCCCAGTTACGGATTCTGATTAATGACGCCAGGACCGCTTGGGATCGAATCCGCCAGTCGGCCGCGTTCCGTCAACGCTTGAGCGAAGCCGAATACAGCCGAATCGAAATGGCGGCCAATCGTTATAGCGAACTGCTCAAGAGCGAGCAGCGCCGTGATTTCCGCTATCGAGGCCAGCAAGCCCTGCCCGCCAAGAGCATCGGTTTTCCGGCGGGGCCGCGGCCGTATCTGACAAAGGAGCAATTGACGACCGCGCTGTCCGCACTGGATCAGCTTGAACACAGCCTGTTTGAAACGTTGGGGCAAAGCTATCGCTATGATCTGATCACCCGCAATTGCGTCACCGAATTGTTCAAAACCATCGATCAGGCGATGTCAGCTCCCTTTCGAACAGGAGATAAACCTGCGAATCCGGAAGCTTTGACGATCAAGGAATCCGAAAAACGCCTGGGGGGATATGTTCCGATACCTTATCACTTCATCCCTTTCGTCTCCTACCAAGCGGTTCAGCATCGTTACCGCGTGTTAGAGAGCCGCGACCTGGATTCTTACCGGGGCCTCGAACTGGCAAAGCTCAGAGCTCGACAAAACGAGCTGATCACCGCGATCAGGGAATCGAACATCGTGAGCAGCCGCTTATACCAATATAATCCAGACGATGCCTTATTCGTGTTTTTTACCGACGACAGCGTGCTGCTCAGGCCTCTGTTCGGTGCGGTCAATACCGCCGCCGGGATCGGCCAAAGCGTTTATGGGCTTTTCAGCTGGCCCCTGGATGCGGGAAAAAATTTGCGCTCAGGCGCAACCGGCATCTTAATGAGCCTGCCCGAATTATTTTTTTTCAATATGCGCAAGGGCAGTTACAAATATTTGTCCTTCAAGCAATTGACCGATGCGGGCTTGCCGAACGATTGACATCATCGCAAGGGCGGATAGGGAACAAACGGCGCAGCTCATCAATCTCAGGACTGCTGACACGCATCAATACGCTTCGCTTTTATGTCTAAAAAACATCGAAGGCGAGGGCGAACGCGGGTTAGGCCGGTTTCGACCGATGCGATTGACTTTTGTGAACCGGAAACTAACACCTGTTATAGTTACAACTCTTCCCAACGCATTTACCGGAGATTCATCATGTCACTTTCGATGTACCAAGCCTCTGTCCCAGTCTTCGTCCGCATGCTGGATAATTTATCGAGAATACTCGAACTGGCTATTCAGTACGCCGACGAGAAAAAAATCGATCCGGCCGTTTTGATCAATGCGCGCTTAGCGCCCGACATGTACCCTCTCTCCCGGCAAGTGCAAATCGCCACCGATATGGCGAAAGGCTGCGCCGCGCGTCTGGCCGGCCTGGAAGTCCCCATTTATGACGATAACGAATCCACCTTTCCGGAGTTGCTGGCGCGCATCGCCAAAACGATCGCGTTTGTTCAAAGCGTCAGCCCCGCAAAAATCGACGGCAGCGAAGAGAGACAGGTCACGCTCAAATTGCGCAACCAGGAAGTCAGCTTTTTAGGCCAGCCCTATCTCGTGCATTTCGTGCTGCCCAATTTTTATTTCCACATTACGACCGCTTATGCGATTTTGCGGCATAACGGCCTGGCGATCGGCAAAAAAGATTTCATCGGCGGCCTTTAAATCAGGGCCATTACCGTAAAAATGGATTCTAATGTGGCTGGATAAGCGTAACGCGTCCACCTTACATTTTCTGCTGTCCCTTCCTGCCCCGGTTATTTTGTTGCGCATGACGCCGAAGACTGGGCCTGCATCGCACTCAAATACCTCACGATACGCTCGATGATCTGCCGGCGCTCTGTTGCCGGCAGCATTCGCCCCAAGGGCGGCATGGTCGTACCGGGCTTCAAGCTGAATTCCGGCCCGCTTTTGCCATTATTTTACCCGCGTAGCCGACTTATGCAGAGTATCCTTAGTGTCGATCCTGTTGAAACCCCAGGTCGCGCAGCAAAGAATCCGGCAACGCCGGCAACAGCGAGCGGGGAATCAGGAAGGTGGATAAATTGAACAGGTCGGCGAAGATACGTTTACCGCTGACGGTCGCCTTCAGATAATCATGGCCGCTCGAGCCGCCGGTGCCGATCTTGCTGCCCAGCATCCTTTGCGCCATCAAGGCATGGCTGCTGCGCCAATGGGTCAAGTGTTCGTCGATGTCCATCAGACGGCTTAATACCCGGAAGGGCAGTTGCAGCAACGGCTCGTCCCGGTAAAGCTGGATGAAAAGAGCCGCCAGTGTGGCTTTATGGCTCAATTGAAAGCGTCCCTGTTGTTGGTATTGTTCGTAAAGCCGTTGCTCGAACAGGCAGTCAAAGCTTTGACGGGTCGCTGCATGTTCGGCAATTTGCTGTTGTTTTTCCTTGTCGCTCAATAACGGGTTGTTTTGAATGATGTCGGCGTCGCTGGCGAGCATTTTATCGACCGCAAGGCGATAGCTGGCCCAGAAACTAAAGCCCCCGCATTCCAAAAACGGCGTTCGGGCCAGCCAGGCATCCACCCATTCAAACAGCGATGTCTGCTTGGCGATCCGTTCCAGATAGGCGCAATCCTCCGGGTTGAAACGTCCGAAACTGACGTTACTGAAATGATGCGACAGGCCCAGACGCAATTCGATTTCGCGAAACTGCTTGCTTTGAAATCCCGAGGCCGGAATCAAGAAATTACGAAAATCCAGAAAGTCCAATGGCGTCATTGTTTCGATGATGCCGATTTGCTGATTGATCACCGCCTGGATGCGAATGATCCGGTCGAGACGCACCGAGATGATGTGCAGCCTTTTCTCATCCAAAGGTGTTTGGGAAAATAGCTCCAGCACCGAAAGCAGTTCGTGAAGGATTTGTTTGAACCACAATTCATAAGTCTGATGGGTGATGATAAATAGCATTTCATCATGCGCTTCCTTGCCGTATTTGCCGCTTTCGGGGTCTTGCGCATTCAGCAGCGTGTCCAATTGCAGGTAATCGCTGTAATAAAGCGGCTTGGAATGCTGGCTCATGGCTTGATCCTCTCTGATTCGGAATGGAAGGGCGGCTTTTTCCGTTAGCTACAAAAATACTGCATAACTTTCATTTTAACAATCGATCGTCGGATTGCCGGTAAACTTGCGCCGAGAAGACAGGTCAATCCTGTTGCGGCCGTGAAACTTAATCCTGTGGAATCGGGTCACATCGTTTATAAATGAGACGGAGGACATGCAATGGTTACTGCATCGAATCCGGCCGGAACCGATGGTTTCGAATTCGTCGAATATACCGCGCCGGATACCCGTAAGTTAGAACAACTATTCAAGCAACTGGGTTTTGCCGCCGTTGCCAGGCACCGCTCCAAGGATGTGGTGCTTTACCGGCAAGGCCAGATCAATTTTGTGATCAACCATGAACCGGACAGTTTCGCGCAAGCCTTTGCGAAAGTGCACGGTCCTTCGATTTGCGCGTTTGCGATCCGGGTAAAAAATGCCGCCGAATGTTTCGATCGGGTCGTCAGATTAGGCGCCCAGCCTTACCATGGCGATATCGGCCCGATGGAATTGAACATTCCGGCCATCCGCGGCATCGGCCGCAGCCTGATCTATCTGGTCGATCGCTACGGCGAAGAGCATTCGATTTATGATGTCGATTTCAACCCGCTGCCGGGCGCCGATTTAAATCCTCGGGGCGCGGGGCTGACCGCGATCGATCATCTGACCCATAATGTTTACCACGGCGGCATGGACAAGTGGGCGGATTTTTATCAGCGTCTATTTAAATTTAAAGAAATCCGTTATTTCGATATCCACGGTAAAGTCACCGGTTTGAAATCCCGCGCGATGACCAGCCCCTGCGGCAAAATTCGTATTCCGATCAATGAACCGAGCGATAACAAATCGCAAATTCAGGAATATCTGGACGCCTACCATGGCGAGGGCATTCAGCATATCGCGCTGGCGACCGACGACATCTACGCCGCGGTCGAAAATCTGCGCAACAACGGCATTCGCTTCATGGACGTGCCCGATACCTATTATGAAGCGGTCGATGCCAGGGTGCCCGGCCATCAGGAGTCCTTGGCGCGCTTGCGGCAGGACAGGATATTGATTGACGGCGCCTCTGCGCGCGGCGCCGGTTTGCTGCTGCAAATCTTCACCAATACCGTGATCGGCCCGATCTTTTTCGAAATCATTCAGCGCAAAGGCAATGAAGGCTTCGGCGAAGGTAACTTTCAGGCGCTCTTTGAGGCGATCGAGCGCGATCAGATCCAAAGAGGAGTCATCTAATGCCGTGGATTCAGCTACCCAGAGTCGAAGGCAACGCATCGCGACAGGCGCATGCCGATCTTCCGGCCGGCACCTTTGAGCGGGAGCTGGGCAAGGAGGGCTTTTATGGCCCTTCCACACAGATGCATCACCGCCACCCGCCCACCGCTTGGACGACGATCGGAGGGCCGCTGCGGCCTCACGCCTTCGACACGCAAAAACTGGAACCGCAGGAAACCTGCCCGTGGCAAGCTGCCTTGCTGTTCAGCAATGCGCATACCCAAATCCGCTTTCTGAAGCTCGAACACGACATGGATCATCTGGTGCGCAATGCCGACGGCGATGAATTGATCTTCGTGCATCGGGGCGAGGGTGAGTTGTACTGCGATTACGGCCATTTAGGTTTTGGCGAGGGCGATTATCTGATGCTGCCGCGCGGCACGATGTGGCGCCTCGAAATCAAGGAAGCGGTCAGCGCCCTGCTGATCGAGGCAACTCATGACAGCTACAAGTTGCCGGACAAGGGACTGGTCGGCAATCAGGCGATCTTCGATCCTGCGGTGCTGGAGGCGCCGAAGATCGATGAAGCCTTCATCGCCCAGCAAAACGAGACGGAATGGCGCGTGGTCGTTAAAAGAAGAAACCGGCTGAGCACCCTCACCTATCCGTTCAATCCGCTCGATGCGGTCGGCTGGCACGGCACGTTGATGCCGGTTCGCCTGAACTGGCGCGATATTCGGCCGTTGATGAGCCACCGCTACCATGTGCCGCCTTCGGCTCACACCACCTTCGTCTCGAACCGTTTTGTGGTCTGCACGTTCGTGCCACGGCCGTTCGAGACCGATCCGAACGCGTTGAACGTGCCTTTCTTTCACAGCAATGACGATTACGATGAACTGATTTTCTACCATGCCGGCCAGTTTTTTTCCCGCGATCACATCTATCCGGGGATGATGACCCTGCATCCCTCCGGCATTCCGCACGGCCCGCATCCGAAGGCGCTGCAGAATGCCGAGAAAAAGCGCGGCACGATGACCGACGAGGTCGCAGTAATGATCGATACGAGGGATGCGCTGGAGGTCTCCGAACAGGCCGAAGCGATCGAGTGGCCCGGCTACGTGGATTCCTGGAAATGAAGCTCGCGACGCTCAAATCGGACAGCCGTGACGGCAGCCTCGCCGTCGTGAATCGCGAACTGACCCGGGCCCAAACGGTTCCGGACATCGCCCCGACCTTACAGGACGCCATGGATGACTGGGCCGGGGTTGAGCCGCGGCTGCAACAGGTTTATCAGGCGCTTAACGCCGGTGACTGCGAATCGATTCCGTTCGATGCCAGCCAGGCGGCGGCGCCGTTTCCGAGAGCCTATCAATGGCTGGACGGCAGCGCCTACCTGAGTCATGTCGAACGGGTCCGCAAGGCGCGCGGCGCCGATTTGCCGAAGAGTCTGCTCGACGATCCGCTGATGTATCAGGGCGCCTCTGACGTGATGCTCGGCCCCTGCGATCCGGTCGAAGCCGCCAGCGCGGACTGGGGTATCGATTTCGAGGCCGAAGTCGGCGTGATCACCGATGATGTCGAATACGGGATATCGATCGATAAGGCCGCTTCCCACATCAAGCTGGTTCTGCTGATCAACGATGTTTCGTTGCGCCATCTGATTCCGGGCGAACTGGCCAAGGGCTTCGGATTTCTGCACGGCAAACCGGCCAGCGCCTTTTCGCCGGTCGCGGTGACCCCCGACGAACTCGGCGCGGCCTGGCAGGATTCCAGACTCCATTTGCCGCTAACGGTGCATTGGAACGGGCGCTTATTCGGCGAGGCGAATGCCGGCACCGACATGCAATTCAATTTTGCTCGGCTGATCGCGCATGCGGCCAAGTCGCGCAAGCTGACGGCCGGCACGATCATCGGCGCCGGTACGGTGAGCAATTACGATTTAACAACAGGCTATGCCTGCATCGCCGAAAAAAGGCTCGTCGAAATCCTCGAAACCGGCGCGGCCGTGACCGAGTTCATGCGTTTCGGCGACCGCGTCCGGATCGAGATGCTGAATCAGGAGGGACAATCGATCTTCGGTGCGATCGAACAGGAGGTCAGGCCGTGTCGTTAATCCTGTATAGCTATTTCAGAAGCTCCGCCGCGTACCGGGTGCGCATCGCATTGAACCTGAAAAATATTGACTATCAAATTCGTCCGGTTCATCTGCTCAAAAACGGCGGCGAACAATTTAACGCCGATTACCTGGCGCTGAATCCGCAGGGACGGGTGCCTGTTCTGGTCGAGCAGGATCAGGTCCTGACCCAGTCGTCGGCGATCATCGAGTATCTTGAAGAGATCTACCCGGTCCCGCCGCTCTTGCCTACCGATCCGATTGCACGCGCCTATGTCCGCTCCTTGGCGCAAATGATCGCCTGCGATATCCATCCGCTGAATAATTTGCGGGTGCTGAACTATCTAAAGAACACATTTAATCATGATCAAAAACAAGTCTGGTACATTCACTGGATACTGGAAGGATTTGCCGCGCTGGAAATGCGGCTGCAAAAAAGTGATTATCCGGGGCTGTTTTGTTTTGGCGATGTCCCAAGCATGGCCGATGCTTTTCTGATACCCCAGGTCTACAATGCTTTGCGTTTTGATTGCGAAATGGAAAGCTTTCCGTTGATCAGCGCTATTTATCACAACTGCATGCAGGAAACGGCCTTTCAGAACGCCGCACCGGAAAATCAGCCGGATGCGGAACCCTAAGTGCGACGGCGCCAATATCGTCCGCTTGTCGACTACCCAGACCTTCGGCATGAATTTAACGCACACAAAAACCGATTCGCTTGAGCAACACGTCCTGGCGCTCGGTTCGGATGAACTGGATGAAGAGCGCATTAGCCGGCATCTGCGCCCCCTGTTTTCCCGCTCGCTGCACCACTCCCGCGAGGTGATCTATCTGGCGAATCACTCCCTTGGCCGGGCGCTGGATCAGACCGAAAACGACGTGATCGAAGGACTAGGGCATTGGTATGCGGACCGCGAAAATGCCTGGTCGTCGTGGCTGGATGAAATGGCCGCCTTCCGCGGGCGGGTAGCGACGCTGATCCGCGCGCCGCGCGCCGATTGCGTGGTGCCGAGAGCCAGCGCGGGCCAAGGCCTGCGAACACTACTGAATTGCTACGCCAGCCCGATCCGGGTCATCACCAGCGCCGACGAATTCAATTCGATCGACCACATCCTGAAGACCTATGCCCGCCGCGGCCGCATTCATTTGACGCGTATCGCCCCAAAAGACGGCCGCCTGTATCGGCTTGAAGACTTTCTCGATGCGGTCCGGGACGAAAGCGATCTGGTCGTGCTCTCGCAGGTCATGTTCACCACCGGACAGCAACTATCCTTTTTGCCTTCCCTGATCGATGCGGCCCATCAGCAAGGCGCCAAGGTGCTGCTCGATCTGTACCATGCGGCCGGCGCCGTGCCGGTCGACGTCGCCGCTCTGGACATCGATTTTGCCCTCGGCGGGAGCTATAAATATTTACGCGGCGGCCCGGGCGCCGGCTGGCTTTATCTGCACCCGCGCCATCTGGACGGCACGCTGGAAACGCTGGATAGCGGCTGGTTCGCAGAGTCTGAACCCTTCGCTTTCGCAAGACCGCAAGCGCCCGAATTGGCGGCCGGCGGCAATCGCTTCCTGGAGTCCACGCCCGCCGTCCTGCCCTTTTATCAGGCCCGGGCGGGACTGCTGCTGACGCTTTCGCTCGGTGTCGAACGTCTGCGCCGCTACTCGTTGAAACAACAGCTTTTCCTTGAGGAATCACTGCGGCGATCTGGCATTCCCTGCCTTGGCCGGGCCGAAGAACGCGGCGCCTTTATCGCAATCCCGCATCGACACGCCCAGGTCGTCGCGGAAACACTCGAGCAAGCCGGTGTTATCTGCGATGCCCGCGAAGGACTGCTGCGCTTTTGTCCGGATATGCTGAATACCCGGGAAGAATTGACGATTGCGGCCGATAAACTGGCTGAAATTTGGACGCGCTTGCCATAGCACCTGCATGAACTAACCGAAACCATTTCCGTTCTAACGTGACGTATTTAGCCATCGGGGAACGACGTGAATTCAGTGCTTTGGCAGCCTTCGACGGCGCGGCGAGAAAACGCCAACATGACCCGCTTCATGAAACGGGTCATGAACGAATATGGTGTCGATGTTAGCGAGTACCCGTCGCTTTACCGATGGTCTATCGAAAATCCCGCCGCCTTTTGGGATTTGCTGTGGGATTTTGCAGGCATAAAAGCCGTCCGCAAAGGGAAGGTCATTTTATCGGATCCGGATAAAATGCCCGGCGCCAAATGGTTCCCCGATAGCCGGCTCAACTATACGGAAAACTTATTGAGCCATTGCGATAAACGGGGCTCCGCGATCAGCTTTCGCGGAGAAAACGGCGAAACCCGCCGACTTTCCTACGATGACCTCCATCGCCAAGTTTCCCAAGCCGCTCAGGCGCT
>Ga0208116_1000153_pt1 | contig 23878 bp, 20 predicted proteins | sample LakWasMeta9_HOW4_2_FD_183859 | JGI IMG/M metagenome (GOLD analysis project Ga0208116, IMG submission 183859) | Freshwater sediment methanotrophic microbial communities from Lake Washington under simulated oxygen tension - Sediment Metagenome... | ecosystem: Environmental > Aquatic > Freshwater >... | reverse complement strand
GGGGTTCTTACTGGGATCCGCTGTTGGCGATGGATAAAGATGGTTTGCTCAAAAAACGCATGGAAGAGTGCGTTGACGGTGAATACCAGAACTTCAAGCAAAAAGGCGGCGCTTACACGCGCGAACACTTCTTTGGTAAATACCCTGAGCTGAAAGCAATGGTAGCAGCCATGAGCGATCAGGATATCTGGCGCCTGAACCGTGGTGGCCACGATCCGCATAAAGTATTTGCGGCTTATAATGCAGCGGTTAACCATAAAGGTCAGCCAACCGTGATTCTTGCCAAGACGGTTAAGGGTTACGGCATGGGTGAGGCTGGTGAAGGCCAGAACACAACCCACCAGCAGAAGAGCATGGATATCGAGTCACTGAAGAAATTCCGCGACCGTTTTGACTTGCCGTTAACGGATGAGCAGGTTGAGAGCCTTAGCTTCTACAAGCCGGCTGAAGACTCCCCGGAAATGAAATACATGGCCGAGCGCCGTGCCGCGATGGGTGGTTTTGTACCGCAGCGCCGCCGTAAAGGTAATGAACTCAAGGTTCCGCAGTTATCCGCTTTTGAGAATATGCTGGGCGCTACCGGTGAGCGTGAGATTTCTACCACTATGGCATTTGTGCGTATCCTGTCTACGTTGGTGCGTGATAAAGAGCTGGGTAAATTCGTAGTGCCTATCGTGCCGGATGAGGCGCGTACTTTCGGTATGGAAGGCATGTTCCGCCAGCTTGGTATTTATGCAAGCCAGGGTCAGCTTTATGAACCACAGGATTCAGATCAGGTGATGTTCTATAAAGAATCCAAAGATGGCCAGATTCTGGAAGAAGGTATTAACGAAGCTGGTGCATTCTCGAGCTGGCTGGCAGCGGCGACGTCTTACTCAGTCACCGGCAAGCAGATGATACCGTTCTATATTTACTATTCAATGTTCGGTTTTCAGCGTATTGGCGATTTGGCCTGGCTGGCTGGCGACTCACGTGCGCGCGGCTTCTTGCTTGGCGCAACAGCCGGTCGTACTACACTGAACGGTGAAGGTCTGCAGCATGAAGACGGCCATAGCCACCTGATGTCTGCAACGATTCCAAACTGTGTGTCTTATGACCCGACCTTTGCGTATGAGCTGGCTGTGATCATACAGGATGGCTTGCGCCGCATGGTGCAGAACCAGGAAGATGTGTACTACTACATTACCTTGATGAATGAAAACTACAGCCATCCGGAAATGCCAAAAGATTCTGCGGAAGGCATCCTGAAAGGCATGTACAGTTTCAGCAAATCAAAAGCCAAAGGTGAGCGCGTGCAATTGATGGGTAGCGGTGTGATTCTGCGTGAAGTGATCGCTGCCGCTGAGCTGCTCGAAAAAGACTGGGGCATTGCTGCTGATGTCTGGAGCGCGCCGAGTTTCACGGAATTGCGCCGCGAGGGTCTGGATTGCGATCGCTGGAACATGTTGAATCCGGAAAAACCGCAAAGAGTCAGTTATGTTGCAGAGTGTCTGAAGGATGCCAAAGGTCCTGTCATTGCTTCTACAGACTATATGAAGAGCTTTGCAGAGCAAATTCAACGCTTTGTGCCTAATAGATTCGTGGCGCTTGGTACAGACGGTTTTGGTCGTTCAGACAGCCGCGAAGCGTTGCGTGACTTCTTTGAAGTGAATAAATATTACGTTGTGGTTGCCGCACTTAAGGCTTTGAGTGATGACGGAAAATTGCCTGCTGCCAAAGTGGCAGAAGCGGTTAAAAAGTACAGCTTAGATTCCAATAAGCCAAACCCAACGACAGTTTAAGGATACACACAGATGGCAGTTCAAGACATATTCGTCCCTGATATCGGTAATTTCGATAGTGTGGATGTCATTGAAGTATTAATAAAAGCAGGCGATACCATTGCCAAAGATGATTCGCTGATGACAGTCGAGTCTGATAAAGCTTCTATGGATATTCCAGCGCCGTTTGCAGGTGTGGTGAAAGAAGTAAAGATTAAAGTGGGCGACAAGGCCGCACAAGGTACTTTGATTATGACCATGGATGTCAGCGATGCAGTTGAAGCGCCTGCGGCAGTTGTGCCTGCCAAGGCAGCACCTGTGGCGGAGGCGCCTAAAGCTGTAATCCCTGAGCCAAGCAGGCCAGCTCCGGAGCCGCCTAAACCGATTGCACCTGCGCATCAGCCGGCGCCGGTTGGTGAGAGTGCAGTTGTTGCGCCAGGAAAACTTTCTCATGCCAGCCCTTCTATACGCAAGTTTGCACGTGAACTGGGTGTAAATCTGGCAATGGTTAAAGGTACTGGTCCGAAGAACCGTATCCTGCAAAGCGATGTGCAAGGCTATGTAAAAGGTGAGCTTGCTAAACCGCGTACCGAGAATATGGGCGCAGGATTAAGCAGTCTGGCTGCATTGCCGATGCCGGTCATCGATTTCAGCCAGTTTGGTACGATTGATACCAAACCTCTGTCACGTATCAAAAAATTGTCAGGTGCCAACCTGCATCGTAACTGGGTGACTGCACCGCATGTAACCCAGTTTGATGATGCTGACATCACCGATCTTGAAGACTTCCGTAAGTCCATGCAGGGAGAAGCAGAGAAGCGCGGTGTTAAGCTCACGATGCTGGCTTTCCTGATCAAAGCTTCAGTGAATGCGCTTAAAGCGTATCCTAACTTCAATGCCTCATTGTCACCGGATGGCGATAGCCTGATTCTGAAAAACTACTTCAATATCGGTTTTGCCTGTGACACACCTGATGGCTTGGTCGTGCCGGTAGTGCGTGATGTGCATCAGAAGGATGTGCTGGATATTGCGCGTGACCTTGGCGAGCTTTCTGCCAAGGCACGTGAGCGCAAATTGAAGGTTGAAGAGATGCAGGGCGGCTGTTTCACGATCTCAAGTCTGGGCGGTATCGGCGGTACGATGTTTACGCCTATCATTAACTGCCCTGAAGTGGCGATTTTAGGCGTATCACGTTCATCTATGCAGCCTGTGTATGATGCAAAAACTAAATCGTTTGAACCGCGCCTGATCTTGCCAATGTCACTTTCGTATGACCATCGTGTGATCGATGGTGCTGATGGTGCGCGTTTCACCAGTCATATGCGTATGATGCTGAGCGATGTGCGCAGGCTATTGCTGTAATTTTCAATAGAAGTAAAAAGGGTGCGATTTTCGCGCCCTTTTTATTTTGTGATACAAGATTTTTATCATTATATTTAATGCATTTTGTCGCATGAATGCAGGCGTAATGTCATTGAACGGTAGGGTTTGATGATAAAATTGCGACAAATAACCAAAGTTTAAAGCAAGGGGTAGGCATGAGTAATTTAGTTGAAGTATTGGTACCTGATATCGGCAACTTTGATAGCGTAGATGTGATTGAAGTACTGGTTAAGGCGGGCGATGTAATCGCTAAGGAAGATTCCCTGATTACGGTTGAGTCTGACAAAGCGTCTATGGATATTCCATCCTCTCATGCCGGTACGGTAAAAGAAGTTAAAGTGAAAGTTGGCGACAAGATCGCAAAAGGTACGCTGATTTTATTGGTAGAGGCAGAAGCCGTTGCTGCTACGCCAGCTAAAACAGAAGCAGCTGCAGCCAGCCCTGCACCGGTAGCGCCAGCTGCGGCAGTTTCATCTCCAGCGCCAGCTGCTGTAGCGGCTGGCAGCAGTGATATCAATACGCAAGTAGTTGTGCTGGGCAGTGGCCCTGGCGGTTATACCGCTGCTTTCCGTGCTGCTGACTTGGGTAAACAGGTGGTGCTGATTGAGCGCTATGCAACTTTGGGCGGTGTTTGCCTGAATGTAGGCTGCATTCCATCAAAAGCGCTATTGCACACGGCAAAAGTGATTACGGAGGCCGAAGAGTCCAGCCATCACGGCGTAAGATTTGGTAAGCCTAGCGTAGATCTGGATCAGTTGCGTAATTGGAAAGCCAATGACGTGGTTGGCAAACTCACAGGTGGTTTGACAGCGATGGCAAAACAACGCAACGTTACCGTGGTGCAAGGTGTAGGCAAATTTACCGGTCCTAACCAGATTGCAATCACGGCTGCTGATGGCAAAGTGACCACGGTAGGTTTTGAAAATGCAATTATTGCAGCCGGCTCCCAGGCGACCAAGTTCCCGGGCGTAGTTGCAGATGAGCGCATCATGGATTCTACCGGCGCGTTGGCATTGGCTGACGTACCAAAACGCATGCTGGTCATTGGCGGCGGTATTATCGGTTTGGAAATGGGTACGGTGTACGATGCGCTGGGTACTAAAGTAAGCGTAGTTGAGTTTACCGATGGCCTGATCCAGGGCTGTGACCGTGACCTGGTGCGCCCATTGCAGAAACGCATGGAAAAACGTTTTGAAGCGATTATGCTCAATACAAAAGTGGCGAGCATGGAACCTAAAAAAGATGGTATCCATGTGGCATTTGAAGGCGTTAACGGTAATACAGATGCACCCAAAGAAGTGCAAGTTTATGACCGTGTGCTGGTTTCAATCGGCCGCCGCCCTAACGGCAAAAATATCGGGGCCGAAAATGCAGGCGTAGCGGTTGATGACTACGGCTTTATTGCGGTAGATAAACAGATGCGTACCAACGTGCCGCATATTTTTGCGATTGGCGATATTGTCGGTCAGCCGATGCTGGCGCATAAAGCGACACATGAGGCTAAAGTAGCGGCTGAAGTGATTGCCGGCGAAAAAGTTGAGTTTATCGCATCCGTGATCCCGTCAGTTGCGTATACAGATCCTGAAGTGGCTTGGGTGGGCGTCACTGAAACAGAAGCCAAAGCTAAAGGCATCGCCATTGAAAAAGCCAGCTTCCCGTGGGCAGCCAGTGGCCGTGCGCTTTCTATTGCACGTACCGAAGGCACGACTAAATTGATATTCGACAAAGAAACCCATCGCGTGATTGGCGCAGGTATTGTCGGCGTAAATGCCGGTGAATTGCTGGCCGAAGCCGTGCTGGCGATTGAAATGGGTGCAGATGCACATGATCTGGGGCTGACTATCCATGCCCATCCGACTTTATCTGAAACTGTGTGTTTTGCAGCCGAGATGAAAGAAGGCACGATTACTGACCTTTATATCAAAAAGCGTTAACTCCATGGCACGCCAGTTTTTGAGTTTATTGCAACATATACAGGGTTAATAACAAAAGACAGGGGCTATATCGCTCCTGTTTTTTTAGATTTATAGTTGGTAATTATTACAATATATTAGGCTGAAATGGAATCATCGTGCGAGTTGTTAGCCTGAATTTTTTGCTCAAGATGTGCGATGAGCATTTGTTCTTTTCGAGCGACAGTTCTAGGGGTTTTAATATGATTAACAACTACATCTACAAGTTCTAGAATCGAGGCTACTATGCTCATCGCTAGGCTTGGTGAACACCGGCTTGAATGGCGAATCTGGGGCGGCTTGAAGGGATTACAACATTAGTAATCATTAGTGTTTTGGCTTGTTTTTCGGTAAAAGTTATAAAAGCAGCTTCTTCGGGTGGCAGTTTGGCATTAAGCGCTTCCGGATATTGAAGACCGTTGGTACTGTCCCTGCAATTGACTCTCCAAGTGTCTTTGATGCTTCGGATTTCGATACTATTTTGTTCGAATTTTTCAACCATGGAGGCAAACATCTCGTTACCATGGCCGTAGCGTTCACCATCAGATGCTTTGAGACATCTCGTACTTTATGACCAATAGAGCCAAATGCTTCTTTGAGTACATCGAACGCAATCACATCGGAACTAAAGCCAATGGCTTACTCAGGATTGCTGTCTTTTAATCTGTGGACAATAACGGATGGAATTCCGTCTAAACTTTGTGAGAATGTTTTTCAGTGTCGGTTATATTTTTTTCTACGTCATCAGGGTTGATTTTTATATAAATACTTCCCATTTAATTGCAGCTAACTTCTTTCACCTCCGCGGCTGGAAAATCCGGTTTTAGCTTTTTAACTTCTGCAATTTCGTTCTCGTTTATGCTGCCTAGCAAAAGGCTGTGGTGCCCTTTGCCATTAGTGCGCAGGATTTTTTCAACATTCTTAATGCCTTTTGCCCGCAGTTCCCGTACTAACTTTTCAGCTAGCTGTTCGTCTTCAAAAATACCGAATGAAATTGCGTTTTTCCACTTATCCTCTTGCACGACAAACAGGTCTTCAACGCCCAGTTCTTTGAACTCTGCAGCTTTTTTCTGCGCTTCAGCTGTTGTTTCTACTGGAGGTTGGTAAACCCAGTATCGTTTGGATTGATTTGAATTCTCTTCTTTTGCAGTCGCTTGAATCGCCATTTTAGCTAATGCTTTTTGCGCTTTTACAAGGCTGGTGTCTGAGAAAATTCCCCATTCAAAACACATGGCTACTGGCTGAGATTCAACTGTAGGCGAAGGTGATGATGGCTCTGTTTTTTTTGGCAGGGCATCAAGCTCGGCCTGTGTCAGTAATTTGATTTTATCCGGGCTGATTTCTGTCAGCTTGATTTCCGGTTTGCTTGGCAATATAAAGCCGATGTTGAAGTAGGCAAGCAAACCAAGGTTAATGATAACTAATAGCCAAAAAAAACGTTTCATTGCGCGTCACTTTATAATAGTTTTATTGTTTGGAGCGTTCCAGCAGATACAAGCCTTTTAAAACCAGATTATCAACGATTACGGTTGGGTTTGTCACGGTGTCAGTAAGGTAACTTCGAATAACAGGCGCATCACCACCGCTCATTACTATAAAAGGTGTTTGTCCACATTTAGCTTCCAATGCATTTGCCATATGTTCTATTGCGCCGGTGATGGCATGTACTGCTCCGGTATTAATCGCCTGTATGGTAGATTTGGCAAAAATATCTGCGGATGTATTCTCGCTGAAACTTTGTATCGACTCCTTAATTGGCAGCTGTGCCGTGCCAAGGCCCAGGCTCGCCTGTATCAGGTTTAGTCCGGGCAATATCATGCCGCCAATAAATGCGCCTTGTTGATCATTTTCGGGATTTTTGCGCAAAGCATCAATGGTGACGGCAGTGCCTGCGTTTACTACTACACAGGCCGCGTGCTTGATGTGCCACGCTGCAATCAATGAGGCCCAGCGATCGGTACCTAAGGTATCAGCATCAATATAGCTGTTGATGACATTGCACGCTTCATCGCTGGCTGTTGTCCATGTTATTGGCAGATGATGTACTGCCAATAAACGCTCAAGCTTTAAGGCATGCGTTTTACCGGCAACGTTGGAAATAATAACGCGTTGGTAACCTAGCGATTTGGGGCTCAGATCAATGCCAGATAGCTGATCATTCACGCATACGCCGTGCTGGGTGATTTCACCATCATGGTTAAATATCGCCCACTTGGTTCTGGTATTTCCGGCGTCAATGGTTAAAAGCATATTTGTTCAGAGGACTGTCTATTCAAGGGCTGTGGCAATTTGTCACATTCTCGGCACTTGCGTGAGCCGATACAATGGCAACAAATATCACAAGTTCAGGATTCAAAGTATGCAACGATTAAAAACAAAAAAACAATCTAATAAATCTAATATTAACTGCATTCTATCACCAACTGTTTTGGCATCATGCCTGATGAGTGTTTTTCCATTACATGCAGCCGCTGATCATCTGGATTTACCAAGTATCGAGGTAAGCGCAGAGCGAATTTATGAACCCCGAATATTACCAATCAATACCAGTGACACAGCCAGATTACTGGATGATGAACCCGGTATCAGCTTTTACCGGGCAGGCGGTGTTTCCAGTTTGCCGGTCATGCATGGTCTGGCAGATGATCGCATTCGCATCAAAGTGGATGGTATGGATCTGATTTCAAGCTGCGCCAACCATATGAATCCGCCGCTTTCGTATATTGACCCGGCTAATGTGGGCGAAGTGAAAGTTTTTGCCGGTATTACGCCGGTAAGTGTTGGCGGCGACAGCATTGCTGGCACCATACAAGTCAATTCAAAGGCGCCGGAATTTGCCGAGGCAGGCAAAGGCTTGCTGATTAGCGGCCAGGTGAATACGTTCTACCGCAGCAATAACGACGCGCGTGGTGTGAATATTTCAGCCAGTGTGGCAAATGAGTCTGTTTATATGCGCTACACAGGTTCAAGCGTTGAGGCCAATAATTACAAGGCAGGCGATGCATTCAAAAAAGCTGGTTTGGCTGCAGCTGGCAGAGGCTGGCTGGATGCTGATGAAGTAGGGTCTTCTTACTATAAGTCAATTAATCACGCGCTGGCTTTTGGTGTGCAGCATGAAAATCACCTACTTGAGTTCAAACTCGGCTTGCAGAACATTCCATATCAGGGCTTTCCAAATCAGCGCATGGATATGACAGGTAACGATAGCCAGCAATATAACCTGAGCTACAAAGGTAAATATGATTGGGGCACATTGGCCGCGCGTACTTTCCACGAAAGAACACGCCACAGCATGCAGTTTGGTGAAGATAAACAATACTGGTACGGTATGATGGTGCCTAATGTTGCCGGTATGCCGATGGATACAGAAGGTAAAACAACAGGTGTTACTGTGCAGGGCGACGTGAATGTTTCTGCGCGCGATATTTTGCGTGTGGGTGCAGAGTATCAGCGCTACCGCCTGAACGACTGGTGGGATGCTGTTGCGAACTCCGGCATGATGATGGGGCCCGGTACTTTCTACAATATTAATAATGGCCAGCGCGACCGTTATGATGTGTTTGCGGAATGGGAGGCGCAATGGAATAAACAGTGGCTTTCACAAATCGGTATGCGCAGCAGCACGGTGAAAATTAATGCTGACAATGTGCAGGGCTATAGCGCTATGTATGCCGTTGCCGCCAATACTTTTAATACAGCTGATCATTCTGATAGCGACCATAACGTCGACGTGACTTCTTTGGCTCGCTTTACACCTGACGAAACCCAAACCTATGAGGCTGGTTATGCCATAAAAAACCGCTCACCTAATTTATATGAGCGCTACACCTGGTCTAACAGTAATAGTATGGTTATGAACATGAATAACTGGGTTGGCGATGGTAATGGCTATGTGGGTAATTTAAACCTGAAGCCGGAAACAGCACACACACTGAGCATGACGGCAAATTGGCACGATGCTGCAAATCAGGATTGGCAAGTTAAAGCGACGCCGTATATCAGCTATGTGAATGATTACATTGATGCCGTTAGCTGTGCAAAAGTAGGTAAAACCTGCGCAGCCAGAACGGATGGCTTTGTGAATCTGAGTTTGGATAATCAGTCAGCGCGCCTGTACGGGATTGACTTGTCAGCCAGAAAGCTGCTGGCAGAGGGCGGTGGTTACGGCAGCTTTACTGCAACAGGTATCTTGAATTATGTACGCGGTAAAAACACAAAGACGGATGACGATTTGTATAACATCATGCCGCTTAACGTCAGGTTGAGTCTTGATCACCGCATCGGTGGCTGGAAAAACAGTATTCAGGCTAAAATTGTAGATGCCAAGGATAATGTGCAGGCAGTGCGCAAAGAATTGCAAACTTCGGGATATACGCTGTTTAATCTTTACAGCAGCTATGAGTGGAAACATGCGCGCTTTGACCTGGGCATCGAGAATGTTTTTGATAAACACTATCAAGACCCATTGGGCGGTGCGTATATCGGCCAGGGCATGACGATGTCATCAAGTGGTAGCGCTCCATTATATGGTATGCAAGTGCCTGGGATGGGGCGCTCTATTAATGTAGGGCTCACGCTGAAATACTAGCTTAGCTGCCTGCGTGGAATATTAACCTATAAGCCGCGCAGGCTGATTTCACCGGATATAAAGCGCTGCACGCCTTCCGTGGTTGCTATCAGCAAGCTACCGTCTTCTGTAATTCCCTTTACCACACCGTGTATTTCACGGCCATCCGGCATCAGCATGCGTACATTCTGTTCATGGTATGCGTGGTGTTGCGTCCATTCATCGCGCAATGCAGCAAAGCCACCTTGTTCGAATGCACTCAGTACATCGGACAGGTGTTTCAGCAGCGTGGCCAGTAAGTGATTAGGGTTAAGCTCGCCATTAAACACACTTGCGAGGTCTGTCACCGGCTGGTCTATTTGCTGCTTCAGGTTGTCCGGCAGTTTCAGGTTGATGCCCATGCCGATCACCGCGGTACTCGGGCCTTCCATATCGCCTTGCAGTTCGATCAGGATGCCCGCCAGTTTTTCACGATTGATCAGTACGTCATTCGGCCATTTAAGCTGTGTACAGGTCATGCCAAGCGCATGCAGGCTGCGCATCAGTGCTATGCCTACGGCCAGGCTCAGGCCTGATAGCGCTGATGCTCCGCACTGAAAGCGCCATAACAGCGAAAAGGTTAGACTTGCACCCAGACCCGCATGCCAGCTGCGGCCACGCCTGCCACGACCGTTAGTCTGCAGGTTGGCTGCCACACAGGTGGCATGCCTAGCAGCGTTGATATTCTGCATCAGGTAGCTGTTGGTAGAGGCTAAGTGATCATGCACTTCTATTTGCAGTGCTGAGCCGTATGCGCCAAGTGCGCTTAATATGGTTTGTTCATCAAGCAGAATCACAGGCTGCGGTAGTTTGTAACCGCGTCCCGGTACGGAAAAGATTTCAACGCCCAACTGTCCTGCGTCTTGCAGCGCGTTCCATACTGTTGCGCGGCTCACGTTGAAATGGCGCGCTATTGCCTCACCGGAGTGAAACTTTCCGTCTGCCAGAAGTCTTAAAATAGGAAAGGTGAGGGCGTTCATAACGGCAATGATTTTAGCATAGGCGCATTAGGCTCCATGCAATCAATTTCCAGAGGTGCCCATACAACACAGCAAGCTGGTGTAAAATAACGGCAACTTAAATTAAATCTGTTGCCATGTCATCTGAAAAAAATCCAAACAGCGCACCTGCGCCAGCCTCTAACTTTATTCGTGCCATTATTGAAAAAGATTTGGGCCAAAATAAATACGCCGCTAAAAAATGGGCAGGCAGTCCGGGCGATGCGCAGCATCATGAAGCCGGCGAGGTTGATTTTGCCAAAATCCGCACACGTTTTCCACCGGAGCCTAACGGTTACCTGCATATTGGCCATGCCAAATCCATCTTTCTGAACTTTGGCCTGGCGCGTGACTTTGGCGGCATATGCCATATGCGTTTTGATGACACCAATCCGGAAAAAGAAAGCCAGGAATACGTAGACAGCATTTCTGATGGCGTGAAATGGCTTGGCTTTAGCTGGGAGAATCACGGCCCGAATGGTGATGAGTCTAACCTGTATTTTGCCAGCAACTATTTTGATTTCATGTATCGCGCGGCTGAAAGCCTGGTTGAAAACGGCTTTGCCTACGTAGATGAACAAAGCGCGGATGAAATGCGTATTAACCGCGGTACGCTGACCGAGCCCGGTACAGATTCGCCGTTTCGTAATCGCAGTGCAGCCGAAAACCTGGCGCGCTTCCGTGAAATGCGCGATGGCAAGCATGCCGACGGCAGCATGGTGCTGCGTGCAAAAATCGACATGGCATCGCCAAACATCAACATGCGTGACCCTGCGATTTACCGTGTGCGTCGTGCGCATCACCATAACACCGGAGACAAGTGGTGCATCTACCCGATGTACACTTTTGCACATCCGGTAGAAGACGCGCTGGAACGCGTTACACACTCGATCTGCACACTGGAGTTTGAAGATCAGCGCCCGTTCTACGACTGGTTGCTGGAGCGTCTGGCTGATGCCGGTCTGCTGGCGCATCCGCTGCCGAAGCAATATGAGTTTGCACGTTTGAACCTGACTTACGTCGTGCTTTCAAAACGTAAATTGATTCAGCTTGTAGAAGAAAAACATGTGTCAGGCTGGGATGATCCGCGTCTGCCTACACTCGCGGGTGCGCGCCGCCGTGGCTACACCGCCGCCGGCTTCAGGCTGTTTACCGACCGCATCGGCGTTAGCAAGGCAGATTCGTGGATTGAATACACGATACTTGAAGACTGCATGCGCGAAGTACTTAACGTTGAGGCTGAGCGCCGTATTGCTGTGCTAGACCCGATCAAGCTGGTCATTGATAACTATCCAGAAGGCCAAAGTGAAGACTGCTTCGCCCCGAATCATCCGTTAAAACCGGAACTGGGTAAACGCACCGTGCAGCTTTCAAAAGAACTGTGGATCGAACGCGAAGACTTTATGGAAGAACCAAGCAAAGGCTTCTTCAGGCTTACGCCAGATGGCATGGTGCGCCTGCGCTATGGCTATGTGGTGAAATGCACCGGCTGTGAAAAAGATGCTGATGGCAATGTCACCGTAGTGCATTGCGAATACCTGCCGGATACCAAATCCGGCACCCCGGGCTCAGATAGCGTAAAAGTTAAAGGCAACATCCACTGGGTATCAGCCGCACATGCTTACGAGTGCGAAGTGCGCCTGTACGACCGTCTGTTTAAAGAAGCAAACCCGGGTAGCGGTGACCGCGACTTTCTGGATGACATCAACCAGAACTCGGTACAACTGATTACTGCGCAGCTGGAGCAGAGCCTGCAAGACGCAAAAGCGGAAGACAGCTTCCAGTTCGAGCGCCACGGTTACTTTGTTGCGGATAGTAAAGACAGTGCAGCGGGCAAGCCGGTATTTAACCGCACGGTGACTTTGCGGGATGCCTGGCAGAAGTAGTTATGGTAAGTGTCGATTTAGAAAAGGCTTACCGCTTACTAAATCACGGCCCGACCATTCTTGTTACTTCCAGCTACGCCGGCAGGCAAAACATCATGGCAGCGGCATGGAATGTGCCGCTGGATTTTGACCCGCCCAAAATCATTGTCGTGATTGATAAAAACACCTATACGCGTGAACTGATCGAGGCCTCCGGCACATTTGCGATTAATGTGCCGTGTCTGGCGCAGATTGATACAGTGCAGAAGGTGGGCGGCAGTTCAGGCCGTGACCTGGAAGGTGCTGATAAATTTGCTGAATATCACCTGGAAACTTTTCCTGCCAAAAAAATTGCCGCGCCGTTACTCAAAGGCTGCGTGGCATGGCTGGAGTGTGAAATTATTCCTGAGCCGCATAACCAGAACACTTACGACCTGTTCATTGCCGAAGTCGTCGCTGCTTATGCTGATGAGCGTGTGTTTTCTGGCGGGCGCTGGCATTTTGAGGGGTATGATGATTTACGCACCATTCATCATGTGGCTGGCGGCAGTTTTTTTGCTACCGGCGAAGTGCATCAGGCTGGTCATTCCGGCTAAAGTTTGTTACGGTAACTATTTCGTTGCAGAAATGCCTTCATGAAAAAAACGCGTTTACATAATCGCAGAAAGCATCACGCTAAAAAAAGCGGCCTGCCGCCAGGCTCTCTGGTATATGTGGGGCCGGGGGATGAGGATGTCACCAAGCTGGAATCGCCCAAGCTGACTTTGATTAGCTATGATGCTGCCAGTATGCAGGAGAATATCATTGATATCGATGATCTTGCTGCGTTGAATCTCGAGGAATCAAACAAGCTGTGGCTGAATGTGCATGGAATCCATGACGTTGGTTTAATCAAACAGATCGGCCTGGTGTTCGGGCTGCATCCGCTGGTGCTTGAAGATATTCTGAATACCGAGCAGCGCCCAAAGCTGGATGAATACAGCAAGTATGTATTTCTTGAAACGCGGCATTTTTATTATGAAAAAGAAACCTTGTCGGTCAGTTCCGAGCAGATCAGCATGGTGCTTGGGCATCATTTCCTGCTGACCTTTCAGGAGCGGTCAACAGGTGCGTTTGCTCCGGTGCGTGAGCGCCTGCGTGCGGAGCATTCGCCAATGCGTGCGTTGGGTGTTGATTATCTTGCCTATTCGCTGCTTGATAGCATTGTTGATAAGTATTTTAATGTGCTGGAAGAGATGGGCGATGATAGTGAAGCGCTGGAAGATGCCTTGCTTGCCAAGCCGAACATTACCCAGCTGCATAGTATCCATCAGTTAAAACGGGCAAGTATCGAGCTGCGGCGTGTGGTGTGGCCGTTGCGTGAAGTGATTAATCACCTTGCCCGCAATGAAACCGGTTTTTTCAAGGCAGGCACCATTCCGTACCTGCGTGATGTTTATGATCATACGGTCAATTTTATCGAATCCTTGGAATCTATCCGCGATAGCCTGGGTGGGCTCATGGATATCTACATGACTAGCGTGAGCAACCGTGTGAATCTTGAAGTGCGTGCATTGACCGTGGTTGCCATGCTGTTTATGCCAGCCACATTGATTGCCGGTATTTTTGGTATGAACTTTCACTACATGCCATGGATTGCGGAGCCCAATGGCTTCTGGTGGGCAATGGCGGTCATGGGTGGTATCGCGCTGTTCATGCTGATGATTTTCTGGCGCAGGCAGTTACTGGGCAGCCAGACTTAACGCTTGATGGTGTGTGGTATCAGCAGGTTAATTTATATATGAAAGCGATTAATAGAGGGTGTGCGATGGAACAATCGGAAAAACCAGTCAAATATATCTATCAGATCCGCAGCCGTAATGGCGTCATTGTGAATAACCTGCAGATTTATGGCCGTACTGAAGAAGAGGCAAGGCAAAAGCTTGAGCAGATGTACAGGAATTGCGAAGTGATTGAGTACAGCATCGCCCCGGTTGAGCATAGCGGCCATTTCAGCTGCGAAGATATTATGGATATTATTTCCAAAGATTAAGCCAAGGGTTGCTAGCTGACTTTCTGCGCTGGTGCTTTCAGGGCGCTTTCGGTGCCGGGCAGGCCGGCATGGTTTATTAAATTTCCGGCTATCAATTCGTCCAGCAATGCCATGTAGTTAATCGCCCCGACGCTGTGCGCATTAAAGCTGAATATATCCTGTTTGTGGTTCGGGCTTTCTGCCGTAGCGACATTTTCAAATATTAACGTATCAAGCACATTGCCGCCGAAGGCTGCGATAGCCTGCTGATGCACGTTGAATGACATGTTGCGCCTGCGGTCAAACCTGGTGATGAGGTAACGTCGGTTTACCGGCCTTTTTAAAAAAGGCTCAATTGCAGTAAATGTTTTTTCAACTTTGATTGCGCCTTGCAGCGAAAGAAAGTCGGATGCAATCGGCACGATGACAAGGTCGGCCGTGAATAGTGCGCTTAATGAGAGTACACCCATATATGGACAGCAATCTATCAGTACATTGCTCAGTGCGTTTTGTGTTTCCAGGCTGGTGAGGCCCGAACCAAATTTGTTCAATACAGTAGGGCCTTTGCCGAAGATCGAATCTACTTTTGCAAGCTGACGGTGAGCCGGTATCAGTGTGCCAAGGTTTTGCCAGTCAATGATGAGTTCGCTTAAGGGTTTGTTATCCTGATAGTAGCTGAACAGGCTTTTGCCAGCATCATTAATCGATGCCGGGTGGGTCTGGCTAAGATGCCCCTGCGGGTCCATATCAATCATCAATGCAGGGTTGTTTCTGCGATACAGGGCGCCGGCGATATTGAGTACGCTGGTGGTTTTTCCGACCCCGCCTTTTTGGTTAAAGATTGCGATTTTTGCCATAGTATTTTTTACCCGAGTAAAGCTATAGCTTGAATTCTATTTATACGCTCTATTACTGAGTTACGGCTTGAATATAGTATGACGCATTGAACCTATAAATGTTATGCCGAATTAAGCAAATCAAAGTATTTAGATATCTGTATACGAACACCGCCAATTTAATGGGATTTTATCCCATTTTAAATGGTATTGATATAGGTGGCCAATCGCAGCTGCAAAATTAATCGTTTTTAATTAATTGCGCATATTTGGCCCTTATTTTTGCCGCCTTGGGAGCGGCTACCGCCATGCAGTATGGCTGGAACGGATTGTTGGCAAAGTAATATTGGTGGTAATCTTCCGCCGGGTAGAAGGTTTCCGCACCATTGACCTGTGTGACAATTGGGTTAGACCAGATGCCTTCGGCATTCAGTTTGTTGATCATGGTGATAGCTGCTGCTTTCTGGCTTTCATCCTGGCAGAATACCGCGGAGCGGTATTGCGTGCCGACATCATTACCCTGGCGGTTTAATGTAGTGGGGTCATGCGAGACAAAAAAGATTTCAAGCAGCGTTTCAAACGCTATTACGGATGGGTCAAACGTGATTTGTATTGCCTCGGCATGGCCAGTATCACCGTTGCAGATAAGTTTATAGGTCGGATTCGCGGTATGGCCGCCGATATAGCCGGAAACTACTGTGCTGATACCTTTCAGCTGGCTGAAAACCGGTTCTGTACACCAGAAACAGCCGCCTGCGAATACTGCAATTTGCTCGTTGCTCATTTTTATATCTACCTTGATTTTTAGTCTGAAAATATTTAATCGTTTTAGCTTAGTCAGTTTAATTCCGCAAAGATTACAATTTAAGTATGAAATTAAATGCACTTTACGTCGACTTTAACTCCTATTTTGCTTCTGTGGAGCAGCAATTGGTGCCTGATCTGCGCGGGAAACCGGTTGGAGTGTTGGCCGTCATGGCGGAAACTACCTGTTGCATTGCGGCAAGTTACGAGGCAAAAGCGTTCGGCGTTAAAACCGGAACCATTGTGAGCGATGCACGCAAAATGTGCCCGGGTATTATCTTTGTAGAAGCACGCCCGTCGGTTTATGTGCAATATCACCATAAACTTGTAGAGGTGGTGGAAAGCTGTGCGCACGTAGAGAAAGTGCTTTCAATCGATGAAATGGTATGCAAGCTGACCGGCAGCCAGCAGCTGCCGGAAAATGCGCTGAAGCTGGCTGCAAGAATCAAGCGGGCAATCGCCAGCAATGCGGGCGATTATATTAAATGCTCGATCGGTATTGCCCCTAATACATTTCTGGCAAAAGTGGCGTCCAATATGCAGAAGCCCGATGGTTGCGTGCTGATTGAGCCACATGAGCTGCCGCGGCGTTTATACGGGCTGAAACTGCGTGATTTAAATGGCATCGGCAAGCAGATGGAGGCACGGCTCAGTCGTTATAAAATCACAACCGTTGAGCAGCTGTACGCAGCAAACCGTCAGCAGCTGCAGACCGCGTGGGGCAGTGTAGAGGGCGAGCGTATGTATGACAAGCTGCGCGGAATAGAGCCACATTATGTCAAGAATGCGCGCAGCAGCCTCGGGCATTCCCATGTGCTGCCGCCTGAACAGCGTAATGAGGCAGGCGTGCGGGCGGTGCTGCACCGCTTGCTGCAAAAAGCCTGCATGCGCATGCGCAGCTATGATTTATTGGCCTCGCGCATCAGTGTAAAGATCAAGTTCCGCAATATGCCGAGCTGGGTCATGGAAAGTGCAGTCTCACCGACCGACAATACTTTGCAGTTGATTAACGCGCTTGAGCAGTTTTTGCAGCATTATCCTGAAACCAGGCATGAGCCTTATGCCACAGGCGTGTCTTTTTCAGGACTGGTAACCGCTGAAGAAGCCGCCCGCGACCTGTTTCAGATTACCCCGCTGGAAAACGTACAAAAGCTTAATAAGGCGATTGATACCTTAAACCTGAAGTTCGGTAAAAATACGATTTACTTTGGCGGCGCATACGAGGCCCTGAAAGATGCACCGATGCGCATTGCATTCAATCACATTCCGGACCTGATCGTGGAAGGCGATGAGATTGATGACGTCTCATGATAATCATTAGTTACAAATATTAACAACTCTTCTGTAAGCCGGATTCAATCAAGCCCCGTTGAACGACTACCTGCATGACTCACCAGAGATGCAGAAACCGGATAATCAGGTTTAATTTTAGATGTGCAAGTAGCTTGATAAAAACAGGCAATAAAGGAGAAGTTAAATGCGTAATTTTGAGTTGAACGTTGTAAATGCCTTGAGAGTTTCTATGCTGGCACCAGCTTGTGTGGCAGCTGCGTTTGCAACACCGGCACTGGCAGATGACCAATATATGGATGCTGCCCGGGTACTTTCAGTCACGCCGCAGACCGAGCGTGTGAATGTGCCGCGTGAGGAGTGCCGCACAGAATATCAGCAACAGAGCTACAGTCGTGACAGCGACCATTCGATTGCGGGTGCCGTTATCGGTGGTGTCGCAGGCGGACTGTTAGGCAGCACTGTCGGCCGTGGCAGTGGCCGTGTGGCGGCCGCGGCGGTTGGCGCCGGTGTAGGTGCAATCGCAGGTGACCGAATCGCCAATAATAGAAACAACGTTGTCACGACACGCACGGTGCCAGTGCAATCCTGCTATCAGGTTGATAACTGGCAGACAGTGACCTCTGGATATTTTGTGACTTACGAATATAACGGCAGAACCTATAATACCGTGACTGCGGAACATCCGGGCCGCTATATTGATGTCAATGTAGCTGTTGCACCTAATAGTCGGGTGGTGTCGCAAGTAAGCTATTTTGAGCCGGCTTATTACGACAAGCCAGGCAAGCGTAAAGGCCATGGCAAATATCGTGACTGGGATGACCGCGAATACCGTGATGAACATCGTTATTACTAGAATGCTTTATATCTAAGTTTTACTGTCATCAATAAACCCGGCAGCGTTAACAGGCTGCCGGGTTTATTATTGCTTTTTGATGAGATTTATCCCTGCTATTGCCACTTACAAGTAAAATTGCAGGTAATTGAATTTATGCAAATGAATGCCGTGAAACTTACTGTAGATTGCACCTTGGGCAATAACCTGCTTGCCTTGGCTGGTGATAGTGCTTTGGCGCTTTTATTGTCAAAGGCAAATGTCAGGCTGCTGGATTTGCCGCTGGAAGCGGTGGTTTGTATTCAGCATGGCCTGGCTGCCAGACCGGATTACCCAATCGCGCCGATTGCAGCGCAAGCGGATGGTCTGGCAGTAGGAGATGCCTACTGGCTGCGGGCAGACCCCATACATTTGCTGTTACAGCGCGACAGCTTTAGCCTGAGCGAGCCTGTGCCCTTGCCGGTTACGCATGATCATGCCGAAATGCTCATCGCCGCCTTGAACCGGCATTTCGGCCAGGATGGCATGGCGTTCTTTATTGGCAGGTCCGGTGCGTGGTATGTGCGCTTAAGCAAGATCCCTGAAATACAAACCACCTTGCCCAGTGTGGCATTGGATAGGAATATCTACCAGTTTATGCCGCAAGGTACTGATGCCTCAGCCTGGGTTTCATACCTGAATGAGATTCAAATGCTGCTGCATGACCATCCGGTTAATATCCAGCGAGAATCCGGGCACCAGGCTGCTGTTAACAGTGTATGGTTTTCCGGCGGCGGCGTGATGCCGCAACCGCTGCCGCCTGAGAGTGATATTGATAAGTTCGTTGCAAGCAGCCCGCTTTACCATGGCCTGGCGCAATGGCTCGGTCTGCCTGAACAAGCTGCGCAACCGCCGCTTGCCGGGCTGTTGCAGCATATGGGTGCTTGCTTGCATGCGCGTCTGGAATTGCCGGGGCGGCACCTGTCTGATGATATGGGCTTCGGCGTGCTGCATGATGCATTAAGAACCAGGAAAATCACGCAGCTGACATTAAACCTGGGCTGCTATGAGAAAACGCTGGTGGCAACAGTCCGGCCAATCGATATCTATAAATTCTGGCGTAAAAGCAAACCTATCGGTACTTATTTAAAATGACAGTGATTAAACAGCGCCCCATATCGCAGACCGCAGCCGATTATTTACAGAGTACCGGCATGACACCGCTGATGTCGCGCCTTTTTGCGGCGCGTGGCGTGGCAGATATTGCGCAGGTTTCTGTTAATTTAAGCAGCTTGCTGCCTCCGCATACGCTCACGAATAACCAGAGGATGGCCGGATTGCTGGCTGATGCGATTCAGGCAGGCAAAAAGCTGCTGGTGATTGGCGACTATGATGCCGATGGTGCTACTGCGACCGCAGTTGCCGTGAAGGGATTGCGTGCGTTCGGTGCCGATGTGGGCTTTCTGGTACCGAATCGTTTTGAGTACGGATACGGATTAACGCCGGAAATCGTAACACTCGCTGCCGCACAGAAACCGGATGTGATTATTACCGTGGATAACGGTATTGCCAGCGTTGACGGAGTGGATGCTGCCAATGCGCTTGGCATGCAGGTGCTGATTACCGACCACCACTTGCCAGGGCAGGTAACGCCGCAGGCGGCCTGCATTATTAACCCCAATCAGCATGGCTGCAGCTTTGCCAGCAAGAATCTGGCGGGTGTGGGTGTCATGTTTTATGGCTTGCTTGCCTTGCGAGCTGAGTTCCGTGAGCGCGGCATTTATGCGCAGCAGCCGGAGCCCAATCTTACGGAACTGCTGGACTTGGTCGCTTTGGGTACGGTGGCAGACTTGGTGAAGCTGGATGAGAATAACCGTATACTGGTAGAGCAGGGCTTGCGCCGAATCCGCGCCGGTGCCTGTAGTGATGGCATTACTGCTTTGCTGAGAGTCGCCTGTCGCGAACCTGCAAAAACGACAGCCCAGGATTTAGGTTTTTATGTGGGCCCACGTTTGAATGCTGCGGGACGCCTGGATGACATGACGCTGGGAATTCAGTGCCTGCTTGCCGGCTCGGAAATGGAAGCGGCGCAAATCGCGCAGCAGCTTCATGCTTTGAACCTGCAGCGACGCAGCATAGAAGCCGATATGCAGGATGACGCCAATATTGCGCTGGATGACATCGAGATGGAAAATCAATATTCTATCAGCATGTTCCACCCGGACTGGCATCAGGGTGTCATCGGTATTCTGGCGTCACGCATCAAAGAGCGCCATCATCGGCCGGTGATCGCGTTTGCAGATGCAGGTGACGGTTTGATCAAGGGTTCCGGCCGTTCGATTCCCGGGTTGCACCTGCGTGATGCGCTTGACCTGTTAAGCAAGCACCAGCCGAATCTGATATTGAAATTCGGCGGCCATGCCATGGCTGCCGGCTTGACGATAAAGGGCGATGACTTCGAGCTGTTCAAGCATGGCTTTGAGGCTGTAGTCAGAAGCTTGATTACAGAAGCTGATCTGGAATCAGTGCTGGAAGTGGATGGTGGCCTGACTTCTCAGGATATGACATTCCAGACGGCGCAGCTATTGGAGAGCCAGGTGTGGGGGCAGGGCTTCGCACCGCCCGTGTTTTTTGATGCGTTCGAAGTGCTTGCGCAGCGGGTGCTTGCCGAGAAGCACTTGAAGCTGACGTTAAAGCCGGTATCTGGCTTGTCAGGTTCCTATCGTCCCGGAATGGAATTCGATGCGATTTATTTTAACCGGACCGACTTGCCAAGTAATCGCATTCAGGCTGCTTACCAGCTGCAAACCAATAGTTATAACGGAGCGCAGAAGGTGCAGCTGAATCTGAGGTTTGTCAGTGAGTAGTCAATAACCGTATAGGGAGCGCTATTATGGGCAATAGTCAGGCTGATAAGCACTTGTTGGTGGAAAGCATGTTTTATGATGTGTTGCCGCCCCGTCACCGCGATGCGCATAAGGGCTCCTGCGGTAGTGTAGCCATTATCGGTGGCGACGAGAGCATGGTAGGTGCCGTGCTGCTGGCTGCGCGCGCCGCTTTGCTGAGTGGTGCTGGCCGCGTTTATGCGACCATGCTGAGCAAAAATGCGCCGGCCGTAGATATAAACCAGCCGGAAATCATGATGCGTACCCCTGCGGCGCTGGCACATTTGAAACAGCTGGATTGCGTGGCAATCGGGCCAGGCCTCGGGCGGTCTGTCGCTGCGATTGAGTTGCTTATATTGTGGCTGACCGAGCCGGCCGGGCAGGATATGCCTATGGTGCTTGATGCCGATGCGCTTAACCTGGTTTCTGAACATGCGCACCTGGCCAAGTTGCTTAAAGGCAGGCATGCGCAGACCGTCATTACGCCGCATGCGGGTGAGGCCGCCCGTTTGCTGGGATCAAGCGCTGATTTTGTGATGAATAACCGCGTTGATGCTGCATTAAGCCTGGCTGCGGCTTTTAATGTAACTTGTGTACTCAAGGGTGCAGGCAGTATCTGTGCGCATCACGATGGTACTTATTGTGTGAATAGCACCGGTAATCCGGCGCTTGCCAGCGGTGGTACCGGCGATGTGCTGACCGGGGTCATCGCCAGCCTTATTGCGCAGGGAGTCGCGCCGTTGGCTGCTGCCAGGCTGGGGATTTTTGCACATGGGGCAGCTGCCGACAACCTTGTGGCAAAAGGCGTTGGCCCCAGGGGCATGACTGCATCGGAGGTGTTGCATGAAGTGCGTAATGTGATTAATCAGTTAAGCCGTCATGATTAATTCGCTGCAGGTGTATTTATTTCAGTTGCCAGCGCAACCATGTAAACAGGATATTGCCGTTGCCCTGGCCGCCAAAAATGTAAGTGGATTGCAGCGCCAGCTGTTTGTATTCAATCGAAGCAACAGGTGCGAGTACGGGTAAAGGCAGGTAATTGAAGTCTTTACGTAATGTAAGGCCGGCCGTGTAACCAGCACCAAGGCGGAATTCATCACCGGGCCGCCACATTTTCTGGAATGCATAGCCTGCCACCGGCTCCATGTCGCTGTGTGAATCAGCAAATGCCATGATATAAAGGCTATGCCAGTCCCCATCGCTGTCATACCTGTATTTGCCTACACCTAAACCCCACGGGTGTTCGTTGTAGTCGTCAATTTTTTCTGAGCTGTAGTAGTTGCGGTTATGCCAGGCGCTGACCGGAATGAATAATTCGTAATCATCGGCTGCCCAGGTCTGGGATAAGCTGTCTTCGATATAAGCGTATGTACTGCCGGTCATGGTTTCGTCAGCACTCGATATGGACGGTAACAGGAGGGCTGACAGTACGACAGATATGTAAAATCGTTTCACGTTTGAATTCTGCTGCTATTCATAATGGTTAACCTTGAAGTATACATGGTTTTAATGGCGCGCATCCGCGTGTGGTAAATGCGCTGCAAATGTAAATCTCTGATTAGCCAACTTGATAACTTGCGCTACAATTACGCAATATTATAGTAGAGCTAATATTGCGGTGTTGTCTACCCATAAAAACGCTCGGGACTTTAAGCTGAAGCAGTACTTCAGAATTTAAGAAAATTAGGGATAGCATGCATCGAAAACTAGTGGTTGCCAATTGGAAAATGCATGGCAGCTTAGCTACAAATCAGCAGTTGTTGGAAGGTTATATTCAACGGTTGAAGCCGTTGGAAAATGTTGATGCAGTTGTCTGTGTTCCTTATCCATATCTCGCGCAGGCGCAGTCTTTATTGGAGGGAACCACTCTTGCATGGGGTGCGCAGAATTTAAGTAAGGATTTGGCAGGTGCCTATACCGGCGAGGTCAGCGTTGCAATGCTGCAGGACTTTGGTGCGACTTACGTGATTGTGGGGCACTCCGAGCGGGCGACTGCTTATTGCGAATCCGATGAAAATATTGCCACAAAATTCATGCAGGCCAAGTCACATGGGCTTACGCCGATTCTGTGTGTGGGTGAGACGCTGATTGAGCGCGAGGCCGGCGTGATGGAAATGGTGGTGGCCAAGCAGGTTGATACCATTATCAGCATGTATGGGGCATCGATGTTTGCCGGCGCTGTGGTCGCGTATGAACCGATATGGGCGATAGGCTCGGGTCTGGCGGCTACTCCGGAGCAGGCGCAGCATATGCATGAATTTATCCGGGGTAGAATCGCAGCACACGATGAATATGCTGCAAATAGCTTGAAAATCCTCTATGGGGGCAGCGTAAATTCTCAAAATGCGGTACAATTATTCGTTATGCAGGATATTGATGGCGGTTTGATCGGCAGAGGCTCATTAAGCGCTGAAGAATTTGAAGGAATATGCCGCGCAGCGAACTGATCAGGGGGCTCGGGAGTTCTGGTTGGGCTGGCGTTAAAGGTTAAAAATGGAAAAATTGGTTTTAGTGATTCATGTGTTGGCTGCTATTGGTGTGATTGGCTTAGTGCTGTTGCAGCATGGCAAGGGTGCTGATATGGGCGCGTCATTCGGTAGCGGTGCATCAGGAAGTTTGTTTGGTGTTTCCGGGTCTTCTAATTTTATGAGTCGTGCAACTGCCGGTTTTGTTG
>Ga0208116_1000152_pt1 | contig 24132 bp, 17 predicted proteins | sample LakWasMeta9_HOW4_2_FD_183859 | JGI IMG/M metagenome (GOLD analysis project Ga0208116, IMG submission 183859) | Freshwater sediment methanotrophic microbial communities from Lake Washington under simulated oxygen tension - Sediment Metagenome... | ecosystem: Environmental > Aquatic > Freshwater >... | reverse complement strand
AATTGACGATGGGCTGCCGCGGCCTGTTCGGAGGTTAGCGCCGGTTGCAAACGCGTTTTCACTTGGCCTGCTATCGGAGCTTTGCAGAAGATCAACAGAACGCTGTCGGGAAATAGATAGCTCATGGTCTATAAGTTGTTGAAAGGCCGGAGGGCCGCCACAAGCGATGGACGGCGACAGATAATAAAATACCCATTAAGGCGAAACGTTCATTAGCTTCCAGCCGAGCTTCCCGTAATAGCATGCCGCAAGATTATTTCGAAATTCGCAGCGGATTGCCATGCCGCCAACAACGTTTCCTGCACGGCATCGTCGGCCAGTTCGTTGTCGCGCAATTGCAGCAGCGCGTAGCGGAACAGTACCGGCCGATGCTCGGCCAGCAGGGCTTCAGTCAACTGGATGGGGGATTCGGCGCCGGCTTTCAACAGCATCCGCCGTCCGCCTGGGGTGCGTCGCTGCGCGACACGGGCGCGCAATCGAACAAGCCGAAGTGACGGGATTTATCGCCCAACACTTGAAAGTGCTCGCCATAGCGGCTGCCGGCCAGCATGTCGGCGGTATTGCCGCAGATCCGCAACGGCCGGCCGGTTTCGAAATGGTGATGATCGTCCAGATCGAAACCGTGCGGATGCTGATCGATGCTGCCCAGGTACATAGCCACCTGGCCGAAATCCTCGCAGCGATCTTCCAGCGGCATTTTGAAGGCGCGGACTGTGACGGATTGGAATTTGACCATGCCGATTTTGGCATATACATCCGGATCATCGAGGCTGATCGGGTTTCGCTTGACGGCGCGCACGTCCGGACAGCCCACATCCTGCAGGATACGGCGAAAGTCTTCCCAGTACAGCGCCCCGCCCAGGCACTCGCCGAGCAGCACCGGGTCCCGGCGCAATTCGGCGGGGATGCGGCGATCGGCAAACACGTCGGAAAAATACAGTTCGCCTCCCGGTTTCAATACGCGGAAGATTTCCGCCAGGACGCGGGGTTTTTCCGGCGACAGGTTGATCACACAATTGGACACCACCACGTCGATACTGTTATCGGCAATCCCGATAACGGCCAGATTTTCGATGTGTCCATGCAGAAACTCGACATTCGCATAACCGAAGCGCTCGGCGTGCCAGTCGCGGTGGCGGACAGCCACTTCCAGTTGCTCCGGAGTCATGTCCACCCCGATGACCCGGCCATGGGGGCCGACCATTTTCGACAGCAAATAACAGTCGCGGCCGGTGCCGCAGCCAAGATCGAGCACGGTCTTGCCTTCCAAAGCCGGCGGCAGGGGCGAGCCGCAGCCGTAAAAGCGTTCCAGCACTTCCGGATGCAGATCGCTCAGCAAGGCTCTCAAATAAGCGGGCATGGCATCGATACTGCAACACGCACTGGTTTTCAGGTCGTTGCTGGATTGTAGAACCTGACCATAGTAATGGCGGACCGATTCGCTGATTTCGATACTGGCAGTCACAGAATACCTCTTGTTTTTATGATGGGTTTAGTTGCCTGCGGCAATGGAATAAATTACCGCGGCTAAAACTGCCGCGCAGGGCAGCGTCAGCAGCCAGGATAACGCAATCGATGCGATCACCCCGGTATTCGCCTTGCCACTGACCCAGCCGATACCGAACAAAGAGCCCACCGACACATGGGTGGTGGAGACCGGCATGCCCAGCTTGCTGGCGAAAATCACCAGCAGGGCGGTGACCAGATTGGCCGCAAGGCCCTGATCGTGGGTGATGGGGGTGATTTTATGGCTCATGGTTTCCGCAACTTGTCGGGAATTGAGTACCCCTCCCGCCAACATCGACAAGGCCACCGCGATGATGATGCCTTGCATGGTAACATTCGGAGCCAGCAACAATAAAGCGGCTATTTTCGGCGTGTCGTTCAGTCCGCGGGCGAAACAAACCGCGCCTGCGCTACAAAAATGCAGGCCATCGCGCAGCCTGCCCAGGTTGAAACCCAAGATCATGAAGGCTTGCCGTTGAGCGCAAGCTTCCGGCGGATCAAGGCTCAGAGTCGGAACGAGGGTTGATTCGATTGCCATGCCCGCGTTATCGGTCACCGCAAGAGCCGGACTATCGGTTTTTTCCACACATAAGCACATCGAGCTTTCGACCGGCTTTTGCAACGCCCCATGGTGCCAACACCGGTATAGTCCGCCGGCCAAAAGCAGTGCCACAAACGGGCTCAGTAACAGCGGCAGCACAAAGTTGCTCAGCAAAGGCGCCAAGCTGATGGCGCCGGATGTTGCCAACAAGGTACTGCCGGCCATGGCACCCAATAAAGCGTGGGTCGTGGAGACCGGAAACCCGAAACGTGTCGCCAGAATCACGGTCATTCCGGCACCGCCCGCAACCGCGATCATGAACGGCAAGGTATGAATCAATTCGTCGGGCGCCAATCCCTTGCCGGAAAATTTGACCAGCAGGGTTTGCGCAAGGAACAGCGCCGCAATCGAGCCGGCCAACGTCGTCAGCGTCGCCCAAGTCAGAGCCAGTCGGTAATTGAGGGTGCCGCTGCCGAACAAACTCGCGACCCCTTTGAAATTATCATTGGCGCCGTTCGCATAGGCCAGAAAGCAAACGCTGAGGAATAACAAGCCTGTGAGCATGGAAGTTCTCCTTTACGATTATTAAATAGGCAATATGCATAAGTCGTAAGTAAAAGTAAAACCTTACAAAATATTTTTGCTCCCAAGTCTTCCTGTTCAAAGGTTTGGGGCCACCTCTGTTCCCGGGCAAGGTGGGCGGCCAGCCGCTGAACAATCCGCAGAAGTGTTTCAATCGGACCTTGCAGAAGGCGGGGATCAGCGACTTCCGGATTCACGACCTCAGGCATAGTCGTGCCTCGATCTTGGTGAATAATGGGTCTTCTTTGTATGAGGTGCAGACCATTTAGGCCACCAATAATCCAAGACGACCACCCGCTATGCGCATCTGGCGGATGCAACGCTACGCCGGGCATCGGACAAGGTGTCGAAGACGATCCTGAATGCAATCGGCTAAACAATCCGGACGGCCTAAGCTCTGAGTGAGCTTAGGCTTATTTTTTTGCCTTATCCACAAAAACTGTGGATAACTGTGTGACCAATTCGTGACTCGTTGCGCCAAGTCTTTGGTTTTTTAGGAAGTTGACTCAATTTGATCAAAAAATAGTCATCCCCGAAGGTCGTTGACGGCGCGTTTTATCCAGCGGGTCGGGCCACCGTGTCTATACTTACGGCTCCAGACACTACTTGGTAATGGCAACCATGCAAACAGAAACAGGCAAACTGGTTCGATGGATCGACGATAAAGGTTTCGGTTTCATCAAGCCCGACAGCGGGGGGGTAGAACAGGCAGTCGTGTCACCAGTCGCCATTTACACCTAACGTCAAGCAGCAGGACGGAGCTGCTAAACGAACCGGAAAAGCTTATATGCGTCCAACTCGGCCTTTGCTGACACAGGGCTCTTCTGAATGCCGACATTCCGGAATGACTGTTTCTATGCTGCACGCATCACTTCATAGCAAATGAAATCCCTATAGCTTTAAATTCGCCAATAGGAGCATGAAATTACTTTGTGCATGTAGTAGAGGATTTTGTTAGCATTGATTCGACGTATTCTTGAATCGTCAACTCATCTGGCATCGCTGGGTTATGAGTCTAAGAAAACCAAAGAAAGGATTTGTACTTGGATCAACAACCTGCTCCAAAAGCATTCATCAGCTATAGCCACGACTCGCCGGAACACAAGGCGGACGTACTGGCTTTGGCCAATCGGCTGTGTAATGAAGGTATCGACTGTGAAATCGATCAGTATCTCAACGGCGCGCCGCTAAAGGGCTGGATACGCTGGATGGAGCAGCAAATCGAATCGGCTGATTTTGTTTTGGTGGTTTGCACCGAGATTTATCTGAAACGGTTCAAAGGCGACGACAGGCTGGGCGGCAGGGGCGTGAATTTCGAGGGCTTGTTGATCAGCCAAACGCTGTACGATCAATTTCTGGAAAATACTAAGTTTCTGCCGCTGATTCCGGAAAACGGCAGCATCGATCACGTGCCGCTGATTCTCAAAGGCGGTACAACCTATAAAGTACATTCCGACTATGAAAAACTTTATCGGGTGTTGACCAAGCAACCGGAATCGGTGAAGCCATCCATCGGCCCGCGCGTTTTATTGAATCCGGCCAAAGGCCATGCGTTAAACGACCGAATCGCAGTTAAAGACACCCAAACTCGGGTTACCGAGCAACCAATCAACGGCGGCGAGCTACAAAGCAGCCAAAAGTTAATCAACTCGCTAGCGAAGCAGTTGCAACGTCCGGACTTGCAAATGCTGATTGCCGATTACGTCGAGCGCATCAATGAAAACTTCAATACCTCCTTTGCCAACAACCAAGCGAATGATAAGGCCTTCGCAAGCTATTTAGCCAACCAAGCGGACGATGAACAGCGTAGGCTGCAAGTGCTGCATTTGCTGGATGCCATTCAAGATAAGTCCAATATTCAGGATGCGGAAGAGCTATTGGCCTTTCTGCTGCAAACCCTGGTTCGTAAAGACGAAATTAACGCGGATCGCCTTAATCGCGTACCTTTCACTTATTCGCCAACCCTGGATTTGTTAACGGCCAGCCGCCACAACCAGGCATTGATTCCGGATTATGCGCATGCCGAATTTTCCAATGGCCAGCAAAAGTCCGATATTTACGAATACAGCCACTATCAACCGCTGACCGGAACATGGGACAAAGAGCGCGAATGTAGGGAAATCGCCAGAGATTTGTTACGCAAACTTGGCGATCCGGATGCTGATAGCGACAATACTCTGAGTTTGTTGTTAGGCCGTCTACGCAGATATGACACCAGCCCGCAAAATCGCCCAGTTAAAGGTATTCGCATCCATCAACGTTATTTGGATAAACATCCTTTCAGTAACGCCGACGTCGCCGAGTATTTTTTAAAAATAATCGGCCGTTACGTGCCGGTGTTTGTCTATGGTGATGCTACGGCAGGCGATGAACTGGATTACCTGTACGTCAGCGAAGATGACATTCGCGGCATGTTGATCGACCAGGTGGCGACCCATTCCAGCAGCCCGAAATCCAAACCAACTATGCAACAGGAAACCAGCATGAGCAATCAACCTAATCCGATTACCGTCACTGTGGTAACTAATAGTCCCGGTACTGTTATTGGTGACAATAATACCCAGATAATCGATAACAGCACTAAACAAGCTTTGTCCGACGAACTGGCGAGGCTAAAAACCGATGCTGACCAGGATGATAGTATCGGCAAAAAACAATATGCAGAAATTGTCGCCGCCACCGACATGCTGTCGACCGAAATCGCCAAACCGCAAGCCGACAAAACGGCGCTAACCAAGGCAAAAGAAGTCCTTGAGGGTTTCAAAAACATCGCCAGCATCGCCGGCAGCATCGAAAAAATCAGCCAATTTCTCATTCCCCTGATCAGTTAAAGTCTCATGGCCGACATCAAGCATCCTGACCCTATAACCTATTATCTCCCGGCGGTGGGCACCTGGTCTGTCAGCCATTACTTGCTGGACGGCCGCAGCCAGGACGCCATCCGCTTGGCGGAAGCCAGCGGCCGGCCGTTGCTGGTGCGTGGTTTGCCCGGCACCGGCAAAAGCGATCTGGCGCGGGCGGCGGCGGAGTTTCTGCAGCGGGCCTTTGTCTACGAAGTTATCACCGCGCGTAGCGAACCGCAGGAACTATTGTGGCGTTTCGATGCTGTAGCGCGGCTGGCCGATGCCCAGGCCCAAAACGAGCGTGCCAAGGACATCAGCCATTACATTGCGCCCGGCGCGTTATGGTGGGCCATCGATTGGCATAGCGCCGACAAATGGCTTTGCGATCACGAAGTCCACGCCCAGCGGCCGGATGCGGAATTGAAAGCTAAAAATGGCCAGTCCTTTCAGCAATCCCAACGCGCCGAAACAAACGGCTGTGTGCTGTTGATTGACGAAATCGACAAGGCTGACAGCGAACTGCCTAACAGCCTATTGGAAGTATTGGCCAACAACGGTTTCCGCTTGCCCTGTGCCGAAGGTTACGAGGTCAAAGCCAGCCAGCACAAGCCGTTGATTATCATCACCACCAACGAAGACCGGGAGTTGCCGGCGGCCTTTGTGCGCCGTTGTCTGGTGTTGCCGTTGACGGCCGGCGCCGATTTCGAACAATGGCTGAAAGACCGGGCGCGTAGTCACTACCGAGACCCTGAACTCCCAGCGGACGACGATGACCGGCGGCCGGCGATGGCGCAAGCCATCCTCGATCAAGCCGCGCAGCAACTGAAACAAGACAGAGAGCAATTGCGCGGCGAAGCTCACCTGCCAGGTCTGGCCGAATATTTGGATTTGCTGCGCGGACTGGATCGCCTTGCGCCCAACGATACGGAGCAACAGCAACAGTGGTTGGATCGAGTCTGCGCATTTGCCTACCGTAAGAGCGCCTCGTTAACCAGTTAGTACGATGCGGAACGATACCGTCAACAAATCCGCGCTCGGGCGTGCCGATTTATTGCAGATGCTGGCTGATCATGCCGAAGCCGGTAGCGAACGCCTCATTGCCCTGGCGGACGTACTGGGCTTCGATTTTTCTCCGAAAAGCGTCGAGTTGAGGCCCGAGCAAGGTGTGATCGAAACGACGGGCCAGCGGCCTAGTCTTACTCCAAAAACCGGCACGCCCCGGTTACCGCGCGGCTTGTTCCGCCCCTTGCATGCACAATATCTGGAAATCGTCGCCAGCGAGGAACAGTGGCAAACGCCCGTATCCTCGGCCGAGCACGGTGTGTTAACCGACGACGACCAAGCGGCTTGGGACGAAACGGCCAAATTACCGCCGTTTCAGCCCCTGGTGCCGTGGACCCGGCTGTGGCCGCGCCTGCATCAGACCGTCACTCTTTGCCATCCCGCCGGATTGGATGTCACACGCCTAACCCAGCAATTGGCGCAGGCCAAACCGGTTTGCCGTCTGCCTCGGCAAGTCCGTCAACGCTGGCCAGCCAAAGTGCATTTAATCCTGGATTTTTCCGGCCGCCTCACCCCGTACTGGGACGACTGGCATTGGCTGGCCCGTAGTCTGGGCAACTTGATTAAATATCGATTAAAGGTGTCTGTGCTGTATCGCTCGGATGCAACTTTCTTGCATGCTTGGCCGTCGGAAGGTGCCGCGCAAACCCGTCCATGGCCTCGGCCCAATAGCGGCGAAACGCTATTGATTGCCAGTGACTTGGGTATGCTGGATAACGCCAGGCCCTATGCTCGGCACAATTGGCGACAGCGCCTACAGACGTTTCGCCGCCAGGGCCTGACCTGTTTGGTAGCCGCACCGCTGGCTCAGGGCCAATTGGCGGCGGAATCGGCCAACCTGGCGCCATTGATTCGCCTCAGTCCGGACAGCAGCCTGCGGCCAGTGGCGAAACTGTCTTCCTTGCATCAGGCCAGTGCCTTGGACGACAGCCCGGCTTACCGGCTGTTGCTGACCTGGATGGCGATGGCGACGCGCGTGGAGCCGGCGTTATTGCGGGCGCTCCGGCTATGCTTGCCGATGCAGTCCGATAACGCCGGTTTGGAAGGCGCGGTCTGGCTGGATGCCCGGCTGAACACCGCGCCGGGCGCTTGCGGCATCGGCGAAGCGGCGGCGGCCGAATGGCAGCAAGCATTTACCGAGCTCGATCCGGTTTTGCAGCAACCGTTGTTGGCCTGTCTGCGCCGTTACCATGCCGGCTTGCCGCAAATGATCCATCATGAAGAAACCTTGCTGTGGTCCGGCCGGGTTCGTGCCGAGATGGCGGTGCCGGAAGAGGGGCATGCGCAAAACGCCCGGCGCTTTTTTCATAAGCTCACGCAAAGTCTGCAAACGGATGATAGCGGCCAATACCACCCGGCCGAACGGCATTTGCTGCTGAACATCGCCGACCATCACTTGCAGCATGCCGCCGCCAGCCTGTCCGGGGAGGATTACCTCAATCGGCTGTCGGTTGCCGTTAGCCGCAACCGGCCCTCCGATCATCAGCCCTTGCCGGCCGGTCTGGATGGGGCGGCTTGGCTGCAAATCCAACCGGAGATAGCGCCACAAACGGTCCATTTGCTGCAACGCTCCGACGGCGCACTGATGATCGATCATACGGATTTTGCAATAGAGCCCGGCTGGCAGCGTTTGTTAACTCTCAAATTAGATCGGCCAGTACTGCTGTGGGCAGTACACCAAGCCGGTCAAGTGTTGCATTATCGTCCCTGGTATTGGTTCCAGCAGCCGTTGCTGTCCGATCCGCCGTTGCAATCGGTCGCTACGTCATTAAGCCAGTTGAATGCCAAGGAACTTTGGCTACACACCGGTCGCCGGCAAATTTGTTTGAATCAATTCGTCGCACCGGCTTGGGCCAAGGAATGGGGCGCAGATGGCTTTGGTTTGTACGCCGATTTGAGCGTTCGCTCGGTGACGCAACGTTTCCGCTGGATAGAGCCGGGTAGTTTTCTAATGGGCTCGCCGGCTTCGGAGCCGGAAAGATCTGATGACGAAGTACAGCATTTAGTGACGCTGACGAAAGGTTTTTGGCTGGCCGATACCGCCTGCACCCAGCAATTATGGCAAGCGGTGATGGGCGAGAATCCCAGTGCATCTCAGGATGATCCCCGTAAGCCAGTTGAAAGGGTCAGCTGGCTTGACGTTCAACACTTTATTGAAGTCCTTAACCGAGACCATGCCGAGCTGAATGCGCGTTTGCCGAGCGAAGCCGAATGGGAGTATGCTTGCCGGGCCGGCACCGAAACCCCGTTCAGTTTCGGCGACAATATCAGCCCGCAGCAAGTCAACTACGACGGCAATTACCCGTATGCTGATGGTGAAAAGGGCGAATACCGGGAAGCCACCGTGGCGGTTAAAAGCCTGCCGGCCAACGCCTGGGGCTTGTACGAGATGCACGGCAATGTCTGGGAATGGTGCCAGGACGGCTGGCAGGGTGATTTGGGCAGCAACGATGTCGCTGATCCGCTGTTTAACCCACTGGATAAAGACGTTGACCGCGTGTTGCGCGGCGGCAGCTGGGGCAATGACGGCGGGTACGTACGTTCCGCGATCCGCTACTGGTACCAGCCTGACTACCGCAGCTACGACGTTGGTTGCCGTCTTGCCCTAGGTTGAAGGCGCTTCCGGCAGGTAAGAAGCGGCCGGACGGACAGCCGGAGCGGAGCGCAGGCGGTCAGGCCGGGCGGCGGTTGACAGCGTGTTGGCGGCGACCAAGCTCGCCCAATGCATTGGCTGGCGGCAAAAAAACTTGCAAATCCACCCTTCACTTTACGACAATTGAGCCAGGGTGATGGTCATAGACGTTGACCGCGTGTTGCGCGGCGGCAGCTGGAACGATGACGGCAGGAACGTACGTTCCGCGATCCGCAACAGGAGCCAGCCTGACAACCGCAACAACAACGTTGGTTTCCGTCTTGCCCTAGCTCGAACGATAGCAGAAGCGCCTTCGACCAGACCGTCATCCTGTCTGCCGATCCGGCAGCAAAAACCCAATGCCGTCCGTTACGTTGGTAGCTGTAGCAGCGAAAACCTAACGGAACGGCGACCTTGAATAATCTCCGATCATGTTTCCAGATATTTCGAAACTCTTGCCAGCATTATTTCCTCCATCCTGGGCCAGCGGATGGGGCGAAGACGAGTTTGGCTTGTTTGCTGAGTTGCACTATCAAGGTGTGATCCAGCGGTTACGCTGGATTTTGCCGGGCACTTTCTGGATGGGCTCGCCGGAAGATGAATTGGATCGTCACGACAATGAAGGCCCGCGTCACGAAGTGACCATCAGCCGAGGCTTCTGGCTGGCAGATACGGCTTGTACTCAGGCTTTATGGCAAGCGGTGATGAACTATAATCCCAGCCGTTTTAAAGACGCTCCCCAGCAGCCGGTGGAAACAGTCAGTTGGCATGACGTTCAAGAATTTTTACATCGCCTACAAAATTTGCTGCCCGGTTGTCAGGTCGATTTACCCAGCGAAGCCGAATGGGAATACGCTTGCCGGGCCGGCACGACGACGCCATTCAGCTTTGGCCCGCAAATCACTCCTCAGCAAGTCAACTACAATGGTTACTATTCCTACGCCGGCAACAAACAAGGCGTATACCGAGCAAAAACCGTACCGGTCAAAGGCCTTCATGCCAATGCCTGGGGCTTGTATGAAATGCACGGCAATGTCTGGGAGTGGTGTAAGGACAGTCCACGGGTTTATGATGAGCAAGCGCAAACTGATCCGCTTGGGCCAATGATGCAGGGTGACGAGGAGCCCCGCGCCGTTCGCGGCGGTTCTCTGCTCGACCGCGCCAGGGGGACGCGTTCGGCCGGCCGTCTCGCCCTCCTACCCGGCGATGCCGTCAGCTACCAAGGCTTTCGTTTTTGCCTAAGGCCCATTAAGCAAGTCAAACCGGGGATCACGATGCCACAAGATCATGCAACTGCTGGTCCGTTACCGAATGTGAACCAGGCGGGACTACAAGAGAAGAGTTCTCTTCAACGAGGAGATCGGATACATAAGATATTGGCCAAAGCTGGCTTAGGTTCGCTTCGGGAGATCGAAGACATGATTAGATGCGGCCGGGTCATCAAGAACGGCCAACGGGTGCAATTGGCTGACCATTGTCTTCCCACTGACCGGGTCGAGATTGATGGCAAGTTAATCGACCTCACTGCTTTTGAGAACTTGACTCGGGTGATCATGTACTACAAGTCGACTGGGGAAGTGGTTAGCCGTCGGGACCCTGAAGAGCGCGAGGTTGTTTTTGATAATTTGCCACAGCTTTTGCAAGCACGCTGGATTGCTGTTGGCCGTATGGAGATTAAAACAGAGGGACTGATGCTGTTCACCACCAACGGAAAGTTAGCCGACCGTCTAATGAAGACATCTCGGCTGTCTGCACAGAAATACAAGGTGTGCGTGAAGGGGCCGGTCGATGAGGCTATGATCAAGCGACTACAAAGCGGAATTATGCTCGAAGATGGTTGGGCTCAGTCCGACATTATACAGTATATACCAGACAAAGTGGGAACAAAAGCCAATCATTGGTTTTATATCACATTGAAGGATCAGCGAAATCGTGTTGTTCAACGCCTCTTTGAATCACAATGGATCACTGTGATTCGCCTCATCCGAATCAGTTTCGCGGATTTGGAGCTTCCAAAAGATATGAAACCACGCACATATATTCAACTTTCACCTGAACAAGTTGCTGCCTTAATGGAATCGGTTGGATTACAGGGAACTGAAAGCGATAGTTTCAATTGAACCGTTGGAACTAACCGTCCGGTTTTGTGTAATTGGCTGCCATTTGAAGCTAAACATTGAGTGACTCCTTGGGGGCGGTTTTTGCCTCACAAGACATTCCTGATATTGCCTTTGATTTATTAAGAAGGGATGGTGAAATCGCCAATGGCATTGGGCCATTGGCAAAACACTGTCCCAGTGGGGGGCGCTTACTGAGCCTTTGGCAATTTGCTCAAGAAAGTATTGAAAACCTTGAGGGTGTTTGGAGGAAGCTAGACGGAACCGAAACCGCCTAGACGCCCCTCGGACCAGCGGAGGACCGGAAGCAGGGCAAAAAAAAGGGCTTGCATCGCTGCAAGCCCTTCATTTATTTGGCTCCCCCGGACGGGCTCGAACCGCCGACCCGGTGATTAACAGTCTGGTGTTAATTCCCGTAAAATCAAAGGCTTAGTATAAAATTATTTTGTACGAACTCCATTGTAACGCATTGATTTTTAAATAGTCAAAAAATTATTTTGGACAGTTTTTTTGATGAAATCATTTCAAGAATTAGCATCAATTGACCACGATAATAACTATCTTGAGCAACATTGGGACCTAAATCGCGACCGATGCGGCGAGTGCCTCGCGCATCCTTTTTACTTGACATGTTGATTTTTCCTGCCACAATTTAGGCTTGAAAAATCAACATAGGATTATTTAAATGCTAAAAATCTTGAAAGTCGAGCACGAGGTAAAGAACCGTTTAGCGTTGTTTGATTTAAAAAAGGATCTATTGGCCGAAGTTGCTATCAGGGCAATTTCCCAAAAGCGGAATGCTGTTTCGAACCACCCGGTCAACGCCGCCGGTACTTTTGCTTACCATGAAGGCGTGCGTTCTATGCGCGATCTATTTGTTGACGGGGCAACGTGGACAAAGTTGGTCGAGAGCGGCATCGAATATATCGAAAACTCTGACAAGAAGTTAAGGGTTATTTATCAAAACGTGGATTACGCCTGTAATTCATCCCACGATCCGCAGCCGCTCACCAAGCGCGGAGGCTCGGCCAAGAGTAAAGCCATCAGTTCCAATCAGGTTGATTTATTCGGACGCGAATCGACCAACCCCAATGTTTGGGTGATTTGCGTGAGCGAAAAAGACGGCGTTGTGAATGCCGAGTTGTCTAAGCCGACTCAAATACTGGAGAACGGCGAGTTTTCACAATTTAAGGAGCGAATTTTCATTTTAGAAAATCACGACATGAACGGCCCAAGCCCAACGAAAGGATCGAGCGATTCCGAATCTGCTTATGACGACGATGTTAAAATTAGCTTTAAAGGTTAGAAAAGATGTTTAACCCGCAGCGGCTTTCTTTAGCGAGAAAACGCAGAAAGCACACGAAAAAGTCGCTAGCAGAGATTATTGGCGTAACGCCCTTAACGTTGACCAGACTCGAGGCCGGCGAAAACCAGCCGGAAGAAGAAACGATTAAAAAGTTATCGAGTGCATTGAATTTTCCGATGCAATTCTTTTTCGGGGACGATATCGAAGGGATAAACTGCGAAGGCGTTAGCTTTAGAAAGTTATCGACACTGACCATCAAGGACCGAGACGCATCTTTGGCAAGCGGCGAGTTTGGCGTTATGTTCGCAGATTGGGTAGCGAATCGTTTCAATCTACCTGAATTGGATATTCCGGATTTAAGTGCTGATTACACGCCAGAAAGTGCAGCATTGGCGTTGCGAGAATATTGGGGCCTAGGCCAAAGTCCGATCAACGATATTATCAAGTTGTTGGAATCGAAAGGCGCAAGGATGCTGTCCCTTAAGGAAGATATTAAGACAGTGGATGCATTTTCCTTTTGGCGCAATAAAACGCCTTATATTTTTCTAAATTCTTTTAAAACGGTTGAACGCAGCCGATTTGATGCGGCTCATGAGCTTGGGCATCTTGTCATGCATGTTGGCGGCAGGTTAGATCATGGGAAAGCAATTGAGCGGGAAGCGGACACTTTTGCATCGTGTTTTTTAATGCCTGAAGGCGATGTTAGGTCTGAGATCATAAGGAATCCGGCAATCGAGTATTTGATCGAGAAAAAGGTTAGATGGAAGGTGTCTTTAGCGTCGCTGTGTTACCGGCTTAATAAATTGGGTATTTTGAGCGATTGGCAATATAGGAACTTTTGTATCGAAATCAATCTGCGGTTTAAAAACACAGAGCCCAATTCGGTAGGGACTATTTCGTCGACGTTATGGGAGATGGTTTTTAAGGAGTTGTGGAGTAAAAAAATCACCAAGTCGACAATATCGAAAGAGCTAAATATTCCTTTGGATGAACTGGAAAAGCTGGTGGTTTTTAGAAACGATGCTTATGTAAAAAATGAGAGCGGCGGGAGGGGTTTGGCAGCAGTTAAGTAATTCTGCACATGAAACTCGACAAGACGCAGGCCGAGAAGCACTTTGATCAATGGCTTGCGCAGGTCAAAGCATTGGGATTAGTGAGTTTTGACCCGTTTGTTATCACCTTGAGCAACTGGCGCGATATATTTTTACGGCGACAAACTAGCGGTTTCGTGGAAGGGCTGAACAACAAGATCAAAGTCATCAAGCGTCGCTGTTATGGGATTGTCGCTGTTATGGGATTTATAATCTGGGGCGATTGTTCCAGCACATCTGGATGGGTGTCCAAGTGTCTCGTACGTTGTTTGCGAAACACTAATGTTGTGGCTACCACGGGAAAGACGTAATCGTTTAGTCCCCTCTGGTTTTTTAGGTGAACAGACATTGCCATCAATCGTAACCTATTGATTTTCTGTTGCAGCATCCCAAAAATCGACATTTCAGAGGTAGGGGGGCTAAACGATTACGGAAAGACGGAAGAGCTAATTATTATTTTATTGTCATCTATACATAGCAATAATAATAAAAAATTGCTAAAATTTGCAGATGAAGGTATCAAAAGAAGAGCTAATTGCCGTATTGGCCCAATTCAATCCTTGGTGGCGCGGCGAACCCATTGCCGATTTACCGGGATGGCAACGTGCGGCTTGGCGGCAGTTAAACCGTTGGGTGACCAGTCCGCCAGTACATCGCGCCATCCTGTTGTCCGGGGCACGCCAAGTCGGTAAAACGACATTGCTGCAACAACAAATCGACGCGCTACTGAAACAAGGCATCGCTGCCGCCAATATTCTCTACGCGACCTTCGATCATCCCGTCCTCAAGCTCGCCGGCATTGAAGCGGTGTTGGAAGCCTGGCGTGAGCGTGAGCCGCGTGTTGATGGTCCTGAGTATTTGTTTCTCGACGAAGCTCAGTTTATCCGAGATTGGGGCACTTGGGTTAAACATCAGATCGATTTCAACAAACAGCGCCGAATTGTCTTCACCGGTTCGGCCATGCCTTTGGTTGAAGCGGATCAGGAGTCCGGCGTCGGCCGCTGGCATACCATCCGGCTGACCACGCTATCGTTTTACGAATACCTGCAAATCAAAAAAGTCCAGCTGCCGCCATTGCCGCCGTTAAAAAGTCTGACAGAGCTGTTCGACTGGACGCCAACGCAGTTTTACCGGGCGCAAGAAATCGCCGCACCCTATGTCGGTCATTTCCACGAGTATCTGATTCGCGGCGGTTTCCCGCAAACCGCGCAAGTAGAAAGCATCACCCAGGCCCAGCGCCTGCTGCGTGAAGACATTATCGACAAGGCGCTCAAACGCGATATGACCGCGCTGTTTGGGGTGCGTCGGATCCTTGATCTTGAGCATACCTTCCTTTACCTGTGCATGCACGACGGCGGTTTGCTGAATATCACCGACCTATCCAGCAACCTGGAGGTCAAACGTCCCACCGCCCAGCATTTCATTGAATTACTGGAGGCCTGCCACCTGATCTATCGGCTACCGCCATTCGGTTACGGCAAGGATGTCCTCAAAGGGCGTTTCAAAATTTACTTGGCCGATGCCGCGATCGCGCCCGCCGTATTGCTCAAAGGTAAAAGCATCATTGACGATCCCGCCGCACTGGGTGTGGCGACCGAAACGGCCGTGTTCAAACACCTGTTCGCGCGTTATTATGCCCAGAATGTACGCTTTACCTACTGGCGGGGCAAACAAGAGCGCGAGGTTGACTTGGTTGCCGAAATCGGCGGGCAATTTATTCCTTTCGAAGTCAAATACCGCGCTCAGCACACCGGTGCGCGGGAATTAAAAGGATTGCTCGATCTGTGCGAGCAAAAAAAAATCGCCCGCGGTTATGTCGTTACTAAATCGCTTGACGACTTCGGTTTGATGACCGGCTTGCCGCAGACCGGCGAAACCGTCACCCAAATCATGCGCTTGCCTGCACCGTTACTGTGCTACTGGATGGGAGCGTCGGAATTGAATCAACCTGAACTGAACGACTGATCAGGTAAACACCTCGGAACAACAATTATATGGATCAAAGCCAACTCAAATGGATTGCAGACTTCATCTGGAACATCGCCGATGACCGTCTGCGCGATGTGTACGTGCGCGGCAAATACCGCGATGTGATTCTGCCTTTCACCGTGCTGCGTCGTCTTGATGCGGTACTGGAATCCACCAAAGATGCCGTATTGGAACGCAAAAAATTTCTTGATAAGCACGGCGTGGTCGATCAGGAAGGTGCGTTGCGCATGGCGGCGGGTCAGGCTTTTTACAACACTTCAGAATTTACCCTGTCGCGCCTGGCAGCCAGCAGTCAAGGCCAAAGATTGCGCGATAATTTCATCGATTATCTCGACGGATTCTCGCAAAACGTTCAAGAAATACTGGCCAAATTCAAATTCCGCGACCAGATTCAGACTTTGGTCGATGCCAATGTCCTGGGTTATCTGATCGAAGATTTTCTCAATCCGGACGTCAATCTGTCGCCGCAACCGGTACTGGATGGCGACGGTCGCATCAAGCTGCCGGGACTGGACAACCACGGCATGGGCACGGCATTCGAAGAATTGATTCGCCGCTTTAACGAAGACAACAACGAAGAAGCCGGCGAGCACTGGACGCCGCGCGATGTGGTCAAACTGATGGCCAAGTTGTTGTTCGTGCCGATCGCCGACCGGATCGAATCCGGCACCTATACCTTGTATGACGGCGCTTGCGGTACCGGCGGCATGCTGACCGTGGCCGAGGAAACTCTGCTGGAACTGGCCGCCAGCCATGGCAAGGAAGTGTCGATTCATTTATTTGGGCAGGAAATCAACCCGGAAACCTACGCCATCTGCAAAGCCGATTTACTGCTAAAGGGCGATGGCGAAGAAGCCGAGAACATCGTCGGCGGCGCCGATAAATCTACCTTGTCGGCCGACCAGTTCCCTGCGCGTGAATTCGATTTCATGTTGTCCAATCCGCCGTATGGCAAAAGCTGGAAAACCGACCTGGAGCGCATGGGCGGCAAAGCCGGCTTTAGCGATCCGCGCTTCATGGTCACTCACGACGGCGACCCGGAATACAAACTCATTACTCGTTCCAGCGACGGCCAGCTGATGTTCCTGGTCAACAAGCTGCAAAAAATGAAGCACAACACTCCGCTGGGCAGCCGTATTGCCTTGGTGCACAACGGCTCGGCGCTATTCACCGGCGACGCTGGCCAAGGGGAAAGTAACATCCGCCGCTGGGCCATCGAAAACGACTGGCTGGAAGCCATCATCGCCTTACCGCTGAACATCTTTTACAACACCGGTATCGCCACTTACATCTGGGTGCTGACCAACCGCAAGGCGGAACACCGCAAGGGCAAAGTGCAACTGATCGACGCCAGCCAATCGTTCCAGCCTCTACGCCGAAACCTGGGTAAGAAAAACTGCGCCCTTGGCGAGGCCGACATCGCCCATATTCTGGAGCAATACCTGCAACTGCCGCCGGCTGACGAAGAGTCGGCAAAGACCAGTCCGGAATCCAAGTGGTTTAACAACGCCGATTTCGGCTACTGGAAAATCACCGTTGACCGGCCGTTACGTTTAAAGAGCCAACTCAAACGCAGCGCCATCGAGACGCTACGCTTTGCCTCCGGCGATGAAGCCTTGCGCAGCGAAATGTACAGCCGTTGGGGCGATGCACTTTACGATCAGTTTGCCAAATTGCGGCCCGAGATTGAAGCTTGGCTGAAAGGCGACGATAGCGACGACGATGCGGACGATGGTGATGACGAAGACAGCAAACCCGCCAAAAAAGCCGTGCCGGAAAAGCGCCGGAAAAAACTGCTTGAGCCTGCAACCTGGCTGCGTGACAAAGCCCTGGTCGAACTGGCCCGTTTGGCGCAGCAGGAACTCGGCGAAGACATCTTTGACGATCACAACCAGTTCCGCGCTCGTTTCGATGCGGCGATGAAACAGCTCGACAAGAAACCCAGCGCTTCCGATAAAAAAATTATCTACAAAGCCGTGAGCTGGCGTGATGAAACCGCGCCGCCGGTGATCGCCAAACGCACAAAGCTCAAGGCCGGCGAATATTTTGAGCCGGGATACGACGGTGCCTATCTGGAGCAAGACGGCAAAGACCGCTACATGATCGAATATGAACCCGACAGCGATTTGCGCGACACCGAACAGGTGCCGCTGACCGAACCGGGCGGCATCGAAGCGTTTTTTGCGCGCGAAGTGCTGCCGCATGCGTCCGACGCCTGGATCGCAATGGACGCGACCAAAATCGGCTATGAAATCTCGTTTGCCCGTTATTTCTATCGGCCCGCGCCACTCAGGACGCTGGAGCAAATCCGCGCGGACATTCTGGCCCTGGAACAGCAGACCGAAGGCTTGCTGCATAAAATCGTCGGGACGGCATGAACGGTTTCAGCGACTCGGTGGCTGGATTTCAGGCAGGATGATGAAGTATTGCCTTGGTGCTTAAAAGGTGTATTATTTACGCATAAATGACGTTTTTTAGCCGCAGGAGAACCGTATGGCAACCGACAAAGAATCAGTCCGTCTCAGTTTGAACTTATCGCCCGAACTCAACGAACGTCTGGAACAACTGGCCTCGTCCAATCACACCACCAAGGCGGAAATCCTCCGTAAAGCGATTGCGCTGTATGATGTGGTTGCCGAAGCCAAAACAGAAAAGAAACGCTTGGGCATTCTCGATCAGAACAAGAAACTGCTGACCGAAATTGTCGGCATCTAAATTTTCATGAGCGAATCCACTCAGGAAAATGGCAGCAATTCGCCGATCAACCTGAGCCAAATTGTTGGCAGGGATCACCGCTACGAATTATCGGTGAACAACGAAACGCCGGAAGATGCGGCCGCCCGGCGCGCGCAGGAAATGGCCGACGCCGACATCAAGCGCAAGATGACCTTTATCTTGTTTTGCTTTGCGCTGCTGATTGTCGGAGTAGTCTTTACCGGCTGCGTTTATACCTTCTCGACCGGCACGCCGGAAGACAAAAAATGGGCCGCCGGCATCGTCAGCGCCATCGCTTCGGGATTGGTAGGCTTTCTGGTCGGTCAGGGCAAGAAATAATTTGCCGGAAAATCCCATCATCGCAATTTATTGAGACAAGGACACATACAAGTAATGGACGCTAGGCGCTACCCATCTTATCGAAACTCCGGTTTGCCTTGGGTGCCTGAAATTCCGGAAGGCTGGCAGGTGCTGCGCAATGGCCGGCTGTTTGCCCATCGGGTGCAAACCGGCTTTCCGGACTTGCCGATTCTGGAAGTGTCGTTGCGCACCGGTGTACGTGTGCGCGACATGGAGAACCTGAAGCGCAAGCAGGTGATGAGCCAAAAGGAAAAGTACAAACGCGCGGCCAAGGGCGACATCGCCTACAACATGATGCGCATGTGGCAAGGCGCGCTCGGCGCGGCGCCGGTCGATGGCCTGGTCAGCCCCGCTTATGTAGTGGCCAGTCCGTTTCCGGAAGCCAACAGCGCTTATTTCAGCTATCTGTTCCGTACCGCCGCCTATATGCGCGAGGTGAACAAGTTTTCGCGCGGCATCGTCTCGGATCGCAATCGGCTGTATTGGGACGAGTTCAAGCAAATGCCGTCGCTATTGCCGCCGCGAGCTGAGCAGGACCAAATCGTTGCCTATCTGCGGGTGCAAGGTGCCCATATTGCCCGATTCATCAAGGCAAAGCGAGAGTTAATAAGTTTATTGAACGAGAGTCGGCAGCTTTTGATCACTCAAGCGGTTACAAGGAGTCGAGAGCCTGGCTCAAGTCTCCAACCATCAGGAATACCTTGGCTATGTGAAATTCCTACTCATTGGACTGCCACTAGAATTAAGAATTTGTCTTCTGGAGCAGCAAAATCCTTTGTGGATGGTGATTGGATCGAAATACCGTACATAACCGATAAAGGCATCAGACTGATTCAGACGGGCAACATTAAAGTTGGACGTTTCAAAGATCAAGGTTTCCGCTATATCTCTGAACAATCTTTTAGGGATTTGAAATGTACTGGTATAGATCCCGGTGACGTTCTCATATGCCGTTTAGGTGATCCCGTTGCTCGAGCTTGTATTGCGCCTAATCTTGGCTGTCAAATGATTACATCTGTAGATGTTTGTATTTTGAAGTCTGCGGATCATGTACTACCGCAATTCATAGTCCATATCTTGTCCAGCTCACCATTTCTTAAATGGGTCGGTTCTTTAGTTCGAGGAAGTACACGAGATCGGGTCAGCAGGAGTATGCTCGGTTCGTTTTCGGTGCCATTGCCACCATACGAAGAGCAAGTTTTAATCTGTAAAACTCTGGATGGCGATCTAGCCCAAATAGACCAAGCCATAGATGAAGCCATGAAAGAAATCGATTTGGTTCGCGAATACCGCGACCGCCTGATTGCCGACGTCGTCACCGGCCAAATCGACGTTCGCGATTGGCGGCCCGGCCCGGATGACGAAGTGGCCGACGCCGATTTAGCGGCGCTGGGCGATGATGACAACGAAAACACCGAAGAGGATGAGCTCGATGGCGCCGACTGACACCAGCGAAAAAGGTCTGGAAGCCCTGATCGTTAAACATCTCACCCGTCAACCGACACCGGACGTTGCCACGGATAACACGGTCCAATCCAGCATAGGTTTTTACAGTGCCGGCGGCTATCAGCCAGGCCAACCCACCGATTACAACCGCGACGTGGCGCTGGACGTCGCCAAATTAATGGCTTTTTTGCAGGCCACCCAGCCCAAGACCGTCGAAACCTTGGAGTTGGCGCAGGACGGCATCAAACGCAGCCAGTTTCTGCATCGCATTCAGGGCGAGATTGCCAAGCGCGGCGTCGTGGATGTGTTGCGCAAAGGCGTCAGCCACGGGCCGGCGCATGTCGATTTGTACAAATTCCTGCCGACGCCGGGCAATGCCAGTTCGGCGGAGAATTTTGCCAAGAATATTTTCAGCATCACCCGCCAGTTGCGTTACAGCAACGACGAAACCGCGCGCTCGCTGGACATGGCGATTTTCATCAACGGCTTGCCGGTGGCGACTTTTGAACTGAAAAACTCGCTGACCAAGCAAACTGTGGCCGATGCCATCAGCCAATATCAAACCGACCGCGATCCACGCGAATTGCTGTTTCAAATGGGCCGCTGTATCGTGCATTTCGCGGTCGATGACAGCGAGGTGGCGTTTTGCACCCATCTGACCGGCAAAACCTCGTGGTTTCTGCCCTTCAATCAAGGCTGGAACAGCGGAGCCGGCAATCCGCCCAATCCGGACGGGCTGAAAACCGATTATCTGTGGAAGCAGGTGCTGGCCAGGGAATCGTTGGCCAACATCATCGAAAACTTTACCCAGATCGTCGAAGAGGAAGACGAGCGCGGCAAGAAAAAGCGCAAACAGGTGTTTCCTCGTTTCCATCAATTGCGCACGGTGCGGGCTTTGCTCCGCCGCTGCCGCGCGGAAGGGGTTGGGCGTCGCTACCTGATTCAGCATTCGGCCGGCAGCGGCAAGAGCAATACTATTGCTTGGTTGGCGCATCAGTTGGTGGAGTTGAAGCAAGCCGACGATGCCAACCGCAACCAGTTCGATTCGGTGATCGTGATCACCGACCGGCGCGCGTTGGATATGCAGATTGCCAAGACCATCAAGAGTTATGACCATGTCGCCTCGATCTTTGGGCATTCCGATAGCGCCGAGGAATTGCGCGGCTTTCTGCGCAAGGGGAAGAAAATCATCGTGACCACGGTGCAGAAGTTTCCGTTTATTCTGGATGAACTGGACGGCCTGGGTTCCCTCCGTTTTGCGCTGTTGATTGACGAAGCGCATTCCAGCCAGGGCGGCAAGACCACCGCCAAGATGCATATCGTCTTGTCCGCCGCGCCCGGCGATGACGAAGACGACGAAGAGTCGGTCGAGGACGCGGTGAACAAACTGATCGAGTCGCGCAAGATGCTGACCAACGCCAGTTACTTTGCCTTTACCGCGACGCCGAAAAACAAAACCCTGGAGTTGTTCGGCGAGCGTTACCTGGAGGGCGACGAAGTACATTTCCGTGCGCCGCCGGAATTGACCTACACGACCAAACAGGCGATTCAGGAAGGTTTCATTCTGGATGTCATCAAGAACTACACGCCAGTGGACAGCTTTTACCGTGTCGCCAAGACCGTGGAAGACGACCCGGATTTTGACAAGGTCAAGGCGCTGAAGAAAATCCGTCATTACGTCGAATCGCATGACAAGGCCATTCGCCGCAAGGCCGAAATCATGATCGACCATTTTACGGCGCAGGTGATCGGCAAACGCAAGATCGGCGGGCAGGCGAGGGCGATGGTGGTCTGCAACGGCATCGCGCGGGCCATCGATTATCACCGCGAGATCAGCGATTACTTGCGGGAAATCAAAAGCCCGTATAAGGCCATCGTGGCGTTTTCCGGCGAACATGAGGCAGGCGGAAAGAACGTGACCGAGGCCGATATGAACGGCTTTCCCAGCAAGGACATTCCGGCCAAGCTGAAACAGGATCCGTATCGGCTTTTGATTGTCGCGAACAAGTTCGTCACCGGCTTCGACGAACCGTTGCTGCACACGATGTATGTCGATAAGCCGCTGGCCGGCGTGCTGGCCGTGCAAACGCTGTCACGATTGAATCGAGCGCATCCGCAAAAACACGATACCTTCGTGTTGGATTTTGCAGACAACGCCGAAGCGGTGAAGGCGGCGTTTCAGGAATATTACCGTGCCACAGTGCAGGTTGGCGAAACCGATCCGAACAAGCTGCACGACCTGAAAAACGATCTGGACGGCCATCAGGTGTATGCTTGGCAGCAGGTGGAAGATTTGGTAGCTCTGTACGTCAAAGGCGCGGATCGCGACAAGCTCGATCCGATTCTGGACGTTTGCGTCGAAGTGTACGTGAACCATCTGGATGAAGACAGCCAAGTCGAGTTTAAGGGCAAAGCCAAGGCTTTCGTGCGCAGCTATGGCTTCCTCGGTGCGATTCTGACCTACGGCCATCCGGCGTGGGAAAAGTTGGCGATCTTCCTGAATTTCCTGATCCCGAAACTACCGGCACCGAAAGAAGAAGACCTATCCAAAGGCGTACTCGACGCCATCGACATGGACAGCTATCGGCCGGAGGTGAAAGCTGCGTTGAGTATGAGCATGGAAGATGAAGATGGCACGGTTGAACCGGCGCCGACAAGTGCGGGTGGCGGTGGTAAGTCTACCGAAATCGATAAGCTATCCAACATCATCAAAGCCTTCAATGACCTGTTCGGTAATATCGAATGGAAAGACGCCGACAAGATTCGTAAGGTGATTGCCGAGGAAATTCCGAATCGAGTTTCTCAGGATAAAGCCTATCAAAATGCCGTGCAGCACTCCGACAAACAGAATGCCCGTCTTGAGCATGACAAGGCGCTGAATCGGGTAATCCTTGAGTTGCTGGCCGATCACACCGAACTGTTCAAGCAGTTTAGCGACAATCCTAACTTTAAGCGTTGGCTAACGGATACCGTGTTTGATACGACTTACCAACCCAATAAAGTTAAAAATAATGTTTCCCAACAGGGTCTTTTCTGAGTTATGAGCCAAATAGAACGCCAATCTGTCAAATTTCAATGTGAAGCAAATGAATGCCGCCTACAGAATCACCAAGGCGAAGCTGCTGGATTTCGATATATTGCGCTAAAAACGAAAATCCGAACCGTTGGAATGCGCACAGCAGTTTGAGCTGCTGGTCGCGCTGAAAAACAATGCCTTCCCACCTGTTACCAGATATTCATTGTCCAGCCCCTCCCGCTAAGCGATAGGCTGATCACTTTGCTGCCGATATTCAGTCGCACGCCTTTGGCCATTCTCGTTCTTTGCTTGAATCTAAACGCCATAGCCACCTCTATCTAGCAAATAAATTAAGTCTAAAACTTGATTGTATTCGCATTAGCTTAAATTATGCTTTGCTAATTCCCATAAGGGAAACTCTAAAATTACAAAAAAACAGAATTCCAGCCATCCAGGCAAAACATGTGCTTGACCCGGCAGCAGGTTTTGGAACGGGTCTTGTTGCCATTGCTTTTTCCGGGCGATCAGTGGCTTACCGCGAGCGCCTTTGGAGAGGGGGGAAGCCTCGCTCAGGGAAGTATTTATGAATAAATTTTTCACTTTTTCAGTGAAAAATTTCACTTTATAAAACATCATCTGATGATTACCCTAATTATCATCAGATAATTAAAATATCGCTGTATCTAATGGGGACACTTCGGTCTTGACGCCCGATCGCTCTGGCCGGTACCGGTCGGATCGGCCAGAGCGCAGCGGGCCTGCTGTTCCCCTGGAAATCCGCCGCACCGGTCATGTTGCAATAGTTGCTCGGTCGATTGTATCTATTAAATACACTTTTTGTGGTCCTCCAAAATCGGAAACCAAACAGATCTGAGTCACTTTGTTGTTGGGATCATCGATACTGTCTGGTATTTCGAACAAGACTA
>Ga0208116_1000151_pt1 | contig 24153 bp, 25 predicted proteins | sample LakWasMeta9_HOW4_2_FD_183859 | JGI IMG/M metagenome (GOLD analysis project Ga0208116, IMG submission 183859) | Freshwater sediment methanotrophic microbial communities from Lake Washington under simulated oxygen tension - Sediment Metagenome... | ecosystem: Environmental > Aquatic > Freshwater >... | reverse complement strand
GGTTTGGATGTTTTTTCACAAATTACGACTGGCGAATGGTCGCCGACTTGGCAAAGTGAAGTCTTAGGTTTAGCAGGTGGTGCGCAACAAGTAATTAAAGCACTGGAATTTGCATCTAATGAGTATGCACAGCACTTAGGATTAAATTTAACCTTTAACCAATTGTCTCAAATAGTTGCATTACAAAAACTAGCGGCGCTGTTACCAGATGCTTTTGCTGAAAATTATGGTTTTGGTTTTTTGCCACAAGCGCCAGTGCAGCGTAAAGAACTACTGGAATTGTCTGACTTGGTTGAACAGTTTCATAGCCGAATGAAGGATGTTAAAAACCATTTTAAACGCGCTGCACTGGACTGTGATCTGGAAGATCTTAAAGATAAGTGGCTGGAATCTGAAGAGAAATGGTTTTTAGCAAAGTGGCTGGGAAAACGCTCGGTTAAAAAAGCATTAGGAAAAAATATAGGTAAAAAAATTCATCCTGAACACATGTTGGATGATTTCGATGGTTTAATTGAGGCCAAGAATTTTCAAGTGAAAATTCTTAAATATCAACATCTGTCATCGGTTGTTGGTAAATATTGGGAAGGTGTAGATTCGGATACTGCATGGATTAGATCGGCATGTGACTGGATGGATGGTGTGTTAAGTGCTTTGGCAAATGTGAGTACAGATGCAGAACAAATGGTTGCTAATAAGCAGCGTATCTCACTGTTAGTGATAGATCAAAATGAATTACTAGAGCGCAATGCGACTATCGGTGCTAAAGGCGCAGCCTTTATAGAGCAGTTTAGTCATTATCAACAACATGCAGAACAATTGGCTACCGTTATCGGCTCTCAAGCAGGAGATGTTTTTAAAGCTACAGGGGAGAATGATTTCTTCCAACGGGTTATTGAGCAATGTGATGCTTGGTTAGTACACAAAAATAAACTGTTTTATTGGTGTGCTTGGAGAAAAGTGAGACAGGATGCTATTTCCGCTGGCTTAGCCTCTTTAATTGACAGTATTGAACAAGGGTATACCGATGGTTTATCCGCAAAAGAATTGTTATTGGTTAATTATTCACGTTGGTGGGTTAATTCGGTTATTGATTATGACGAGGTGTTGAGAAACTTTATTCCGGCTGAACATCGTCAAAAAATCGAAACATACCATCAGTTAGATACTGATTTTATGCAGCTTACTCAGGAATATGTCAGGGCGCTGTTAGCTAGCAATATCCCTAAAGTACAAGACATCGAAAAAGGATCTGAGTGGGGTGTGTTAGCGCGTGAGATTCAAAAGAAAACACGCCATATGCCGTTGCGGCAATTAATGAGTCAGATGCCGGAGGTGATTACCAAATTGACCCCTTGTGTGATGATGAGTCCCATGAGTATTGCGCAATATCTTCCTGCAAATAGTAAGGCGTTTGATGTAGTTATATTCGATGAAGCTAGTCAGATTACTGTATCTGATGCAATTGGTGCAGTTGCAAGAGCTAAACAGGCTATTGTGGTCGGTGATCCAAAGCAGCTTTCACCCAGCTCCTTCTTTGCTAAGAAATCAGGCAATGATGAATACTCCGATGATTTTGAAGAGGATATGGAGTCTATTTTAGATGAATGCTTAGCAGCAAACATTCCTTGTATGAATCTCAATTGGCATTACCGCTCGCGCTGTGAATCGTTAATTACCTTTTCTAATCATAAATACTACGGTGGTAAGCTGGTTACCTTCCCGAATAATGATACTCGCGGCATGTCAGTGCATTATCACGCGGTTGATTCTATCTATAAGGAAGGCCAAAATCGCATCAATCGAGGCGAGGCGGAAGCGATTGTCGAGGATATTGTTACCAAATTACGTCAATCTGGCTTTAATAAATCAATTGGAATTGTGACATTTAATATGGATCAACAAAAATTGATTAGTGATTTATTTGAAGTCGCACGTAGCCAATACCCAGAAATAGAGCCGCACTTTGCTGAAGACAAGTTTGATTCTCTGTTTGTTAAAAATTTAGAAAGCGTTCAGGGCGATGAGCGTGATGTAATTTATTTTTCTATCACCTTCGGTAAAGATGCTGCCGGTAAGTTGAGTATGAATTTTGGCCCGATGAATCAAGCCGGTGGCACGCGTAGATTAAATGTTGCGGTAACCAGAGCTAAAGAAGAAATGCATGTGTTTGCTTCATTAAAACCGGATCAAATCGATTTATCGCGTACCGCTGCCGAAGGTATCAGGGATTTAAAACATTTTCTTGAATATGCACAACGAGGTGTTTCAGCGCTGACCGAAGCAGTTGGCGCACCTGGTGGCTTTTTTGATTCACCTTTTGAACAAGCCGTTGCTGAAAGACTGCATGCGAAAGGCTGGGTAACGCATTCTCAAGTAGGTGTGTCTGGATTTAGGATCGATCTTGGTGTAATTAATCCTGATGCGCCCGGTCTCTATCTGAGTGCTGTCGAGTGTGACGGAGCTAGTTATCATAGTTCTGCTACTGCCAGAGATCGTGACTTTTTAAGAGAGCAAGTGTTAAGAGGCTTAGGTTGGGAAGTAATTCGAATCTGGTCTACCGATTGGTGGATTGATTCCCAGTCAGCTTTAGAACACGTCGATGGGAAATTACATAAGCTGTTAGCAGAGTATAGGGCGAAAATTTAGTCCTACCTTATTTGTTAATGACTTTTCAAAACATGCCAGTAATCTTGATTACAGCTAGTTAAATATATATCTTGCATTATTTTGGGCTGGAAAGACTTGTGTTGAAAGCCCGAAATCGGTTGCGTTGATTTACAATTAATGAGTATTACGTAAGAAATTTAGAACTAAAAGCTTCGTTGATCTTCTTGATCATCGGAGTTTTTTTGTTTAAACCTACTCAAGGGTTCATTATGAAATTTCCTTCAAAATTCGCTTTCAAATTATTATTGCTTGGGTTGGTTAGCCTTTGTGCCCATGCCGAAGACAACCGAATCTACCAAACGGATCCATTAGGAAACATCCAATACAATAAACCCTCACATGCCATTCAAAAGGATGGCCGCATCATTGAGACTGATCCACTGGGCAATAAACAATTCCATAAACAGCAATATCAAATCAAAGGTGACAACATCTATCAAACTGACTCAGTGGGCAATATTCAACATCACCAGCCATCGTTAACCACTAAAAAATAACCATCTTCCCGCTTCACCTTAAGCCTCGTTGATCTTCTTGATCATCGGGGCTTTTTTTATTTTCAACCTCAACAAAGGAGTCTTCATGTTCTGGCAATTCTTGATTGTGTCCGGCATCGCCATCGTGCTCATCCGTTTGGGCGAGCTGTCGGTGTGGGTCACGGTGTTATCGCTGTCGTTAAAAGTAGTAGTGCTGCTCGCTTTGGGTGTCGGCTTGCTGTTTTTGTGGCGACGGTTCAGCGCTTAGTTTGTAGTTTGGTTTATCCAATCCAATCCGCCTGACCTTCAATCGAGGGTCGGGCTTTTTTTTGTCTAAAAATCCTGGAGGTTCCATGAAGTTGTATTTGTGTTGTTCATTTTCTTGTTGTGGTCTGTTGATAGTGGAGGTTAGCCATGATCGTACTGCGTGATTCTAAATCCATCGAGTTGATTCCATTTGCGCAGATTCGTGAATTTGTTCAAGCGCGTTTCCAATTGCTAAGCGAGGGCGGTGATGTTGGGTCCGATGAGCAAGTGGTCTTCATTGTCATAGAGGTGGGCGACTTGGCTGACGAAGTGGAAGCGACGACCGGTTGTCCGTTGTTAACCAGTCTGTTCAGCGATGCCCACTTTGGTGACGATGATTTTGCACCGATGTTCGAGTATGTCGAAGACCAGGGCTCGTTTTACGAGATGGTGTACATCTTCAATGACAGCGGCTTTGCCCATGTGGTGTTGGTGCCCAAGCTGTCCGGCATTGATCCCCGACTGGTCCAGTTGTGTGCTGAGTATGTGTAGGCCATTGCATGTTCTGGCGCTGTCCATTGAGTTTGCCCTTTTATCCACAGCCACTCATTTAAGTCTCTTGACCTTTGGGGTGGCTTTTTTCTTTTGGAGAGCATTATGCAAAACCCTGTAGAGGATGACTTTCTTCCGCCTAGTGATCCATTGGTGGCCGATCTGGTCAGTAAGCTTGATGACAATCTGCGCGAAGCGTTTGAGGAACGGGCAGGGATCATTGAGTTTGATGCCAACTTACCCCGAGCACATGCCGAATGTTTGGCGTTGCTGAATGTGCTGGTGAGCCATCCTGAATGTGTTTCGGCAGTGTTCGCCCGGAACATTGAAGGGGAGGGCGATGCTGACAGTCACTGAGTTCGCGCAATTTTAACCATCTTATATGAAAGGCGCCCTGCCATTCGTTAGTCAATTTCCCTTAACCCCAATCATCTGGAGTCAACTCATGAAAAACGTTACCCCCAAAATCCCCGAAATCGATGTGCGCATTGTCAAAGTCGCTGAATGCGAATCGGTATCAGGCAAGTCTACCTTGACCTATCACATTGGCTGTACAGAGGATGGCGCGATTCAGTTGCGTGTCTATGCCAATACTGCAGCAGGCTTCTTTAGCCAGGAATGGTTGCCATTGACTTCGATCGACCAAGTATTGCTTAAGGCCGGTAACCACTTTACCTCGTTCGCCTTGCTGCCATTGTTCCGGGGTAAATCGCAAAACAATACCGCTTTCTTGTTGGCGGTACTGCGGCACGAAGGCTTGGTTAACCGTTCAACCGACAAGAAGCGCTGTTATGAAAAGGCCGATGCCGGTCGCTTTATCGCGGAGGTCAAAGCATTGATCGCTTCGAAAGTGGCGCTGAATGCTGATGACAAGGCAACAAAAACGGCAAAACCGGTCAAGAAAACTCCAGCGTCTGAGGCCAGTAGCAAAGCTAAATCGGCTCTTAAAGAGGCTAAGGCAATTGGTGCAGAATCTGAGTCAGGAGACTGACCAAGAGTCTCCTTAGTAGTTGAATTCACCGGGTCAGTCAGTCACCACAGCCATAAGGCCAAGGTACTCAAAGGCTTAATTTTTTAGTATCAAGCGCCGTTGCAATACCGGCCGTATACCGACCCGTACACGCTGTTTTACTTACGCTAAACCCCTCAAGCGCTGATGACTTTCAAACGTCAGCGACTTCTCACTTAAATCAGGAGCTATTTTATGTTCGTATTTACTCTGCTCGTTGTCAGTCTGCTGTGTCTGGCGTTCACCTCCACGCGATTGATCGGCGTGGTTGGCCTGGCGCTGCTGTCTTATTTGTACCCGCCGTTGTTGGCGTTACTGGTATTAGGTGCCGTCATCGTGTTTTTCATTCATCAATTCCAATGTGGAACACGTCTATGAGCTTTATTAACTGTTTGCTGGATGTCACCGACACTGTTCTGATCTGGGGAATTCCCAAGGAAGGCATTGCTGAAGCCATCACCAACCAGGCGTGCTTGATGGTCGGCATTCATTTCGATGAATTACATGATTCCTCTAGGGATTCAGCGGCAGACTGATCTAGTCAAATTCAACCTTCACGCTAGCGAATATCCGCAGTACCGAAACCCCAGTCGATCTCAATTCCAACGCCTGACACACCTAGTCGCTTGATTGCGGAGGCTGTGTTGTGTCTGGCGTTTGGGGTGGGATCGATTATTTATGCCTAAATCAGGAGAACTCTATGACAATTTCACTCATTACCCGACAACAAGTGCCAACTCAGCAACGTGTTCAACACAGCGCCAAATTGTTCGGTCTGCATTTTCCCATGAAACTGGAGCCGTTTGTGTTCAATATGGCAGGACACCTAAGCGATGACTATAACGGCGGTTACTGGGAATTTTATGCCTTGAGTAACGGTGGCTTTTATATGTCGCCAAATTCAGCAAGCCCTTTCAAGGTCAGTTGTGACAATGGCTATGAAGGTAAGCTGTCGGGCGATGCCTTGGGAATTGCCGCCTGTTTGTATGCCTATAGCCATTTGTCGTTTGGCGAGGATGCCTTTGCCGACACCTGTGCCCAACACTTCCATTGGTTACGGGAGTACATGCTGGATCATCCAGAGGCCGGAGCGATCTTGGGGGCGATTGATTGATGCTTTGCTGAAATTTGCCGCCACCACGCAACATTAAGCTTGAGACTATGGCTGGTAAGGACAGTCGTGTGGCGGCTTGAGTGCAAACCTGGACGCAACGGGTTGAGTATTATCCGCAACACTGAAAGCCATACCAGCCATGGTCTGCGAGAAAATGTGGCGGCGTGGCGGATAATTTCGAAGGTATTCCGTTAGAAAGACTGTATCCTTGGGCAGGGCAAATACGTGGTGCGTTATGCCGGGGATTCGGGCCGGGGGCAAAACGTCCCACCCTGGGCCCAAGAGGCCGTGCCTCTGGATAATTTCTCCGCGTCGGCAGGCTCTGGTCATAGGGTCATCAGACGGGGCAGAGAGGCGCGCAGGGGTGGCACTTCGCATTGAAATCCGGGGTTAACTTTTAGGGGAAGAGTGTTTGATGATTTTGGAAATGAAAGTAATAGTTGATTGGCTCAGGTCGACCCCTTGTTGACGTTCGAAGGTTTGCGCTTAATGTCGGCAGGAAGCCAATGAGCTGCCATACAACGTTACGGTAAGGGGCGTGCCGCTCACTGAGCTTTAGCGTGACCGCCGAACCTTGATAAAAAACGAAACTTCAAAACCGCTAACGGGCGGCGCGTCCCTTTGACTGGCTTGTTAGGCTCTATATGGGACTGAAGAAGTTAAGTGTCATTGTCCGACACGAATTTTGCACTCCGCGACTCGCGTAACGATTGCCACGCCCCCATTCCATTGCATACTAGGCGAACGCTGGTCCGAGACGGTCGCAGGAGATTTGCTCCACCCATAGAGGAGGTATACACGTTCTCAAAGTCATCATGCTCGGCCCGGCTCCCATCTGGTGGCCAATAGGCTAAGAAAAAAGAATAGGAACGCAAATGGACAGTTCTAAGGATCTTCTCACCTATTCCGTGCGCTCGAAAAATGATATGCCCAACTCTGTGAATTGATGGCTCAACTAGCAATTTTCCTGACGATTCGCAACGTTCGTCAAGTTCACGATCATCAACCTCTTCTGGATAGACAAGCTGAACAAAAAGCTGGACAGAGCGTCCCAATCGATCATGTTTGCCTAAGATATATGGAAGGAGACGTTCCAACTCCTTTCGGTCGATCGAGTCATGAATACGTGATGAGTTGTAGCTCATTTTGAGCAACCATCGTTTCAAGAGATGGTAGTTGTATTCAAACTGAACCTCCTCGTCACGCTTCAGAATATTGATGAAGGTTGAGTCGAAGAGATTGCAGATGTAGCTGTCAAGCTCCGACAGCGTAACGTTGTTGCACTGTGCGCAGACGTCGCGAATTTGCGGTTCAGCAGGAATCTCTCGTTGCAGCCGTGCAAGCCAGAAAATACTTCGGGTTTGCTCGTTGGCTGCATAGAGTCGCTTATGTAGCGCAGCAGGCCACAAGTGCTCTTTTGTCATGGTTGCGGGCTCTTTGCAGTATGAGCAGATCGAGGATTGCATTTTGACGCCTAACGCAAAGCTAAGCGAGCTGCGCGCTTTTTGCGCAGCTCCGCTTGAGCGTTGAGTTAGACGAATTTAAGTTTATTCTGCCCCCAGTTATCATGCATCAGTCTCATCAGGCGTAAAATTTTTATGGTACTTACCATATTGTGCTTGTCCAGCAGATGAAATGTATGCTGATTTTATTATGAGTGGCGTGGTCAAGCCAATTTGCCACGCCGCCATAACATTATTTATTTCGTAGATTCCAGCAAAAATTACTCCCAATACAGGTAGCGTGATAAACCCGAATATTATTAAAAATATTGCCAAGGCATGTTCTTTACTAATCAATTCTTTATCAAAAGATTTGTAATACTGCCAAATATAATAGCCTAGCAAGCAAAGCCCACCTAACGCTGCGGCTGCGATAACCGTGCCTCGCATAGTATTAGCTGCTATTAGTACGTCAGAAACGACTTTTGAGACAATAGCTAATACCGTGTTTGATTCATTCATTGAAGTATTCCTTATTTTTCAGAAGATTTAAGACACGTACAGCTATGGGAGTTTCCCTTTTGTATCGCTCAACTGTTACGAAAAGGGGTTGACCGTTCTTTTTTATTCCTGGTATAGCCATAACTTTGCTATTCAGAAAACTGTTCGTGCTAATCTCTCTTTTTACATTTAAGGTTGATATTCCCGTCTCCTTGGCAATTCCATCAATAGTTCTAGATTTATATTTTTGGTTTTCTATTGCTGCTAGAATTTTTTTTGCTCTTGAATCTTCTTCTTTGTTACTCATTGATGTCTCCCAAGAGTTCTAACGTAAGTTATTAAGCTGTTAACAGTATATCTACCACGAAACCTGAGTTACAACACTAAGTTTTTGAACTGCAAGGACTTTTCCCTTCCATATATCATCCAAACTGCACTAAAAACTGCTTTGGCGGTTGTCATGTTGACCGTTTCCTCTCACTCAGTCAGGCGTTCGAGTCGCAGCTTGCTCAGCGAAATATTCCAGATAAGCAACGCTCCGTTTTCAAAGTGGCTTCCTTATTAATTGGATTTTTGCGTTAGTGAAATAAATTAGCCGTAATGCGCCAGTTTGCAGTCAGTGATCGGCGTATGCCATGCGGCAGGAATTGGCCGGACTGGGACAATCTCGTTAACGTACTCTGGCTATCAATGGATGATTATATTGAATTAATTCCTACGAACAGCCTGGCTTAATTGCAACAATCGCTAGCCAAGGTTGCTCATCAATGGGTTTACCCACAGGCCGATAATAATGATCGATCACCTTATATCCGGCAGCCTCTATTAATACTTTGCTGGACTCAAATTGCATGTAATTGCCATATCGTTGTCCTGCCCAGCCCTCTCCATTACCGCGAGGGTTAGACAAAAATAAAACCCCATCGGGTCTTAATGCTGCATTTAAGTCAACTAGGACGCGTGATAGCTCTTGGCTCGGCACATGAAATAGGGAGGCATTGGCAAAAATGCCATCAAAAGCGTGTTTGGGTAAATCCAGGCTAAGAAACTTTTGATGAAGAATCCGACAGCCCGTATAACGTCGAGCCATGCCGCAAAATACCGCACTCCCATCCAAACCTACTGGCCTGTGGCCTAAGGACTGAAAATACTTAACATCCCTGCCAGGGCCGCACCCCAGATCTAAAATATCCAGCTTTTTGTTCTTTGGAAACGGTGATAAAAAGGCTTCAATATTTTGAATGACATCGTGCTCTTTTGTGCCATGCCAATATGCTTCAGCATTGAGATTGTAATGGCTCAGGGTCATGGTTTCGATCTCGTTCAATGCTTCAGTGTCTCGTCTCATAGCCGCTAGCTCTTGTTACATTGATGTGGCACAAGCCATGAAGACGACGGCTTGTCGTGCTTGGCATAATCGGCTACCGGTATTATTGCACCGATACGCTGTTCCAATCCTGCAATTGAGAGCAAGCAATCATCCAGGTGTTTTTTGGTTGCATCGGTAGTATTGAGTGCCACCATAAAGAGCATTGCCCAAACGCCAGGGTTGTTAGTTTTCATTTAGCTATGTCCATTGTTATGCGCTGCTCAGTTAGCTTCCAAATAAAGCAGTTATTGTTAGTGCTGAAGAGGATGCGGATTTTAACTCACATTGGCAACGTCACTACACCAAGGCAATGCCAAGGCCGGGCATTAAACAGCATTTTTGATGTTAGATCTTAACGTTCAACAATTCCCGCCAATCCGTCGTATAGCGCTGTGAAATCCTCCCCGCCTTAGGCTTCCAGCTCTTATCAAAGCCAGTGGCTGCCAGTGAAATAGCTTTAGGAAAGCGCCTGTTGATCTGATCGACCGTTTTCATTAATGGCCGGTTTTCCATGGACAAATGAGTATCGGCAAATCCGAATAAATTACTCTGCCCTGGCATGGTTTCCGGCTGAATGTGGCTCAGCTGGACGCCGCATTTTTGATAGTTGTAACCCGGTCTGAATATCTGTTTGAGCATGTGGTTGGCCATGGCAATGATCGTGCGGGTGTCTTGGGTGGCGGCATCGAGCTTGATACTGGCTGAGCGTTGGTATTGTGGCTCTTGCGGGTTGAATGGACTGGTTCTGATAAAAATCGTGATGCAACCAGCCACCGACTGTTGCCGTCTGAGTTTTTCCGCGGCCCGGCTGCAGAACTCGGCCATGGCTTGGGCAAGTTCGCCGTATTCGGTTAAGCGGCGACTAAAACTTCTGGAGCAGACAATCTGTTTCTTGTCCGGGGCGATTTCTTCGAGTTCCAGGCAGGAGATACCGTTGAGTTCCATCACGGTTCTGGCGACCACGACATTGAATTGCGCTTGAATACGCTTACTGGGTTGTGTCGCCAGATCCCAAACGGTATTGATGCCAAGCTGGTTGAGTTTCGCGGTAGTGCGTGAGCCAATGCCCCACACCTCCCCAACTGGCACAATACGCATTAGCTTTTCCCGGCGCACCGGGTCCGATAAATCCAAGACACCTTCCGTCTTTTGCCACTTTTTGGCGGCGAAATTCGCCAGTTTAGCGAGTGTTTTGGTGGGCCCCATGCCCACACACACCGGAATGCCGGTGGTGCGCACTACCGCCTTTCTAATGCGTTGGCCGTAAGCAATCGGGTCCTTGCTGCATTGGTAAACGCCGGTTAAATCCAGGAAGCCCTCATCGATAGAATACACTTCCAGGTTGGGAGAGAATTCTTCCAACGTGGACATGAATCTGGCTGACATATCCGCGTACAACGTGTAGTTGGAGGAAAAAAGCTTGATCTGGTGCTGGTTGACCAGTTGCTGAATCTGGAATAGCGGCACTCCCATTTTTATCCCTAATTTTTTTACTTCGGCACTGCGGGCCACGATACAGCCATCGCCATTGCTGAGCACGGCCACCGGCTTGCCGATCAAATCAGGCCGAAAAACGCGTTCACAACTTACGTAGAAATTGTTGGCGTCGACCAAAGCTATAAGCCGTTGCGGCGGCATTACAACGGATGAATGACATTAGTGACCACGCCCCAAATAACCAGCTCCAGGGCCTCAAAAATGACAATATCTGGATAGTCTGGGTTCTCTGCTTTCAGTTGCCATTGCTCGTTGTCGCGCTCTAGGCGTTTAACGGTCAGTTCGCCATTGAGGGCGCAAATGACAATCTTGCCAGGTACCGGTTCGATGGAGCGATCCACCACCAGAATATCATTGGGATGAATGCCTGCGCCTAGCATGGATTCACCTTGGGCTCGCACGAAGAAGGTGGCGGCGGGCTTTTGTACCAGTAAATCGTTCAGGTCCAGGTTTTTCTCGACGTAGTCATCGGCAGGAGACGGGAAGCCGGCGGCGACTTTGCCGACAAACAGGGGTAAGAGCAGCCGTTGGCGATGGGTAACCGGTAACCATGCTGAAGCACCCAGCCCGCCTAGATCAAGAGGGCTAGTAGGAGTCATGATCTTGAAGGGGGTTATAACTGGCATTGCGGCATCTCGGTAATTAGTTATCACCCATAGCCTAGCATTGAATAGGTGTTTGTTCTATATTTGTTCTTTATTTGGCAAAGCGCTATTTTTAATGAAAAATACGGGCGGCGCTTGCCGTGATAGCTACATAAAAAGAGGCCTTAACCGGCGCAGCGGCTTGCTTATCCTGCGTTAAGGGGTATATGTAAAACAGTACCCATTAAAATAAACGGAGAGTCACCAATGCCAAGAAAAATACCTATGCAAGATCAAGCCGGTGCCCATAAAGTTAAGGCGATCATGCAAAACTATGATCATTCCCTATTGGAAATGTGGATGATGAAATTTATGGTGGTCGGGGCGTTTTTATTACTGGGAGTGTCCTGGTAGTGGAGGGTTTTTAACTTAGCTATGCAGCCACTGGCATTTGTTGATCTGGAAACCACCGGCGGGTCGGCGACCAAGGACCGTATTACTGAAATAGGTATGGTGTTGGTGGATGAACATGGTGTGCGGGAATGGAGTCAACTGATTCATCCCCAGACCCGCATTCCTGCCTATATTGAACAAATGACTGGCATTACCAATGCCATGGTGGCAGAAGCACCCCGTTTTGAAGAGGTCGCCAATGAGGTAGCCAAGCTGTTACAAGGCAACTTATTTATCGCCCACAATGCCCGCTTTGATTACGGTTTTTTAAAGAACGAATTCAAACGCCTAGGCATGATCTTTCAACCCACCGTGTTGTGTACCGTCAAATTATCCAGAGCACTTTTTCCGGAATTCAGACACCATAACCTCGATAGCCTGATTGCACGCCATGGCCTGAAAGCCAATGGCCGCCACCGTTCCTTGGCTGATGCACAATTAATCCATCAATTCTGGACCCAGTTACCCGCTGCTTTTCCAGAAGCCACCATTGCTGACACCGTAGAAAAACTCATCGGACGCTCCAGCCTGCCGTCCAATATTGACCCCTTGCTAATTCATGAGCTACCCGATGGCCCAGGCGTTTATTTGTTTTATGGCGAGAATGAACTGCCGTTGTATATCGGTAAGAGCGTCAATATTCGCCAGCGTGTGCTCTCGCATTTCTCGGCTGATCATCGCCACAACAAAGAAATGAACCTATCGCAACAACTGCGCCGTATTGACTGGATCGAAACTGCTGGAGAATTAGGGGCGTTACTCACTGAAGCCAAATTGATCAAACAACTGCAACCCATCCACAATCAGCGATTACGGCGAAAAAATGCCCTGTGTGCCTGGCAGTTGCAACCAATCGACGACACGCTGCGTCCGGTGTTGACTTGGGCCAATGAGCTGGATTTTGGCAGTCAAGATAACTTGTACGGTCTTTATCATAGCCAACGCGATGCCCAAAAGGCATTAAGCAGCATCGCTGACCAATTCAAGCTGTGTTTGAGCGTACTCGGTTTGGAGAAGATTACAAAAGGCCGTCCCTGTTTTGCCTATCAGCTAAAAAAATGTAAAGGCGCTTGTATCGGTGCAGAAAAGCCGCTTGAGCATACCGCTAGATTAATAATGGCGATGACCAAACTGAAACTGGCGGCTTGGCCCTATCAAGGTGCTGTGGGCATTAAAGAAGGGGATGAGCTGCACGTCATTGATCACTGGTGTTATCTGGGCACGGCCAAAGAAGAAACTGAGGTGCATGAGCTACTTGCCAATGGCCAACCGGCTTTTGATCGGGATACTTATATGATGCTCAGTAAGGCCATCAAGAAAGCCAGCGTTGTCTCGTTGTCGTCAGCGCTAGTCAACGAGTGGGAATAAAACGTTTTTTAGGAGCAAAATCGGTTTTGGTGTTTAATCCCGTCTATTTATTCAGACGGAGTCAGTTAATGTGCGGCCGCTTTAATCTCACCGCAACACCAGAAACTATAGTCGAACATTTTCACTTGCAGCGACTGCCACGCTATCAACCCAGCTACAACATTGCTCCGGCACAAAAAATCTTAAGTATCGTTGAACTGGAAGATAAATCGCTTAAAGCCGTGAATCTGTTCTGGGGCCTGGTGCCGTCCTGGTCGAAAGATACTAAAAACAGCCACCACCTTATCAATGCTCGCAGCGAAACAGTCAGAGAGAAGCCATCATTTCGCGCGGCATTTCAGAAACGCCGCTGCCTGATTGTCGCCAACGGATTTTATGAGTGGCAACAACTTGAAGGGCACAAACAAGCGTTTAACATTCACCGGCAGGATAATGGCTTATTTGCTTTTGCCGGTTTTTGGGAACATTGGCAACAGGAACAGACAACGCTTTATTCCTGCACGATCATTACCACTCAGGCCACAGGACTGATGCAGCCAATTCATGAACGTATGCCGGTAATCATAACGCCAGAAAACTATTCACACTGGTTGGATAAAACGGTTGATGAAGATGAGGCATATGCATTACTCGACAATCAAGCCTATGCACAAATGACGGCAACACCCGTCAGCGATTGGGTCAATAATCCTCGGCATGATGACGAGCGGTGTTTGCGCTAACACGGTTGCGATTCGGGTTCGCCAATGGTTGTCATTAATGAAATATTTCAGCACAAACCGCTAACGGTAAAAACAGAGTATCCGCAGAGAAACTTAACGGCAGATCGGCTAAGGGATAACGCGGAGGTTCTACTATCATCTTCCTCAGAGTTACATCGTTGTTTGATAATGCGGCCCAATCAAGCCTAGTTCCGCTATAAACAAACATGCGCTGAGCTAGGGGGAGATCGGCATCTAAGGTTTTAAACGTAGCGCAGCCGGACAACCCGACGATGTAAATCCCCCCAAATAGTATTTGCCTGAAAGAGCTCACCGAATATCTCATGGGGGGTTGTCGTTACCAAGTGAGTGACTAAGATAGTTTCATTCTAACAGATCAGCTTAGCGAAAATTATCTTACCGACAGAGCCATTGGTATGACACATAAAGTGATCAATTCATGGTTTCGGTCCGGATGATTTTCCAGCGTTGTGCGGATTGGGCTGTCGGGACCCTCAAAATTAAGGCAACGCCGCCACATTTCTCTGCAGCCTGTGATTTGTAAGGCCTAGGGTGTTGTGGATTTTGTGCAACTTAAACGCCACGGACTGGTCAGTTGCTGCATCGCGAAACACATCTGAAACGTTAGAGGCCTCGCCAGCCAAGGACGTTGCGGTGTTGCGGATAAAATCCAAAGTACCCCTCGACAGTTTTTACCGCTTGGGTGGTGCGCAAATTACCCACATTTGCAGGATTAGGGAGCCTGTTGTGGCAATATGGCGGATGGCAATTTTTATCCGCAACGCGTTAGCCCTTGCCATCCAAAGGCTGCAGAGAAATGTGGCGGAGATGCGGATTTAGGGGCTGAAAAATAATCATTTTAGTTGTTGGGTTGTCGGGCTTCATTACAGTGAATTTTATATCTGCTACGATGAAGACATGATCAATTTTCAAGGTAAATCTTATGACAGACAATTCTGATGAATACCGCCCCTACTTTGAAATAGATTTTGACTTCTCAACCAGTCTCTCAAAAGACGATGCTGTCTTGGCGATGCTAGGCTGGATTAAAAAACCCTTTCGTGAGATCTCAGAAGCAGAATGGGATTTTGATCACCGAGTTAATTGCGGCGAGTCAGTAACTGAAGAAGAGGAGATTAGATTTGATTCCCCTTTACCCAGTTTGTTTGAAATATTAAGAAGTATTAAGGAGTCAGCAGATGCTGATTACTCCAATGCCAAGTACGAGCCACTTTCAGATGATGTTGTTCAAGAAAAACTTGCTGGCATTAAACAAAGTCACCTGCTCTTTGAGACAGCATACAAATTTTACTGCTATGTTGATGATGAACTGGCCAAAGGTGAACAATCGGCGCTTAGAATTGATCGGGCCAAAACAACAAATCCAGAAACTCCCTATATAACTCTTGCCAGTCTCGATGAGTGGGCAAAAAATAAATTTGAGATTGATATTTTTCCAGAGTCTGTGAGGTTTAAAGACTTGAATCTGTCTCAACAAGAGATAGAAGAAGCCATGACAGGGGGCTTGAATTCAGGGGCTCCTGCCAATTTACAAATCACATTTGCCTTGTTGGTTGAAGCCTTTACCAAAATTGGGAACACGTACCAACATTCTAATGGTGAACCAAATCGAAATACTATCAAAAAAGAAATAAGGAAAATAATAAGTAAAAATGAAGAATTCACAGGCCAATCTGAGAGAACCATAGATAGCTACATCAAAGCCGCCCTCGAGATTAAAAACAAGACACCACCGCATTCTTTAAAAACCAAACCAAAATTAAGCTCGCTAGAAATAACTCTAGCATTGTTGGTTGAGGCATTCGCAAATAAGAAGCAAGATTTTGCTAATGAAAGTGGTGAACCTGATATCGCTAAAATCGCTGAACACTTAGCAAACGATGCCGATGAACTGCCCGGTCAAGGCCCACAGGCAATCAAGCAACGACTTAAAAATGCCCTCGAAGTTAGGAAAAATCCCGATAAGCGCAAGCTTTAACTAAGTAAATACCAGTCTTTTGGTTGTGAAGATTTCAAGGACATTGATGACCTGAAAATGCAGAAACTGATTTTGCATTTTGCATTTTTGCAAAAACACTTCTGCACGAAAAAATGAGAAGAATAGGTAACTCCTTCAACAAAGATAACGGAGTTAACCCATGGATTCACATCAAACCACAACCCCTACTCAACCATTAAGTGGAGAAAGTCTTAACATTCTCAGCCGCATGACGCGAAATGAATGGAAGGGTTCTATTAATACCTTCAAAGGCTTTAGCGGCACCCGGCCAGAAAAGGAGCTGAATAACGCCAACTGGCAGGAGACAGTTGAGTGTATTTGTCCCAATGAACCTGCATTGTTAACTGACAAGAAGCAAGGCCAGTATTTTGTCCCTTGCCGTTTAAAAGATGCGCCATTAATCGGCAAAACTTTGGAGTTTGCCCAGCAGAACGGTCAACCAACTACTAGCAAAATGAGATCGAAAATTCATGTCACCGAAGCAATGATGCTGGTGATGGATCTCGACGGCATGTCTGACGCCGCATTCAAAGCAGGGTTGGCAAAAATCAAAGCCGATGGACTTACTTACCTAGCTTACAGCATTTTCTCTCACGGCAATCCCCAAAAGCCTGACGTAAGGGCCCGATTGGTCAGCCCTGTTGATGGTGCTTTAAATGTCGGCGATTATTCTTCAGCTTGGCATGGCTTTGATAATCATTATTTCGATGGTCAGGCGGGCAAGTCCGATGCATCGGGTGCAAATTTATACCAGCAGCAAGGTACCTGGTGTTGTGATCCTTCTCGAAAAGATCTAGCGCAGACTTGGAAAAACGATGCTGGTGTCGCCTCAGCCGCTGTTCTGATTACTTTAGGCAAAGACACAAAACCGCTGCAATCAGCCACTGAGCATGCACCCAAGGTTAAACAAAACAACATCTCAAATAACATTGGCGCTTTGGAGACTCAATACCCAGCCTCAGATGCCAACAAAGTGGCCGACGCCTGCAAGCAAATCCAATTGTTCAAGGATAATAAAGGGTCGGGACAATCAGAACCAGTGTGGAATGATTGTCTTGGTGTAGTTGGTCACTGTGTAAATGGAGAAGTCTTATGTCAGGACTGGAGCAGTGGTCACGAAGGCTATAGCGCCACTAAAACCGCCAGCAAATTGGCTAATCGCAAGAAGTATGGACCGACCACTTGTGATCAATTCCGTAAAACCAACCCTGATGGTTGTAATGGCTGTTTTCAAACGTGTAAGAGCCCCATCACTCTCGGCTGGGCAACCCCTGATCCAGTCAAGCCCAGCTCCACAGCAAATCAAGTCATTGAGAAGCCGATAGCGCAGTCGCAAAAAATGAGAAATAACAATAAGGGGACTAACGATGGACAGTTACCTTTTAAAGTCGTCGAACCTGCCGCAAATTCAGTTGATCCGTCACAGCTACTTAATGAAATCACGCGTCTGATAAAAAACCACATCATCCTGGATGCTGAGCAAGCCGAGGCGGTAGCGTTATGGATCGCATTAACCTGGTTTGTAGATCATGTAGAAGTATTACCATTATTAATTATTAATGCACCTGAAAAAGCTTGCGGGAAAACGCAACTGCTGGATTTGGTTGGTCGCATGTCGGCCAATTCACTACCGGTGGCCAACATCACGACCGCCGCATTGTTTCGGGCGATTGATAAGTGGCAGCCGACGATACTGATTGATGAAGCTGATACGTTTATTCGGGAAAAAAATGATCTTAAAGGTTTGATCAATGCTGGACACACGCGCAGTAGCGCTTATGTGGTTCGGTCTATAGGTGAAACTCATGAACCCAAGTCATTTAATGTCTGGGCGGCAAAAGGGTTAGCAGGAATCGCCTTAGAAAGACATTTCTCAGATGCAACAATGAGTCGAGCGATAATTATTAATATGCGACGTAAATTTTCTGGTGAAAAGGTGCAACGTATTCGCCATGCGGATTCCCGTCAATTTGATGACATCAAGTCTAAGCTGGCTCGTTTTGCAATGGATTATGGAGACAAAGTGAGTCAAGCCAGGCCTGATTTGCCCAATGAACTGAGTGATCGAGCACAGGACAATTGGGAGCCATTGCTGGCTATTGCCGAATGTGCAAGCCCCGAATGGATTGAACGAGCCACCTCAGCTGCTTTAAAGCTATCCAGTACTAGTGATTCCTCTGTCAGTATTGGCGCTGAATTGCTAAGCGATATTCAACAGATTTTCGCATCTAAGCAAGTTGACAAAACTAGTACCATCGATCTGATTCAAGCGCTGACGGAAGATGATGAAGCGCCTTGGCCTAGCTTTAATCGTGGCAAGCCGATGACACCCCGCCAGCTGGGTTCTCAATTAGGAAAATACGGCATCAAATCAAGAACAGTGCGGAAAGGAAATTTAACCCCCAAAGGCTACTACCTTGAAGATTTTCGGGACGCATTCGCCAGCTACCTGACCGCACCGGCGGATGTCGTTGCCCCCGAAATTTTGCCGACACGCCGCAACGTTTCTCCAGAGGCCTTGACTGCCATGGGCTCCAGTGTTGCGGATAATTCGCCACTTAAAAGCAGCGCACTTTCCCAAACACCACAAAATGACAGCTCCCACATCGTCGACACACTCGAGCCCTTGTCAGCCATGAACTGTGGCGTTGTGGCGGATGTTGCGGCAAATCCGGAAAAAGTTCAGGAGTTCACTTCGCTCGACGACTGTTAAGCACGCCTAAGCGCGTCCTGCTTTGTATTTTTGCAAGGTGGGGCGCACTTATTTTCAAATGAAAACATAAGTTTGCAGGACAGATTGAACCGTTTCCCCCTAAAGACTATGACCGATGCACGCTTACGTGTCTTGCCGACCACTTCAACAAATAGAGGTAAAAAAAATGAATGCTCACAACGAAAAAAAGTTAACTAAAGAGGGTGACTACTTTGATCCATATATAGACCACGTCAAAGAAAGACTTTCAGAATGTTTGCCTTCAAGGACTTATCTCCTAAAAGAAATAGTCATAGAGGAAGTTTGGGATTTCATTCCCGATGGTGAAAAAAGATCGTTAGATCGAAAAGTTTCACATCTGGTGAGCATGCGTCAACTGCCTTTGATTCCAGTCTTAGGTAAGCATGAATTCCCCAAAAGATACCAATTGATCTAACCAATTAAAGATCGGCAACTACAGTTCGAGTGAGGTGTGGTTGCCGGTTATTTCCCGTTTACGTTCTAAAAAAAATAGGAGGCTTGAATGCCTATCGTTAAACTTACCCCGCCGTTTATTAACAACGAATTGATATGCCCTAAAGGTAAAAACCGCATTGAGTATTGTGACGCCGATTTGCCCGGTCTTTATATAGAGGTTCGCGCCACCAGTCCTGGCCAAGGCACTTACTACCTGCGCTATAAGGACAATACCAGTAAAACTTGTCATCAAAAAATCGCTCGTACTCATGACCTGTCTCTGGCTGATGCGCGCAAAGCTGCTAAAACGCTCAAGGCCGAAATTGAATTGGGTGCCGATCCACGAGGAGAAGAAAAGGCGCGTAAAGCGGTGCTGACCTATGCGGAATTCTTCCAAGTGCATTATCTGCCTTACGTCACCCCCCGCAAACGGTCTTGGCAAAAAGACGAGGAAATGTTTCGTCTGCGACTTAATGCTAAATTCGGCAGTCAGCGGCTAAATCAAATCTCCCGTCAACAAATTCAGGTGTTCCATACAGCGTTAAAGAATGAAGGCTTGTCGGCATCCACCTGCAATCATTATGTAAAGCTATTAAAACATTCCCTAAATCTGGCCATCGATTGGGGATTGTTGGACCTCAATCCTGCTGTGCGGGTGCCGTTGTTCCATGAAGATAACAAGATGGAAAATTATCTGGATGACCTTCAGTTGGAAAAGCTGTTGGCGGTATTACGCGATGATGACAATCGCGCCGTCTGCTTGGTTGTGTTGTTTCTACTCAGTACCGGTGCCAGGCTCAATGAAGTACTTTCTGCGACCTGGAGCCAAGTAGATCGTGAACGGCGGGTATGGCGCATATTGGCGAGCAATTCGAAGTCTAAGCGGGTGCGTGCCGTGCCACTCAATGATAGTGCCATTGACGTGTTGAATCAGCTGGATACCGCCGGTAAATTCGAGCATTTATTCATCAACCATCAAACTGGTTTACCTTACACTACCATCAGTAAAGTCTGGGGGCGGCTGCGGAAAAAAGCAGGATTGCCACATCTGAGAGTTCATGACTTGAGGCACCAGTATGCCTCCTTCCTGGTCAACAGTGGGCGTACCTTATATGAGGTGCAACAAATCCTTGGCCACTCCGATCCATCGGTCACCATGCGCTACAGTCATCTTTCAACCAAGACGTTACAGGATGCGGCCAACAGCGCCTCGGTGATCATTCAGGGGGCAATGCAGTCGGGGTAATAGCAGTCCAGCCGGTCCGAAGAAAGTCGGTAATGGGGCAGGGGATAAATACCTCCTTACTTTCTTCACCGGCATTACCCTTTTTTCGGGCCGGGATCGGTGACAAATCGCCCAACCTCAGGGCCACAATTGCCCATAGCGGCATTTTCGCCGCGGCGGTAGGATTCGGTCATGGGAGGGGGCAGGCGGTGCATAGCGTGGCGCAGAGGTGTGACTTCGCATTGCAACGGCACCGGTTAAGTTAGTTGGATAGATTTGTTGATAATGTTGGCAATGGAAGGGGGCGTTTTGACACAGTCCGGGAAAAAAGCAGGCATCCGTTTTTTTTGTTATAAAACTAAATTTTAAACGAGGAATCTAAGAATGATAAAACTCATTCAAGTAATAATCTTAAGTGTCATTGCATCAGGGTGCGCATACACAGTTCAGCCAAGGCCCGATACTTTTGGAATTGAACCTATTACTGAGTTCACTTCACCAGTGGCTATATCAATTATAAATACCCAAACAAACACTATTGATCGTGTTCATCTTACTAATATGGGTGCTACTTTTTCTGGGAATATGAAATCTTGGGCAGATACAGCAGTAGAAATTACCAAACGAGAACTGACTGCAAGGGGAGCGAAGGTATTGGATGGTGAGCAGAGGAGATTGGAGCTCTCAATTACATCTATAGAAGGGGAAGCAAGATTTTCAGCATTTCGCTACAAAACAATTTTGAAGGTTAAAACGGGTAGCGGCTATGAAGGCACCTACATCGGTGACAACGCATCACCAGCTACTGTATATCGAGCTGCTGACGGTGCAGTGATGCGAGCAACCTCGGCAATGTTAAGAGATCCTGTGATTGTGAAATACATTACTAGCAGTAAGGTCCTCACTAGGTATAAGCCTGAAGGGCAGGAAAACAGTCCATATGACGCATTAGAGGAATTAAAAGCTCTTTTTGATAAAGGAATCCTAACAAAGGATGAATACAACGATAAAAAAAGAGAAATATTGCAACACATAAAATAAATGGGAAGTATCTGCCATGAAAAAACATGGAGCTAAATTAGTTCGATAGAACAATCAGGGCAGATCCGGAATAATCAGAGAACACCAAAAACCGTAGGAAGTGCTGCACAAAGTGAGGCGCCTCCTACACCAATCAAGGACCGGTTTGGCCAATACCGGTCGGTCTTTAAGGAGTTCAAGCGACTGTTATAGACCCGATAGACCGCAACGGGTCGGTTGGACACAGTGACGAACGGCCGTTTCCAAGTATCGGAATTCAATGACAGCTTTCCGATGATGAATCTGAAGAGCGGATGGTCGTTAGGCGACCCCAAGCCGCCTTTGACATATGTTGTTCGATAGGCTGTTTAGTAGCAAACAACAGACGTTCGCGAACTAAAAAGAAATGGTATATATGCCTATACCGTGAGATATATAGAAATTATTTAATTGCTTGTTATACTCTCGGGGCTGTTCGGGTGCTCAGAGAAAATTATGATTTCAAATAGAGAATATTTAAAGTATAAAAACCAGTTAATGGAAGAATTTGATCGTAAATGTGCCTATTGCAGCTCGAAATTAGGAATAACCGATCATGGAAATATTGAGCACTTCTATCCTAAAAGCGTTTACCCTGAAAAAGCACTGGATATAGAGAATTTACTTATTGCATGCCATATTTGTAATGTAAGCAAGGCTGCAAAGTTTCCCTTGGATTCTAATGGTAATCCTCTGCTACTTAATCCTAGGATTGATAATTTTGATGAACATATTGCTCTATTCGATGACGGGGTAATGCAGGCGAAGAGTGAGCGTGGTGCAGCAACAATCGACACACTTAAACTGAATCGTCCGGAATTGATTGAATGTCGCCGATACGAAATTATTGAACGCAGTTACTATGAACAGTCGGCTGTTCAAGAGATTGATCCATTCGATGTGTTTGATGAAAGCTTGTCAAAAATTAAGGCGCTGAATGCTATCCCTTTAGAAAGCTCAAACGGTATACATCAATACTTTAATAATCTGCTCTACGCAAATATAATCACAGCGCTTGAGACTCTTTTGACAGATGTGTTTGTGGCTAAGGTTCAATCCGCTAGGAAATATTTACAGAGTTTTGTAGAAACATTTCATGACTTTAAGCAGGAGCGATTTGATTTAAGAGAAATTTTCGAGCGTTTTGAGAGTATCGAAGAAAAAGCCAATAAGTCTATGCGAGACGTGATTTATCACGATCTTCCAAAAGTACAAGGAATGTATAGCGACACATTTGGAATAAAGTTTCCGTACATAGGTGATATATACAAAATCGTTTTTATACGTCATGACCTTGTACATAGAAATGGGACTAAAAAGTCAGGAGGAGCACATGAGATCAAGTCGGATGATGTTGTAAATTTATGTACTATGGTTGAAGGTTTTGTTGCTGAACTAAAAGAAGAAATGAGTAAAATCTAAAGCATAACAAGCGCGTCAATCGGGACTGGTTTTCACTATCGCTACAAACCAGCCCATTACGCGGGCGTTAAACGATAGATAGCTTTCGAACTGTTAGCTGCCATACTCTAAAATTTTTGATTGTCTGTTTTGGCCGTTGGCTGAGGTCGCCAATGACTGCTTTGTAGAATTCCAGTTCACAGAATCTGGATTTGGCCGACTTGCAGGTTTGGAGAAACGCGACTGACCGAAAGGGGTCGTACTCTCACATTCGAAAGTCAAAAGCAGCCCCAAAATTACCCACACCCCCCTGGTAGTCGGCTTTAGTTCGGCAGAATTTTTTATAAATTATTGTTTTATATAAATATTATAAAATGAAAGGGAGATTTAACGGTAAAAAGTTCGGCATAAGTTCGGTTTTCGAAGAGCGATACCGCACCAACAAGAAAACCTTTTCGGAATCTTCAACTTAGAATCTATAATTTGAATTGTAGGTGTTACTGTTAATCACTAGGTCGGCGGTTCGAGCCCGTCCGGGGGAGCCAAGTGTTAAGAAAGGGCTTACAGAAATGTAGGCCCTTTTTTTTGTCTGTTATATATTATCGATTATGCGCCCGTAGCTCAGCTGGATAGAGTAATCGGCTTCGAACCGATTGGTCGGGAGTTCGAATCTCTCCGGGCGCGCCATCTTTACGTCAACTCAACAAAGCCATGATTTCGGTTTTTTGTTCTGTATTTCTTCTGCAGCCTGTACCTACATTGCGAGCCGGGATAATATCCACAAACCACTTGATCTCTGAGTTTAATACTACGATGCAACCCGAAGACTTAAAGAAGTTGGTCACACTTGCTATGCCTTATGGCAAATACAAAGGGCGTTTGATCGCAGATCTTCCGGGACATTACCTTAATTGGTTTGCAAGAGAGGGATTTCCGAGTGGTGAGCTTGGCAGATTATTAGCACTCATGCAGGAGATGGATCACAATGGGCTGAAGCCGCTGCTTGATCCGCTAAGGAAGTGAATTACGAATAGAAGGACCGGCTTACACATTGCGGAATTGATGCTTGCGCTATCGACTAGAGAGCATCATAGCTCGGCGGGGAAAGAAGTTATCAGTCAGGATACTTAGCACACATAACCACACTTTTCGAAAGTGGATGATCTGAACTTAATTTTCCATCATAAGGTTTAAACCACCGGCTTCAGCCGGTCAGCTTTAGCTGCGATAATAACTCACATGGAGGTGGCTTATGGATTACAGATATGGGAGTCATACG
>Ga0208116_1000150_pt1 | contig 24244 bp, 17 predicted proteins | sample LakWasMeta9_HOW4_2_FD_183859 | JGI IMG/M metagenome (GOLD analysis project Ga0208116, IMG submission 183859) | Freshwater sediment methanotrophic microbial communities from Lake Washington under simulated oxygen tension - Sediment Metagenome... | ecosystem: Environmental > Aquatic > Freshwater >... | reverse complement strand
TGAGCTCTGAGAGATCGTCAGCATAGGTGTCCATGTCGTTGCCGTTATAAGGCTGACTGGACCGGCCATGACCGCGACGATCATGAGCAATACAGCGATAGCCATTGGCTGCCAAGAAGACCATCTGACTTTCCCAAGCATCGGCGCTGAGCGGCCAGCCGTGACTGAAGACTACGGCTGGCCCAGAGCCCCAGTCTTTGTAGTAAATTTCTGTGCCATCTTTGGTAGTGATCGTGCTCATGATGAAATTTCCTGTTTAAGTTAGTGTGCGATAGGGCTTTCAGCGAACAAGTAATAGCTAAGCTTCTTAGAGAACTCTCGGGGCTTTGCAGCGAATCCACGCCAGACTCTCCGATCGGTTGTCCCTTGGTGTTGAGGCCGGCAGCAAAGTTGATGCATGCTCGCATAGCAACTAAGTTAACCGCCTAATGGTCTATTGACTTCGCCCAATTTGGATCGACGCTATTGGTAATCGGACTAGTCACCCGCCAAATGGCATTGCCAACATCATCGGCAACCAGCAAGGCCCCGTTTTTGTCAAGCACAACACCGACCGGTCGTCCGAAGGCTTCGTTGTCGCCACTAACAAAACCTGTCAGCACATCAATCGGATCCCCAGTTGGTTTACCTTCTTTGAAAGCTACAAAGATTACTTTATAACCACTGCGCGGCTCGCGATTCCAGGATCCGTGCTGGCCGATGAAAACGCCATTGTCGAATGGTGCCGGCCATGCGGTTTTCTTGGAAAAGGCCAGGCCGAGTGAAGCGGTGTGGGTTCCAAGCGCATAATCCGGCGCTCTGGCTTTAGCGACTAGATCGGGACGTTGCGGCTGCACGCGTTCGTCCAGATGTTGACCAAAGTAGCTATACGGCCAACCAAAAAAGCTGCCATCGGGTACTGAAGTCAAGAAATCCGGCACCAGGTCGCTGCCGATTTCATCGCGCTCGTTAACCACTGTCCACAGTATGCCGCTGTCCGGTTCCCAGGCGAGGCCGTTGGGATTGCGCAGACCGGAAGCGAAAATGCGGTAGCTTCCGCGCTGTGGATCCACTTCCCAGATGGCGGCACGGCCGACTTCCTGGTTCATGCCGTTTTCGGCAACATTACTGTTTGATCCTACCGTCACATACAACCGCGTTCCGTCCGCACTAGCCAGAACATTCTTAGTCCAATGATGATTAATTGGTCCGCCCGGCAGATCTAGTACTTTGGTTCCCGGTTGCGAGATTCGGGTTTGGCCTTGGGTGTAGGTAAATCTCAGCAGCGCATCGGAGTTGGCGACGTAAAAATCATTGCCGACCAACGCCATACCGAAAGGTGAATTGAGTCCTTCGATAAACACCGTCCGCAATTCTGCCACACCATCACCGTCGGTATCGCGCAACAGTGTGATGCGATTGGCGCTGGGTACACCTGCGCCAACCTTATTCATCATCCATTTCATGACCCAGACTTTGATGCCTTTTCCGTCCTCCGGTTTGGGTGGTGCATTGGTCTCGGCGACCAAAACATCACCGTTGGGCAACACATATAACCAGCGCGGGTGATCGAGTCCGGTGGCGAAAGCATTAACAGCCATCTCTGGCGTAGCTATTGGTTTGCCATTTTCTGGCCAGCCCACAGGCGACGCGATGTTAATCGTAGGAATCAGTGTCGGATTAGGTGCCGGCAGTTGAGGATTTACACCAACTCCTGCCGCGAACGGTAACTGGGCAACTTCACCGCAGGCAGTTAGCGTAATCGCTAGCGTCGAGAATAATAAACTGTGTCTGTGGTTCATTTATATCCTGCCTAATGCTAATGCTAATGCTGGGCAGTTGCCATTTTCCGGCAACTTTCGGCACAATTGTTACAGGCCTCGACGCACTCATCCATTCCACCAATCTTTTTGCAACTTGCTGCACAGGCTTCACAAATCTTGGCACAAACTTCACAAACATGCCGATGAAAAGGAGAGCTACTGAGTTGAAAATTCGCCGATGTCTGACAAATTTCGGCACAGTTCAGCATCTGGCGAAAGTGCTCAGCTTCAACATGCTCTCCACCAGCTTTAAGGCAATGGTTCATAGCGGTATGCAGGCAGACTTGATGGCAATGGCTACAGGCTTCAATACAGGCTTGCATGGACTGATCAGTATTTGTGTGAGCATAGGCTGGTTGATTCATGGCGTTCTCCTGGATTTAAAGAGATAAGCATTGACCGAAAATGAGCAAGCCATTTCGGCCAAGGGCTAAGGCTTCAAGTGATACTTGGGATCGCCTCAAAACCTTGTGGGCACTCTAGCCACAAAATTAATCACAGTCGGTTCGCTAGCGCTCATAGATTCTTAGCAGAACTAAATGGGCATCATCAACCAAAACATCGCAGCCACCGCTATGGTCATGACGGCGTACATAACCAGCCTAGTGCCTTCAGTTTGAAGGAAATTACGAACCGGCCCATGACCTCTGAACGCGCAGCCATTAGCAGCATCACCACCATAATCGGTACGGAAATGACACCATTGATGACCGCACTCCAGTAGAGTGCTTTGATGGGATCAATGGGGGTAAAACAAAGGCCGACGCCGATTAGGGTTGATACGGCGATAATCCCATAGAACCCTTTTGCCATAATGGGCTTTAATTCCAGGCTATTGCGCCAGTGGAAAGCACCGGCCATCGCATAGGTGGCAGAACCCGCTAATACCGGAGTTGCCAGCAAACCGGTGCTAATGATGCCAGCACTAAATAGCCAAAAAGCAAATTCGCCGGCAATAGGACGCAATGCAGAGGCTGCCTGCGCCGACGTGTGAATCTCGGTCACACCGTGTAGATGCAGAGTTACTGCTGTCGTTAAGATAATGAAGAATGCGACTAGATTGGAAAATGCCATCCCAATTACGGTATCGACTTTAATGCGGCGAAAGTTGGCACTTGCCTGGTCGGGCGCATCTTTCAGCTTTTTGGCTTGCGGATTGGCATACTCATCCTCAACCTCTTGAGATGCCTGCCAGAAGAACAAGTAAGGGCTGATAGTGGTGCCAAAAACGGCAACGACGGTAGTGACGTATTCCGGTTGCCATGATAAGTGCGGCAACACCGTATTTGTCAGCACCTGTGTCCACGGTATTTGTACGACAAATACGGTTGCAACATAGGCAAGCAAGGCGAGCGTAAGCCATTTCAGGAGATGAACGTAGCGGCTATAGGGAATAAATAGTTGTAGACACAGCGATAACACGCCGAAGCCAACGACATACAGGTGTTTGAAGCCACCTATCATCAATTTCAAGGCCTCAGCCATGGCAGCGACATCGGCAGCAATATTGATGGTATTGGCAACTAATAGCAGTCCGACGATTGTATACAGCAGCCCTGGCGGGAAATGTTGGCGAATATTAGTAGCCAAGCCATGGCCGCTGACACGGCCGATTTCGGCACTGATCATCTGGATGCCAACCATTAAGGGATAGGTCAACAATACGGTCCACAGCATGCTGAAACCAAACTATGCACCGGCCTGCGAATAGGTAGCGATGCCACTGGGATCATCATCAGCGGCGCCAGTAATCAAACCAGGGCCAAGTTTCTTTAACCAGGACTCTGGTTGATCATCATTACCCTTGGCTGGTTCATCTGCTTGTGACATATTTCTCGCGACTTAAGGTACCTAACTGCTTGCGTAATAGTTGCATGACTAAAGGACTTAATCGTATTTCAGTAATGCCGATGCAAGATCAGGCTTAACATCGCAAGTCAATGCTGGGATTTCTAATTACCGGACTTCCCCTTCCCGTTTAGTTTCCAACAGAAGGTTTTGGTATTCATGATCTTCCAGCTTGCCGTCACTACCAGCGTCTACTTTGTCGAATACTTGCAATAAATAAGGAAAATTCTGTAATTCATCTTTAGTAATGTAATGATCTTTGTTGATATCTGCCTGAGCAAATGTTGGCAATTTTCCTTTCCCATCGGTCGGTTTGCTTACAGGTTGAGCAGCATTTGCACCTTTTTCGTTGGTGCCTGAGTTTGTGATCGACTCGCCATGGTCAGTGGTTTTTTCATCACTATGCTTTGCGGGGTGAGATTCGCTAGGTTCTTGGCTGCTAGGTCCGGTCGTTTTGGGTACACCTTTATATTCCGTAGCCCCTTGGTTGGTCGTGCCGGTTGTATTTGGCACACCTTTATATTCGATGTATCGATAACCTTTCTTGGCATCTTGAGTTCCGGTCGCTTCAGCGTTGGCAGGTGTGCTAATAGAGCTAAGGCCGATAGTCATTACAGCCAACAAGACAGGTAAACTGGCAATTCTAAGAAAATGCAATTGTGTTATATCAATTTGATTGGCATTTATAGGGTTAGATACTGCAACTGTGTTTTTTGTGTTTTTTGTGGTTTTCATAATGAATTCCTATATAAATAATTAAGGGGGATCAATTGCATCTCGAAAGTAGTTTCAACGAAAATAACTTGTTGATTGCCTATTTAAAAACAATTAAAACCACCCGAAGCTTGCGGTTAGAACTAATTTAATAATCACAATTCAACTATATAAAGTATATTTGGCGTGCTGCTTCCTATCATGCCTACTTTATTATTGAGAACATCAAGAACTAGCATATAACATCGTCGTCATATGCAGCGTTGTTCTGCTCACGCCTGAATCCAAATGGAGCAATAGATTCAAGGTGTAAAGATAATATTGATAAGAGTTATTTACGTCGGTGCGCTATCACACATAATGTCAAGGATATTACTGAATCAATTTATAATTCATATTAACCCCATATGTTTTTTCTCATTCACTGCAGAATCAAGGTTTATAAAAAACAAAATCTTACCGCATATTATTTTTGCCAATTATTTCTGGCGAAAGAACCAAGACAAAGTTTTTAAGACTAATAATTTGTGAGTTATTTTCTCTATGTGCGCGGTCGCACAGACCGATTTTAGTCATGCGTGTAGATTCAAAACACAGGCTAAGGTATTAAAAAATATATTTGGTGACTGACGTGTTTAATTGATAAATCGATTAATCCAATTAATATTTGGTCTTTTAATCCTTGCCTGTGCTACTGACTAAGAATCAACGCTCATACTAAGCCAACCGGAGAAAAACTATGATTAGCACCGACCAAATTAAGCCTGATATGCCAGTTGTCTGTTCTCAAGATGGTCAGTTTGCTAGTGTCGATCATATGGAGGGGCCGAGCACCATTAAGCTAACAAAAGATAAGACCGGACAGCACCATTACATTCCTGTTACTTGGGTAACTTCAACCGAGGCTGGCAAAGTTAAAGTAGACCGCCCCGGAGATCAGGCGATGGAAGACTGGTCGACTAGTCCGCCAGAACAATGGGCCAATGACTTCATGGGAAATAAATAAGGTCGGCGAAAAATCAGGTAACAGTTCGCAATGGGATACCCACTTTCGGAGTGAGCACCATAGGAATCGTTATGAAAGGTTTTGAGCAGGATATTGAAGCTCTCGCCATCAAAAATGAAGCATTTCGCTGCGTGTTTTATACAGCAAAGCATTGTCAGCTGGTGCTGATGGCCTTAAAGCCGAAGGAAGAGATCGGCGAGAAAGTTCACAAGCTCGACCAGTTTTTTCCTGTCGAGGTTAGTTGACTCAGCACGTCCAGAGTTTGTCGAACCATAAGTGGAATTAACTTATTCTAAGTTTTTAAAACCGGAAATATTATGTGGGCGGCCTGTGAACTCGATACCTCTGACTGATCAACCCATTTTTGATTATGGCATTGCGCTAGGTATCGGTCTGCTTATAGGTGCCGAACGCGAACGGCACAAAGGAACTGGACCGACTCGATCATCGATGGGCATTCGTACCTTTGCCACGGCTGCGCTGTTGGGGGCTGTGAGTTTTTCGCTAGGTGGTCCGACACTGCTGGCTGTCATAGCATTGGCTATTGCAGGGCTTACCGCGATAGCCTTTTGGCTTAGCCAAGAGCAAGATCCAGGCTTGACGACCGAAGCAGCATTGCTGCTCACACTGCTACTCGGGGGCTTAGCAATGCGCGAGCCCGCTATAGCGGCAGGGGTGTCGGTCATTTTGACCATATTACTGACCGCACGATCTGTCCTTCATCACTTCGTCAGCACAATTCTGACTGACATCGAACTCAACGATACCTTGATTTTGGCAGCCGCAGCGCTTGTACTGTTACCCCTCGCCCCAAACCAGTACATGGGGCCTTTTAATGCCTTGAATCCACGGACGATCTGGATAATTGTTATCCTCATCATGTCCATCAGCGCTACCGGATACCTTTCACTGCGTGTCATGGGGGCGCGTATCGGCCTGCCCATCACCGGTCTTGCTTCAGGTTTTGTGTCGAGTGCTGCCACTATTAGTGCAATGGGAGCACGAGCTGCGAAGACATCAACTCTATTGTGGGGTGCCGTTGCCGGTGCAGTTTTATCAACCGTAGCAACCATTGTTCAAATGACTGTGGTGTTGGCAGCAACCAACCAGGCAACGCTGTCGGTGTTATGGTTATCGCTAGCTTGCGCTGGCGTTACCGCAACCGCTTATGGTGTAATCTTTACCCTAATCGCCCTGCGTCAGAAAGTACCAAAGGCCCTTGACTTAGGACAACCGGTCAGTATCAAGACAGCTTTGCTCTTCGCTGCTACGGTTTCCTCCGTCATGCTGCTTACAGCAGCACTTCAACAGTGGTTGGGTAAAGAAGGAGTCATCGCTGCCGCAGCAATTGCTGGTTTTGTCGATACCCATTCCGCTGCCGTCGCGGTAGCGTCCCAAGTGGCAACCGGAAAAATCAATGCGAACGAAGCCGTATTACCCATTCTTGCCAGCCTGACGACGAACACCATTACCAAAGTTGTACTTGCCGTCCTAAGTGGTAACTGGCGGTTTGTCGGCGCGGTCATCCCCGGTCTGATCCTGGTTATTGTAGCCGCATGGATGGGGGCGGCATTCGCACTTGGGTACTTTTGACAAAAAACAAAAATTGCTCAGTACCGACGATTGGCTGGTTGCCGATTAAGTTTGATCTATTCTGATCCAAACGATGACATTGAATATCCCATCGCCTGACAAGCGCGCATAAGTAACAATCACACGCTGCATGGCAATCCGTCGTCTTCCATCGCCAGTGGACTGTAGCTTGCGTAATCGCACATTTCGAAGCCTACATCCTTATTAAGGTGGTCAAACCTTACTTACATTAAGATAAAATCGTTCGAGGTGGCCGCAGCTTATAACCCAACGAGTCATACTTTATAAATTTTCCTTTGGTTTTCTTCTACTAAGGTCTGTTAGTCAACCTAGCAATTTTTAACGTCCTAACTTATTACCACAGAGGATCAGTTTTAACTAGAGACGAACAGCTATTCGGTATGATTCAAATTCGACCATAGTCCAGGAGAAAAATATGCAACCTCTTAAATCGTTACTGAGCTCAATACTCATCCTTTGCTCTGCAAATGTTCCAGCACAAGTTCAACAGGTAACTCAACCTGCCAGCGTAATTTTTGAGAATGTCCGCATCTTTAACGGTACTTCTGACCAGCTTTCCGCGCCGTCGAATGTCTTGATAATGGGGAATGTCATCACAGCTATTTCCACTACAGCTATTGCTGCTGCATCTGAAACATCGGTAACAAGAATTCAAGGCAATGGCCGCACGTTGATGCCCGGTCTGATCGATAACCATGTGCATATCTTCATGAGCGCCAACAGCCAAGCTGAAATGCTCAACCCTAAGGCAAGCTTTGAATCACTGGAGCAAAAAGCAATCGAAGAAGCGAAGCTGATGCTACTTCGTGGTTTTACAGCGGCTCGCGATGTGGGGGGCCCCGTATTCGGCGTAAAACGATCGATTGATTCAGGCAAAACGCTAGGCCCTCGCATTTATCCTAGCGGCGCCATGATTTCGCAAACCTCTGGTCATGGTGACTTTCGGATGCCGAATGATCGCTCCCGTCGTTTTGGTGGCCAGATCACAAGGGGAGAGCTTATGGGAATCGGTTTTATTGCCGATGGCCGTGATGAAGTATTAACAGCTACACGCGAAGATTTACGTGCCGGGGCAAGTCAGATCAAGGTCATGGCAGGCGGCGGGGCTGCCTCCGCATACGATCCACTGGATGTTGCACAATATACATTGGATGAAATGAAAGCGGCCGTTGAGGCTGCTGACGATTGGGGGACCTATGTCACTGTTCATGCGTATACACCTAAGGCAGTAGGACGGGCGATCGAAGCAGGTGTTAAATGTATCGAACATGGGCAATTGCTGGATGAGGCGACCATGAAACTGCTCGGCGAAAAAGGTATTTGGCTTAGCCTTCAGGCACTTGACGAAGCCCCCGTAACTGCTAATCCAGAAGTAAAAGCCAAGAAACACACCGTTGTTGAAGGTACTGATAACGCCTTCAAATGGGCAAAAAAATACAACGTTAAACTGGCGTGGGGAACAGATTTTATGTTTAACCCTGCCCAAAATAAAAATCAAAATACCGATATTGTCAAGTTGAAAACATGGTTAACGCCCGCTGAAGTACTTAAGCTGGTGACCCACGACAATGCAGAGCTACTTGCGCTTTCCGGTATGCGTAACCCCTATCCTGGAAAACAAGGTGTTGTTGAAGTAGATGCGCTAGCTGATCTGTTGCTGGTAGAGGGCGACCCTATCGCCGACATCTCTTTGGTCGGCAATCCAGAGAAAAATTTCTTGGTGATCATGAAAGACGGGAAGATTCATAAAAATACGCTACGTTGATTTTCGATCGCATTACTAGCCCGCTCTGCCAGCACCTGAGTGGGTTTAACAAGGCGATATACCTTTTAAATAATTACTAATATCTAGTTTAGGCGCTTGGTCGCCACTAATAAACGGTAATAACTGAAAGGCGGCTTTACACGGTTAATGAGCCATTCAATGGAAAGTGGCGAGAGTCTCTGATTGGCCGAAACTGTGAATTCGCCAATTTCAAACAACGAATCTTGATAGTTGACATTCAAATTCATTTAGCTTTAAAAATGCCAACTTTCAAGGCTAAACTCAATTAGTAGTATTTACCGTTTTAATATCCACTGAAAAATAATAATCAGCTGCAAAACTTACCATGTAATCAGTTTAATTAACCTTAATAATTTCCCCCAAGTCAGGTCTGTTGAGTGGAAATATTCATCTTGATTACTGGTAATTCGAGTGTTGTGATTTACGTAAATTAGCATTTATGATGTATTGAAAAATTATTTTTCCACTGACTATTAACGCCAGTGGCTGGTAAATATCTAAAACTGAATAATACTTAGAGTTTTAAGATACTCAGGCAATACGGACGCCATGGCAAAAAAGCTAGCGACAGCCCCTGCAAAACCGGTGTATCAATTTCAGGCTATTGAACTAAATGTCGGTCAAATTGTCGGCATACATCCGATGCTGGAAAATCTTGCCGTTATCACCAGCAACCTAGAATATCTATTAGATTCAGTTAAGGTCGTTGCACCAGACTATTTTCTGCAACTGTTACAACTACATCCTCTTATTCTCGCCAAATATATTGGCAGATATTACTGCATCAGTAATCCACGGTTATTTCAAATGACCAAAATTATCCTTCCTGATGATCAGTTACTTGCGTGTAGGCAACTTTTGGATCCAACACCAGAGTCTATTCTTGAAGTGGGGCAAACAGATTTTTATCTCAATCATCTGTTATTTTCGTTACGGCCTCAGGATGGTGATGAACAATTGTGCCGATTCTGGACTGAGCTGGACACTACCTTATTGCGCGGAATCACGCCAGAAATCAGACACCAAACTTCACTGGCGAAATTACTAAACACATCGCGAAATCTTTCATATCGTCGTCGAGAGCCAAACGGCAAAAAAAATGACCTTGGACAATAAGGAGAACAATCCGACTTTTTCGCGGTTTACCGCGCACATCGCCTCAGCATTATCGATTGAGGCGGCAACTGTTGACGATCTATTGGAATTTATCGATTGTCATGCTGAGTTACGCGGATTAGCCGTCATCGCTGACAACCTAATCCCCATACTTAATCTGCTAGATGAAATCGGCCCCAATGCGTCTGAACTGTCATCAATAACGATCGGGCAATGGCAAGCTATTTGCCGATATATCAGTGATGAGGCAAAGACACTTGATTACCTATTCCCCGGCATTATTCTTCCAGCAAAAAATCATAAAAACCCGTTTTCAAAAGTCATTGAGAAATACCCGCTCTATGTGGCGTTATGGTTTCACTATCCGGAACCCAGCCTGCAGCAGTCGTATCAGTTAATACAAGCCTATTTGCTCTTAACGCAGTTTTATTTTCGAAATTTCACTGAAAAGGAAGGTAAAAATTACCAAAATACCACCCGTGAATCGACACGACTCATTCGCCAATTTGCCGATGCGGCCAAGCCAGCAACCCTATTGGCACTGCGACCATTACTGGCACTGATGCCTGCTGAACCGATATTGATGGAAGAATTTCTTGATGAACTACGCGAGATGGAGGATGACGATGATGAGGAGGAGGGCGACGCCTTAGTTGCCAACGTGTTTAAAACGAATCTTGCTGTGCTGCGGCGCATGCTCGAGTATGCCGCAGAGCATCGAGGTGGTTATAGTCGTCGCAATAATCGAAGTTGGGACGCCATCCTTAAACGTGAAGCCATTCGCATCGCGATTATCAGCAATGATCCTGACGCACAACCCGTGGATTTCTCTATTGAAACGTTACTTATGCCCAGCCAAACAACAGTAATAGAGAATGCCGCTAGGCGAGCGGGCTGTGCGCCCGGTGAAGTGAAAACGGGCGTTGAACATTTTATTTTTAGTGAGGGTGTTAATGAGCAAGGGATCTCGACGACTTTCATGGCCGGACGTTCGCCGTTGGCTCATATTCGGAGGACGCGGGATAAACACCACGCCGTAGCCATGAGTAATCAGCTGCTGCCGACCCAGTGGGGCAGGCTAACATTAGTGGAATTGACCCTATTTCTTTATAGCGTGTCGAATTTGAACAGAGAAGATAAAAGCAAAATCAAAGAATGATGAAACTTATGATTCATCTGTAGGCATCGGTTTTCGAATGCGCGACGTTAAAGTCTCAGCTGCTGTTTCCAGCACTTTCAGATTGCTCTTTTCGCCCTCAGCTTCCAACAATGCGCCACGCTGATCTGCGAATTTTGCGTATTCCGTTTCGGCGTGAGCGTCTGCTTGTTTCTTGGATAGACTGCCGGCATTGGGAAGAACATTGCGGTCATTAAATGCCAGGAAGGCATTTAGCTTTTCTTCCCAATTCTTTAGAAATATGTCCTTGCGTCGACGGGCTTGATCTTCTGCAAAGTCCAGCCACATCACCACGATGCGGTTAAGTTCACTGATTTCCGATTCGAATAGATAGTTCTTGGTGATGGTCACGTCGGTTTTTTGGACCTTGCCTGAATTCGATGTTGTCAGTCCCATATTCGGACGTAAGCTATCGGCTCGCTCACAGATCTACTACGCCGCCGTTTTGCCGGTCACAGCAAAATGCAGCTTGTTTTGGATCACCTTGAAAAACTGTGTCGTCTCGGCCAGAGTCGGCGAATAATCAGCCGCCATTGCAAAAATATCCCGCACCCGAAAGATACATCCGCCGCTCACTGGCGCGAATGTCGCGGATGCGATCAAGCAACTCATCAAAGTGGTCGGGTACGCCGGAGCCTGCAACCGGCGGGTTCTTCAGCCGTTCGTCGTCCATGGTAAAACCCTTTACCAGATACTCACGCAGCCTCTCGGTAGCCCAGCGCCGGAACTGGGTACCGCGTGTGGAACGTACCCGGTAGCCTACGGCTAAAATGGCGTCGAGGTTATAAAAACCGACCTGATAGCGCTTGCCGTCGGAGGCAGTTGTCAACCAATGGTTGACAACTGCCTCCTGCGATAGCTCGCCATCGGCAAAGATAGCTTTCAAATGCTTGGCAACGTTCTGTTTGGTAGTCTGATACAGCTCGGCCATACCGCTCTGCGTCAGCCATAGGGTTTCATCTATAAATCGGCATTCAACACGGGTACGGCCATCCTCGGTTTCGTAGAGGAGAAATTCGCCAGTAGGCTCTGTTCGGCTCGCTCCATGCTCAAATGTCTTCATAACACTAACCCCAACTCGGTTTGCCAAGCATCTAACCGCGCTTGATCCAGCATCGCAGCAAACAAAACGCAATTCACTTCGTAATGCGGCTTAGTAGGAGATAGAACGGCTTGCTCCGTTTGAATATGTAAGACGATCTCTGCTTGCGTGTACTCTGATAAATTTTGACACTTCCGCAGTTGTTCGCGTCGGCGCAGCTCGTCTTGCTGACTAATATATTCAGCCTTGAACTTGCGTGTCCAGCGTTTGCTTAAATTAAGCAGATTATCGAGATTAGCAACTTTCGCCGCATCGGCAGGGCTTGCGGCCAAACTTTTGATGGATCGAGTTTGCAGGTCATAATTCAGTTGAATGCCGCCATTGGCGTGGAACCAATAAGGATGAAACCAATCGGCAAAACTGCCATTGCTATGAACAGCCTTGGAACCCTTATTGTCCGTAGAATTACACTGGGGGCAAATGGGCAACAAGTTATCAGGACAGACGCTCAGCAGTGGGTAAACACTTTTAGCAATCCAATGATCAACTTCAACTGCCTCAAGCGGTCCACCACACAAGACACAGACCTCGTAAGCCCCAAGGTTAGGATTGAGCCGATGCGACTCACGAAATTCTTGGACGAACTGGGCGTAGCTCACACCCCCGCCAGTCACCGGTGAACCGTCCGTCGCGTAAGGCAAGCCAGCACGCAAGCCCTTTTCGTAGAATGCTTCCATCAATTCTTTGAACGCCCGCCAAGCCATAGCGGAAATGGTCGGGGGTGTTACTGGCCATGTCGGCGGCGTAGGCTGAAACTGGCTACTCAGGTTGCTGACTGAATCGACCCAGTCGCGTAGAAGCTCCTTCTCCGTCATAGGCATGTCCGCCAGAATTTGTGCTCGTACCAGTAATGATTTACCGGCATCGATTTTTTGCAAAAATGCCCAAAGCCAGTCCGCCTCGGTTTGCGTGGGAACACAAGGCGGAACCAGATTAACTTGATTAATGTCCGCCGAACCGACATTCACGTCGCAAAGCCAAGCCGCCAGATGCTCTTGCAGGCGACGGCAGGCACGCAGGGCTGGAGTGCAGGCAAGATAACGTATAGGCTTAAGCATGACCGATGCCCTTCCATTTGTTCAACAGTGTACGCAACTCGCTACGATAGAAACCGGAACCCATGCGAGCTATCAATTGCTCCAGTTGCTGTATGTCCGCTGTTGTGCCGGTTGCTTTACGCAATTTGTCTTCAATGAATTCTTGTGCGCGTTTGCCGATGCTGTCGTCGGCTTCGAATACCGTCATCATTAACGCGCTGGGATCAGTGGCAAAGGTTTGTTCAGTCACTGGCCGAATGGTTGAGCCATTAGCGGTTTTTTGTACCATCACGATTTCATCATTGAACACATCGCTGAGCACGATGGCCGAATGGGTCGAAATCAACACATCGTTGGCCGTTTGACCAATAGCGCCATCGATGATGTCGACGATTTCCCGTTTCCATTTATCATTAAAATGCGTCTCCGGTTCATCCAGCAACAGCAACGCATCTTGTTGACCTTCCAGTAAATGGAACAAGGCCATGCGGCTCAGGACCATTTGTTCACCGTCGGAAAGTTCTTCAAAGCGCAGTACGCCGATGTCATTGTCTCGTTCATCGCTATCTGATGTCTCATCGGGTTTGGCTTGTCGCCTTAGGCGTAGCTCGACGTCTTCGAACAATCCGGCCTGATGCAATTCGACCAGCTTGGTGAATAATTCGAAGGCTGTAGCTTCATGGCCACCTAGCAATGCCCATAGGGCTTCACCTTGGGTTGTGCTGATCTGTAAATTGTCATTGGCAGTTAACGTTTCGGTATAGATGCTGAAATCGCCTTTCAAGTCGAAGTACAAAGTCCGGCGTGCTTCGGAGGGGTGGGGTTCTGCGATTACCTCGCCGGCGCACATCAACCAATCGTGTGCAGTCTCGCGCAGGTGGCGCGGCCATGCCTTGGGTTGCAGACGGCTGCGGAAGGCGACCGATACCAAATGATGCCAGCCGCCGCGTTGCAGTAACTCCTCTAGTGGCGTCAAGTTGCTATCTCGTTTACCAATTTTGGCCAACAGAGCTCTACTTGCAGTTAATTGTGGATTATTTGTCGTAACCATAAAGGCTTGCGGCAGCGCAACGGCAAGCAAAGCACATTTGAGCAAGGCCGGCGTCAGCAAAATCGGGCGGCGGAACAGGTTTTGATTTGCTGGCGTAGTTTCGCTTGCCCAATCGCCATCAACCGGCTCTATTGATAAAGTATCACCAGCAGACTTTGTGGCCATCTCTTGTGCAACGCTCCAGCCCGCCGGGCGTTCGGCACTAGGATCGTAGTCGTCGACTTGCGACACCAGTTCCACATCGTCGCTGTCTTGGCTTCGATTCCATAGCGCTTGCCAAGGCTGCATCGCACCGGTTGTGTAAGCCAACACGGCATTGGGTAGTGCCATCAAAGGTGGCGTGGTTGCACGGCTTGGCCATTCACCGGGAGCAATTAACGGTGATATTCCCGGAACAGCCGGCACTCCTTTAAGTTCCAGATGCTCAAATACCACACCAAAAAATTCGACGGGGGTGCTGTCGACAAAGATAAAATGTTCATGCACCCACAAGCTTGATTCACTGCGTTTACCTGGACAATGCAATATCAGCGTTCGGTGGCTAGACGAACCTTTAACCCCAAGCTCATATATCAAACTTACCGGAAACTGCGGTATGCGCTGCTCAGATAATGCCAGAAAAACTTCAGCCACCGCCCGTAACAGGTTGGATTTGCCGCTGCCATTTACCCCAACCACAAAGCGGATGGCGCATTCGCGCTGCAAGGGCGAACCGCTGGCAAAGCTGATCGCCATGTCTTTGATGGGCGGATAATTTCCTAAATGCAAATATCGCAACTTCATTTCACCAGCTCCCCCATTTGTCCCCTCGATCTTTCGTGGTGCTGTTTTTGGAAGTAGCTGAGTCGCTGGGTTCCAATTCACTTTTGAGTTTTGCTGCATCCAGCAGACGGGTGTTTTCATCCTCGCGCAACGGACGGAAGGCGGTCAGGTACTCAGTTTGTTGGATCACGGCATTGGATTTGGGCACGCTCACCTTGGCGATCAAACCTAGTGCCGCCAATTGCTCCAAGGTTTGGCGGATGCGTTTGTTGGAAGACTTAAAATGTTCGATACGCCAAGCGGTTTGCGGATTGGTGCAGAAGTCATCAAAGGCTTCCGGATCGTCCACAATCACCAAGCTGCGCCATTCATGGCGCAGCATATTCCAAACTTCGTGCTGGAACTCGCTCAGCTCATGGATCAGCCATTGCCGCATAGGGCGGGAGAAGTCGGTGGGGCGCTCGGGTGGTGCAAGTACTTCGGCGCGAACTGAAATTTTGGTTCCGCGTTCGTTCAGTAATTGATCTCTTTCTATTACAGCAGCATTGATCTCAGCTAGTTTGGCTTCACGCCAGTTAGCAGTTAACTCACCTGTAAACGCTGCAATTCTAAGTTCTTCGATAAGTTCAGCGTGCTTTTCTGCTTGAGCAGTTGTCGTCTGATTCAATAAACGCAACTCTTGTACGAACGCTGCAAATTTCTGCTGTAACGCTTCTGGAGGTTTCGGTATGCGCAGAGTTCGCAAAGTTTCAAGATTGATGTTCATCTGGGCGGACTTAGGTGCACGATGTTCAAAGAATTCTTGGTAAAAACGTAGGCAGTACAAGACGTACTCGCTGGATATACCCTCTGCCGGTGTGAAGCCAACGACACTGTCGGGAAAACAAGCGTCGAATTCCAGAATCGCCGCTTTAGCGATGTTCGCGGCGATAGTGATACACAATGTCCCTTTCGGCCAAAGCTTGCTTTGTGCTAGACCAGCCTCTGAATAAGTTACCTTATAAGTTGTAATCCAGTCACCCGTATTAGAAACATTGCCAGTCTGGATGAATGGATAGCTACCACCAAACAAATGGCTGGCATCACGCGGTCGATGCTTGGATATTCCTCGATCTAGGGTACCAAAATCCTGAAACGGCAAACACTCGAATTCTTTCGTATTCTCAGCAGGATGCCCGAACATTTCAGCAAATCGCTGTTTGGCTAATTGGTCTACATGAGTTTGGACTTTTTTTCGAAACTCATTAACCAACTCGGCCTGCCGCAACATATCGACAATGCGCTGTTGTTCGGGGATTGTGGGGAGAGGGAGCTTTACACGTTTCAAGAAATCAGGGGGCACCCGCTGTAAGCCACCAGTGCCAACAAACGCCGATGCTGCTCTAGCGCGAAAAGCTGGCTGACGGATGAAGTGAAACAGGTACTCAGGTAACACCGCATCAGTCGGACGCAATACATGAAATTCGGTTGAACCAAAGCCAAGCCCATTTAGCAATGGGCCTACTATGGCTGCTTTGCCGTTCTCCATGCAAGGCGTGACTTTGGCAAAGATAACATCGCCTTCCTTGAAACTGGTATATCCCTTGGCAACTTCACTGTAATTACGACTTTCCGGTTTTGCAATTACCCCCGTGTTTTCATCCACAGCCGACATAGGAACAAAAGTTACCTTGATGTCGTCGCCAGGGCGTTCATCTGATGCGAGTTTAGGGTTCAGCAAACTGACATCATTTAAACGGGCTTCAATCCATGAATCGGGCAAGCTCATTCCGGCCCCTCAACCATTGCCAGTAGTTTGTCCAGACCACTGATTACAAGTTGCTCGGTTTGACGTAATTCAGCGATCAATTCAACAACACTTTTGTCGCTCTTGAGTTGGGTGAAATCAAAAGGTTTGTATTGGCCTGAGGAAAGATTCCAGCCGCGTGCTTCGATGCAGTCGGGGTCTAGCAGGCCATCCTTGAGTACTTCTTTTTCGTCGTAAAGTTTAGCGGCCAGCATGGCCTCGACATACTGCTGGCACACCAAACCATTGGCATCGTGTGAGCCTTTTAAGCTGCCGTCTTCCGATTGCCAGTCGTCATTGCGCAACCAGTCCCGTATCGGCACCACCCAATGCTTGGCGGCATCTAATGGGGTTTGCTGGTCAATCGCCAAGCTACGTAAAACTACATCGAAGCCATCAAGTTTGGCGACTTCGCGGGCGAGCTTTTCCATTCGCGGAATCAGGTCGGCAAAGGATGCATATTCGGCGAACGGTATCGAGCGGGGTTGTGTCACTGCATTTTCATGGTAGGCAAGCCCGGTATTTAAGGCGTCTTTGATTAGTTCCTTCCATAACAGCAAGGCCGGAGAGTCTTCCGGTTCAAAGAAGCGATGTACTTCGCGTGCCGCGCCGTTGAATTCCTGCAAAGGTACTTTAATAGCTTTAGGCCAATCTGCCCTAAGTTGTTCCTCGCTCATAGTTTGTTTGGCCTGCCATTTATCCAATACCGATTTGGCCGAGGCGGCGAAGAAATGCACAACCAAGTCGTGCAAGGCTTTACCGACATTTTTGCGGATCAGGTTTTCGGCCTCTTTCGGATCGCGCGGCAGCTCAGGAAACAAGTCGTGGATGCCCCTGCAGTACCATAAGCCGGTGTCGCAGTGTAACGCTTGCCGCCAGCGTTCGGTGTGGAAGCTGGGTTGCAGCAAGATCTTCTCAAAGCCCTGGCTGCCGGTGTGACCTTCGGTCAGCCATGCTTTAAACTTAATGAGGGCATCCCATAGATCATTGCGCTCTCCAGGACGATCGCTGCGCTTGGCATCCAGTGTGATGCCGTCTTTTTCAACTTCATAAAACCAGACGTATTCGGTACGTGGGTTTTGACCGGTGAAACTTTGCTTTTCCTCGCGGCGCGTCTCTTTACGAAATAGCAGAATGGATGTCTTGACGCCGGTATAGGGCTGAAACACACCGCCCGGTAGCGAGATAACGCCTTCCACGACATGCTCGGTAAGCAGTTCCCGGCGCAGGCGCTTGTGGGCATCGGTGTTGCCGAACAACACGCCCTCGGGAATGATGACCGCGCAGCGTCCGCCGACTTGCAGCAGGTCGAGCATCAACCATAAGAACAGCAATTCGCTTTTGTTGGTGATGGCGTCGTCTTTCTTTTTGCCTTTGTCGCTGGCGCGTGGGAACAGCTTGCTGTCTTTTTCGAGATCGTTAGTGTCCACCGTGCCGGTAAATGGCGGATTGGCCAGCACAAAGTCATAGGATTCGGGCTCAAGCAGTTCGGCAAGTTTGGGTTTGCCATCTCGTTTACTTAAAGAGTCGCCTTGCAGCAAATGCGGATCGGTGACATCGTGCAGAACCAGGTTCATCCAGCCGATACGGGCCATGGTACGGTCATTATCGAGGCCGACGAAGTTGGCGCCATGGTGAATGGCGGTGTATTGCTCCGGGGTTGCGGCCACGCCATCTGTCCGGTGCGGTGTGCCGTCCCATTCCAGCACCAAGTTGTCTTGCGCGGAATACTTGCGCATTAAGTATTGCTGGGCGCTGAACAGGAAGCCGCCGGTGCCTGCGGCCGGGTCGATGATGCGCTGGCCGGGCTCAGGATCGAGCAGTTCAACCATGATGCGGATCAAATGGCGCGGGGTGCGGAATTGGCCGTTTTTGCCTGCCGTGGCCATTTCACTGAGCAGGTATTCAAAGGTGTCGCCCATGATGTCCTGGGCGGCAGAACCATCGCCCGCGCGGGCGAATATTTGTTCAATGAGATCAATCGCATCGGCCAGAACCTTGCCTTTGTTAGGGTCAAGCTGGAAGTAAGCATCAGCCATGCGGTTGTTGAGGCTGGCTAGTTCAGAATCGTTTTCGTTTGTTGCCAGACGTGCCTCAATGCCTCGCAACCAAGGAAAGACCTTTTCAATCAGGTGTGTCGGGTTGTTTTTTTCTTCCTTGAGGATGTAACTCCATTTACAGGTTGAGGCGTCAAACTGCTTACGCAATTCGGCACGCTCTTCTTCGTTTGCGGCTGATATTTTTGTTTTTTCTTCGTCCGTTAGCTCATAAATTGACGGTAATTTGCGGCTTACACGAATGTTGTCAATGTTTTCAAGTCGTTTCAGAAACAGCAGGTAGGTGATTTGCTCGACGGCCACTAACGGATTGGTGAGACCGGCGGACCAAAAGCGGTCCCAAAGTTTATCGACTTTTTTCTTGATATGCGGGGCTAGCATTTACGAGGTTTTCCTTAGTGGTTAAGCGGCTTCGGCAACCAGTTGGTTGGCGAAGGCGACGAGTTGTTCGATGTCTTGCGGCGGAAACAGCAGCTCAACGCGGCCGATACGCGACAGCGGCGGCTCACTGAGTGCGGCGCGGGTGATCCGCCCATGACGCAGTACGGCAGCTTTTACTGCCCGCAAGAAGTTCAATTGATTGGCGCGCAGGTAGCCGTGTTGGGCAATGAAAGCCTCGAAGGCGGCATTAATACGTTCTTCGCGATTTGGTAAGTGCGCACCTTCGCAGAGGATGTGGCGCAAAAAATCAGCGAGCGATGCGGCCGGAGCCTCAAAGGCCTTGCGCATGGTATCTTCGGTGACAAACAGATCGGTTTGGTTGAGCGTTTGGCTAATGCGGTCGAGTTCGTTGTCTGAAAGGTTTTCACCTTGTTTAAGCTTGGCCAATTCGGGCAGCTGGTCTGCCAGGCGGCGCACCAGCGCTTCGACTTGATCGCGATAACTTTCGGCAAAAGCGCCTTCACCGGTGGGGCCGTAGATGATCCAACTGCGTTGGGTAATGGAATCCGGCAGGTTGACCTCGACTGTGCTGCTGGGAGTGGAGGTGCGGTAGCGCATTAAGGGCGCAAAGGTGGTTTGCAATGAAGTAAGTCTCGGTAAATCAAGGTGCTGCCAAAAGCCGGAGGAAAGTATCCATGTCCTATGTTCATGCACATGCCTTACTTCGGGGATGTTGTCAGCGAGGCTGGAAACTGCTTCTTGAATCCGTACCGAAACCTTGTCTTGTTCGCCTTGGTCAGATTTCAACCACGCGACGGTGAGACGTTCGCACCAGATGCGGAATTGCAGCTCATCCAGCCCCCAGAGCGGGGCGAGGCGCATCAGCGGTGCGATGGTTTTGGATAGATGTTCTTGCGCCGACTGACTGGGCACTGGCCATCCCTGCATCAATGAATCCAGCTCGTCCCAATGAGGACGGACGTTGATACTTTGACGTGGCAATACAGCCAGCATGGCTTGCAATTCTTCGATGATGGTTTGGGTGTCGTGTTGTTGCGTGTGCAGCAGCTGCCATTTTTCGAGCCGCAAGCGGAACAGCCGGACCGGTAAAGGTTCGCTCGGGTGATCGACTTCGCCGTCAGGTTTGAGCTTGAAATAGGCGAAGTTTTTCCAGTGGTCAATAATCAGGAAGTCTTTTTTGAGCTCGCCGGTTGCCTTGTCGGTGTAGAGGCGGGTACCGCGCCCGATCATCTGCCAGAATTTGACGCGGCTGAACACCGGTTTGGCAAACACTAAATTTTGAATAGCCGGCACGTCGACACCGGTATCCAGCATGTCTACCGAGATGGCTACGCGTGGCATGGTTTTATATTTGAAATCATCCAGGGTGGCGTCGGCACGCTCCATGTGGCTATCGATAATCTCGGCCATGCCTTGGCGTTGCAATTCCGGGTAGAGTCGGTTGAAACTTTCATACAAACGTTTGGCGTGGGCGTGACTGACGGCAAAGATAATGCTCTTGTGCGGCAGGCCGCGAACATCCTTACGGCTTTTGTCCATGAACTCGCGGACCATGGCATCGTTGGTGCCTTGATTGATCACGCCTTTTTCGATGTCGCTACCGTCGAAATTAAGTTCGTCGGGTTCTACGCCTTGGTCGCGGGCCATTTGTTTTAAGGCTTCGGGGAGCGTGTCGCCTTGAATACCTTTGAGCTGGAAGTTGGTTTGAGCATCCAGTACCCGGTAATTAACCAGGTTTTTGTCCTCAATCGCTTGCTCGTAGCTGTAGTAGTAGCTCGGTGTGCCGTCGCCGCAATCGAATAGATCGAAGGTATTGTGGTCGATGTAGTCGGTGGGCGTGGCGGTGAGGCCCAATTGTATAGCGTCGAAGTGATCGAAGATGGCTTTATAGCGCTGGTAGATTGATCGATGGCTTTCGTCGGCGACGATCAAGTCGTAGTACCCAACCGATAGGCGTTCGAAGACTTGCATCATACTGGGGTAGGTGGAAAACTGGATTCGTGCGCCGGAAGTTTCACCATTTTCGATACGGGTGAGGCTTTCGTTGGGCAGGTAGGACTTGAATTCCGACATTGCTTGGCGAACAAGTTCACGACGATCCGCCAGGAACAATACCCGCTGCACCCGTTTGGAACGCAGCAAGGTATCAACCAAGGCAATGGTTGTACGGGTCTTGCCGGTGCCGGTCGCCATCACCAATAAGAATTTGCGTTTAGCTGCGTCGATGTCTTCCGTTACACGGCGAATGGCTTCGTTTTGATAATCCCGGCCCGCGATGTCCGGGTTTATTGTCATCTCGCTCAATAATACGGCGTACTGTTTTTGGTGCCTGAGTCGTTCGAGATCATCTCGAGTATAGAAGCCGCCAATTTTTCTTGGTGGGTAACGGTCTCGGTCCCAAAATTGAATCTCCTTGCCATTGGTCAGGAAGACAAACGGATCAATACCGGTTTTGGCTTTAATGAGATCAGCGTAGTCTGATGCCTGACGTTTTCCGGCAAGTTCATCACGTGATGAGCGCTTGGCTTCAACTACAGCAAGAGGTTTGCCGTCCGAACCGAGCAAAACGTAATCGGCGAATTGGTTTTGGCCGTATGACTGTTCTGGGTGTGCAATCTGTAACAGCACTTCTTCCAGTAGTAACTTTCGATTTTTCGACCAACCGGCACGGGCAAGCTGTGTGTCTATAAGCTCGGTACGTGTAATTGATTCATTTCGATTAAGGTCAGACATGAATTCCCTGTCCTGCATTTTTCATATTCAGACCAACAGTCGCTATGTTCTCTAGGCAAAATTCACGTTTTTTCTTGGAAAAAATAATACTGGTAGAGTAGCGAATTATGGATTTTAGGGGGGTAAAAGATAGACGCAGACTTTCCATGTTTAGCATTGTAATAGGTAGTATTGGTCAGGCTATCAATTGATTTGTATGGAACAAATTGGCATTCTAACACCTACTTCCCGATGAGTTTTTGTTAGCTACTCTGGAGGTTAATAAATCTTGTAGGTTTCAGAATTAACTTTATAAACATGAAGCTGTTCTTGCTGAAGAGAAAGCTTGGCAAATTGATTACCAATAATCTCCAGAAAGGGGCAATTATTTTTTCTAAACGAATTTTTGCTGACCTGATTGAACCTTTTCCATACGCTCGAGAACTAAAATCATCAGGGCTAATGTTATGTTGGTAATTGTCACGATGCTTTATTAGGCACTCATCCATTTTCGTTGAAGCAGTTGCGGTGCTAAACCACTATCAATTAGGTTTTGTGATTTTGGCTTGATGTCAAATGGTGCGCCCTAGAGGATTCGAACCTCTGGCCTCGGCCTCCGGAGGGCCGCGCTCTATCCAGCTGAGCTAAGGGCGCAATATGCTTTGCGACTTAATTTGTCATCTTTTTTCGGCCAAGCTATGTTGACCGTTGCCCTGAACCCTAACTTTCGGAGGACTGTTGCCTCCGTGGGCTGCGCTCTATCCAGCTGAGCTATGGGCGCGTGGGGCGTGAATTCTAACCTATCAAGCTGGTAATTACGAGAGCATTGATTTCAGGTTGGCTAGGCTGGCTTTGCCGCGTTCTTTAATAACTTCCGGTGCCAGCTGCTTTTTGTTGACCCATTCCAGGTCGTCTTCGGGCAATTCGCTTAAAAACCGGCTCGGTTCACATTCGACGACTTCGCCGTAGCGTTTGCGGTGCGTGCAATAACTGAAGGTTAAGGTTTGCTGGGCGCGGGTGATGCCGACGTAGGCAAGGCGGCGTTCTTCGTCGATGTTGTCGGTGTCGATGCTGTTTTGGTGGGGCAGGATGTTTTCTTCCATGCCGATTAAAAACACATGCGGAAACTCCAGGCCTTTGGCAGCGTGCAGGGTCATCAAGCTAACTTGATCGCTGGCTTCTTGTTCCTGGTTGCGTTCCATGATGTCCATCAGCATGATTTTGGCGACGATTTCGCTCAAGCTGTTGGTGCCTGAGGTTTGCTTGTCGGCAATGCGTTTGAGCCAGTCGATCAGCTCGTAGACATTTTTCATTTTGCGTTCGGCGGATTCTTTGGTTTTGCTGTTTTCACGCAGCCATTGTTCGTAGCCGATTTGGTTGATGCATTGTTCGATCACGCCAAAAGTATCGCCGCGTTCGATGCGGTCGGCGGTATCAAGCACCCAATCGCTAAATTTTTGCAGGCGCTGTACGGATTTTTCCGACAACTTTTGCGCCAGGCCTAATTCGGTGCTGGCTACGAATAAGCTGATGTGCCGTTCATTGGCGTAAGCACCGAGTTTTTCCAGTGTGGTCGGGCCGATTTCGCGTTTGGGGGTGTTGATGATGCGCAAAAACGCGGCGTCATCGTTTTGGTTAACAAACAGGCGCAGGTAGGCGAGCATGTCCTTGATTTCCGAATAGGCGAAAAACGAGGTGCTGCCGCTGATAAAGTAGGGGATGTTGTTTTCCCTCAAGCCGCGCTCAAACAGCCGGGACTGATGGTTGCCGCGATACAAAATCGCGTAATCCTGGTAATTATTGCCGGTTTTGAATTTGTGATGAATGAGTTCCGAGACGATTTGCTGGGCTTCGATCAGTTCATCTCTATGGCTTAGCACCCGCAACGCATCGCCGTAACCGAGCTCGCTCCAGAGCTTTTTTTCGAAGGCATGCGGGTTATTGGCAATCAGTTGGTTGGCGACTTTTAAGATGCGGCCGGTGGAGCGGTAATTTTGTTCAAGCTTGATCACTTGCAGGCGGACGTAGTCTTTTTGCAGTTGCTCCAGATTTTTAGGCGAGGCACCGCGCCAGGCGTAAATCGATTGGTCATCATCACCCACCACGGTAAAGCGGCCTAGATTACCGGCGATTAATTTAACCAGTTGATATTGGGTGACATTGGTATCTTGGTATTCATCGACCAGCAAATAGCGGATTTTGTTCTGCCATTTTTCCAGGATTTTTGGATGATCTTGCAACAACAATACCGGCAGCAGGATTAAATCATCGA
>Ga0208116_1000148_pt1 | contig 24310 bp, 21 predicted proteins | sample LakWasMeta9_HOW4_2_FD_183859 | JGI IMG/M metagenome (GOLD analysis project Ga0208116, IMG submission 183859) | Freshwater sediment methanotrophic microbial communities from Lake Washington under simulated oxygen tension - Sediment Metagenome... | ecosystem: Environmental > Aquatic > Freshwater >... | reverse complement strand
ATCTGGTAAACCGTATGACTCCCATATCTGTAATCCATAAGCCACCTCCATGTGAGTTATTATCGCAGCTAAAGCTGACCGGCTGAAGCCGGTGGTTTAAACCTTATGATGGAAAATTAATCCTGTTATTTAAAGAATCCACAGACCACCTCAAAGCTGAAAGCTGAAAGCACTCAACTAATTGGGAAATTCACCATTAAAATTTTTCTTGCGGTATTTTCTTTACAGGACAAGAAAAATAATAAATTACAACAGCTTACAATATACATTAATACCGAATCGCCTTTATGATTGCATAATAAATCTGTTTTTATTAAAAACATGCACCATGCCAGATATAAAAAAAATAATTAACGACTACAAGCTATTTTCACTAAATACTTTTATTCAAAAAATAAAAAGATGTAATACATCTGTTATACAGTTGTTATACATCTGTTATACAGTTGTTATACATTTGTTATACAGTCGCATTCACGATTTTTGGGATTCTGCCGCCAACCGCTATTCGAATGACGGGAGATTAGTCGCGCAGTAGTGCTTAATTAATCTACGATCCTGCAGCATTCGAAACCACTCAAGCCCCTGATTTTGCATTCACACTGGCGCACAGCGACATGCCCTGAGTGAAAATCATGCGTTGTCCTTCTTGTGAAATTTGCAAAATTTAATGCCAGTTTCCACCCATAGAAATCTTGTTGAATATCCATTTGAGAATGTAAATTATCTCAAGTTTAATATTTTGTTCCCTCTTAGCGTGGACTACACTTTGGTCTTTTATCTGTGGGGATTGATCATGTACGCAACTAATGTCAGAAATTTGAAACACAATCCCTCAGAAGCGCTGAGACATGCGGAACTGGAGCCGGTATTAATATTAAAAGGCAATGAGCCCAATGCCATGCTTTTTAATTTAAAAACTTCCTTGGGCGATGTAAACGAGCAATTAAAACCTGCTTTGGCGGCCAGTCTGTTCAAAGACCGGGTGCTGTCGTTAGGTGCAGCAGCACAAATTAGCGGTTTAAGCTTGTCCGAGTTTATCGATCACTTAACCCAGTTGGATATAGATTTAGTGGTAACTGATCAACAAACCGCTCAAGAACTCAAAGTGCTTGACGAATGGCTGTCGTAATTGCTGATGCCGACCCGTTAATCGCACTGGCTAAAATCAATCAGCTGCATTTGCTGCCCGCTCTTTTTATTGATGTATTGATCACTCAGGCTGTTGCGGATGAGTGTTTGCGAGGACAAGCCAGCGATGCCGTATTAATTAAACAGGCGTTGGATTCGGGTTGGTTACAGATAGTAGATAATCCGATTTTTAAGTATCCATTATCTAGAAGTTTGGGATTAGGCGAGCAATCCAGCATTGAATATGCCTTACAAACACACAGCAACACCTTGTTAATTCTGGATGATGGCTTAGCGCGTAAACAAGCTTTGCGCAAGCAATTGATCATAGTTGGTACGGCGGCATTGTTGTTTGCTGCGCAACGCAAAACCTTAATTGCTGATGCTGAGGCCGTTATCGCCGAACTCAATCAAGTCGGTTACCGGATTTCAGCTGCAGTGGTTACTCAATTTACAGCCACCGGCTGAAGCTAATGTTTCGGAGTTTATTTTCACTGGGATTCGATCCGCCACGTCTTAATTCACAGGGCCTCTAGCCTTAATGAAAGCTCTAGCATGTCAGTGGCAGACAGCGCTGTATCGGTGGTCAAAAATACCGCCCAGTCATGCTTGCCGACAGGTGCAATAGACTCGCCAGACTGACCGCGAACGAATAATAAGCGCACCTTAACCCATGCATCCGGGTCTTTAGCCGCCGCCAAGTTCAGCTCGACATCGACGGTATTCGCTTGGTACTTTTGCCCCGCAAAGGACTGCCAGGTTTTGCGCACGCGATGTTTGTAACGCGTCTTACACGTTAGCTCCTGGCTGACCGGTTGGCCGCGAACCATCTCAGTGTGACGATACTTCATAGTGTTCATTTTCATACACAATATCGGGATCAACGATGTTTCTTGCCATAAACGTATCATCGCCTTGGTGCCAAACCAGGCATCAGCCAAGAAATAGTCTGCCAGGCGACCCGCGCTTATCGCCCGTTTGATCATGGCGCAGACCATCTCAGGCTTGGTAACTAGTTGAGCGGTTCGATAGCGCTTGGCAACCGTACTACGACCATCCTCAAAGGGCTCGTCGGGGGCTATCGTTTTGGTTAGGCTAACGAATAGTTCACTGTCCAATGGCACAAAAGCCTTGTTCGAAACTTAAGCCCAAGGTTAGCACTTGTTGACCCATGATATGTCGCCCCGAGCTATGATCGAAATGGCTCGATACCCCGGCATTTTTTTGCCAAACCGTTGCGTCAGGGTATCATCGACCACATAGGCTTTTTTGCCTGCGGCTTTAAAGGTCGGTACCGCCTTAACCGCTACCAGCGCATGGACCTGTCACCAATTTAAGTCTTCACCATTCATCGTGTCATACAGGACATCCTTGCCCAACGTGCCGTGCATGCTGTCCCGAGCGAACATACCTAATAGTGGTTTTCTTCAACCAGAACCAAAGGATTAATCCTTAAGCCACTTCATGTATTGGTGACCCTGACCGCTTAGTAAAACCGGCGCGATTTAATAACGACTTCATGCCAAGTTCTCACCAAAGGCTGGCGGAAATGTTATCGATTAATACCCCCCTGGTATGTAAAAGGTCGACGGTTAGCGCTGGTAGTGCGCTGATATTTGTGGCACGATTCATTCGGCGTCCTATTGGAATTTAGCTTGGTCTTCAACCAGCCATAATTATACTCTTTTAGGATGACTTACTACATATAAATCAATAGTTTATATAGCCATCTGAACTCCAAAACTTTAGTTAGAAAAAACCAACAACATGGGAAAACATTATGAATCGCATTATTCTCTATTCTGCATTGTCCAGCTCAATATTAATATTCACCTTACTTAGCTCACCTGTTAATGCTGCTTTAGTTAAATACACTTATACCGGAAATCCATTTTCTCCCACTTATCCTGAAACTGAAGTCGGCGTTATAATTAAATTTACAGTCGATGAAGATTTACTGCCTAAAAATGGTCACGCCATTCTTGATGCTCGCGACTATTCTCCCGCTAGGATACCGTTTGACTTTTCCTTCAGCTATGGGGGCCAATACGGGTCAAGAATAGATGCATCCACCATTTATATCGATAACTCTGGAGTTGATCCTCATTTTCAGTTATATACCGACTGGGGCGCCCTTATAGAATTCAATACCGACGCGGATAAACATCTTAGTGGTTACTGGGATGCAAATGCCTTCTTAAACGTGTATGGACGTCCTGGATTATTAGGCAGTTTATTAATCAGCTCTAATCCTTTTTTAGATTCAATAAACGATAGCTCAATAGCCAACAACCCTGGTACCTGGACACGTACAGTAACACCAGTCCCACTTCCTGGTGGGTTACTGTTTTTTGTTTCTGCTTTATGCGGTTTATGCTGTCCTTCTTTCAAGCAATTTTTAGCCCGAATGATGATTACCAATTACCTAACGCCCCAACATTTTCCTACATCTAATCACCACAAAATCCCGTAAAAATAACGCTAAAAATACCGGGTTAGTCGCGCAATAGCGCTTGATTAAGCGGCGATCTTGCAACATTCGGTACAACCACTCAAGCCCTGATTTTTGCATCCATACTGGCGCACGGCGAATATGTCCTGAGTGAAAATCAAACGCCGCACCCACGCCGACTTGCACCGGCGCGTTAACTTTTGTTAAATGCGCAGCAATCCACTTTTCTTGCTTGGGAGCCCCTAGCCCCACCCACAAAAAATCGGGTTGATGCTCGTTAATTAAAGCAACCAACTGCTCATCTTCTTCAAGCGATAACGGCCGGAATGGCGGCGAATGCCAACCAACGATATTCACTCCCGGATAACGCGATTGCATGTTACTTACCAAATCCGTTAACACTTCATCTTTACCGCCCAGAAAAAAATGCTTCCACCCATGCGCTCGACCTTGATCCAAGCAACGCAACATTAATTCCGGTCCACACACGCGTTCCTTAATCTTCACCCCATGCACCGCGCGGGCATACCAAACCAAAGGCAAACCATCCATGGTAATTAACGACTGCTGGTTAATAGCCCGCAAATCGGTATCAAATCGGCTAGTTACTACCGTATGCACATTAGCAATACATACTTGATGCGGCTGGCCCGAGGCTATCCAATGATGAAACAGGTTCAGACTATATTGGTAGTCAATGACGGGGAACTTTAAACCCAGAATGTTAAATGTGTCCGGGCATTCCCCGGCGTTTTCGTGCAAAATCAAATCGTGCATTTAATGCCCCGTGTGGGTATTTATTTTTAAGGAAAAATTTATGAAAGTTTTATCAGGCGTGGCGATTATAACAAGCTTGTGCTTCAGTTCTGCTGTCATGGCGACAGATTACTATGTTAATCCAAATGGTAATGATTCATGGGCGGGTACCTTAAAGACGGCCAACGCAAATAAAACCAATGGACCGTTTAAAACCATTGAACGCGCCAAACAAGCCATTAGGAATTTAAAGCAAAACAATACCTTTAATGACAAAGTTAACGTAAACATCGCCACAGGACTTTATTACCTAAGCGCACCACTTAATTTCAACTTAACCGATTCAGGGTTACCAGATAGAGAAATAGTCTGGCAAGGCGAATCCGGTGCCCAAGTAACAATAAGTGCCGGCATACCCATTACCTGTAATAAACGCAACGCCACATTTTGGGATTGCCCCCTCACAAAACTGCCGGCTAGTAACGCTTATTTCGATACTTACCGAATTAAAGGCAACACCCCAAGATTTGAATTATTCGTAAATAATCAAAAAATGGAATTAGCCCGCTGGCCTGACACAGACTGGGTGCATATAAAATTGCCGTTAGATAAAAATACGCAATTTTCAGCCATGGAAACATTACCCGCCTTAACTGGCGACATTAAAGCCGCCCAAGTGCATATATTTGCCGGCAATGATTGGTACGACCAATACATTGGGGTTGACTCAGTCAATAAATCAGCCAATACCATTAAGCTTTCCGCAACAACAAACTATGTTTTAGATAGTGGCAGACGCTTTTATATTCAAAACTTACCTTCTTTGCTAAACGCGCCGGGCGAATGGATTTACGATGCCGCGACCAAAAAAATCAGTTTTGTGCCCCCGGCAGGCGAAACCCCCACGGTGTCTATGCTGTCATCATTACCTAATATCATCATTGCAGATGGCGCTAATTATTTAACCTTCAAAAATATCAGCTTCCAACACAGTACCAGCACGGCCATAACCATAAAAAATTCACGCAACATTGTGTTAGATCAATTGGATGTCAATAGCGTCGGCGGCAAAGGCGTGGCAATAGTAAATGGCGAAAATATGCTACTGAGCAACAGCAAAATTCATCACACAGGTGCAAACGGTGTTGATGTTGCTGGGGGTGACAGAAATACTTTAAAAGCATCCGGCCATGTGATTAATAACAACCACATCCATCACATCGGTACAACGATATTGACCTACGCGCCAGGTATTCAGTTAGCAGGAGTAGGGACAAAAGTAACTCATAATTTATTAGAACAAGGTGGAGGTAGTGCCATTCAGATTACCGGTAACGAGCACCTGATTGAAAAAAATGAAATTCATCACTTTTGTTTACAAGCCTCGGATTGCGGAGCAATTTACACAGGCCGTGACGGGTCATTTCGCGGCAATGTCATTCGTAACAACTACATTCATGACATTATCGGTTTCGGCATGAAGAGCGTGGATGTGGCAAAAAACCAAGTGGTCTATCAATCACCGGATGGTGCTCGCGGAGTTTACTTAGATGATGGTGCCAGTGGTTTTGATGTTAGTGGCAACATCTTTGAAAATGCCGGAGTTATGGCCATTCAAGTGGGTGGCGGGCGAGACAATAAAATTGTCAACAATTACATTAAAACCAATGATTATGCTATTTGGGTAGATTCTCGCTGGCCAACTTATGATTGGAATCAAAATCAAAAAAATCTTGATACTTCACCTTACAAAACCAACATTTGGCAAGATAAATATCCTGAATTGGTTCTCCCAATGCATAATAAAAAATGGCCGGAAGGCAATAAGATAGAGCGGAATGTTATCGTTACCACTAATCCAAGTGGCTTATCACTTCACTATTTTGTGCCTATGTATTCCACTATTATTGCAGATAATTTAATCTGGTCCCCCACCGGCAAACTGTCAGTTCTTTACAATATACTGGATGCTAATTCAGGGGTGAGATCGGCATCTTGGCCGGAATGGATCGGACAAAAAATTGAAAAAGGTAGCCTAGTGGCTGATCCTTGCGTAATAATTGCTAACAAAAAAATGACCACCTGCCCAGCGTCACCTATCAAAGATATTGGTTTTACTCCGTTACCAACTGATATAGGTTTGATTCAGTAACCAGTATTTTCATCCGGTTCCATAGATAGACTCCTGAAGCAAGATGCTTTCATTGCGCTCTCAAGCTCTGCTTGGGAGCGCGTAAACAGTTTTAACTTATGCTGGAAAGCGGGGCAAGCAATCCCCGCCAAAACTCCTTAATCAACTAAACTGCATCCCTTTCCGTTTACTGCAAGACCGCTTGCGGTGCCTGCGCAATTATCTTGGGAATCTGCTACACCATCATTATCTGAGTCATGCAATGCGGTCTTTTGAGTAAAGACTATACGACCCGAACGTGGCGGCACTGAAATCGGCCATACCGCAACATTAGCTTCAGGAAAAACATGATACTGCGAGCACAACCCCGGATCACTCAATCTAGTAGGGCAATCCACTGTTTTATCCACATCAGTCTTGTTAACTAACAAATCGGTCCGTGTGAGACCTAAAAATCCTGGATCGTAGGGCACTATTTCAATATTGGCAATCCATAGATCCTGATTCGCAGCGAGTCCGTCAAAGTCAAATCTTGCGCGTTGATTAGCGATAGCTGGATTGTTTGCAGTCGCTGTAGCCTCAAAGATAAACGAATGGCGTTTCCAATCTGTGGACGGGGTAATGTTATAGGGCGCTTTCATCAATGGTTTATAATCGGTGGGGCCTGCAACACGGACGATCGAATTTAAATTGGCATTTACCGATGTTGTCTTAAGATCAAATGTTATTCGGTAAAATTTGCCCTTTGTAATCGCAAAATGTGGACTAGAAACCATTGTGTTTGATGCACCCGCAGTAACATGCATACAGTTGACACTGACCGGTAAACACCCCTCCAAAATATGGCTTGCCTTAGGGGCAGTAGCATTCCATGAGCTCCATCCTTTTAATCCAGCAGAAAAATCACTGTTAAGCACGAAGTCATTACCGATTAATCCTTGAGCGAAAGAAGTTAATGGGGCAGGTGCGGCACTGTTTAGGTCATTATTTCTCGGTTGCCCGGCTGTATTCTTTGCCGCCTGCCATTCCTCCAGTGTGTAAGCATCTGAAAGACCTGATACATTATTTTCTCTGACAATGTGTGGCGAATAAATTGTTGAGTAGTAATTGTCAGCGTAAGTTGCAAATTTAGAAGCATCTGGAGAGATATAAGAATAAAACGAATTGAAAATGGCTACGTCATTGATAGTTGGAAAGAATTGATTGTTGGTAATGATATTTCCAGATATTTTTTTAGTTGCTATCTTTTGTTCTTGTTGCCGAAGAAGCCATCCTTCGGCGCCGTAAAGAATATTTCCACTGATAGTATTTTGGCCGCTCATATGCAAATGCATTGAGTTTGTGCCACCTTTGACAGTATTGCCAGTCACGGAAAGCCCCGAAATCCCATTATCAAGATAGATGCCGTCAGCAATTCTCCACATTAGATCAGGTGTGCCAGTCATGTCACCGGACACGTCGAGAACCAAGTTGTTACGGATTACTGTATTCAGTGACTTGGGTGAAGCATAAATTGCACTGCAATCGTTTGTATTTACACATGCCCGTTCAATTACATTTGAGTCAATGTCGTTATCCTTGTCGCTATAAATGCCAACTCCTCCTAAATCAGATAATACATTATTTGAAATAATCGACCCTATACCACCCTCGATGCTAGCTTGTGTTGTCATAGGTAATGAAATTCGCTTGCCTGCTTTCATCAATATCCCCGATTCAGTTATCTCATTATTTTCAATAATGGCATTGGTAGAATTATAGGCATTTACGGCCGAGAAACCCGACATACCGGTTCGGCTGATACGATTGCCCGATACAATAGGATTTATAGATGCCTGAGCATAAATGGCCTGACCATTGATGTCATGAATATTAAGAGACTGCAGTGTAAGGTTTTCGGAGTGATGGATAAATACACCACTCGTAGCGCCTTCAATTTCCATATTTTCAACTGTCATATTTAACTTTGAACTCAAATCAATCGCAGTGGCTAAGGTGGCTATTGAAACCCTATTTCCTGGATTTTCGTTAGTAGGCGTCCATAAATACATCGTTTGTGTTACTACGTCGAAAAACCACTCTCCTGGCGAGTCCAGCATCCATAATGCATCATAAAAATAAAATCCCCAGCCAGCATTTGCTACGTTATAAATGGTATTGGGAGTAATTGATAAGTCGCTGTTAGTTAAGCTGCTCACTGTATAGTCATTGATACGCCAATTAACCTCGCGTAGCCTAAGTTTCGTACCAGCATCAATTATGCCGTCTACAGGAAGTTTTAAATCAGGAACAATAATTTTAGAATTGACTTTTCGATTTTCTGCATCCCTGAACCAGGGGGAAGCTGCAGCGGTTCTAAGATAGATAGACTCGGGTTTTGCCGCATCATGTCCTGCATTGGGATGATGTGCGATAGTTACCGGATAGCCATCAAACACAACCGAGCTTGGCTTAGCAAGGATGCCACTCTCCTGCACAGTGGCGTAACTCACATAGATTTGCTTGGTTTTCGGTACCTCTATATCAAGTCTTGCATTTGGTAGTGTCTGTGTAGATGTGAATTCAACATTAACGTTTTGCCATTGATCGTTACCGACAATTGGCTTAACTAAGCCGAGTGTGCGCCAAGAATTACCATGTTCGCGAACGATTAAACTAACTGAGGTGCCGCTAGGCACGAAAATGGACGCCGTTAAAGCATACTTTTTGCCTCCTATCAAAGGAAACCAACGACTGATAGCGAGACTCGTATTTACAGAAGTACCGGCAATAAAATTCATGCATCCAGCTACCGACTGTGGGCAGGTTGCATTAAAGGTTTGGCTGGCATCGGATGGCCATTTGGTCCAATTTGCTACAGATTTGGACAGATCGCTATTAATTATCAGATTTTGAGGCAAAGCGGCTTTCCAAATATTACCTTTGTATGGTTGCCAACTATAAGCGGAGATTGATCGAAAGCCGGTGATTTTAGGTTTGTCTGCGCAGTTTAAAGGATATGACCCAAAGTAGATTTGGGCGGCAGTTGAACCGTTGCTGGACGGTTTTAAAGTTTCATACCAAGACTGCCCACAACTAAACAAGACTTGGTCTCCCGGTTTAAGGGGAGCGCTGTTGACCTTGGCGATACTTTGCCATGGGCCGTTGTTGGCGGAAACGGCTGCTGTTGTGCCGCTCTTACTATCGTTACCACTCAAGGCATCAACGTAGTAGGTCACGGCAATTGCATTAGAGCAGCATAAAGTCGCCATCGTTAGCATTAAATAACTAAAATATTTCATTTTTCGTACCTTTTACGCATTTAAGAATTGAACCAAGTTTGCATAACCACATTGATATTTTAGTTTAAATGCCGATTTTTCTGGCATCGGCTTTGAAAAACTGCCGTCAACTGCTCCATTTACAAAAGCAGAAGAACAGGATGCCTTACTTTTAACGCCACATCGTTAACTGTGCAGAAGTTAGGCGGTGGTTTTGTGAGTTGGCTGCAAGCCCTCAACCAACCACATCACACCCTGATTGCTGATGGCCTAACGCGTAGTCTAATGCTTGGAGCATGGCAATTACAACTTCCTTGCCATCAACAAACAACGCTCAATACCATCAGCAAAACTGTCTACCATATTTTGCAAGGTGTAGCGCTTAGAGTCAGCCAGTGCGCCTGCTTGTAACTGGGCATAGCGCGATGGATCTTGCAATAAAGCGATGATGGCATCGGCATAAGCGTTCGCATCACCCTTTACCACTAGGCCATTCTCGCCATCTTTGAGGTAAGCGATCTCTGGACTATGGCGTGCGTCGCCGGTAGTAACCATAGGCACACCTGCACAAAAGGAATCCAGCACATGCAATCCTACCAACCCCGGATTCAACACCACATGGGCTAAACGAAAATAAGCCGCCTTCTCGATGCCTTTGCGCACGCCGACCCAATGTAGCCAAGGCCGTGATGCTGCCGCTTGTTTTATTTCTGCGGCACTCGGGCCGTCGCCTATTACTACCAAATGAAAATCAGGCAGCGCCGCCTGAATCTTATCAGCAGCCGCTATCATATAATCCAGGCGTTTATCCGGATAAAGTGAACCGCAAAATAAACCGACTTGAGCGTCGCCTGGCAAGCCCAACTCGTTTCGTAACTCAGAAAGGCGAGCATCGGTAATTGATGCCAAATCGGCCAAAAAACCTTCGTTGTCAATCGCATTATCCAGTACCGTAATCCGCTCAGCCGGGTAACCGTCAGCAAGCAGAATGTCTTTGGTCATGTCGGTATAAGCAAACCACCAATCGACCCGGCCTACTAAAAATTGCTTCCACTTTTCTAATAAACCTGCCGGGCGGTCGGCCTGAAAATTACGACCATGCCCCCAATACCCCACTTTTGCTTTATGTAACCCGCGTAAAAAAAGCCACGGGTAATTGGAAAGCAGACGGTTTTCCTGCATGAAAATTACCAAATCAGCATCGCGGTGCTGTGCTGGAAACGGTTCCCAAAGCACATCTTTGCCACTTATAGACACATAACGATTTACCACCACATCAGCCCAAGGCAATGTGCCGACATCGCGTTTCTTTTCCTCCCGCTTAGTCGGTTGTCCATGGACTAAGTGCAATGTAATGCCCTTTGTTTCGCAGGCTTTGCGAAGACGCTCAAACAGCGCCAAGCGATAATGCAATAAACGATATTGAACGATGATGACTTTTTTCATGTTATTAACAAGGTTTAGAAGTAGTTGAATTTGTCCTTAAAAAATCAGTTAAGCCTTCCAAACTCCCGTTCGCCCTGAGCTTATCGAAGGGTGGGCGGGGTTTTGGAAGGCTCACCAAACGGGTGGACGTGCCAAAGGCCGCTCATGCTTCGACAGGCTCAGCACGAACGGCCTTTAGCACACATCAACTGATGTTTTTTAGGTTTATTTAGATCGTAAGGAGAGTTTCGAATTTCTTGTGAAAGCGATGAGCAACGGTCTAATCACAACCCCACCTAACGACTTAATGAAAATTAATCCGCGCTAGCAAGAATCTCATCATAGATGCTTTCCAATTTGGCCGAGCATTCATGCACATCAAAATTGCTGATAACAAACTGCCGCGCTTGCTTGCCAGTAAGGGCAAGATAATCAGGGTCGGCAAGTAATTTTTCCACCTGAACGGCTAATGTGCGGTGATCATTCTCTTCAAACAATAGCCCAGTTTCGTTTTCCAGCATTGCTTCGGGAATCCCGCCTGAGCGAGTGGCCACGACCGGTAAACCGCAAGCCTGGGCTTCAAGTAATGCGATTCCGAAAGCTTCAGTTTGTCCTTTTGCATCCTGCCTGCTGGCATGCACATATAAAGAAGCTTTTTGGAGTTCAGCGAGGACTTCATGGTGGGCTAATGCCCCCCGCCAGTGCACCTTGTCAGCGATACCAAGTTGCTCGGCTAATTGTTGTAACTGCATGGTTTCAGGTCCTGCGCCAATCTGAATTAACTGCAAATCGGGATGCTTGGCAACAAGAGCAGGCATCGCTCTTAAAATCGTATCGATCCCTTTAAAACTAATATGCCTAGATATATTGATAAGACGGTTGGGTATCTTGGATTCAGTGCCTAAAACGAATTTGGAAGTATCGACGCCAATATAATGCACGCTAATTTTATCGGCTGGACAGCCCCGCAAAATTAAACATTGTTTCAAATATTCCGAAACCGCGATGATCCTTGAGGCATAGCGATAAAGGGCTTTTTCTCGAAAAAGAAATAGCAGATTGGATAGTTTTCTTGATTTCAATTGTGCCCAGCGATGTTGTTGGGCATCAAAACCATGATAAGTCACCACTAAAGGCAATTTATTACGTTTAGCAAACGGCAAAATCATTGCGGCATCGGGGCCAAAATGAGCGTGTATCAATAGAGGCAGTTCTTTAACGCGTGTGTGCCCAAATAATGTAAACATAAGCCGCTGAAAAAAACTACCGGAACCGCTTACACAGGCTGTGGCACGTGATAACGGTGACAGCGAATTACCGTTTACCCGTGCTGCATCCCTATACCATACGACCGGACTGTAACGCCGGAAACCGGATAATTGACTGGGTATAAAAGCTTCCGAAGGTAGCAGGTAAACGGTCCGGTAGATCGCAATCAATTTTTTCATAAACAAGAGGCTATTTTATAATCTGCAAATAAATCTTTTTAATAAAAAAGTATAAAGACGGTGATGTTAATAATATTTTTTCTTTCAATGAGGAGGTAGGATTGTTTTTAAATAATTTAAATGTATCAATAATAACCACCGGCAGAAAGCGGTAAGTTCCAATACACATATCGATTAAAGAAAAAAGAGACCAATTAATGTATTTTGACCTGATAATTTCTATACCTTTAATTTGTGAGTATTCTTTTTTATCTAAAATGGCTAAAGTGCTTTTAAAGGCATTTATCCTATCAATCAAAAAGTTAATATTAATGTTATTTGATCTAGTCAAAGAGCCGGGCCTAGCTCTTTGTGAGTAAAGAATATGTTGAGTTCTATAAGTTACCTGGCTTATTAAATAGACGCACATGGTTAAATTATGGTCCTCATGAATTCGTCCGGTGAATTTAAGATTATTGGCAGTAATTATTTCTTTTCTAACAATATATGACCACGGTGCAGCCGTATAGCTTCCATGGATAAGTAAATCAGCAAGCGCATCTTTACCCTGTGCAACCCATCCTGATTTAGGATGATTAACCTTAGGTGCTTTGGTGGCGTTTTCATAAAAAAGCTCAGAGCTATAGCAAAACAGATCTATGTTTTTATTCTCCTGCAGTTTGCTATTAAATTCCTCAAAAAAACCAGGCAACACAATATCATCTGAGTCGCAGAAAAAGATAAACTCGCCTGTACACAGGCTAATGCCATAGTTTCTTGCTTCTCCCGCACCTTTATTATTTTGAGTAACTATTTTTATAAGGGTATTGTTTTTATATCTTTCTGAAAGTATATTTTTTGTATTATCAGTTGAGCCGTCATCGATGATTATAATTTCTTGTGGTAAAACGCTCTGGTTAATAATTGATTCTATTGACTCTATAATGCAATTTTCAACATTAAAAGCAGGAATAACAACTGAAACAGGTGTCATTGATAATATACTAGAGATGACCATGGAGGGTTATTAATTTTAAAAAAGCAGAGCGTTAATATAAATTATATGAATTTTTTTATTGTACTTTTTTTGAATTGAAAATTGTGACCCACACTAAAAAAATAGCATATTAAAAATCCATACCATAATAAATGGGTATTTCTATAAATAGAGGCTTCCGTAATATTATGCACAAGCCATGGAACAACAAAAGCCATTATTACAATATAATTGATATTATTATCTTTGGCTAACCTTATTAAAGAAATTGTTATTTTAAATAACAAAATAATAAATAAAATAATTGACACAATCCCGCCGCGAACAAGAAAATCTAAATAACCATTATGAAACTGGGCAAAACTTTGATGATAGTATCTTAAATATGTAAAAAGATTATCTTCGCTCCAGCCAAAAAATGGCTTTGCAGAAAATCCTCTTAACCCCATATCCCATAAACTTGTTCGCCCGGTAAAACTTGAGTCACGTCCTATGCCTTTGAATAAATAGTCAATCGAAAAAATCTCCGGTTTAAATAAAAATAAAGTAGCTATGACCAATAGCAGCACCATCATGGCCATTAGTATTTTTAAAAAAAGTATTCCACTGGAAGATGATTTAATAAAGCGGAACCAAACTATAATCCCTCCCATACCCAGCGTGACCAGAATAGAAGTCATGCTATCTGCACGAATAAGGCAATAAAAAAGCAAGAATAGTGACAAAATGGCCAGAAATGAAATTGACTTCTTTTTATTGTCCATCAAGAATAAGCCACATAAAGCTACCCATGCTCCAACCACACAAATTCCACCCAGCGTATTTGGATGAGGCGTAAATCCCCGTAATCCGGCCCTATATTTTCCATATAAAGTTGCTGGCATATTGGCAATATCAGGCTTTAAATAAGAAAATATAATCGTAGCTATAAAATATACAAAAAAAATCATGAGCAATACTTCAAAGAATTTATTTTTATTTTGTATTAGTAGACTAGTTGCGCATATTGCAACTAATACAGTACCGGTTTTATGTACAAATCCCACTAAAACATTATTAGGGAAATCTGACCATCCCAAGGATATAAGCCCCAAAAATAATAAGATCAATAACGGGGCCGATCTAGTTAATATAAAGTAAAAAAACTGTCGCTGCTTTGATAGTAAAATAAAAAATGCGGAAATATAAGCCAATGAATACATGACTTGGTTTACCGCACTACTTTCCTGACCTGGCACAGTGTGAAGTATTGATAAGCCATATACTAAAAAAACCAAGATAAAAGGAAAAAGATATATTGCTCCCGCGGGTTTATATAAATTTGCGTTCATTTAATACATTTAACTTTAGTCATAGTGGCTGGATTCCCGAAATTATCATTTTTTTGATTTGCTGCGTATTTTTTAGGCGACAATTATCTCCCTATCATGTGGGAGGCATATTTATTATAACGATAAGAAGATATTCAAAGACATTGATGATTTTACATGCAGAATATTTAAATCCAGATAAATTAAGTTTTTAACTTTTAGTGATGTTAAATTTATTTTGCATTAAGATAATAAATCCAAAAATTTTAGGCGTGTAATACACCAGTAATGCTCTTAATATTAACTTTGAACCGATTGAACTTTTCAAAGATTGCAAAATCAGCTCTATTCTTTCCCAAGGATTTAATTGCTCACTAAACTTCAATAGAAATTCTTGTCTTTTTACTAAATTCATTGCTAGTTTAGTTGTTGGAGTATCTCCAAGATATTTTTCAATATCTGAATATTGCTGTTTATGTACTGTTAACAATCTTTGGGCATGTACACCAAATAATCTTTCTTTATGAGATCGTTGGTCATAAGTCCCAGTAACTCCAACAGATATTCTATATTCAATTAAAGGGGTATCTATATAAATAACACCACCACCAAGAAGCATAGATCTAGTTGGAATTACCATATCTTCATAGATGAGATCTTTTCTTAACGGGCCAAATACAGAAAAAACATTTTTATGCCAAGCGTGTGTTGCACCATGCACATGAGAAAGTCCACGTAAGCTATTGTCCAAATTACTAAAACCATTAATACAACGGCCCTTGGGTAATCCAAGACGAGTACTGCTCTCATCAATTTCGTAATATGCCGAGTGTATAGATGCCGGCGCGAGGTTATGTTGCGCCCAAACTTCATATATTGTCTCTACCCGTTCAGGCAGGGAAATATCATCCCCTGCGGCCACGACAATTAGGTCACCGTCGACCAGTGTCATCACTTTATTAATATGTTCACCAATACCTAGGTTTTCTGGGTTTCTATTAATAATAATTTTATGAATGCCATGACAATCAGAATAATTTTTTGCTTCCTCTTCCATAATCTCAAAGGTTTTATCCGATGAACAATCGTCAGATAAAATAATTTGTAGTGGAGAATAGGTTTGAGAAAACGCACCGGCAATAGCTTCTCGAATGTATTTTTCTTGGTTATAGGCAAATAGCGCAAACGTTATTAACGGCTTGTCTTTACTTAATGTGATTTCTTGTTGATTCATTTTTTAAAATCTAATTTTGTTGTCAGTGTCCGTCCCAACTTAGCTAATCGACTAACTGGTCCGCTTACGTTACTCATCTGGGATAATCTTGATAGGGTGTACAAACTGAATACGCTTGCCATGATGATGGCAGTAATTTCACCCGCTAAGGATGATTGACGGCTTAACAATACAATCCAGACGCAGATCAAAAAAGCAGCACTGAGTAATTTAATATTGGTCGCCGACCAAGCAAATTGAATTCGTCGCCACGCCAGGAAATATACAAGAGGCAAGTAGTACGCATAAGCCGCCAAAAATCCGATGCCGGTGATTTCTAAGTCCATGCGAGATATTAGTCCCGCAACTAGCCCACCCATTAGTAGCAATGTTGATGTTTCTGTCCAAAAAAAGGTTTTGCCGGCTCCTGCTGCAAGAATGACAAATCCCAAAGGCCAGCTTGCGACTTTAAGTACATCGCCCAATATCTGCCAGCGTAGCACTTCAATTGCGGGTGCAAATTCAGGTGAATATAGTAAGTGAACTATCCAAGGTGTGAGCCCGATCATAGCAATGAACACCGGGGCACTAAGCAACAGTGCAATTTCGGTCTGTTCGTTGACTAATCTGGAGGCCGCTACTTTGTCATTAATAACCCCGGTTAAACGTGGATAATAATCTGCCACCATCGCACCCAGCACAAAGCCGATATATTGCATGGAAATAGCCCATGCCGCCTGAAAGTGCCCCACAGCGTCTAGTCCCAGTTGATCACTAACAGACACCCGAATCCAGAGCTGCACTAATGTATTCGCTAGCCCTGCTCCCATAAAGGGAATACCCAAGCGCAGCAACATTTTCCATTGTCTGGATAGCTCTTGGACGGTGATTTTTCCGGGTTGTACTTTTGGTAATCGCGATACGTACAGATGGCCAAGTAAAAAATTAAATAACGGCCCAATCAATAAAAAAGCCCATAGTGCGACACTGCCCCATTGCCATAACAGACCGATCCCCAAAATAGTGTTAAGGATGGAGCCGTAGACACTGATGCGAGCAATGTCGCCAATTTGGCGCATGCCTTGAATCAACGCACCTTGTGAAGCACTTGCCACTGAGAAAGCCACCCCCAATGCCAACCAGCCAACAATATCCGCATGCTCGATACCACCTAAGACGCGCACAGCTAAAAACTCTCGAAGCGACCATACGACTAATGCCCCAGCGCAAGCGAGTAGCAATGCCCCCCAAAACATGGAACGTCTTACCACTGCGAGTGCATGCACATCTTCGTTAGCATGGGCTTCGGCAATTTGGCGTGTACCTACCGTGCCAATTCCCATACTAGCGATTGATGATGCAGTCGACATGAGTGCCGTGTATAAGCTAATTAGACCTACACCAGAAGGCCCCAGCAACATAGCCAACACCTTTGTGCGTGCCAATCCAATCAGAATATTGATTACTGATGATCCACCGATGATGGACGAAGTTTTCAGTATGCGCCGATAAGAAGCTACCTCTTCACTCATGCGTTCGCTGTCGCTTTTAGTGCTGCAATGACTGCTTCAACACCTCCATTATCAAGGTGAGGCCCAATCGGCAAACTCAACACATTTTGATGGATTCGTTCCGCTATTGGAAAATCACCCTCAGCAAAATTAAGCTCTGCATAAGCCGTTTGAAGATGAGGCGGAATCGGATAGTGGATTAGCGTACTTATACCAGCTGCCTGCAGTGCTTTTTGCACATCGTCCCGTTGTGGATGCTGCACTACATAAAGATGCCAGACGTGTTCAGCCCATACAGGAACCTCAGGCAGTATCAAACCTGTATTTACTAATTCGTTGCTGTAGCGAGCGGCTATATTGGCTCTTCGTGCATTCCATTCATCCAACACCTTGAGTTTTACACGCAGAGCGGCTGCTTGGAGTGGATCAAGGCGGCTGTTAAAGCCCTGCACTTCGTTAACATATTTAACCTTAGAACCGTAATTGCGTAAGACATTTATACGATCGGCGATTTCCGGATCATCAGTAGTAATAGCTCCGCCATCGCCATAAGCCCCAAGATTTTTACCAGGGTAAAAACTCCACGCAACCACATCACCATGAGCACCGATACGCTTACCTTGGTAACGCGAACCGTGTGCTTGTGCGCCATCTTCCAACACCCGTAAACCATGTTTTCTGGCAATAGCCAATATTGGCGCCATATCAGCGGGTTGCCCATAAAGATGCACCGGTATTATTACTTTTGTGCGTGCAGTAATTGCAGCTTCAATTCGAGTAGGATCAATATTATAGGTTGTAGGATCCGGTTCAACCGGTACAGGAATCGCACCGCATTGACTAACCGCTAACCAAGTAGCTATATAGGTATTTGACGGCACAATGACTTCATCGCCGGGCTGTACGTCTAATGCCAATAAAGCCAGATGCAATGCATCTAGGCCATTGGCAACACCGACACAGTGTTTAGCTTCGCAATAAGCGGCAAATTCTGCTTCAAAAGCGTCGACTTCTGGGCCGAGTATGTACCAGCCTGAATTGAGTACGCGGTCGAAGCCTTGTTCTAGTTCTGTGCGTAGTTCTATTTGTGTTGCTTTAAGATCAAGAAAAGGCACCCGTTTAGGTGTTGGTGTCGCTACGATTCCAAGAAATTCAGACGGTGTAAGGCAATGTGGTGAAAGCTTTGCAAAGTTGGCATCACGTGTAATGATTTGTGCGCCTATCAGTTCCGCAGCGCAGTGAATCTGGTAATCTTCAAGGTCATGTTGGGCTAGTGGGTGCTCCCAATTGATCGATGCAGGTGTTTTGACTAATACGACATGCGCTTGAAAAAATGACCATAATTCTTTGGCTACATTCTGCTCATCTAAACCTAGCCGCTTTATTTCTCGATGAAAAATATAATCAATGGTCGATAACTGATGAGCTACAACCAGAAATTTTTGACCTTGATTAAGAATAATATGAGGAACTTCTTTATAAAGTGGATTAGCGCTTTGCCGTGCCAACAGCAAGTCCAACACTATATTTGTATCTAATACAATTTGATCAGCCATGTTTTTCAATCATCCTTTCGTGCCAGAGGTCCTTGTCGGATTTATCAGACGCTGTGTATTTAACTGTACCGTAAAGCGTATCCAAAAGACGGTCAAGTGTTTGGACGTCGACTGAGTTTTCTGGCAAAAATGTGGTCGGCGTGGTGCCAATTACAGCCAAAGTTTCAGGGCTGGTAAGTTGATTTTTAACTACTTCGTCGCTTGGTATTACTTCTACCACGTCCAGTTCTACACAACTGCCTTCTGGCAGATTGTTATGCCAAGGTACCCAAAGCCCACCTGATTTTGCTATTGCTTGAACTCTCATGTTTTACTCCTGTTTTTAATCGAAAATATTAAAGGTACGATTTAGTGCTAAAAAGGTTGTCAACGTTGTATCACAAAAACTGATCACTTATATTTCTCCATCAAATAGGCACCACGGTCTTCTTTATATTGACCACTTTTATAATAATCTTCATCATAATTACTTAAGCCTGTCATGATTAGCTCGCGCCAGTGGTCTTTGATATATTCATACGTAAATAGCCTTTTTTCTTCAAGTGGCTTGAGCATTTCTGAATCATCAAGTAGAGCGATTATTTTGACATGTTTTAAGTTAAGATCTTGATATTCAATAGGTATTTCAATCATGCCATTCTGAATATCTGCTTCAAATTCAATAGCGTACATGGGCAACCTTCTTAAAAAACAGATAAGACGATATTGCGGCCAGTCGCCCAGTGCTTAAGTATGATTTTTATACCTGCCAACGCGCTCTCATAAATTCCGCATAATCACGGTAGTAATCAGATTCGTCATATTTGTTGGACGCTAGGACCATGCACACAGAACCGGACGAAAAATTGTCCAGTTCCCGCCAAATCATTGGGCAAACATATAAGCCATTGTAGGAACGACTAAGGTGCACGCGCTTTTTTTCCTTGCCGTCATCAAGCACTACGTCAAAACTGCCGGACATGGCGATAATAAGCTGGTGTAGATCTTTATGAGCGTGTCCACCACGCTCCGAGCCACCAGGTACATCATAAAGATAATAAACTCGTTGTATATCAAACGGAATTTGGTTGCCGGATTCAACAAAAGTCAGGTTGCCTCGGGGGTCCTGGATTTTAGGAAGGTCTATTATTTTGCATAAATCAATGTTCATTAAAATGCTCCATACGCAATATGAGTCGGTATTTTTATTCAAGAACTAAAATAGTTTCTGGCAGGAATTTGCGGTATTTTTTATGTGCTTCTTTAATAGTATTAAAGTCAATTGTATAAAGATAGTCGAGCTCGGTGCTGTTTACTTTTTGGGCGCCAAAGCGTTCATGAAACCGCCATACACTTTCATTGCCCTTACGCACATCAAAATGAGCCGCCATAAATTTTAAATGATCGATCGCGTAGGCATAAACCATTAACGCAGATTCAATTGCTGCTGTTTGCGGCGCGCCTTCTTTCATTATCCAACTTCCCCAGCAAAAGCTATCAGCTTGTGCATCATAAAGACGAACCGTACCTATGGGTTCACCTGCCAAAGTTTCAATAATAAAATAGGCTTGATCGTTTTGTTCGGCATAGTGGTTCAGCCAAGCTTTTTGTTTCTCAAGATCAGCGTCGGTTGAACTTAGATAACGTGATTTTTGGCTGTCGGTACGCAATTTAAGTATAAATGCCGCATCATTTTCATTGGCATCACGAAACATCAACGTCTTTCCTTGTACTTTGCGGGCTTTGCTGATTTTGGGTAGGCCGATTGATCTCTCATCGTTCATTCCCACGTAACCAACAATTCTTGCGGGATTGCCAACCACAATGGCTCGATCCGGTACGGATCGTGTTACGACCGCTCCTGCCCCAACCATAGCGGCTTCGCCGATAATGATACCGGGTAAAATAATCGCCCCTCCCCCGATAGAGGCGCCACTACGCAGAATAGTTTGGGGAATTTTATCTGGATACTGCTTGGAGCGAGGAAATTTGTCGTTGGTGAAAGTAACGTTGGGACCAATAAATACATCGTTCTCAACACGCACCCCATTCGGTAGTTGAACTCCACTTTTTACCGTGACGCGGTCGCCAAGAATAACATCACCTTCAATTAACACATGAGCACAAACATTACACTCGGACCCAATTTTGGCACCATCTAAAATTACAACGAATTGCCACACTCTTGTGTCTTTACCAATTATTTTTGTTGCTACATCAGCAAGTGGATGGACAAATCTATCTAACTGATTAGTAACTGCATCACTCATTTTCATATCTCCATTACGTTGTATTTATAAACTTTTATCAACAATTTCTGGGGGGCATTTTACAAACCAGTTTGCGCTTGATAATTGGAATTAAAGGCAACAGGAAATAAGAAAAATGCTTTCTGACTAAAAAATATTAAAAATTTAGTACATCAAACGGCTCAGATAGTGCCATTTAGGCAATGCTTTTGCTCAAGTGGCTTTTCTTGGCTGAATTCATGTCCGTATAGTGATTATGTCCTGGGGTCTTTATTGGTGGTGTAACGAATTTATCAAGAGTCGGCTCTTATATCTTTAAGAAGGCTAATAATACATGCCTTCTAAGTAAACTGTATTACAACCAGTCATAAGTGTGACAGTGATCACCAGCAGTGTCGGATTATACTAACGAATGAAGCCCATCGTTAGCGTTGATGTCTTTGGACGTTCCATCTTGGTTTTCTCCTGGCAGAGCTCAAGACCGCACCGGGTAAACCTTTGCATGATTTGCCGCTCTACCATTTTCAACTGGGTCTCACTTCGACAGTACACCACAATGTCATCGGCATAGCGTTCAAAATGGATACAAGGAAATTGCTTTTGCATCCATTTATCAAAGACCAGATGAAAAAAAGATATTAGCCAGCAACGGACTGATAACGCCAACTTTTCGAGGCTTGCTCGGCGTTCACTCACATTACGGCCTGCACAATCGCCAAGTCACCTAGTGACCTTCTACATCGAAGGCTTCACCCACTTCGTTACCTCCATGACTGCTTCGATTGCTTCCGGCTGGAGCAAAAGTTGCCGGTTGGAACTTTCACCCACTGGAAAACGCGGCCTTTGCATGGTGCACACCCCTTTCGGTCAGTCGCGATTCTCCAAACCGGCCAGTCAGCCAATCCAGATTTTTTGATCTGTAGGACTACAAAGCTGTCAGAAGCGACCTCAACTAATCGGCCATCATGAGACATCTAGCGTTTCAATTCCAATGGCGAAAACTTAGCCGAAAAGGGCCGTCGATGTGAGTGAAACTGATACTAACTAGCAACGGTACTCCAATGCTGGCTGTTAGATAGAATCAAGTTTAAGTGTGTCAAAAACTCGTCAAAAAACCTTTAAATTAAATAATTTGAACAGATTCACAAATATGTATACATTGAATCGTGTTTGAAGTTTAAATACATAACTGATTGCAACTGCCTTGAGGGAAGTTTTCCTGTTACATATTTGTTTCTTTGGAGTTTTACATGAATAATCTAGCTAAGTTAATTTGTTTGGCAGTTATCGTTTCAATTGGCACAATTAAGACTTCATCTGCAGCATTAATAACTTTAGATATTAAATGGGAAGGTGGTCCAACAAGAACAGCTACAGGGTTTATTACTTTCGACGACTCTTTGTTGGAAACATCCAATCCCCAAGGTGGCTTCTATCTGCCCCGCTCAGCAATTTCCGACTTAGGCATAACCATTTCCGGCGCTTCAGTTGGCAATGGAACCTTTGGGCTGAGTGACTTCAACTACATTTCTTTTAATTCACCAAGCAGCCTTACTTTTGGCACTGAATTAATTGGTCAATCGCTTGGCAATGGCTGTTTTTTTGGCGTATTTACTATTGACTGCGCCGATAAGCATGGTGACTACACTCTATTTGGAGCTACTCCAGCCGATCCCAGAGCGGTTTTCTACTTTGTGCTCGCGACAGCTGGCGGAGATGGTGATGTCTTCGGTGTAAAATCCATAAAACCAGCTTCGGTAGTTCCGCTACCAAGTAGCTTAGCGCTTTTCGGTTTGGGCTTGGCAGGTATGAGGTTCATACGGACAAAAAGTATTCAGCATAATAAGATGGCATGTATGTAAAGGGCTTTGAATGCGGCTTCCAACTCTCTTGTGCATTCCCTCCAAGGCAGCCAAAGCCCACCTGATTTCGCTATTGCTTGAACTTTCATGTTTTACTCATGTTTAATCAATTTTTCATTTTAAATGCCGTAACGGGTCTTCACCTGGCCCCAATATCCGTAAAATGAAAATCCCGTTTTCATCCACACGATAGTAAATGGCGTGGGATTCATACACTTGCCTGCGAACATTTATCTAAATTGGCTTTGGTCGCTACCTATCAAAGGAAAATCCGAAATCATTGCAAATGTTTTGAATAATCCACCTCTATACAGCCTTGCCTGATTGATGCCAAAACGTTGAATTGAATAAGCAGCAATATTGCCAAGATCCTCATCAGCCAGGTTAGATAAATGATAACTAGCCATTAGTTGGCGCAGACCGCTTTTCTGCTTCTGCCCATATTTCTTCTGCGGTACGGTTACTTGTTCCACTGGCTTCAGCTTCATCGAGCATTGATCGTAATTGAGTTGTCGCGACTCGTCTTTCTTGGTCACGGCGAATTAAATCGCGGAAGTATTCACTGTCGTTTCCGTATTGTCCTGAATCAACTTGTGCTTTTACCCAGCTCTCCATCTGGTCAGTGATGGTAATTGTTTTGCGTTGCATAGTCATAGAAGGTCTCTCATTTCAGGGTATGAAAATAAGTATGACATTATCATACCTCAAGCATATTTGTGTGACGATTCGGTTTCCAATCTCTCATCCAAATAGTGACTATTTGAAAATAGAATCTGTAACCAAACCCACTAAAGAACCGAGGAACAATGGCTCAAGCCCTGACTTTTACATCCACACTGGCGCACGGCAGACATGCCCTGAGTGAAAATCAACACAAATCAGCATCAGGAATCTAGTCTTTTGATTAGGGAAAAAGGTTATCCTTCTATTCAGAAAAAACTATGGGGCAATGCGCTATGGTCACCCAGTTACTTTGCGGGTAGTTGTGGTGGCGCGCCCGTTGATATTATTCGCAAATATATCGAACAACAACAAACACCAAAGTAACAGG
>Ga0208116_1000147_pt1 | contig 24487 bp, 21 predicted proteins | sample LakWasMeta9_HOW4_2_FD_183859 | JGI IMG/M metagenome (GOLD analysis project Ga0208116, IMG submission 183859) | Freshwater sediment methanotrophic microbial communities from Lake Washington under simulated oxygen tension - Sediment Metagenome... | ecosystem: Environmental > Aquatic > Freshwater >... | reverse complement strand
GATGTTGTAATAAGAAATTATCCACTTGTTTTTGATTTTCTTCATTAAATACAGAGCATGTCACATAAAGCAATTTACCGCCTTTTGCCAACAATTGCCATAAATTAGGCAAAATTTTAGCTTGCTGTGCGGCAAAAGAAGCCACGTCGGCTTCTCGGCGCAACCATTTGATATCGACATGCCTGCGCACAATGCCTGATGCAGTGCATGGAACATCGGCCAGAATTCTATCAAACGGCTTGCCGTCGTACCAATCGGCAGATGAAGCATCAGCCGCCAGCAGATCAGCATTCAATTTCAGGCGGCCAAGATTTTCCTGCACGCGTTGCAGTCGCCCGGCATCACTATCCATAGCCGTCAGATGCACATCCGCCAGTTCCAGGATATGTCCGGTTTTACCTCCGGGCGCACAGCACGCATCCAGCACACGCAAACCTGGCGCAATATCAAGCAGGTTTGCAGCCAGCTGTGCGCCATAATCCTGCACGGAGACGATGCCGTCACTAAAACCCGGTATCTTATCCACGCCTGACGGCTTGGCCAGAACTACGGCCTGGCCTCCGATGTGGCTGGCCTCGATGTCCTGGCGCTCCAGCAACTGTAAATATTCGTCGATACCGATCTTTCCGGTATTAACGCGCAGCGTCATGGGCGGATGCTGGTTGCCTGCAAGCAGCATTGCCTGCCAATGATCGGGATATTGTGTCCTGAGTTTATTAATCCACCATTGCGGATATGAATAAACCGCCACTTCAGTTTTAGCGAGCCGGGCTGCAAGCTCATCTTTTTTACGCAGGAAATTACGCAGAATGGCATTGACCAGCCCCTTTGCCCAGTGCTTAGGGGCCGGCTTTCTTAACTGGCTTACTGCATGTACAGCCTGGTTCACCACGGTGAACGCATCGGCTTTATCATGCAATAACTGATAAATCGCAACCAGCAGTAAAGTATAGATGCGGTCATCGGTTAATGGCTTCTCGAGCAGGCAGGTCAAATATGCATTGGTTTCCCCATAAAAGCGCAATGTGCCGTAGCTTAGATCTGCCGCAGCTCCGCGCTGCTGCGGGGTTGCGTCCGGAAAAAGCGCCAATGCCGCCGGAAGCGCGAGCGTTAAGTTGCGGCCGGACAAAACCTGGTTGACTGCATCAGCAGCGATTTGTTGGGAAATATACAAAATGGATTCTGACTATAAACACTAAAGCCCGATTTTACTTGATAACGATCATAATAGGGATAAGCTGTTAAGCACCTGTCATCGCAATCAGCATTCAATCGTTAAATTACATTCAATCAACAAGGAGTTTGTCATGAATAGCACGCATGTTTTAAAACGTCTAGTGTTTTCTGGGTTATTACTTGCGGCCACCGGTTCAGCGCTGGCGGCTGATGTCGGCGTTTCGATCAGCGTCGGCCAACCCGGATTTTACGGCCGTATTGACATTGGTGATTACCCCTACCCCCAGCCTCGTCTGATATACAGCAACCCGATTATCGTACATCGCCATGCCGATGTATATTACGAGCCGCTTTATTTACGCGTGCCGCCCGGCCATGCCAAGAACTGGAAGCGCTACTGCGGCCGCTACAACGCCTGCGGCCATCCGGCCTATTTCGTCCAGGATAGCTGGTACCGCAATGAATACGCACCTATGTACCGTGAACGGCACGGCGGCTACTACGGCCGAGATAACGATCGTTATGACCGCGACCACGATCGTTACGACCGGAGAGATGACCGCCGAGACCGCAATGACGACCGCCGCGGCAGGGACGATGACCGTCGCGGAGACCGCGGTCACGGCCACGATAACGGAAGAGGCGACAACGGCAGGCATTAGTCACGCCTCATAACGCAGATGGCCTCCGGGTTTCCCTGGAGGCCATCGGTTTACCTCTGTATTCTGAATAGAATATCTTGAATGCTTTAATAGAGATTCGCCAGCTGCATCAACTTGGCTATACGTTCCTCGGTTCTCGGATGCGTGCTGAACAAGCTGTCAAACGAACGCCCGGATAACGGGTTGATGATCATCATCTGCGCAGTTTCTGGGTGAGCCTCCGCCGTTTCATTCGGGATCTGATGCGCATAGTTATGAATTTTCTCCAGCGCACCTGCCAGTGCCTGAGGGTCACGGCAGATTTCAGCCCCGCCCCTGTCGGCTTCAAACTCGCGCGAGCGGGAAATCGCCATCTGAATCAGGGATGCCGCCAATGGTGCAAGCAGCATCACCAGAATACCGATCACAGGATTCACATTCCGCTCACCGTTTTCATGATGCCCACCGCCAAACAGCATGCCAAACTGCGCAATAGATGCAATGGCACCGGCCACCGTTGCCGAAATTGTGGAAATCAAGGTATCCCTGTTTTTAACATGCGCCAGCTCATGCGCCATCACACCGCGCAGCTCGCGCTCGCTCAGGATCTGCATGATACCTAACGTGGCAGCCACCGCCGCATTCTCCGGATTGCGTCCGGTAGCAAAAGCATTCGGCTGAGTTTCGTTAATGACATACACCTTGGGCATCGGCAGCTGCGCATTCTCTGCCAGGGACCTGACCATCTGATAGTAATTGCGGAATTGCACGTTATCTGCCGTGACTTCTTCGGCGCCATACATTTTCAGCACGGCCTTATCCGAGAACCAATAAGCATATACATTCATTGCAGCGGCAATTGCCAAAGCGATCAGCATGCCGCCCGCCCCGCCCAGAGCGGCACCCACCAGGCCGAACAGCACCACGATCGCGGCCATCAATATCGTCGTTTTAAACCAGTTTCCTAACATATTTCATCCTTGCTTAAATAACGCATTCACAGCCTTTAAGATGATGGCGTGCCGCAAAAATTCAAGTCGCATCGCCTATTCGGAACAAAACCGGTCACCAGCTTTTAAATGATGCCCCTGCACGAACGCCTGCGCATCCATACGCTTGCCGCCGGGAGCCTGCAGCTCCATCAGGTTCAACACGCCTTGTCCGCACGCCACCAGCAAACCGCCCTGCACGCTGATGATCTCTCCGGGGCTGGCTGTAAGCGGCTTTTCCATCGAATGGTGTTCGGTCGCCATCCAGATACGGCATACATCATCCCTGAGCTTGCTCTGTGCCACCGGAAACGGGTTAAATGCGCGAATCTGGCGCGATAGTTCTGCCGCACTTTTCTGCCAGTCAATCGCGGCTTCCGCTTTTTCCAGCTTATGGGCATAAGTGACCAGGCTTTCATCTTGCGGCGTACTGGGCAACATGCCGTTCACTTCAAGGTCGCGCATGGCCTGCACCATCAGATCAGCCCCGGTCTTGGCCAGTGCATCATGCAGGCTCTGTGTCGTATCGGCTGCCCCGATCGGGGTCACTCCCTTGCTGACCATCGCCCCTGCATCCAATGCAGGCACCACTTCCATAATCGTGACGCCGGTTTCCGCGTCACCGGCCAATATGGAACGATGGATCGGCGCCGCACCGCGCCAGCGCGGCAGCAATGAAGCATGGATGTTGTAGCATCCATGCACAGGCATGTTGAGAACACTGGTGGGAATAATTAATCCATACGCCGCTACGATCATGACATCGGCCTGGCTGGCCGCTATCTGTTCCTGTACTTCCTGAGGCTTGAGGCTGACAGGCTGGAACACGTGCAGGTGATGCTGTTCCGCCAGAACCTTTACCGGGCTGGGTTTTAATTTCATCCCGCGGCCAGCCGGGCGGTCAGGCTGCGTGAGTACCATGACAATTTCATGCCCGGCGGCAATCAATGCCGCCAATGCCGGCACTGCAAATTCAGGCGTACCTGCAAAGATAATTTTCAATTTTATACTTTCAAATTTCAGTCAGGCGCCTTCATCAATGCATCAGCTGCATACATACACAACTTGAGATAACGCAATCATGCGCGCAAAGTGGGTTAACACAGGCAGGCAGCAGGCTGATGCTCGCGACATATACATTGATGGAAGCACCGCTTCAGTGACATTGGGGTTAGATGGGAGTTACATAGGCCGATTGCGCTGCTGTTTCAGCATTTTGTTTTTAATGCGGGTTCGTTTCAGCGGCGACAGGTATTCGACAAATACCTTGCCTAGCAAGTGATCCATCTCATGCTGAATACACACGCTCAATAAACCATGTGCTTCCAGCTTGAAGGTCTCGCCTTTTTCATTGATGGCTTCAACGACTACTTTCTCCGCCCTGGTGACACTGTCGTAGATACCGGGCACAGACAAGCAGCCCTCTTCGTAGACCTGTTCGCCGTCTTTTTCAAGAATCCTGGGGTTAATAAAAACCTGAAGCTGGTCTTTAGTTTCACTGGTGTCGATAATCAGCAGCTGTATATGATGATTCACCTGGGTAGCTGCCAGACCTATGCCGGGCGCCGCATACATGGTCTCTGCCATGTCGTCGATCAAACGGCGTAATGATGCGTCGACCTCTTTGACCGGCTTTGCCACAGTATGCAGTCTGGGATCCGGATAATTAAGAATATCTAAAATTGCCATAAAAACTCATTTATCTATATTAGAACCTGATTTAAAACTTCAACCTGATCTTCAACGTGATTGAGACACAAATTGTTTACTAATGTTCAGCTTTTTCCATAAAAGCTTGATTGCTGAATGAATTACGTGATAGATTTAACCTAATTTCGCGATTAATGTGCTAATTGCCAGGCATATAATCGCATGCTTCTTAATGCATCCAGTCTGAGGTCATCACTATTATGTTTCGCAATATTATAACGCTGCTCACGTTTTGTTGCTTAAGCTTCCACCTCAACGCGCAAGAAATTGAACTCAAGAAAAACCATCCTGAACGACACGTTGTTGTCAAAGGCGACACCTTATGGGGAATTTCATCCAAATTCCTGAAAGACCCATGGCTGTGGCCTAAAGTCTGGAAGCTGAATCGTTCACAGATCAGGAATCCTCATTTGATTTACCCCGGCGACGTTGTATTCCTGGATTACAGCAGCGGCAAACCGGAATTGAAACTGCTGCGTGAAACCATCACCCTGCAGCCAGGCGCGGTTGAAGAGCCATTGCAGAAATCCGCGGTGCCGACGATCCCGCTGAATGTGATTGCTCCGTTCCTGAGCCAACCACTTGTCATTGAGAAAGACCAGCTGACAAGCTCGCCAAGAATTGTTGCCGGCCAGGATAACCGCGTCGTGCTGAGTACGGGTACAAAAATCTACATCAACAAAGTTGAAGAAGAAGATGGCCTGAACTGGTTTGTTTACAGGCCAGGCCAGACACTGACCGACCCTGACAGCAAGGAAGACCTGGGTGTAGAGGCAACTTACCTTGGCGATGCCAAAATGACCCGGTACGGGGAGCCTGCATCTGCCGTGGTTACAAAAGCCAAAGAGGAGATCTTTATTAAAGACCGGCTGGTGCCTGCCGGCGATGAAGCCGTGACCAACTTCGTACCGCACGCGCCTGATGCAGACATCAGGGGTCGCATCATCAAAATTTACGGCGGCCTGGCTGAAGCCGGACCGGAAAGCATCGTCGCCATCAGCCGCGGCGCAGCAGATGGCGTGGAAATCGGCCATGTACTTGCGATCAACCGTTATGGCCGGGTCATCAAGGATCCGGAACCAAGCAAGGAATCGAATGATGCAAAAACAAAACTCAAAGAACTGAACTTTGATGTATCAAACGATGCAGATGGAAAACCCATCGTTAACTTCGAGAAAAAAGCTGAGAAAAACGATGGCCTGGCGCTTGAGCCAGGCATGATCAAACTGCCGGATGAACGTGTTGGTTTGCTGATGATATTCCGTGTGTTCGACCGTGTTTCTTACGGCTTGATCATGCAGGCGTCTGAACCGATCAACAATAAAGACGCCGTACAGACCCCTTGATTTTTAACCATGGCTAACCACAGTGCGGTGATTGAAGAAAAGCTGCTGTGGATTAGCCTGGGCGGTATTTCAGGCATAGGTTCACAAACCTTCTGCCAATTACTCAAAGCCTTTGGCAGCCCTGAAAATATTTACGCTGCCAGTTCCAGGCAGCTACGCGAAATTGTCAGCGAGAATATCGCAAACGAAATTTTACGCGGCCCTCAGCAAGGCAGCCTGCCACAGGCCACGCAGTGGCTATCTCAACCGAATAATCACCTGGTTACACTTGCCGATGCGGAATACCCGAAATCGCTGCTGGAAATTGCCGACCCTCCGCCTTTTTTATACGCAAAAGGCAAGCTCGCCTTACTGAATCAGCCCGCCATTGCCATTGTCGGCAGCCGTAACGCTAGCGTACAGGGTGAGAAAAATGCCGAGGCTTTTGCTTTTGACCTGTGTGCCTATGGTTTATGTATCGTGAGTGGGCTGGCACTGGGTATTGACGGCGCGGCTCATCGCGGAGCATTGCGGGCAAAAGGTTCAACCATTGCCGTAGTGGGCACCGGCCTGGATATTGTCTATCCGGCCAAACACCGTGAACTGGCTCACCAGATTGCGGAACATGGCCTGATTATTTCTGAATTCGACCTCGGCGTACCATCCAGGCCGCAGAACTTCCCTAAACGCAATCGCATTATCAGCGGCCTGAGCCTGGGCTGCCTGGTGGTTGAAGCCAATCTGCAAAGCGGCTCACAGATAACGGCCAGGCTTGCCACCGAACAAGGCCGCGAAGTTTTTGCCATTCCCGGCTCCATACATTCGCCCATGTCTAAAGGTTGCCATCAACTGATCAAGCAAGGCGCCAAACTCGTAGACTGCCTGCAGGATATTACCGAAGAACTGAACTTGAGCCGCAGCAGGCCGTCTGAATTAATATCAGGCCATGATGCTGACCCAGCCCATTTGATTGAGAATGCAGCAGGCAGTGCAATTCTGGGAGCGATGGGTTATGACCCGATTACATTAGATAATCTGGTTACACTAAGTGGCTTGACGGTGAGCGATGTTTCATCCATGCTAATGTTACTAGAGCTTGAAGGCAAAGTTGCCAGCCTGACAGGAGGTCAATACCAGAAAATTATGTAGTTTTTAATTCCTGAAGTTTGCATAAACCATCTCACTTAATGAAACACTGATTAATTGAGCAAGCGGGATGAAGTGCAATTCGCATGCATAGCCATTTAATCAGCGTTTTCTGAAAGTTAATAATAATTTAAAGGAAAACATCATGTTTGAAGTACTGGTTTATATGTTCGAAAACTACATTGATACACAGTTCAGACCTGACGATAACACGCTTTCAAGAGAGTTATCCGCCGCAGGATTTGATGAAGAAGACATCAACGGTGCATTTCACTGGTTCAACCAGCTGGAGTCTTCCGTTCAGAAACCTGAATTATTCACGCATGCGCAGCATGCCAACACCCGCATCTTTACCGAGCCGGAACTTAAAAAGCTTTCTGGCGAGAGCATCGGTTTTATACTATTCCTGGTGAATGCCAACATACTCAATTCAGCGCAGCGTGAACTGGTAATAGAGCTTGCCATGAGCCTGCCTCAGCCTGAGATCAGCGTTGAAGAAATGCGCTGGATAGTGCTGATGACAACCTGGGGCGCCAGCAAAACCGGCCCGGACAAAACCAAAGAATATCTGTTCATTGAAGATGTGCTGCTGAATAAAGAGAAACCGACCTTGCACTAGATCTTGTACCACTAGACCTTGTACTAAGTGCAGGCCGGTCTTCCCGGTATCTAATCCTATTGGTACAAAAAACCAACAGGACTGGAGTTAATCAGCCGCTGCTGAGATATTATTGATAATCGTTGCAATGGTCGCGGACTGGTTGAGCGTGTAAAAATGCAGGCTGGGCGCACCCCCGGCCAGAAGCATTTCACATAATTCACTCACGACATCCACGCCTAAAGCACGCAGCGACGCTATGTCATCCCCATATTCCTCAAGGCGCATTTTCAGCCAGCGTGGAATTTCCGCACCGCAGATGCTTGAAAAACGTGCCAACTGCGTGATGTTATAGATCGGCATCACACCCGGCACAACAGGGATCGTGATGCCAGCCTCGTCACACTGGTCCACAAACCTGAAATAGGCATCCGCATTATAGAAATACTGGGTAATCGCTGAATTTGCGCCCGCATCCATTTTGCGCTTCAAGTTAAGCAGATCAGCCGCCGGTGTTTTAGCCTCCGGGTGAAATTCCGGATAGGCAGCGACTTCAATGTGAAAATAATTGCCGGTTTCCGCACGTATAAATTCCACCAGTTCCGAAGCGTAGCGGAAATCGCCAGCGCTCACCTCACCGGATGGCACATCCCCGCGCAGCGTCACCAGGCGCTTGATGCCGTGAGCCTGATAAGCCTGCAGCAAGTCACGGATCTCAGCCTTGCTGGATGAAATGCAGGAGATATGCGGCGCAGCCTGGTAACCTTCACGCTGAATCTCCAGCACGGTTTCCATGGTGCGGTCACGCGTGGAACCACCCGCACCGAATGTTACAGAGAAAAACTCAGGATCGAACTTTGCAAGCTCTTTGCGTGTTTCGCGCAGCTTTTCTATACCCTCAGCCGTTTTCGGCGGAAAAAACTCAAAGCTGACCTCAAACTCTTGATTAGGGGTTTTCATATTTGGTTCATCTCATTTATTTTAGTAAGCACTGGTTCAATAGGCTGGCGATATTAACGGGTCTCCGTAAAAGGCATGTCCGCAGAATGCATGCGTTCGCCAAAGGCACTCCGAACATAAGCGCCGGGATCGCAGGCAATATAGAGCAAGGTTCCGAGTACCGCTCAACGTAGCAACTTTCTCGCACAGGCATCGAATCAGCGCTTCATTTATCATCTATCAGCAAGGCTGATAATAGCCAGGTAAATACACTGTACAGCAAGGCGCCAATGATTCCAGCCATCAGGGTTTTAACCTCGAACCCTTCCAGCCATGCGCCGACAGCGTAAAACAATATCCCATTAATCACCAGGATAAACAGACCCAGTGTCAGCACTGTAATCGGCAGCGTCAGCAGCACCAGAAGCGGCCTGACCAGCATATTCACCAAACCAATCACCAAAGCCGCAACCAGGGCTGCAGCAAAGCCAGCCACATGAATATCCGGTACAAAATATGCCACTGCAAATAACGCAAGCGCGTTTAATAGCCAAACAAGTAACAGTTTCATGTGGTGACTCCTTTTTAACGGGTTGCCAACAACTTATCCATCATGGCCAGATTAATAGCGATAGGTATCCGGCTTGAATGGGCCTTGCTTCTGAACACCGATGTATGCGGCCTGCTCATCACTCAATGTCGTGAGCTGCGCATTCAGTTTTTTCAACTGTAACACAGCCACTTTCTCATCCAGGTGTTTAGGCAATGTATATACGCCTACCGGATATTTCTCCGTTTGCGTGAACAACTCGATTTGCGCAATGGTCTGATTGGCAAACGATGAACTCATCACATAACTTGGGTGACCTGTACCACAGCCCAAATTCACCAAACGACCTTTTGCCAGCAAGATGATTCTTTTGCCATCCGGGAAAATCACATGGTCAACTTGCGGTTTGATTTCATCCCACTCGTATTTCTCAAGCGATGCCACGTCGATTTCATTATCAAAATGGCCGATGTTGCATACGATGGCCTGGTCTTTCATTCTAGCCATATGGTCATGCGTAATGACATGGTAGTTGCCGGTTGCAGTCACGAAAATGTCGCCGTGTTCAGCTGCATACTCCATGGTGACTACGCGGTAGCCTTCCATCGCCGCCTGCAATGCGCAGATCGGGTCAATTTCAGTCACCCATACTTGTGCTGAAAGTGCGCGCAGTGCCTGGGCAGAACCTTTACCGACGTCACCATAACCAGCTACCACTGCAATCTTACCTGCCACCATCACATCCGTTGCACGCTTGATCGCATCCACTAATGATTCACGACAACCATATAAATTATCGAACTTGGACTTGGTCACTGAGTCATTTACGTTAATGGCAGGGAAAGCCAGTTTGCCTTCTTTGTGCATTTGGTACAGACGATGCACGCCGGTCGTGGTTTCTTCAGTGACGCCTTTGATTTGCGCGAGGCGTGTTGAATACCATGCCGGGTCTTGCTGCAATTTTGTCTTGATCGCTGCGAACAGGCAGGTTTCTTCTTCTGAAGTCGGGTTGGCAATTACGGATAAATCTTTTTCTGCACGTGTACCCAGGTGCAGCAGCAAGGTTGCATCGCCGCCGTCATCCAGAATCATGTTGCTGTAGCCACCATCAGTCCACTCAAAAATACGGTGCGTGTAGTCCCAGTATTCAGTCAATGTTTCGCCCTTGATCGCAAACACCGGCGTGCCGCCGGCAGCAATCGCGGCAGCTGCGTGGTCCTGCGTCGAGTAGATGTTGCATGACGCCCAGCGGACTTCAGCGCCCAAATCCTTCAGCGTTTCAATCAGCACAGCGGTTTGAATGGTCATATGCAGGCTGCCGGTGATACGGGCACCTTTGAGCGGTTGCGCTTTTGCATATTCCTGACGGATTGCCATTAAACCCGGCATTTCCGTTTCAGCAATGGCGATTTCCTTGCGGCCAAAAGCTGCCAGATTAATATCGGCAACTACATAGTCTTTAAAGTCAGTCACAGTATTCATATCAGTTTCCTTGAATTGTGTGACCGGGGGGATGGGGGAACTGCTTGACTAAACTTATCTCACCCGTATCCCGTGCCCGGCACGGTTAATATTGGTGAGCGTCGTTAAAACATTTTCTGAGCCTAGGAGACTGTACAAAACACAGCTCTCGCAACGCTCCTCAGAAGTGGAGTGGATTATACGCGAATTGTTTCAAGAACACTTCTAAAAATTCATTTTTTGCGAGCATCGGCTTCGCTGATTGCCTGCCTGAAGCACTTGCTGTCTGCTTAAACCGCTCGTTGCCTGCTTGAAGCACTTGGGCGTATGACTGCGTTGCGCGGCTTTTTGGTTTCGACATCACTCGAAGGCTAGTCCACACCGCAACAGAATGAATATAAAAGGGTTTTTAACCCCTGAATATCCATTCCGGTTTTACATTGCTTACAAGCCGGCAGCTGCACGTAACGCAGCGGCTTTGTCTGTGGCTTCCCAGCTAAACTCAGGCTCATCACGGCCAAAGTGACCATAAGCAGCCGTTTTACTGTAAATCGGGCGCAGCAGATCAAGCATTTTCACAATGCCTTTCGGACGCAAATCAAAATGCTCTTTTACCAATTGCGTCAGCACTTCGTTCGATACTTTGCCGGTGCCATAAGTTTCCACCATCACAGAAGTCGGCTGTGCCACGCCAATCGCATAACTGACCTGCACCAGGCAGCGTGTTGCCAAACCTGCCGCCACGATGTTTTTAGCGACATAACGGCCGGCATAGGCTGCGCTGCGGTCAACTTTTGACGGATCTTTGCCTGAAAATGCACCGCCGCCATGCGGGGCTGCGCCACCGTAGGTATCTACAATGATTTTACGGCCTGTCAGACCGCAGTCACCTTGCGGACCGCCAATGACAAAACGACCGGTCGGGTTCACCAGAAACTTGATATCGCCTTTAATCAGTTCACTCGGCAATACTGGTTTGATGATTTCTTCAATCGTGGCTTCACGCACCTGCTCCAGTGTCATCTCCGGCGCGTGCTGTGTAGAAACGACCACGGTATCGATTTTATAAGGTTTGCCATCAACATACTGCACGGTGACCTGTGATTTCGCATCCGGACGCAGCCATGGCAAGCGGCCATCTTTGCGCAACTGTGCCTGGCGTTCCATCAAACGGTGGCTTAACCAGATTGGCAAAGGCATTAATTGCGGCGTTTCATCGACGGCATAACCGAACATCAAGCCCTGGTCACCGGCACCCTGATCGAGTGGATCGTCATGTGCGCCATCCACGCCCTGGGCAATATCCGGGGATTGTTTGTCATACGCCACTAAAACCGCGCAGCCTTTGTAATCAATGCCGTAATCGGTATTGTCATAACCGATGCGTTTAATCGCATCGCGTGCCACCTTGATGTAATCGACATTGGCAGTTGTGGTAATTTCGCCAGCCAATACGATCAAGCCGGTATTTGCTAAGGTTTCTGCCGCTACACGGGCAGTAGGGTCTTGGGTTAAAATGGCATCTAAAATGCTATCGGACACTTTGTCAGCTAATTTGTCCGGATGTCCTTCAGAAACAGATTCTGATGTAAAAAGATATTCGCTCATTGATTGCCTTGGAATAAAAAATTAAGAAAATACTTACTAAAGGCTGAAGCAAGTATTGAAGAATACGAATTGTACACGAATTGAAACCCGCACCAAAAATTTAAGTCGTTAAAATTTAAGTCGTTAAAATCCAATGATGTACGCTCAATACAGTGAAATTGTGAGCCCATTTCAAAGTATAGTCGCAACGCAGTCACGCACCCCGAGCATGTATTTATAGAAGTGCCCTTCAATTTCTCTTACAATAAGAAAATGACACAGACCATTCAATTTACCAAGATGCAAGGCGCCGGCAATGATTTTATTGTCATTGATGGCATCAACCAGGCTATCCAGCTTTCACCTGACCAGATCAAGGCACTGGCTCACCGTCAGTTCGGCATCGGCTTCGACCAGCTGTTACTGGTGGAAAGTTCCGAAGTTGCCGATTTTAAATATCGTATTTTCAATGCAGATGGCAGCGAAGTTGCGCAATGCGGCAATGGCGCACGCTGCTTTGTGCGCTTCGTATCCGACCAGCATTTAACGGACAAACGCGAGATCAGCGTTGAAACTGCGAGCGGCATCATTACGCCAAAACTGGAGAATAACGGTTTGGTCACGGTCAACATGGGGGCGCCCAGACTGGCACCGCATGAGATTCCTTTCGTTGCCAATGCAATGGCAACCACCTATCAACTAGATGTCGGTCAGCAGCAGATAGAGATTTCTGCGATTTCCATGGGCAACCCGCATGCCGTCCAGGTGGTGGATGACGTTGAAACAGCGCCGGTAGTTGCGCTGGGCAGCCAGATTGAGGTGCATCCACGCTTTCCGGAACGGGTGAATGCAGGCTTCATGCAGATCATTGATGCGCACCATATCAAGCTCAGGGTGTTCGAACGCGGCAGCGGTGAGACCCTGGCCTGTGGCACCGGTGCCTGTGCCGCAGTTGTTGCCGGCATACAACGCGGATTGCTGCAATCACCAGTACGCGTGAGCGCACGTGGCGGTGAGCTGCACATTGCATGGCAAGGCGGCAATACTCCGGTGATGATGACCGGCCCGGCAGTGAAGGTATTTACAGGTGAAGTAGACCTGTCGCCGTAACATTAAAACCTTGAACCAGGCTTGTGAACCAGGCCGTTTAATCAAAGCATACCCCCTATCAATTAAGGTATTTCGAACATGACCACAACCCACGAAGAGAGCCCGGCGGCTCATGATGAAATTTCTGCCGAGCAGGCTGCAGCCTACCTGCGCAGCCATCCGAAATTTTTTGAGCAGCACACAGGCTTGCTGACTGAGATCACCTTGCCAAGCCCGCACGGCAATGGCGTGATTTCTCTCGGTGAACGCCAGCAGCTTGCCCAGCGCGACAAAATTCGTGTTCTTGAATCATTGATGGACCAGATGATCGCCAATGCCGAAGATAACGAGGCGACCAGCCTTAAAGTACACAACTTCTGCCTCAAACTGCTTGAACAGCAAAGTTTTAGCGCATTAAAGCTGTCAATCGGTGAAACGCTGCGCTCAGACTTCAATGTCACCGAGTCGCTGATCCGTATCTGGGTAAAACCCAGCAACAGCGCAATTGCCAATGACGCAGTATTCACGCATGTCAGCGAGGAGTTCAATGACTGGGTGATGTCACTCCAGAAGCCGCACTGCGGCAGCAAACCTCAGGATGCAGGCAACCTGCTGGATAACAGCCTGCAGTCATTTGCCTTTATTCCGCTCTATAAGAATGCGGCCGACCAGCATGCATTCGGGGTTCTGGTGCTGGGTGCTGAAGACCCGCAGCGTTTCAAAGCAGACATGGGAACACTCTATCTTGAGCGTATCGGTGAGTTGATTGCAGCTACGTTGCTGAATCACTTGTTTACATTGAATTTATAGGAGACCCTGATTTATTTCCAGGCCGCCTTTATGAACCAATCAGCCGACCTTGAAGCATTGACTGCTATAGGAGTGCGCGTTGCGCTATCTGGACGATTACATTCAGCACCTCACTTTTGAACGCGGCCTGAGCGCGCTCACCTGCAAAAACTATACGCGGGATATTGGGCTGTTTGCATCACTGATTGAGGACGCTGATCTAAACACGGTCAAGACACAGCAAGTCAGGCGCATGATTGCAACCCTGCACAGCCGCGGCTTGAGCAGCGCAAGCATCGCGCGCGCCCTCTCTGCCTGGCGCGGTTTTTATGACTATTTAATCCAGCATCAAGGGTTCACACAAAATCCGGTCAACGGATTGCGCGCGCCCAAGGCCGCCAAAACCTTGCCGCAAGCCCTGTCTGTCGAGCAGGCCGTCAAGCTGGTAGATATTCAGGGGGACGGAATACTCGATGCGCGCGACCATGCCATTCTGGAGTTGTTCTATTCATCCGGCCTGCGCCTGGCTGAGCTGGTTAATCTGGACATCGGCATGCTGGATTTTTCCGAAGGCACCGTCACCGTCACAGGCAAAGGCAATAAAACCCGCATCGTACCGCTAGGGAGCCATGCAGCGAGCGCCTTACAAACCTGGCTACAGCAACGTGCCGGCATCAAAGCTGACGATAAAGACCAGAACGCCGTTTTTGTGACACGGCAAGGCCACAGGATTACAGCGCGTGCCGTTCAATACCGCGTGAAATCATGGGCCATCAAACAAGGCATCAACACCGACATGCACCCTCACCTGCTGCGTCACAGCTTTGCAACGCATGTCTTGCAGTCAAGCCAGGATCTGCGTGCGGTGCAAGAGATGCTGGGGCATGCCAACATCAGCACGACACAGGTTTATACGCACCTGGATTTTCACCATTTAGCAAAAATTTATGACAGCACTCACCCACGCGCCAAGAAAAAATAGCTTGATTTGCAATAATACCCGACTAAAATACACTGTTATAATGACAGATTAACCTCAATATCTTTTCACGAACTTAAAAGGATTATCATGGAACACCAATTACCAGCATTACCTTATGCAAAAAACGCATTAGCACCACATATTTCTGAAGAAACTTTCGAATATCACTACGGTAAACATCACCAGACTTACGTTACCAACCTGAACAACCTGATCAAAGGTACCGAGTTCGAAAATGCAAGCCTGGAAGAAATCATCAAGAAATCTGCTGGCGGCATTTACAACAACTCAGCCCAGGTCTGGAACCACACTTTCTTCTGGAATAGCATGAAACCAAACGGCGGCGGCGCTCCTGCCGGCGCATTGGCTGATGCTATTAATGCCAAATGGGGTTCATTCGATGAGTTTAAAAAAGCATTCCAGGCTTCAGCAGTCGGCAACTTCGGCTCAGGCTGGACATGGCTGGTTAAAAAAGCTGACGGTTCAGTAGAGATCGTAAACATGGGCCCGGCTGGCACACCACTGACAACCGGCGACAAGGCACTGTTAACAATCGACGTATGGGAACATGCCTACTACATCGATTACCGCAATGCACGCGCCAAATTTGTTGAAGTATTCCTGGCTTCTTTAGCTAACTGGGATTTTGCATCAGCAAATTTTGTTTGATAAGCAAGCCATTGATTGGCTAATCATCAATACCTGACTTTAGCCCCGGATTCCTGATCCGGGGCTTTTTCTTTGAATGTCATAGCAACATCTCAGGCATGCAAACTTCATTACGAAGGCGGTAGCAACGCTTCCCTTGCGTAGATGCCGACAGTCCCTTCAAGGTATGGCTGAACAAAATCTGCATGACCCAATGGCATTTTATCGCCCGGTCTGACATAAAAGATGATACGTCCGCCGGGGTGCGCGTCGAACCATGCTGCAAATTGATTAGCGCGTGTTTCTTCCACCGCTTGTCGCAGGCGTCCGGCAAACTGGAATTGGCCATGATATTTGCCATCATTGGCCAGCGGTACCCCGGCATCCTGCAAGGCCTTGATTTTTGCACTGATAGGGCGAATGTCGTACGCAAGCCCCGCAGTATGGATGACGGAGAAATGCAGGATCAATACCATGGCCATGCCCACTGACGCCGACAGCCAGACCTCCCGCTCCATGCCCCCGGTTTTCCATACCAGCAGAATGCCGCCGCACAGCAGCAGTGCCACACCGGTCCAGGCGGGAATATGCAGCACCCACTCAGCCATCTTTACGGGATTGTACCAATGGGGCACAAGCAACAGCGCAAGGCCTGTCAGCATCACTGAGACGGCAACCCCTGCCCTTGCCGCACGGCCTGGTACAGTTTCCAATTTGCCAAGCCCGTATGCGGCCAGCAAAGCGAATGCCGGAAAAATTGGCAGCAAATAATGCACCTGCTTGCCGCTGATGAAAGAAAATGCAATAAACACCGGGATTGCCCAAGCCAGGCAAAACCGCACACCAGTATTATCGTGATCATTCCGCAGCTTAGGGATTGCGCGCCAGATACCGCCCCACAGCAACCACGGAAACAGCAGTATGGGCAGGAATAGGGTATACCACCAGAACGGCCGCTGATGCGCGAATGAATTTACCATGCGATCTGCAGTCTGCCCCCAGAATATTGCATGCTGATAAGTCTCACCGCCGCGCAATCCGGCAGGGATCGCCCACAGCAAGACAATCGCTGCGCCCATGACGACAGCCCCCAGCATTCTCACGTACCAGCGGCGCCAATCCATATCAGGACGCCTGCCCCACCACGGCGCAAGCACAGCCACAGGCAGAATCTGCAGCAGTATAGTCGGCCCTTTCGCAAGCAACCCAAAACCAATGGCGACACCGGCCAGCAGCCAGCCCATAGCGCCAGGACGTTGCCAGGCCAGCAGCAGGCCAACCATGCCTAAAAGCGTAAAAAATGCCACCATCATATCGAACATGGTCGCCGTGGAATACACCATCCAGAGCAGGCTGCCAAATAGAATCACCGCCGCCATCCGGGCAACCATATGGCTGGAAGGCCAAAGCAGCCTGGCGACATATGACGTCAGGAAAACCGACATCAGGCTGAAGAAAAACGGCACGAGGCGCGGCCACCAGTCATTGACGCCAAAAACAGCCCAGCCCATATTCATGAGCCAGAATAACAACGGCGGCTTATCGCTGTAAGGATGGTCGTTCAGGAAAGGTACCAGGAAATCACCGCGCAGCCACATATTCCAGGCCACTGTGACATAGCGCGTTTCATCAATGGGAATGAAATAACGGCTGGACAGTGAAACAGCGATCAATGTAAGCCATATGAATAATATGCCAAGTATATGACGTGAATTTATATTCATTTATACCGCTTTAACTTAAATTATTGATTCAGCATGAAAGGATCCGCTATAACCTGGATTTGATATTTTTTAAGGCTATAACATTGTCAATGCATTCTAGCAGCGCATTATGAAAGCTATTTTACAATCAAACCCGTATGTCGATAAATCTTTAATTTACCCGGACCATAAGACATGGCTCATTTGCGGAAAGAACCGTCAGACATGACGATGCTGCCTACCTAAACCAAGGCAGACAGCATGCTTCAGAAATCAACCTGTCTTTAAATGTTTCGATTCGCAGCGTGAATTGAAACATTTAAAGACTGAAAACTTTAAGTGGCGGGTTAATGATCAGGGTTTATTTCTTTTTCGTGTTGATCTGGTTGCCTATGACGCCGCCAACCGCTGCGCCGCCCACCGTGCCCAGGGCGCTGCCGCCTGTAAGCACTGCGCCGCCCACCGCACCGATGCCTGCACCTATGGCGGTGTTTTTATCGCGGGTAGACATATTGCTGCATGCACTCATGCCCAGAAATGCAATGGTCAGCAATGCGTACACGATAGAGGTTTTCATGGCTTGCATTTTGATACCCTACTTTCTGTTTAATTTACCTAACTGCAGGAATATTGAATCCTGCATTAACCTCAGATTAGAGGGCTATATATTCATTTAGTTGCAGCAGCGACAGCAGCCAATGGGCCTGCACGCCTGCACTATGGCCACCCTTGCCGAACATGCATTTGTGCAGGGGGTGATAGAACCGCAGCCGCACAAATGCCATGCACATGACGCTAACTGGCTTTCGCCATAGTGGTGCGCGCCGCATGCAGTTTTCTATAGCTGTCGATCAGGCGGTGGTGCCTGTCCAGCCCTTCCAGTTTCATGCTGGTTGGCGTCAGGCCGAAGAAGCGCACACTGCCGTCCACTGAACCCATGACGGCATCCATACGGGCATCACCGAACATGCGGCGGAAGTTGACTGCGTAGTCGTCGAGTTCCAGTGTATCGTCCAGCACAACCTCCAGCACCACATTCAAAGCCTGGTAAAACAATCCGCGCTCGACCGTGTTGTCGTTATACTGCAGGAAGGCGCCCACCAGCTCATGTGCCTCGTCAAGCTGCTGCAAGGCAAGATGGATCAGCAGCTTCAGCTCCAGCACAGTGAGCTGGCCCCAGGCCGTATTCTCGTCAAACTGGATGCCTATCAATGTGGCAATATCGCCGTATTCATCCAGCTCGTTATTTTCCAGACGCTCAAGCAGCGCTTCAAGATCAGCATCGTTCAGTTGGTGCAGGTTCAAAATGTCAGCACGGAACAGCAGCGCTTTGTTGGTGTTGTCCCAAACCAGGTCTTCTATCGGGTAGATTTCCGAATAGCCCGGCACCAGTATCCGGCATGCAGTTGCGCCCAGCTGGTCATACACCGCCACGTAAGCTTCCTTGCCCATGGCTTCGAGTATGCCGAACAAGGTCGCAGCTTCCTCGGCATTGGAGTCTTCACCCTGGCCGGAAAAGTCCCACTCCACAAAATCGTGATCCGGTCTGGCACTAAAAAAGCGCCATGACACAACACCGCTGGAATCAATGAAGTGTTCAACAAAGTTGTTTGGCTCAGTCACGGCTTCGCTGGCAAAGGTGGGCTGGGGCAAATCGTTCAGTCCTTCCAAGCTGCGCCCTTGCAGCAATTCTGTGAGGCTGCGTTCCAGCGCCACTTGCAGGCTTGGGTGTGCGCCGAACGAGGCAAACACGCCGCCAGTACGCGGGTTCATCAAAGTGACGCACATGACCGGATAGATTCCGCCCAGTGATGCATCCTTTACCAGCACCGGGAAGCCTTGCGCTTCCAAGCCCTGAATGCCGGCCACAATGCCGGGATATTTCGCCAGCACTTCCTGCGGTACATCAGGCAGGGTGATTTCACCTTCAAGAATTTCGCGTTTGACCGCCCGTTCAAAAATCTCCGACAGACACTGCACCTGCGCCTCGGCCAGCGTGTTGCCGGCACTCATGCCATTGCTGACGTAGAGGTTTTCGACCAGATTGGACGGGAAATATACGACCTCGCCATCCGACTGGCGCACAAACGGCAGCGAACAGATGCCGCGCTCGGCATTACCCGAGTTGGTGTCTATCAGGTGCGAGCCGCGTAAATCGCCATCAGGATTGTAAATTTGCAGGCAGTACGCATCCAGAATCTCTTTCGGCAGCGCATCTTTGCGGCCAGGCTTGAACCAGCGCTCATTCGGGTAATGCACAAATTCAGCATCAGCGATGTCTTCGCCCCAAAACGCACCGGCATAGAAATGGTTGTTGCTCAACCGCTCGATATATTCGCCCAAGGCCGAAGCCAGTGCGCTTTCCTTGGTTGCACCTTTTCCGTTAGTGAAGCACATTGGCGAATGTGCATCACGGATATGCAGCGACCACACATTGGGAATGATATTGCGCCATGAAGCGATCTCAATCTTGATGCCCAGGCTCGCCAGCAATCCCGACATATTGGCAATGGTTTGTTCCAAGGGCAGATCTTTGCCCGTGATATAGGTGCTTGTTTCAGTGGCCGGGTTCACCGCCAGCAAGGCCTGCGCGTCGGCATCCAGGTTCGCGACTTCCTCAATCACGAACTCTGGCCCGGTTTGCACCACTTTCTTGACTGTACAGCGGTCTATGGAGCGCAGGATGCCCACTCGGTCTTTGTCTGAGATGTCCGCCGGCAATTCGACCTGAATCTTGAAGGTCTGCTGGTAGCGGTTCTCCGGATCAACAATATTGTTGTGCGAGAGGCGGATATTTTCGGTAGGGATATTGCGTGTGTCGCAGTACAACTTCACGAAATAAGCCGCGCACAGCGCCGATGATGCCAGAAAGTAATCGAAAGGACCGGGCGCCGAGCCGTCGCCCTTATAGCGGATAGGCTGGTCGGCAATCACCGTGAAATCATCGAACTTGGCTTCAAGACGAAGCTTATCGAGAAAGTTGACCTTAATTTCCATGGGGAGGATTCCAAAAAATGGTGCAAAAAATGATGAGGGCGCTATTATCCCTCACCATGTCGATTCCGTGTAATACATCAATGCTTTACACAAAACCTTTACACAGACACTGCGGATAAATTGCCAGGAGGTCTTCCGGAGTAGTGCTGGCCGTTAAGGCGTTTTTATTGCCATGATGGTGACATGCTGCACCCAACTATGCACGCAAGAAATTGAATCACTCCATGATGCTGGCGCGCTTTTTCTTATCGCGATGTATAAACATCAGGTTGCGTACGTATACAAAGGTACCGGGCAACTGGCCCAGGATAATGACCGGCTCAACCCTGTGAATGCCGTAAGCCAGAACAACAAGGCCGCCAATCAGGCTTAGATACCAGAAACTCTCGGGGATAACGCTTTTCTGATGTTTTTCACTATGGATCCATTGCACAATGAACCGCATCATAAACATGGATTGGCCTAATAAGCCGATGACCAGCCAGATTAAATCCACTGTACTCATGCCCGTGAAGTATTTGCTCCACTCTGCAGTAAGGTGGCTAAGGTAGTAGCCTAATCCGTGATGCATCGCTATTCCTCCCTTACGATCGGGCGTTTGGCGCGGCGAAGCAGCCAAAGCATTCCAACCAGGTCAACAATGCCGACCATTAAACGATCAATCGTTCCGTATTTTGACTGGCCATGCTCACGTGCCCGATGATGTACGGGCACGGATACCACGCCGCCTCCACGTCGCTGAACAAGGGCGGGAAGAAACCGGTGCATATGATCAAAATACGGCAGGTCAAGAAAAGCCTCACGCCTGATCAGTTTCAGCCCGCAGCCGGTATCCGGGGTTGAATCATTGAGCAACCGTGAGCGCACACCATTCGCAATGATAGAGGAAACACGTTTGATCCAGCTATCCCGTCTTGCATGGCGACGATTGCCGCCTACAAGGTCAACACCCTCCTTCAGGGCTGCTATCAGCATTTTAATATCACCCGGGTCATTCTGGCCATCGCCATCCATCGTGACGACCCAGTCACCTCTTGCCGCTTTCACCCCAGTCCGCAGCGCCGTACTCTGGCCGCAGCTTTTTGCATGGTGAACCACCCGAAGCCTGCTGCTTTTTGATTTGGCTTCAGTCAGACGGTTGGCCGTATCATCCGTACTGCCGTCATTCACATATACGATTTCAAAATTCACTGTTGCGGCCAATGCCTGCTCTATTTCCTGAATCAAAGGCACGATGTTTTCCGCTTCGTTATGCACGGGGATCACAACACTTAGTAAATGGATAGCTTCATTCATGTTCTACACTCATCAAATTATTAAAAACATCTCACTGCCACGCAACGATATAGCGACTCGTCATCACGGTATCATACTCACTGCAGCACTGATTCAGTGACAAGCAGAACCGAACCCGAACACAGCCAGTGTGCCGTTTTTCTTCAGGTAGGGTTTAAATTCTTTCACCAGGCACGTTGCCTGTGGCTGTATTTTGGCAACATGCGAATCTTCAACCAGCAGCAGTGCATGACTTGTTTTGAGCGACGCCAGCTTTTCATCGTCAACGATTGGGATATTACGGTTGGCATAATAAATAAGCCTTTCATCCAAATTTGCATAGCCATAGATCTGCGCATTATCCGCATTCGCGGCAAACCAGTCTTTGATTAAAGGCAAAGCTTCATACCGGTAATGAAACATCCTGGCTTCTGCAACAGCGTAAAAAGCAGCATAGCCCATCGGCAGCAGGATACCGGCAATGAGCAGACATCGCCGCAGGCGTGGGCCGGCGTCAGAAGCCAACTCGCCCAGCCGGCTGCCAAGCAAAATAGCCAATAAGGGATAAATTGGCAGCAGATATTTGGCATGCTTGTCGCTGAACACCGTATAGATCAGGAAAGGCACAATAAACGCAATGCACAGGGAAACCGTTACCGTGTTTTTTTTCCAGCGACGCCATGCGGCAAGCGGCGCAATCAACAATAATAAACTCGCAGGGAAAAAATCTCCCACCAGCCATAACACGTAGTTATAGACAGGCTCTCCCGCCGTGCCGTAAACCTTGCTGACCATATCCTTATGAACCGTCGCACCCCAGATGTCGACCCCCATATGCCAGGTGACGGCCACATACCATGAAGAACCCACCAGCAGAAAAATAAGCCAGCCCAGCGGGTCACGCAGCGCCTGCCACTGACGCGGCTGACGCTGATATAGAGCATCGACCAGAAGCGGCAGGGTTACAAACAAAAGCGCTATCGGGCCTTTTGCCAGCACAGCGGCTCCCAGCAAGAAATAGCTCAGCAGCAGCCACTGGCGACCGGCATTCTCGTGCGTGTATTTCAACGCCGACAACAGCGCACTGAAACAAAGTGCCGCCAACAGCATCTCAATGCCCGCCCTGCGGCCTAGCATGGCAAACCCTGCATTTGCGATCAGCAGCTGCAAGGTGAACAGGGCTGACCAGGCGCCAAATTGACGCAGGGCATAACGGTAAGCCAGAAGCGCAATCGCAGCTGCGGATAATGCTGACGGAATACGTACCGTCCATTCATTCACCGTACCGAACAGATAAGAGGTTGCGGCGGCAGCCCAATAGATTAAAGGAGGCTTGGTGATATAAAGCTCACCATTCAATTTAGGCAATAACCAGTCGCCATCGGCAATCATATTGGCAGCCGGCACGGCACGGCGAGCTTCGTTGAAGGTCAGCAGGGGTAGATCACCCAGTCCCCAGAAAAAGACCAGCGCCCCAAGCAGCAAAGTCAGCGACAGCAATATGACAAACAAAGGCTCCCGATATACATCGGCATGCTGTGATTTCATTGATTCAATTCCTTTACGCAACTCGCCTTCAGGCCGGTGCAGTTTCTGTCGATTTCATGCGTGTTATCGGGGTTGATTGGGAGATAAACGGAGCGAAGGAGTTGATGCTGGGCAGCGGAAATCATAGGCACCGCAAGCAACAGTGCTGGAATCAACCTTCCCTTTTTAAACAGGGGAGAAAACCCGGTCAGTAGATTTCTTATCATTTTTTTGGTGACGAACATGGGTTAAAAATACATACTATGCGGATTATAATAAACCAAATTAATTAAATTTAAAGGGTGCGCTCCTTGAAAATCTCAATCGCCAGTGCATTATGAATGAGTATCTACAGAGTGTGATCAGTGCAATGGCTAATACCACACGCAAAAACTTTATTACCAAAGCAATAATAAGGCCAACTCTCAGCGATGTTGCTGCAGAGAGAGATGCGGGATTTTTCGGGAGTGATTAATTGAAAGTTCTTGTAACCGGAGCCGCGGGTTTCATCGGCATGCATGTTGCCCGCATTCTTCTGGAGCGTGGCGACGAAGTCATCGGCATTGATAACCTGAACGACTATTATCTGCCCCAGCTCAAGCAAGACCGCCTTGCGCAGTTGCGGAATCATGCGCACTTCAGATTTGTTGAAATGGATATTTCTGATACCGCTGCCATCCATCAGCTGTTTAAAACCGAGAACTTCCAGCGTGTCATTCACCTGGCAGCCCAAGCGGGCGTACGCTACTCCCTGAGCAATCCATCGGCATACATCCAGTCCAACCTGCTTGGTTTCGGCAACATGCTTGAGGCTTGCCAGAAAAACGGGATCGAACACCTGGTTTATGCAAGCTCTTCCAGTGTTTACGGCAGCAATAGCAATATGCCCTTCTCGGTACATGATAACGTTGACCACCCTTGCAGCCTTTACGCCGCAACCAAGAAGGCCAATGAGCTGATGGCTCATGCCTACAGCCATCTGTATGCACTGCCCACAACCGGATTACGCTACTTTACGGTATATGGCCCGTGGGGCAGACCGGACATGTCACCCTGGTTATTCACGTCGGCCATACTGGAAGGCAGGCCGATTAATATATTCAACCATGGCGACATGCTCCGTGATTTCACCTACATAGATGATATTGCAGCCGGTACCGTAAAGGCGATGGATCGCATTGCGCAACCCAACCCGGGATTCGACACCTCAAATCCTGACCCAGCCTCCAGCACGGCGCCCTACCGGATATACAACATCGGGAACCAGCAGCCGGTAAAACTGATGACATTTATTGAAATCCTGGAAAAAAACCTCGGGATGCCGGCAATCAAGAATTTCATGCCCATGCAGGCAG
>Ga0208116_1000144_pt1 | contig 24880 bp, 25 predicted proteins | sample LakWasMeta9_HOW4_2_FD_183859 | JGI IMG/M metagenome (GOLD analysis project Ga0208116, IMG submission 183859) | Freshwater sediment methanotrophic microbial communities from Lake Washington under simulated oxygen tension - Sediment Metagenome... | ecosystem: Environmental > Aquatic > Freshwater >... | reverse complement strand
GTTGAAAATGAGTGTTTAGAATTGATTACTGCAAATTAACCTTGGTGGTTGCAGGCTTGCTGCCGGCATTGCCTTTAGTGCGGTTGATGCGCACAACATCAGGTATTTTACGCAAGCCGCGCATCAGATCTGCCAGATGCACACGATTCTTCACCTGTACAGTGAAATACAGGTTTGCATAAGCACTGCCGTCTGCCTCTTCTACGCTAACGCTATCGATATTTGAACCTGCATCCGCAATGCCCGATGCAATTTTTGCCAGCATGCCGGGCTGGTTGGCAACGGTCAGATTAAGATTGGTCTTGAACAGGCGCGTGCTTTCCGGCTCCCACTCTACATCCAGCCATTTATCGGGGTCGAGTTTAAATTTGCGCACGCTTGGGCAATCGTGGGTATGAATGACCAGGCCTTTGTCTTTATTAATGAACCCTAAAATCGGGTCGCCCGGAATCGGATGGCAGCAAGGCGCAAACATCACGGCCATTCCCTCGGTACCGCGCACAGTGATCGTATCCAGCGCTTTCGCCGGCAGCTTGGTGTGTTTTTCCAGATGGCCATCCGTTGTTGCAACCAACTGATGGGCTACCATGACATTCTGGCGCTTGCCGAGACCAATCTCTGACAGGATCTCTGATTTTGTAATGACGCCGTAATCACGTATCAGTTTTAACCAGTTTTCATCGGAAATCTGCTTAGGGTCTACATGCAGGGCGCGCAAAGCCTGATTCAACAGGCGCTCACCGATTTGCGCGGCTTCGCTGGAACGCTGGGATTTAAGGAAATGCCGGATATGCGCACGCGCACGGCCAGTCACCACATAATTCAGCCAGGCAGGATTCGGTTTGGCGAGCGAGCCGGTAATAATCTCGACATGGTCGCCATTCTTCAGTTCGGTACGCAGCGGCGCCAGTTCATGGTTAATGCGCACAGCGACGCAGCTGTTACCGATATCGGAATGCACCGCATAAGCAAAGTCAACCGCTGTGGCACGTTTAGGCAAGGCCAGAATGGTGCCTTTAGGCGTAAATACATAGACCTCGTCCGGAAACAGGTCAATTTTAAGATGCTCAAGGAAATCCAGTGAGTCAGAACTCTCATTCTGGATATCCAGCAGGCGCTGCAGCCACTGATGCGTCTGCTGCTGCAATACCGTCAGTTGTGCGTCGCTTGATTTGTACAGCCAGTGCGCAGCCACACCCGCATCTGCAATATTGTGCATTTCCGCACTGCGGATCTGCACTTCGATAGGCGTACCAAACGGGCCCAGCAGCGTGGTATGCAAGGATTGATAGCCGTTGGCCTTGGGTATTGCAATATAATCCTTAAACTTGCTGGGGATAGGCTTATACAGCCCGTGCAGCGCTCCCAGTGCCAGGTAGCAGCTAGGCAGGTCTTTCACGATGACCCTAAAACCATAGATGTCATAAACCTGTGAAAACGGCGTGGCCTGTCGCGTCATTTTCCTGTAAATACTGTAGAGATGCTTTTCCCGCCCGGTGACTTCCGCGTCTACGTGAAATACCTTAAGCTGGTGCTGAATGGACTCCAGCACTTTGCTGATGACTTCCTTGCGATTACCGCGTGCCGCCATGACCGCTTTAGAAATTGCGCTATAGCGCATCGGGTGCAAGTACTGGAAACTTAAATCTTCAAGCGCCTGATAAACCGAGTTGAGGCCTAGCCTGTTTGCAATAGGCGCATAAATATCCAGGGTTTCCTTAGCGATCAGTTTCTGCTTTTCCGGCTTCATCGCCTCCAGCGTCTGCATGTTATGCAGGCGATCAGCCAGTTTGACCAGTATCACCCGCACATCCATCGACATGGCGAGCAGCATCTTGCGGAAATTCTCCGCCTGCGCTTCGCTGGCACTCTGAAACTCGATCTTATCGAGCTTGGTCACGCCATCTACCAGCTCGGCAACCTGCAGGCCGAATTTCTCTTTGATATCGAGCGTAGTGATTGATGTATCTTCCACTACGTCGTGCAGCAGTGCCGCCAGAATCGTAGGCACATCCATATGCAGATCAGCCAGTATGCAGGCAACCGACACCGGATGTGTAATATAAGGCTCGCCGGTTTTACGCACGACACCTTCATGCGCCTTGTCGGCATAGCGATAGCCTTCAAACACCAGTTCAATATCCTGGGGTTTGAAATACTGTTTGAGACGTATACTTAAGGCTGAGTCCTCGCTGTCCGCAGGCAGCAAGGGGGCTGGACTTGATTTTGATATTTCCGCTTTAAGGTTTTGTGCGGCTTTTGGCATGGCATTCACTACCAGAACTGTTCATTGCTAGCTGATGTTAGCAGCACACCGGCATATTAAGCGTGTATGCGGCCCAGAACTTCAACCCCTACTTTACCCGCAGCAATTTCACGTAATGCAATCACTGTAGATTTATCACGCGTGTTCTGCACATTGACTAGCGGCTCTGAACCGTTATGCAGCTGACGCGCGCGGTAAGCGGCAACCAGGGTTAATTCAAAACGGTTAGGGATTTTTTCCAAGCAATCATCTACTGTAATACGTGCCATATTGATATATTCCTATTTGTTTAATTAAAAACGCTTAACGAGAGCGAACTAAATGAGTGTTTCAATTAGCGCAGCATAGCGCTGCAACTGTTTGGCGGCTACCAGCCGGCGTGAGCGAATTACTGCACGGATATCCTGCAGCGCTTCTTCAAAATAATGGTTAATTGTAACATAATCGAACTCCCCTACGTGGCTCATTTCCTCACGCGCTGCGGCAACCCGCCTGGAGATGGTTTCCTGGCTATCCTGCCCCCTGCTGTTCAGGCGCTGCTCCAGTGTTTCGATAGAGGGCGGCAGCACAAATATGCTGATTGCATCCGGATACAAATGGCGCACCTGCTGCGCACCCTGCCAGTCAATTTCCAGAATCACGTCTTGCCCGGCTTTTAACGGCGCATCGACCGCACATTGCGATGTACCGTAACGCGCCCCGTGTACATGCGCGCTTTCGAGAAACTGCGCCTCGCCCAGCATCAGCAAAAACGTAGGCTCATCGACAAAATGGTAATCAACACCACTCACCTCACCCGGCCTGGGCTTGCGCGTAGTGTGGGAAATAGAAAGCGTTACGTTGCTGTCTTCAGCAAGCAAAGCCTTGATCAGGCTGGTTTTGCCTGCGCCTGAAGGTGCTGAAATAATAAAAAGATTGCCTGACGTCATATCCATAATACCGATCTAAATTTGCATACCGCTAAAAAACTCACAATAAACCATCAGCTTAGCTTTGCAAAGATTTCATTTATCAAAATTTACTGTAATGCCTGATTGCCGATGCCTACTCAATATTCTGGATCTGCTCGCGCATCTGCTCAATCAGCACCTTCAGTTCCATCGACACCTGCGTGGTCTGCACCGACACTGATTTAGAGCCCAGGGTATTGGCTTCACGGTTAAGCTCCTGCATCAGAAAGTCCAGGCGCTTTCCGGCAGGCGCGTCAGCATTCAAGATACGCTTCACTTCCGAAACATGCGCAGTCAATCGGCTTAACTCTTCATCCACATCAATCCGCTGCGCGAACAGCACCAGCTCCTGCGCGATGCGCTCATGATCTACGGTTTTGATCGTTTCCTGCAATTTCAGCTCCAGCCTGGCCTGATACTCTTTATTGAGCTGCGGCAACAGCGGCCTCACCTTGGCAACCAGCGCTTCAATCTGCACCAGCCGATCCAGAATCAGCGCTTTCAATTTTTCACCTTCCCGTGCACGCGAGGCAGTCAGGTCATGCAAGCCTTGCGATACAAGGGTTCTAATATCCTCCACCATTGACTCGTGACTTAATTCCTCATGCTGCACCACGCCTGGCCAACGCAGAATATCGGCCACACTTAACGCGCGGCTTTGCGGAAAAAACTGCTGGGTCTTGACCTGCATTTCAGCCAGCTGCTGCATTAACTGCTCATCAAGCTGCGGTGCCTGTGCTGACTGGGTACGCTGGATCAGGTTGATTTTACATTCGACTTTACCGCGGCTTAACTGCGCACCGATCAGCTCCCTGATCTGCGGCTCAAAGCTCTTCAAGGTTTCGTCCAGCTTAAAATGCAAATCCAGATAACGGCTGTTCACCGCACGCAGCTCCAATAAAAGCGTCGCACCTTCTATAGGCTGCTCCAGCGCAGCAAAGCCAGTCATACTAAAAGTCATGTATATTTTCCTAATCTAACAAATTAAAGCGCTTATTTTCATAATCGGGTTCAATGTTACCAAACACTCGCTATTTCATACGAATATAAAACATAAAGATTGTTATAAAATAACTGTTCGAGTGAAGTTCTCGTAGTTACCGCAGCAAAAAAACTTTAATTACAGTCAATTAAGCGCTATATTGACCAACTGAATCGAAGTTTGAACGCCAGACGAGTGATTATAAAAACCACATCAGCAATCGATTATAGTGATAAGGCGCTTCCATAAATGCATAGTTCGAAATGCTGTATTTCCCCCAAGCCACAGGCGCACGGAACGCAGGAAGCGAGATAGTATGCAATACACAGCGAGGTTGCGAGTCCATTTGAAATATAGCCGCAACGCAATAATGCGCCCGAATGGTTTAAGCAGGCAATCAGTGAAGCTGCTGCCCACAAAAAATGTATTTATAGAAACGCCCTAAAGAAATTATTAACAAAAGTGTCTACTACCCATAAGAATCTAGCATTACCTGCCGGCTACAAATTACAAGATTATGAAATCAAGAAGGTCTTGAGTTATGGCGGGTTCAGCTTTGTGTATCTAGCGCACGACAACAATAAAAACTTCGTCGCCATTAAAGAATACCTGCCGTCATCCATCGCATTGCGTGACGCGAATGCAACCGTACAGCCTAATTCTGAAGACATTGCAATGTTCAGGCACGGCCTCAAAAGTTTTTTTGATGAAGGCCTGACGCTTGCCAAAATCGAGCACAAAAACATTGTGCGCGTGGTGAATTTCTTCCGCGCCAATGACACCGTTTACATGGTCATGCAATACGAGCGGGGCAAATCGCTGCAAGCTTATATTCTGGAGCACACTGAACCCGTCTCAGAAAACTTCATACGACGGGTTTTCAGTGAGTTATCCAACGGCTTGCGTGAAGTGCATACGCACAAGCTTCTACACCTGGATATTAAACCCGCCAATATCTACATTCGGCTTGACGGCTCTCCGGTACTGCTGGACTTTGGCTCGTCGCGCCAGGCTTTAAGTGAAACCCAGACAAAGATTTCACCCAGCTATACACCTGGTTTTGCTTCGCCTGAACATTATTATGACAAAAAACTGCTGGGTCCGTGGAGCGATATTTACAGCATAGGCGCCACCATGTATTCGTGCCTGACGCGCAATTCGCCAATGTCTGCAGACCAGCGCTTAAAAAAGGATGTACTGGTGCCCGCTGTAAAAATTGGCAAAGAACACTACTCTCAGGAATTACTCGAAATTATCGACAACTGCCTGGACCTGGACTATCTGAAACGTCCGCAAAGTGTATTTTCATTGCAGAAATCATTAATGGAGACGCCACACAAGCGGCAGCCAAAAACCGGGTTTGTACATAAAATTTTTAATGCGTTCAATAAACACAGCGCAGCCAACAGCAACAAAAAACCATCATGAAATTTACCATCTTCCAAAACAGCCGCCAGGGTCCGCGTCCTTATAATCAGGACCGGCTGGCTTACTCGTACAGTAAAGATGCACTGCTGCTGGTCATTGCCGATGGCATGGGCGGGCATCGGCATGGTGAAGTCGCAGCGCAGCTGGCCGTAACGACAATGACAGATGCATTTCAGCGCATGGCCGTACCTTCGCTGTCGAGCCCGGCCAAATTCCTGATCGAACAGATTCAGCAGGTGCACGATATGATTGACCAGCTGGCTCAAGACCAGGAAATGCTGGAAGCGCCGCGCACAACGATTGTAGCCGCCATTGTGCAGCGCGGCATGCTGTATTGCGCGCATGCCGGAGATTCGCGCCTCTATCATTTCCGCGATGGCCACCTGCTGTACCGCACTGAAGATCACTCCATCGTGCAGTCACTGTACAACAAGGGCATGATCACCAAAGCGGAAATGGCAAACCACCCGTACCGGCATAAAATTTTCAGCTGCCTGGGTGGTGATGTGCCGCCTAAAATCGAATTGGCTGACCGGCAAGAACTACTCGAAGGCGATACCGTCTTACTATGCACCGACGGCCTATGGGGCGCGGTCGGGGATGACCAGATCAAACAGGTGCTGCGCGGCTCCTCCATTGAAGAAAACGTCACGCGCCTGCTTGACCTGGCAGAAGCCAGCGGTGCGGAAAAAGGCGACAATATGAGCGCGATCGGCCTGCAATGGGGTGATAAGCTGCACAGTGACATGGCGGTTTCAACCATCACACTGCCTATGGGTTTTTCAACGACGATCATGAATCCCCATACCCGCAGCGACTATAACGGTACCGCAGACCCCGCACAGGCCGAAGACCTGAGCGATGAAGATATTGAAAAAACCATAGCAGAAATACAGCTGGCACTGCAAAAAACCAGACGTACTTCATAATTTTTTAGAGCAGGATTTAACCGATGCAATCCAGTACCACAAACAATGTCAGACCCAGCCAGCGCGAGCTCAACCAGTTACGTGACGTGGAAATTATCCGCCGCTATACCAAACATGCCGAGGGTTCGGTGCTGGTTAAATTCGGCGATACCCACGTACTGTGTACCGCGAGCATAGATGAAAAAGTACCCGGCTTTCTGAAAGGCAAAGGCCAGGGCTGGGTTACCGCCGAATACGGCATGCTGCCGCGCTCGACCGGCAGCCGCATGGACAGGGAAGCCGCCAAAGGGAAACAATCCGGCCGCACACAGGAAATTCAGCGCCTGATCGGCCGCTCTTTACGCGCCATTATTGATCTGCAAAAACTCGGCGAACGCAGCATCCAGATTGACTGTGACGTGATCCAGGCTGACGGCGGCACGCGCACTGCCAGCATCACCGGCGCTTACGTTGCGCTGCATGATGCTATCTCTACCCTGCTTAAAAACGGTAAAATTACACAATCGCCGCTCAAGGACTCTGTCGCAGCAATTTCTGTCGGCATGCACCAAGGGCAGCCGGTGCTGGATCTGGACTACATTGAAGATTCAGACTGCGATACCGATATGAACGTAGTAATGACCGGCAGCGGCGGTTTTGTCGAGATTCAGGGCACTGCCGAAGGTGAACCGTTCTCGCGTGAAGCCATGGATGCGATGCTGGATCTGGCCGCATTCGGCATCAAACAACTGACTGACAAACAAAAAGAGGTTTTGAGTGTTTAAAAAACTGGTTATCGCTACTGGTAATAAAGGCAAACTGCGTGAAATTCAGCACGTGCTCAGCGAACTGAATATCGAGATATTGCCGCAATCCGAATTCAATGTGCCGGAATGCGAAGAACCGCACTGCACGTTTATTGAGAACGCGCTTGCCAAAGCACGCCATGCCAGCAAGCACACCGGTTTGCCGGCACTGGCAGATGATTCCGGCCTATGTGTTGATGCGCTGCAAGGCGCGCCGGGCGTATTATCCGCGCGCTATGCCGGCAAAAACCAGCCGAACAGCCTGCTCACGCAGGACGAACGCAACAACGACAAACTGCTGCAGGAAATGAGCAGTATCTCCAGCCGCCATGCACATTTTTACTGCGTCATGGTACTGGTGCGCCATGAGCATGACCCTGAGCCTATCATTGCCGAAGGCAGCTGGCAGGGTATTATTCTGCGCGAGTACCGCGGCAGTGATGGCTTTGGCTATGACCCGTTATTCCTGGATGATAAAACTGGAAAAACCGTTGCAGAACTGCCATTAGAGATCAAAAGTCGCATTAGCCACCGTGGCCATGCCATGGCTAAACTGCTGCAAAAGCTGGAAAGGCTGAACAATGAGTAGCCCTGATAAAGCTGCGTGGCCTAAATGGGTACGTGATGACCACAGCGTGGTTTCATGTACCGAAAAAGTCAAAGTGATGACTGAAAACTTTGACGAGATCAAACAGATCGCACAGGATGCGCTTGAAGACGGCCTGCTCATGGAAGTCTCTGAGCAACAGATGCGTGATGCGCTGCATCAGCTGGTGGATTCACTCATCAATCCTTACAAAAAGTGAATCCCGCAATAAAGGTAAACGAGTATCAAAAAGATCATCGAAATCAAAGCTGCCGGTAATTTCAATCCGGAACCGATTAACACCGTTGCGCCGCTCGCGGGGGCAGCCACTGTTTCGGGGTTAAGCAATCCACCGCCGCTGTCGCTGTATATCCACATCCCCTGGTGTGTGCGTAAATGTCCGTATTGCGACTTCAACTCGCACGAGAGCCGTTTCAAAAACGGTGAAATTCCTGAGGCGGCTTATGTTGATGCCTTAATCGCCGACTTGGAGGCAGCCACGCCCAAAGTATGGGGCAGGAAAATCAAGAGCGTATTTTTTGGCGGCGGTACCCCTAGCCTGTTTTCTCCGGAAGCCATTGACAGGATCCTGAGTAATGTGCGAGCGCTCACTCCGCTTGAATACGATGCGGAGATTACACTTGAAGCCAACCCTGGCACCGTTGATAGCGCACATTTTGCCGGCTATAAACAAGCCGGGGTGAACCGCCTGTCGCTCGGCATACAAAGTTTTAATGCCGATTATCTGAAGGCATTAGGCCGCATTCACGATGACAAGCAGGCCATTACGGCGGCGGAACTCGCGCTCAAAACCTTCGAGCGCGTGAATCTGGATGTGATGTATGCGTTACCGAACCAGACGCTGGAACACGCGCTGCAGGACGCAAAGCAGGCAGTCGCGCTGGGGCCTGACCATTTATCTTTCTACCACCTGACGCTGGAACCCAACACGCCGTTTCACCGCACGCCGCCAAGCCTGCCCGATGACGATACCAGCAGCGACATGCAGATTGAGATTGAGAATTTACTGGCAGCGCATGGTTATGAGCATTACGAAACCTCAGCTTTTGCTAAAAAAGGCATGCAAGCCAGGCATAACCTCAATTACTGGCAGTTCGGCGATTATTTAGGCATTGGCGCCGGCGCGCACAGCAAGCTGAGCTACCACGATAAAATCACGCGTGAATCCCGGCCAAAGCATCCTAAGGCCTATATGGAACAGGCCATTCTCGGCAACGCAATAGAACGCGTATGGGATATCAATCGCGATGAGCTCGGTTTCGAATTCATGATGAATGCATTACGGCTGATTGACGGCGTACCCGCCAGCCTGTTTCAGCAACGCACGGGACTAAGCCTGCATACACTTGACAGTGCAATCAGAACAGCACGGAGCAAAGGCCTGCTGACAGCGGAGCCGGCTCACCTGCAGCCCACCTTGCTTGGACAGCGGTTTCTGAACGAATTACTGGCCTTATTTCTGGAATAATTCCTGAGCTCCCATAAAATAGCACTTGCTACACACCAAGCATGCTAGTAAATTTACACCCATACGTTTTCACCCGCGAAAGAATGATCATCATGTTTAAAATGACTATTGGATTATTCATCATATTCTTGCTGCATGGGTGTACATCTACGCCCTCTACTACCACTGGCGGAGACAGCTCGGCAATAAAGACACATACGCTCTCGCTTGATACCAGTAAGAAATTCACATTCAAGTCTTCCGGCTGCAAATTAGAACAAGGCGTGTTAACGAATGCGGCAGATTTTTCCAGCGCCGGCTCGTATGGCACGCTGGTCGTTGCTAACAGCAAAAGCAATGCTACCGTAGACCAATACCGGGTTTCATGTAGTGCCGTAGCGGCTGGCGGAAAATCGCCATGCGTGATACAGCGCGTACAAGGCACTGGCACATCCCAAGACTTTGGTGGCCCTAATTGCCCGGACATGAAATTCAGCATGGTGAATTTCAGGAGCTTCTAAAACTACAGTAGCATTCCAGTTACTGAATAGCGTATTAAAGATCAAGGACTTAGAATCATCTGACTAAGTCCTTTATTTTTTGCGCTTGCATGTAGGTAATGGCAATGCATCCGCGCCTCATGAATCCTGAACGCTGATGCCGGGTGTTATCAATTGCATTATATTTATGGACACAAGATGCCACTATCGGATATATTGATTCCATAATAATGGTAAAAATAATAATAGGATTAATTCGATTATGTCTATTCAAACGTCAGAATCCGAGTATTAGTTCAGAGCTGCAAATATCATGTGCATACTTAAAAACCGGCAATGATGTTCAGAGCTTTAGCCTTATTCCTTATCTTACTCATCAACGATAGCGTTGCTGCGGGCGATGAAGACATCGTCGTCGCCGTTAACCAGAATATCTCAGAAAACCATATTTCACGCAGTTTCGCCCGCCGTATATTCAGCATGAAAGCAAGACAATGGGCGGATGGCAGCCCGGTGATCGTATTTGTATTGCCGGACAGAAGCTCGCACCACCTCACATTTGCAAAGGAAATCCTGGAAACGTTCCCCTACAAGCTGCGTTCGGTCTGGGACCGTCAAGTTTATTCCGGCACAGGCCAAGCCCCGCGTGAAGTTGCAACAATAGATCAGATGATGACAAATATTGCCAACACACCGGGTGCCATTGGCTATCTGCCAAGGGAAAAAATTGATGGAATCAAAATACGTTTGGTCGAGGTGCGCTGATATGCTAAGAATCTATATTGCCGGCATGATTTCTGTACTGAGCGCGGTATGTTCAACCCCGGCATTGGCGCTGGAGTTCAATGACGGAAAAGTGCAGGTTCATGGCTTTGCCAGCCAGGGCATCGTATCAAGTACAGGGAATAACTTTTATGGCGACAGTTCCAACAATATCAGTTTCGATTTCCGTGAAATCGGCATCAACGCCTCATACCGCCCCAGACCGGATTTACAGTTTTCTGCTCAAGTCATCAATCTTGATGCCGGAGATGTAAGCGAGAATGGTTTATTGCTGGATTACGCCCTGGTTGATTACACGGTTTCCTCGACCGAGGATACGCAATTCGGTATCAGGCTTGGGCGAGTCAAGAATCCATTCGGCCTTTACACCACCACCCGTGATGTAGCATTTACACGGCCGAGCATTGTGCTGCCGCAATCCATTTATTTCGATAAGGCACGCAGCCTTGCGCTCTCATCTGATGGCGTTGGGTTTTATCTGAACAAGGAAAGCAATTACGGCGGCATCAATTTTGACCTGGTTGTTGGCAACGCGAACGTTGACCGCGGGAGTGAAGCAACGTTTTTAAGGGTAGATCTGCCTGGCGACATGAAGTCAGAAAAACCATCACGCCTGATGCGGATCATGTACACAACCCCTAATGACCGTTTACGCATTGCATTTACTGCTGCAAATATAGACCTTAAATACGATGCGACCTCGCATGAGTTTGATCCCAACCTGGCCGTACACCTGGATCCCAAGATCATTTCTGCACAATACAGTAATGAAAACTGGGAGCTTACGGCAGAGTACTCGCAAATGAAGTCATCCATTACAAGAAGTTTTTTACCAAACTTCAACAATGTGATCGAAGGCTATTATGTGCAGGGGAGTTACCAATTCACCCCGACTTTGCAGGCGGTGGTGCGTTACGATGCAAGTTTCAACAATAAAAGTGATCACTCCGGGAAGAAACTTTCCGCAGAAACCGGTCTGCCTGCCCACGTTTTCTTTGCCAAAGACTGGATGATCGGGCTGCGCTATGATGTAACGCCCACTTTTATGATCAGGGGGGAATGGCATCACATTAATGGCACAGGATGGTTATCGAGCCTGGATAACAATGCTGACCCAGGTGCAATGGAGCGCAGATGGGATATGCTGATGTTCATGGGTTCCTGGCGGTTTTAATCAATCGTGAATCCTCAGGACACACAGCATCAGCACTTTCTCAGCTTGCGCTGGAAGTTGCTGCTTATCCTGTTCATTGTTTCCGCAATCATCGGCATTGCCAGTTCGTATTACTTTCAGCACCAGCTCCTGATCCAGTTTGACCAGGCACGCAAAGAAGCGCAATTCAAGTACACCAAGCAAATTAACGGCTTAATCAGCCTTGATGTTGAACGGGTTCGCCAGCTGGCCGCGACACTCCCGACGTTTATCAGCCTGAATAATGGCCTCATGGAATATGCAAGTCCCGATTTTTACCGTTATTTCGATAATTTCTGGTCAAACTTCCAGATTGACATGGGCGTAAACGATGCCAAGCTATATGCCCCGGATGGCCATATCATTGCTTCATGGGGCAATGAAGCAAAAGATAACCTGTCCGTTCAATCCAAATCATGGAAAGACAGCTGGGAAACTATCCTGAACAAAGAGGCTTCGAGCGGCCTGATTGAGTGTTCATACACATGCAGCATTTATACCTTTGCCCCCATACTTAAAAATGGTGAGATCGTCGGTGTGTTTTCAATCGGGGCCTCCCTCGCGGAATCTGTTCTATCATTCCAGAAGACAGCCAAAGCTGACGTAGCGATTATTTTCTCGAAACCAGACGCAGAAAATATTGATAAATCCTTATGGGGTATGCATATTGCGGCGGCTTCCAACCCTGAGTATTTAGTCCCTTTAATTACCAGAGCCGCCAGCATTTATTCTTTTTCAGAACTATCGAAAAAGCCCATACGCTATGCTGAAGCAGATAATACCTACGAAATCAGCTTGGTTAAGCTTGAGCAGTCCTACTGGACCGATGGCATGCAATTGATTGTCGTCGAGAATATTACGCCTGACCTGGCGATCGTGCAGCAGAACAGCAAGCAGATCATGATATTTGCCATGCTGGCAACGGTTCTGATACTTTCGTTACTTTATTTCCTGCTCAGTATCCCGTTAAAACGCCTGCGCCGCATCGCCACTTCAATGCCGCTGCTCGGTCAGGGTGCATTTCAGGAATTACGCTCCGGCCTGAAATCGCACCGCCACCAATTAACAGACGAAATGGATGTGCTGGATCAATCCACGCTGGACTTGTCGAATAAACTTGAGTCTCTGGAGCATGAAGTCGTTGAAAAAAACCTTTCGTTGAAGAATCTTTTTAACGAAGTGTTAAGGGAAAAAGAGTTTGCGACAAAACTGCTGAACCAGGCTGAAGCCATTATTGCCACCATCAACGTGGATGGACGCATTTTATCCATTAACCAGTTTGGGCTTAAGCTTACAGGAAAGGACAAAGCAGATCTGTTGTACAGCGATTTGTCGCAAGATGACTTTGCTGCCCTGAAGGAAAATCTGGCCGAGGTTGCCAATACGGATTTATATAATTATGCGCATGAGACGGTGCTCATCACGGCAGACCAAACTCCGCGAAACATTTCCTGGGTACATACCCGCCTGCAGGACGACATAAAAGGTGACACGATTCTGTTGTCTGTAGGTATGGATATCACCGAACGCATCAGGTCACAGGAGGTGATCCACCATCTTGCAAACTATGACGCGCTTACAAACTTACCGAACCGGCGCCTGTTGATCGACCGGCTTAAACACGCCCTGAGTTCCAGCACCCGCAGTGGCCAGCGCGGTGCATTGCTTTTTATAGATATTGATAACTTCAAATCACTCAATGACACCCTCGGCCATAAAGTAGGTGACATCTTGCTGCAGGAAGTCGCCAAACGGCTGACCTTGTGCATCCGTGAAGGTGACACGGTTTCACGCATCGGCAGTGATGAGTTTATTGTCGTACTGGAAAACCTAAGCAATAAGGCGATTGAATCGGCTGGGCAAGCCGAGCATGTTGCAAGAAAGATCCAGCATAAACTTAACCAGCCATTCCAACTAAAAACGCATTCATACCAGAACACGGTAAGCATAGGCATCAGCTTATTCAGCGACCACGATCTGGATACCGAAGAGCTGCTGAAACAGGTTGATATTGCAAGTAACCAGGCTAAACGCAGTGGTAACAACAGCATCTGTTTCTATGACCCCAAAATGCAGGAAAGCCTGACCGCTTATGTAACGCTCGAGCGCGAACTGAACCAGGCTATTCTTGCCCGGCAATTCATACTGTATTACCAGATTCAGGTTGACAATACAGGTAGCCCGCTCGGGGCTGAGGTCTTGATCCGCTGGCAGCATCCCGAGCGAGGCATTGTATCGCCATTTGATTTTATCCCGCTGGCAGAAGAAACCGGGCTGATAATTCCGATTGGAAAATGGGTGCTGGACAATGCGTGCGCCCAGCTCAGTACATGGCAGAAATCACCGCACACCAAACATTTAAGCTTATCAGTCAATGTCACTGCACAGCAGTTCCTGCAAAAAAACTTCGTGGCTCAGGTGGAATCCGCCATCAAGATCAATGCCATCGACCCGATGCTGCTGAAGCTGGAACTGACTGAAAGCATGCTGGTAGATGAGTTGGATAAAACCATCGCAACGATGCATGCACTGCAGAATATCGGCATCAAATTCTCGCTGGATGATTTCGGTACCGGCTATTCATCATTGCAGTACCTGAAACGCCTGCCGATTTATCAATTAAAAATAGACCAGTCTTTTGTGCATGAGCTTGCCAATAACGTCAGTGACCAGGCAATTGTGCGCACGATCATCGCGATGGCGCAGACCCTGAACCTGAATGTGATTGCGGAGGGGGTGGAGACTGAAGAACAAAGGCAGCTGTTGCTGGATAATGGCTGCTATTGCTATCAAGGCTATCTGTTCGGCAAGCCTTTGCCGATTAATGCGTTTGAGGCTTTACTCAAAGAAAGCTTAGCAGTTTCCTAGCTTTCAGATCACCAGCATGCGCCAATCTGGTCGCGCACTGCATATTACACGCCGGCCTATCTCTTTTTTGACAGCTGCTTGATACTTGGGATTAAAATCCGCTGTTCTTGCTCAAAAACCGTCGTCGCCTGTAATTCCGGCTGTGTTTCCCGGTTCAGCCTGATTGCTTCAGCAATAAAGCGCTGCTGCATAGACTGGCTTTTGGGGTAAATCAAGCGCGATAAATCCTGAACGCTTTCTCTGGGCTGCAAGGGCCAGTCCATCGCCGATAGCGACTCACCACTTGCCGCGGCAGACAACAACGGCACATGCAACATCAGCGCTAGCGCCATTAATGTTAATTGCTGTCTTGCCGCGTAAGTTTTCATGTTCAACCCATTTCTTTTTTAGCTCGGGCAATAGCAGCTTTAACCTGAACAGGCGCTGTACCGCCGATATGGTTACGACTTTGCAGAGAACCTTCCAGTGTTAATACGGCATATACATCCTCACTGATATCCGCTGCAAATTTCTGCAAACTTGCCAGAGGCAGATCGCTTAAATCCACTTTCTGGTCTACCGCATGGCGTACAGCCAGCGCCACGACTTCGTGCGCGTCCCGGAACGGCATGCCTTTTTTCACAAGGTAATCAGCCAGGTCTGTCGCTGTAGCAAACCCCTCGCTGGCGGCCTGACGCATATTTTCTTTATTGACGGTAATGCCGCGCATCATGTCAGCATAGATTTCCAGCGTCACCAGTAAAGTGTCTGCCGTATCGAACAGCGGTTCTTTGTCTTCCTGATTGTCTTTGTTGTAAGCAAGCGGCTGACCCTTCATCAGGGTGAGCAATGCAGTCAGGTGCCCGTATACGCGACCGGTTTTACCGCGCACCAGCTCAGGTACGTCCGGGTTCTTTTTCTGCGGCATGATCGATGAACCGGTACAGAAACGGTCTGCAATATCAATAAACGCAAAGCGCGGCGAGCTCCACAGAATCAGCTCTTCAGACAAGCGTGATAAATGCGTCATCACCAGTGATGACGCAAAGGTAAATTCAATCGCAAAGTCACGGTCTGACACCGCATCCAGCGAGTTCTCACATACCCCGTCAAAACCCAGGGTTTTCGCAACCATTTCACGGTCTATCGGGTAACTGGTACCGGCCAGTGCAGCGGCGCCCAGTGGCAGGCGGTTAATGCGTTTTCTGCAATCGCTGAAACGTGCGGCATCTCGCTTCAGCATTTCAACATAGGCCATCAAGTGGTGGCCGAATGTTACCGGTTGCGCCACCTGCAAGTGCGTAAAGCCCGGCATGACAGTATCGTAATGCGCTTCAGCCAGATCCAGCAGGCTGGCCTGCAGCTTGTGCAAGCCAGCAACCACGTGGTCTGTCGTCGCACGTAGCCACAAGCGCACATCCGTCGCCACCTGGTCATTACGGCTTCTACCCGTATGTAAGCGCTTACCCGCATCACCGATCTTATCGGTTAAGCGTTTTTCAATATTCAGGTGTACGTCTTCCAGATCCAGTAGCCACTCGAACTGGCCGCCTTCGATCTCTTGCGCGATTTCCTGCAAGCCTTTTTCAATCGCAGCGAAATCCTGCCTGGAGATAATCGACTGCTCGCTCAGCATCTGCGCGTGTGCAATGGACCCTTGTATGTCATATGCCGCCAGGCGGTAATCGAAACCTACAGAGGCTGTATATTTTTTCACCAGCTCTGCTACCGGTTCATTAAAACGCCCTGACCAACTGGTGTCTTTTTTATTGAGCGAGTTTACTTTTTCTGTCACTTTTCTTTGCCTATCTGTTTTAAACTTTGTCGTTAACGACGATATACTTTCATCTATAAGTATAATGCAAAACAAATACTTTTAAGATACAGCGACTTAAACAAGGCAGCCATACGCCAAAATAAACATGAAAAATACCGGCCGCTTACCCAATATACGCAATCTGGGCATCCTGTTGCGCGTACTCATCATCGCCAACTCCGCGCTGGCATTGATCGCATACACCTTGAGCACTGATCTGGCAGATTTTTTCCTGCGCATGGCAGCCATCTCAGCACTGGCACAGCCAATGCTGTTAAGCAGCCTGTTTTTACTTTACGTCTGCTACCCCCTGATTACCAGGCTGAACTATCAACAGGGGATTATCGCGATATTGGCGCTAGTCATGCTGAGCACCTCAATCATATACAGGCTTTTTGCCCAACTCTGGGTTTTTGATGATTTGCCGGAGTTATCACGGATCCTTTTTGCTGCAATGTTCATCAGCGCATTGACGCTATACTATTTTAACCTGCGCTACCGTGCCCACTCACCGGCCGTGACCGAAGCACGGCTGCAGGCACTGCAGGCACGCATCCGCCCCCATTTTCTATTTAACAGCATCAATGCCGTGCTGTCGCTCATTCGCAGCCAGCCCAAGCAGGCCGAAACGGCTTTAGAAGACATGGCAGACCTGTTTCGCGTGCTGATGGCCGACAACCGTGAACTGGTGCCGCTCGCGCAGGAAATTGCCCTGTGCCGGCAATATCTGGCGCTGGAGAAGCTGCGCCTGAACGAGCGCCTGAATATCCAATGGCAAATTGACAACATGCCGCCGGATGCAATGATCCCGCCGCTGGTATTACAGCCGCTGGTAGAAAATGCGGTTTATCACGGCATTGAGCCGCTCGCCAGCGGCGGCACGATTACGATTCAGATCTATACCAAACTGAATGAAATTCATCTAATATTGAAAAACCCTTACACCACGCCCAACCATCATCAGCATGGCAATAAAATGGCACTTGGCAATATTAAAGAACGGCTGACGCTGCACTTCGATCTTGAAGCCTCACTCAAAAGCAAGCAGGAAAAAGGCGAATATGAAGTACACATTGTCCTGCCCCACCAGAAACAGAAACATTAATGGCTATGCTTAATATTTTAATCGCCGATGATGAGGCCCCTGCCCGCAACCGTTTACGCGACCTGCTGACCGATATCGGCAATACCCATATTGTTGCCGAAGCAAAAAACGGTAAAGAGGCCCTGCAGCGCGCGGATGAATTGCAGCCGGACATCGTACTGCTGGATATCCGCATGCCGGAAATGGATGGTATCGAGGCTGCACAGCACTTGCAGAAATTATCAAAACCCCCGGCGATTATTTTTACCACCGCTTTTGATAATTACGCTATCCAGGCTTTTGATATGAATGCCGTCGACTATTTATTAAAACCGATCAGGCTGGAGCGGCTCGAAAAAGCGCTGCAAAAAGCACGCGCCTTGCAGCCGCTGCAGCTTGCTGCACTCACGCCGTTATCCCCGAGAAAAACACATCTCACAATTACCGAGCGCGGCCGCATACTGTTAGTGCCGATAGACGACATCATCTACCTGCGTGCCGAACTTAAATACGTCACCGTGCGCACGGCAGAACGTGAATATCTGATCGAAGAATCGCTGACGCATCTGGAGCAGGAATTCGACAAACTGTTTATCCGCCTGCATCGCAATTGCCTGGTTGCGCACGCTTATATCCTCGGTTATGAAAAGCGCAGCAGCGATGAATATGGCGAAAAACAATGGGTAGCGCTGTTAAAACACGTACCGGAAACCGTCACTGTCAGCCGCCGCCAGCAACACCTTATCCGCATGACTTAATTTAGCTTTACATAAGGGCGCTTAAAGCGTGTTTAGCCAAGGCTACCGCACAGCTTGTGATAAAATGAAAACTCATTATTTAATAATCAGCATAGCCTGTACCTAGCGCATGAATAATTCCGCCAACCCTACCTCAAATACACCGGCACCGAAAAAACTGGTGATTGCTTCCCGCGAAAGCGCGCTTGCCATGTGGCAGGCACGCCATATTCAAAGCCGCTTGCAGGCACTGTACCCTGAAACGGAAGTCACTATCCTGGGCATGACCACCACCGGTGACCAGATTCTGGATACGCCCCTGGCAAAAGTCGGCGGTAAAGGCCTGTTTGTGAAAGAGCTGGAAACAGCGCTGGCGGATGGCCGTGCCGACCTTGCCGTACATAGCATGAAAGATGTGCCGATGAACCTGCCGGAAGGCTTTGTGCTGGCAGCAACCGGTGAGCGTGAAGACGCACGCGATGCCTTTGTTTCAAACAACTTTGCCTCACTGGAAGACCTGCCGGCCGGCAGCATCGTAGGCACCTCTAGCCTGCGCCGCCAGAGCCAGCTGCAGGCGCGTTTCCCGCACCTGAAAATCGAATCCCTGCGCGGTAATCTGCAAACACGTTTACGCAAACTGGACGAGGGGCAATATGCCGCGATTATTCTTGCGGCAGCAGGTTTAATCCGCCTGGAACTGGGCAGCAGAATCCGCCAGCTCATCACACCGGAACAGAGCATTCCGGCTGTTGGCCAAGGCGCACTGGGCATAGAAATCAGCGCCAGCCGTGCCGATATGGTTGCAGTACTTGCGCCGCTCAATCACGCTGATACGCAGGTATGCGTTGAAGCAGAGCGCGGCATGAGCCGCACCCTGGCCGGCAGCTGCACCGTACCGCTCGGTGCTTATGCAGTATGCGAAGGCGATAATATCCGTATCACAGGCTTTGTTGCCAGTGTGGATGGCAAACAGATGCTGGTAGAAACTGCAACCGGCAGCAGAAATGATGCTGAAGCCTTAGGTAAAGCACTGGCGAACCGCTTAATCGCGCAGGGTGCCGATAAGATTCTGGCGGCGCTCTGACCCGGCTGCCCTAGAAATACTGCCTGACTCGCCCGAACATGACACCCGACCACTTGCTCGCAGGTTTGCATATAGCGGTAACCCGGCCGGTTGACCAGGCACAGAGCCTGTGCAGCAGCATTGAACAGCATGGCGGCACTGCCATTGCGTTTCCGTTAATCGAGGTTTCCGCCTTAGATAATTATCAGGCTTTTGAACAGCAGCTCATTCAGTTGGCCGATACCGACTGGGCCATCTTTATAAGCACGAATGCCGTAGACTTTGCCTTACCGCGCGTACTTGAAAAATATGGCCAATTACCCGGGCAATTAAGATTTGCTGCCATCGGCCACCAGACGGCCAATGCACTAAGCCCTTACGGCATCAATGATGTGCTGATTCCCGAAGGCCGCTACGACAGTGAAACCCTGCTGGCCCTGCCTGAGATGCAAAATGTTTCCGGCAAAACCATCGCGATCTTCCGCGGTGTCGGCGGACGTGAGCTGATGGCAGAAACACTGAAAACACGTGGCGCCCGCGTTTATTTTGCTGAAAGCTATCAACGCATCAATCCGCAGAAAGACACCGGGCTGCTGAATGCACAGTGGCAGCAGAACAAGCTGGATGCAGTGGTCGTTACCAGCAGTGAAGCCATGCGCTATCTGCTGCAGATGGCACAGAATGAAACCTGGCTGCAGCATGTCACTTTATGCGTCAATCATGAGAGAATAGCTGAACTGCCAAGGCAGCTTGGGCTGAAAGTACTGGTTGCCGAAGCCCCGGGAGACGCGGCAATGCTGCAATGCTTATCAAAACTTGTTAAATCACGGCTTGTTAAACATCATGACTGAGCAAGAAACACAGGCGCCATTTGCTTTAAAGAACAAACCTTCCATGGTGAGCATAGGCTGGGTTGTACTGGTGATCGCGGCCCTGTCCACGCTTGCCTGGCAATGGCTCAATACACGGCATAAGTTTAACGAGATTGAGCTATCACTCAGCCAGAAGCTGGAACAATACCAGGCGATCAACAAACAAAGCCTGGCACTTGCCAAACAGGCTGAAGAACGCAGCACCCAGGCCAATATGCGCACCATCGTGCTGGAACAGAAACTCGCAGAATCACGCGATCAGCAAGAAGCCCTGCAAACACTTTACACCCAGCTCGCAGAAAATCGTGAATCGACTGCCGTGGCCGAGGTAGAGCAGCTGCTCACGATTGCCAGCCAGCAACTGCAATTAAGCGGCAATGTAAAATCAGCCCTGCTCGCCTTGCAGGCTGCCTATAAACGCCTTGAACCACTGGAATTGCCGCGTGCGATCCAGCTGCGTGAAACCCTCAATCTCGAAATCGAGAAGCTGCGCGAAATACCGCAAGTGGATGTGATCAGCATGAGTTCACAGCTTACCCATCTATCTGAACTATGCGGAAAACTGCCTTTAATCAGTGAACGCCAGCCTACGCTGAATGCAAAAGCTGCGGCAGAAAAGCTTCCAGCTCAAGCCGAGACCACACTGCAGAAGCTGGTTAACAGTATCTGGGAAGACATCAGGAACCTGGTCACGGTAGAACGCATCAACAAACCAGAGCCGCCATTACTGGCGGTTGACCAGTCTTTCTATCTACGCGAGAACCTGAGGCTCAGGCTGCTGACTGCACGCATCGCCCTGCTGCAGCATGACGAAGCGACTTATAAGGCAGATTTGAACACCGTTAAAAACTGGCTGAATGAATACTTTGATACCAAGCACCCGGACACGATCAAAGCCTTCAATCTGTTGAACAAGTTATCCAGCAACAATATCAGCATTGAATTACCGCAGCTTGCAGAAAGTTTTGCAGCGGTTAATCGCTATAAGCTGACATTGGAACAGAACGACTGATAACCCATGATCAAGCACAGAATACTCTGGTGGCTGCTGATGACCCTACTGCTGGCAGGCCTGGTATGGCTGGCCAGCAATAATGAAGGCTATGTACTGATTGTGCGCACGCCTTACCGCATACAGATTTCGTTTAATTTCTTCCTGGTTTTGTATGTACTGAGCTTTTTAGGATTGCATTACTGCCTGCGCTTTGTGCACTTTTTACGCTGGCTGCCTTTCAAAAGGCGCAGCAAGAAAGAAACCCTGCGCTTAAAAGCGGGCAATGCAGCATTGCTCGAAGGCATGCACGCACTGGCGGAAGGAGACCTGGAAAAGGCCGAAGCCTCTGCCAAACTGGCGCAGGAACTGATACAGAATACTGACCTGGAAAAATTGATTCAGGCACTGGCCGCGGCAAAAAACAAACAGGGCCAGCTATTTAAATAAGCAGGCCCCGTATCGTTACTGCCATTGGTTTATACAGCAGTTGTCGGCGCTGTTACCGGTTTGGCATAATTGAAAGCGTCCGAATAAAAAGCATCTTCCGGCAAACCTGCCTGCTGGAAGCTGACATGGGCAACCTCCACCATGGCCGGTGCGCCGCAGCAATAAACTTCGTAAGCACTTAAATCCGCAATGTCATCCAATACGGCCTGATGCACCAGACCGGTTCTGCCCTGCCAATGATCCTCAGCGACCGCATCCGACAATACCGGTATGAATTTGATATGCGGATGCTCTTTAACCCACGCTTCCGGCAACTCGGGCATATACAGATCCGCGCCCGCTTTGGCGCCCCAATACAGCGTGACTTCACGTTTGATATTGTTGTGTATCATATGCTCGATAATGCCTTTGATCGGCGCAAATCCGGTACCGCCGGCTACCATGATCATCGGTTTATCAGAGTTGTCACGGTAATAAAAACTGCCAAACGGGCCTTCAATTCGCAAAATAGCTTTATCCGGCATTTCATTAAATACATATTCCGTAAACACGCCGCCCGGAATCAGACGCAAATGCAGCTCCAGCAAACTATCCGCATGCGGTGCATTAGCCAGCGAAAAAGCACGGCGCTTGCCGTCTTTAAGCAAAAACTCAACATATTGGCCTGCCATGAACTGCAAACGTTCATTACTAGGCAGCTTCACGAATAGTGCCATGACATCATGTGACAGCTGCTGCTTGCGTTCCACCCTTGCCGGCAGAATGCGTGGCGCTATGGTGCCGATAATAATTTCCCTGCATTCAATGGTCAGGTCAGACAAAGGCCTTGCACAGCAAAATAGCGCTTTGCCTGCCGCTTTTTCATCTTCTGATAATGCGCTGCTTGCGTAATCCCCATAATCAACTTCCCCGCTCACAATCTTTCCCTTACAGCTGCCGCAGGCGCCATTACGGCATCCATAAGGAATATTAAACCCTGCCTCCAAGGCTGATTCCAAAACTGTTTCGTAAACTTTGGCACTGCAGGTATGCCCGCTCGGTTGAATCGTGATTTGATATGTCATGTCTGGTACTTCAATAATGGTTTAATTAAAATTTATATTCAGGGTATTTCTATAAAGGCAGCGTTTGCGATGCAGCTTAACCGTAAGCCAGTATTTGGCTTTTCCAAATAGTTTAAGCAGGCCATCAGCAAAGCGGATGCTCGCAAAAAATGTATTTATAAAAACGCCCTTTAATCTTCACGGCGGAATTCACCTTCTATCACATCATCATTCGCGGCCTGATAAGGTGATGATCGATATGGGTCATCTGGAGATGGCGCGTTTAGTGGCTGCGCATTTCTAATCGGAATCAACAGCAGGGTTACCGCAATAATATCAGTGATCACCCCGGGCAGCATCAACAATACGCCGGCGATCATGTTGCGCAAACTGCCGAATACTGCTTTTGCAGGGTTTCCGCCGGTTGTCATGTTCTGCATCATGCGCAAGCTGAACGAGGATTTTTCTTCACGGATCAGGCGCAGCCCCAGCCAGCCTACTACGATTAAATATAGCAGCAATAACCAGCCGTACTGGTCTGCCAATTCAATCAACAGCCATATCTCTGCAATAGGAAAAGCGAGTAAAATCAAACCTACAAAAAAACGCATGCTATGCTACCTTAAATGTCAAATCAAAAAACCGTCATACAAAATGAAGTCATACTGGTGCTGACCAATATGCCGGATGAAGCAAGCGCCAGGCATCTGGCGGAAACACTGGTAACGCAGAAACTGGCTGCATGCGTAAACCTGCTGGCTGCCTGTCAGTCAGTATACTCATGGCAAGGCAAGCTGGAACATGCCACCGAAGTGCCGATGCTGATTAAAACCAGCCAGGCACAATACAGCGCGCTGGAAGCTGCCATTATAAAAACACATCCTTATGAACTTCCTGAAATAATCACTATCAACGTAGATGGTGGCTTGCCCCGATATTTACAATGGGTAAATGCACAATTATCTGCTGAAGGCTCTACATGTTAAAAAGATTCTCTTATTTTTTATTAATTCTATTCACGATTTTTACGGCTCAGTTAAGCCATGCCGGCAATGCCAGCAGCTTCACTAAGAACCTGTTCAGTAACGATACGGCTGACGAAGAATTTCTGTCACCGGATGCTGCATTCGCATTGGATATTGTTCAAGCCGGCGGCCAAATCAATGCTGACTTCAAGATTGCGCCCGGATATTACCTGTACAAAGAGCGCATCAAATTTGTGTTATCTCCCGATCGCGATCATGAAGTCAAACTACCTGATGGCGACATCAAGAACGACCCCAACTTTGGCAGGATGGAAGTATATCATCATGATTTTACTGGCAATATCATCATCAAAGGCACTGACGGCACCCCAGTCACCATTAAAGCCACGTATCAGGGATGCAGTGAAAAAGGCCTGTGCTATGCTCCGCAACACAAAACTTTTATCATCAATCCACAAGCTGTCAACAATTCAGATAATGCAGCCGGATTAAAAGTTCCTGACAATTCGAATCCAGTCAGCGCTGCCAGTAATACCAATATTTCCGACAACGACAGCCAGGCCGCCAACCTGCTCAAAAGCGGCAAATGGTGGCTAATCATCCTGGGGTTCTTTACTGCCGGCCTGCTGCTGTCATTTACCCCTTGCGTATTCCCGATGATTCCGATCCTGTCTTCAATCATCATTGGCAAAAACGCACACGTTACACGCTTGCACGCATTCAACCTGTCGCTGGCCTACACATTCGGCATGTGCCTGACCTACACGCTGGCCGGTATCGCGGCCGGTCTATCCGGGCAGATGCTGAGTGCAGCACTGCAAACACCATGGGCATTAGGCTTTGGTGCGCTGGTATTTACAGTGCTAGCGCTTTCGATGTTCGGCTTCTATGAACTTAAACTGCCGAGCAATCTTGAAAACGGGCTGATGTCTGTAAGCCGCCGCATCCGGGGCGGAAAATTCTTCAGCGATTTCCTGATGGGCATACTCTCGGCATTAATCATTAGCCCCTGCGTAGCGGCTCCGCTTGCCGGCGCATTACTTTACATCAGCAAAACCAGCGATGTTGTGCTGGGCGGTGTCGCGCTATTTTCACTATCGCTCGGCATGGGCGCCCCGCTGC
>Ga0208116_1000142_pt1 | contig 25116 bp, 19 predicted proteins | sample LakWasMeta9_HOW4_2_FD_183859 | JGI IMG/M metagenome (GOLD analysis project Ga0208116, IMG submission 183859) | Freshwater sediment methanotrophic microbial communities from Lake Washington under simulated oxygen tension - Sediment Metagenome... | ecosystem: Environmental > Aquatic > Freshwater >... | reverse complement strand
ATCATTCCATTCATAACCCGAAATTGGCAAAATCGACAAAAATCACTCGAAATCAAAACCACTTTGGTCTCCGAAATCAGCGAGTCTGTCATGGAGTTCTTTATGTCGATCCAATTCGCTCATATACGCAAAGAGATTCGGAGAACTCCTCCGATTCCGGTAACACCCCAGGAACAAGCCGAATTTGACCAGGCTTATAAAGCGTGGGAGATCAAGAGCGCAGTCATCGGAACGAAACTGCAAGCTTATTTTCCCAATGCGAATATACCCAAAACATGGACGGCTTTTGCCGACGTTTTGACGCGCTTTTACGCCCTGGAGGGCATTGCCGAGCCGCAGCTTCCTGATAGTATGTCATCATTAGCGAAGCAGATTTCAGCCACATTATCCTATGACCTACCTGAGCCGGCGACCTATATGCAACTGCGAGAAGCCGTGCTGCAATGTAAATCTGACATAATCAGCGCCGTTCTACAGGCTAAGATGTCTCTTAGCTGATGGCTGCTTCGTTCTTCCTCCGGACTGTTATGGATTCTCCAGCACGGCACGATTTCTCCGGGCTACACGCTACGGAAAGTCAAAGCGCCTTATGGGCGATCCTCTGCCTGTGTTTTCTCGCAACTCCCTGAAGACTTATCTGCGCTGCGCCATATGAAATTCAGCCCGACTATTTGGGAGATCAACTGCGTTCGGCTGCGTACCTTGATTTTCTGGAAGATGTGGCTTAAGTGGTCCTTTACTGTTTTCTCATCGATAAACAGGGCGCGGGCAATATCGGCATTGGAACACCCTGACATGACTCTTAGGGCCACCTCGATTTCCCGAGACGACATGCCGGCGTATTGCAGCCGGCTGGCAATGTCTTCGCGCCTACGAAAGGGCTCGATTGCGATGATGTTGAGATTTCGGCTTGCAGAATTGAAGGCGTCATTGCCGTTGCCGTCAGACGGCAAGGCGCCCTCGGCTCTTTGCCGATTTGATGTGGTTCCGGCGCGTTTCGCAAAACAGGTGAGCAAACTGGGAGGCCGCCAGGCGACCGCACGCGCTCGGTAGAATTTCGAATCATTACTGAGGCACAGCGATCCATCCTCTTCATCCAGTAGGATCAATTCATTTCGAATCTCCGGCGGGATATCCCGTGCGGTTTCGCTGTTGAAAATGATCCGCCCGTCGGCGGCTAGCACGACTATCTCGGTGCCAAGGTGCACATCCTCATCAAGCAACGCTTTCTGTAAAAAAAGGGCATGGGCAATGTGAGGCGCCAATTTGCTCAACAGATCGAGTTCTTCTGCTTTGAAGTCCCCTCCTTGCATGCTACGGTATAACCTGAGCACCGCCATCGGTTGCCGGTTCCACGCAGCCGCTACGCTCAAGGCATACTGAAAAGGCAGGCGGCTCTGAAAGTCGCTAAACCCTGTTCGAGCCAAATAAGCTTTGGAGGTCAAGTCCGAAAGGCGAATCGCCCGGTTGAATCGCTGCGGCAATGGCAACGCCGTCACAAACGGATCTAAAGGGGTGTATTGTTCCAGATAAAGATTGATATCTTCCGCTGCGAAATTCCAGCCGTATCCTGGCTGCAATTCAAAAGTGCCGCCATCGACCGAGAGGAACATGGCGTTGTGAAAGGGAATCACGAGACGTAGGCCATCGAACAGCGCGCAAGTCATATCGCTAATGTCCGAAGCCTCGTACAGACGGTTGATGAGTTCCAAGAAATGCTGGTGCAAGCAAAGATAACGTGCCATCCATCCTACCTCCCGTAAATAAATCTTACAGTGTATTTCGTATTGGCCGGAAAAGGTTCAAAGGAAAAAATCTTTTGTCATTGGTGTCATGGAGCGGTTTTAAAATTGTTTATAATACGCAGAATATTTTCCTGACGTCTATACGTAATATTACTTATTTGATGTTCGGTTTTTTTGAAAGTGTCGATTCAATTGATGCAGTGTTTTTATGGCTTATCTGTCGCCTCGTTATTTAGTTATAGTCTTTATCTTGTGGCTTAAAACTAACATAAAAATCATATGCTTGGTGTTGTATTTCATGCCATTTTTAATGTGTGCGTGAAATTCCCTACTTTAGTAGGATAGTATTTTTATATCTTATGCTGTAAAAATATAACCGTCGAGATTTGGCGGATTTGGTGAAGTGACATTGGAATTTAAAATATTATAATGTGTATTTATTACAGCCTGGTCTGTCTTTGCAGAGGATGCCTTATACGAAAACAGGCGATATTTTTTATAGTATCGCCGTGGGGCGGCAGCTATCGCGCGCCCCCTGTCAACGCATTATACTCGACATGGCACCATTAAAAGCAACGGAATACCGATAATTAAATATCGAACGTTGTATTTTAATCAATATCTATTGATAGGAGATATCTATGAGTTTCTTAAATGCTGAATATTTTAAGACACAATATATTGATCGCAGTCCGAATGTTAGAAGCCGCTTTATGCGTAACTGCCTTGGGCTTGCTTGTTGTCTCGGTATCTCGCTAGGTTGCGTGAATCTTGCGTTAGCACACGATGATAAAGGGGACCGAAACAAGCATGAATGGGACCAAAACAAGCATGAAAACGATGGACCAGAGGGTCTTACCTATGCTGTTCATGTCAAATTTATCCATGGTGATAAGATCGCATCGGGTGATAAGGTGGATAAGTTTGACACGCTTGAAAAGTTTGATACTTGTTTTACCTTTGCTCCTGATGCCCCTGGGTCCCTTGACATCCATGGGCTTGAAAGCCTTGGATTGGTTGATCCGTTAACTTACGCGCACGATAAGCTGAATATGGACGAGGAGGACTGGCAGGCTACCGGCTTGGTATCCTCTAATTCAGCCGGCTTGCTACCTTCCGATACTAGCAGCTCGGTACCTGAGTTCAGTGTTGGCATTCATGGCAGAACACATCATCACGGAGAAAGGATCAAGGGGGATGGCGTCACCCAGTCCGGCGACACTTTCGTGTTTAAGGGAAAAAGAACCGACTTAGACACGTGCACTAGAGACAATCAAAACATCCCTGATACGCCATCCAGCCCGGATGTCCCATCTAGCCCGGATACGCCATCCAGCCCGGATGTCCCGTCTAGCCCGGATACGCCATCCAGTCCGGATGTCCCGTCTAGCCCGGATACGCCATCCAGTCCGGATACTCCATCCAGTCCGGATACCCCATCCAGTCCGGATACCCCATCCAGCCCGGATACCCCATCCAGCCCGGATGTCCCGTCTAGCCCGGATGTCCCATCTAGCCCTGATACGCCATCCAGCCCGGATACTCCATCTACCCTGGACACCCAACCTATTCTATTCAATAAGTAGTGGTCTAGCCTGTCTCCCGCGCAGCAATTTCTCTCCATGCGTGCGGGAGGCTTTCTGGCCGTTCTCACTCTGACGCTGATCGATACGACGACTTATCACGGCCTAATCACTGCTTTGAAGTCCCCTACTGCGAAATAACCTGATCGCCTCCGTAGGTTGGCGATTTCACGCGGCCACGAAAGGATCTAAAAGCATGTATCGCTCCAGATAAAGACTGATATCCTCCGCTGCGCAATTCCAGTCGTATCCCGGCTGCACATCGAACAGCGCGCAAGCCAAATCGCTAATGTCCGAAGCCTCATACAGGCGGTTGATGCGTTCCAGGGATGCTGGGAAAGCAAAGACAACGGTCCATCAATCACTACTTCCCGTAAATAAACCTTATAGTGTATTTCGTGTTGGCCGGAAAAGGTTCAAGCGGAAAAACCTCCTGTCATGGTAGCAGTTTTTAAATATCAAATTATCCATGATGCTCATAATATCGGGTTAAAATCGATATGTGGTATTGCTTATTTTATTCTCATGGCTCTGGATTGATGGCGTTAATTATATTAAGGTAATGTATTGTTTTTATAAAATAATATATTGATGTTTATTGTCTTTATTGGATATTTTCTTGTTTGTAAAATTATAATAAAAAATCATATGCTTGAGGTTATTGTTAATAATATTTATTAATATATTTATGAAATTACCTGCTTTGGTGCGATGGTGTTTTTATGTTTTTTTAGGTAAAAATATAACCGTCGAGATTGGGCTGATTTGGATTGTTTTGGTTAGGCGTAAAAGTATTATAGGGTGTGTCTGTTACGGCCTAACTTATCTTTTTTGTGGTGGTCTTGTGTAAAAATACCGGTGCTATTTATTATAGTGTTTCCGGGTTTTGATGGGAGGTTTAGCGCACCCTTGCCAACGCGTTGTACTCGACAGGGCGCCATTAAGAGCAACGGAATACCGATAATTAATATTGGGTGTTGCATTTTAATCTATTGATTAGGAGATAACCATGAGTAACTTAAATAATAGAGGTTTCTTTAAGCGTAACTTTCTCGGGTTTGCCGTTAGTATTGGGATCGCGCTCGGCTGCACTAATCTTGCGTTAGCGGAGGATGGCGGTGACTACGAAAAGCACTACGATAAGGGGCCGGGTGGGTTTACTTACGAGGTTGAATTCAAAAACAACTACGGGAAGAAGTTTAAGGATTGTATAAAATTCGATGACTACTCCCCGGGATACGGTCACAGCGACAGGCTTGATCATAAATTCAAATATGCCCATGCTTATATGAATAAGGACGAGAATGCCTGGCATACTACCAGCACGTCAGACTATGACTACGGATACTCCATGTACGGTAGAATACATGATGATGGAGACAAGATGGACGGGTATGGTACGGACGAGTACGGCACCACTTATGAGTTTAATGGAAAAAGAAACAAAGACTGCCATGTAGACAAGGACGATTCCTACTATAGAAAGCCAAGTTAATCAGTAACTTTCTATGAAGTCTCCCGCGCAGCAATTTTCTCTCTGCGCGGGAGACTTTCGGATCCTCCGCTACCGTGGAAAGCCGGGGGTATCCGTTAGCCTGTCTCTGTCAACAGGCCTCTGCAAAGGCGCGATAAAAATCCTCGTCAGCCACCGTCGCTCCGCGTCTGCCCACCAGTGCGCTCGCAAGCGCCTGCGCGCGTTCCAGTGTCGTAGGCAGCGGCCATTGCTGGGTCAGACCCAACAGCAATATCGCGGCAAATGCATCGCCTGCGCCGACGGTATCGATCACGGTCGTTGTGGCAGGCGGTTTGACCGAGACAAACCGATGCTGCCGGTCATAAGCCAGCGCGCCTTGTGCGCCTCGGGTCACGAACAAGGTTTCTAGAGCGAACTGCTCGAAGAACGCCTGCATTGCCGTTTCCAAATCGGCAGGGCCGGGGCATAGCGTAAGCAGTTCGTCTTCGTTCAGCTTGATCCAGTCCGCATCGTGCAGTAATGGCTGTAGTGTGCTGGGCTGCCACCAGGGCGGACGCAGATTGACGTCGATAAAAATCTTGCCTCGATGATTGGCCTTGGCTGTTTGCAAGGCCGCGCGCGAGATCGGATTACGCAGAGCCAGCGAGCCGTGGTAGAGAATGCCTGTGCTGGGCTGTTCCGCCAAGGGGTGCTGGTCGATAAAATCGTAGGCGCAATCGGGGACGATGTCGTAATGCGGCTCGCCGTCAGCAATCGAGATTTGCACGCTGCCGGTCGGATGTATCGTATCGGTTTGCAGCGCATCGGGGCACATGCCCCAGTCGCGCATCAATTGGACGATTTCTCGGCCTTCCGGGTCATCGCCGATACGGCTGATCAAGCGGGGCGCTTGCCCGAAGGCCTGCAAATGCCAGGCGACATTGAACGGCGCGCCGCCCAGAACACGGCTGCCATCCGGGAAATGGTCGAACAGCACTTCGCCGAAGATATGAATCAGTGATTGGTTAGGCATGGTCTTCCACCGCTTGCTGCGCAGTTGAACCGATCAGGAGATCGTCGATCCGGTTGCAATCCGATGCGATCAGCAAGGTCTTTTGTTGCCGGTTCAGCTTTTTCAGGCGCAGTTCGCGTTGGGTCGCGGAACTGCGGTCATGGCCCGATTCCAGATAAACGATCCGCTGCGGCCGGCGGCCGTAGAAATATTTCGCGCCGCGCCCGCTCGCATGTTGCTCGAAACGGCGCCGTACGTCATTCGTGATGCCGGTATACAAGGTGTCGTCGCTACAGAGGATGATATAGACAAACCACATCGCCGGTTTAAACCACCGTGCCGAACAGCGCGCCGGCGCCGGCGGTGAGACCCATCGCGAGCGCGCCCCAGAAAGTGACCCGAACCGCGCCCTTGATCAGGCTCGAACCGCCGGTATAGGCCGAGACGATGCCGAGCAGCATCAGAAACAGCAGCGATGACGACGAGACCGCGAGGGCGGTAATGGCTCCGGGCGCGAACAGCGCGACCAGCAAAGGCAGCGCCGCGCCGACCGCAAAGGTGGCCGCCGAGGTCAGGGCGGCCTGCAGCGGACGGGCGGTGCCTTGCTCAGAAATGCCCAATTCTTCCAGCGCATGCGCGCCGAGCGCGTCATGCTCCATCAACTGGACCGCGACTTGTTCGGCGAGCAAGGGATCGAGGCCGCGCTGGATATAAATCGCGGTCAGCTCGTTCAGCTCATACGAATGGTTTTCCTCAAGTTCCTTGCGTTCGCGCGCCAGGTCGGCTTTTTCGGTATCGGCTTGCGAGCTGACCGAGACATATTCGCCAGCCGCCATCGACATCGCGCCGGCGACTGCTCCGGCAACGCCGGCCAGCAGAATATCGTGCTGCGTGGCCTGCGAGGCCGCAATACCGACGATCAAGCTGGCCGTCGAGACGATGCCGTCGTTGGCGCCCAATACGGCGGCGCGCAGCCAGCCGGTGCGATGGGTGCGATGAGATTCCGGTTGATGGGGGTGCATGTGGGTTTCCTGGTTAACTCAAGCTGTCTTCGGGCAAAAGCAGGCGATCGATCTGGTCTTTGATCAATCTAGCGGCCTTTTCCAATGCTTTCTTTTCCGACCGGTCCAGGTCGGGATGCAGATGGCGGATGATGCCGCGCCGGCCGACCACGACCGGAATACTGAAACAATTATCCTGAATGCCGAGCCAATCATCAAGGTAGGTGCTGAGCGGAATGGTCCGGCGCGAGTCGTAAACGATGGCCCGGATCACCTCGCAGGCTGCCGCGGCGATCGCATAATTCGTGTAACCCTTGGCTTTGTAAACATCGAAACCGGCGCTGTGCACGGCGTTGAAAATATCGCGGCGCGCGGGATTATCGTCGATGTGCTCACTGCCGGCCGAGGCGGCGCTGAACAACGGGAACTGATTCGGACCGTGTTCGCCGAGGATATAGGCGCGTAAATCGTCGGGATGGATCTGCTCTTCCAGCGACAGCAGCGACCGGAAGCGGGCCGAGTCGACCAGGGTGCCGACGCCCATGATTCTTGCGGACGGAAATCCGGAGATCTGCGTCGCCAGATAAGTCATGATGTCGACCGGATTCGTGATGACGAGCAAAATCGCATTCGGATTGTTGCGCGCGAGCATCGGGATCAATTGCCGGAACAACGCAACATTGGCCGGGCCGAGTTCGAGGCGAGACGACATAGGGCTTGAGGTGGGCATCGAGGCGGTCACGACCAGGATGTCGCTATCGGCAACCTCTTCGAGCGCGGCGCTTTCGATGATCATCGAGCGCTCGCAAAAAGCCAGCGCATGTTGTAAATCCAGTGCATCGCCTTGTGCCTTGGCAAGATTCCTGCCGGCCAGCACCAGATGAGCGCAGAGACCTTTCAGCACCAGCGCATAAGCGATCGCCGAGCCGACATGGCCGGTGCCGATGATGGCAATTTTCATGAGTCACCGAACTCCAACAGTTTATAGTTTTGTGGGTCCGCTTTAACTCGTCAGGTAGCCGTTCAAGCGGGGGAATCCGTTATTCCCCATCCCTGAGGCTGAGTATAATCGGAGCAGATTAATCCCTATTAGGATAACTCATGTCCGCTATTTAAAGGAAAGGAGGTGGGCAGAAAGTGCCGCCCACCCTGAATTGCTGATCAACCGTTCAATATCACATCGGCCGCTTTTTCGCCGATCATATACACCGAAGACACGATGAAGAAGCCCGGGATCTTCGGGAATGCCGACGCGTCGACGACGCGCAGGCCCTGGATGCCGCGGACGCGGAACTGACTGTCCAACACCGCCATCGGGTCGTTGTCGGCGCCGATCGGGCAGGAGCAGGAAGCGTGATGGCCCCAGGCATTGTAGCGGACGAAATCGCGCAATTGCTCGTCGGTTTGCACATCCTTGCCGGGCGCGACTTCTTCGGTCAGGATGCCTTGCGCGAACAGCGGCTTGGCGATGCTGCGCACGAATTTGACGCCCTCGACGACTGAATCGAGATCCAGGCCCTGCGTGTCGTTGCCTTCTTCAAAATAGCGGAAGTTGATGTAAGGCCGGTCGCGCGGATCGCTGGAGACCAGCCGGACTTCGCCGGCGCGGTTGACCGTGTGCGCCTTCAGTACGGCCCAGGTCAGGTAGTTCAGGCCGTCCTTGATCAGCTTTGAGTAGCCGGGGAAATAGCCTCTGAAATTGCCGAGCAGGGCGAAGCAGAACAGGTCGGGCAGCGGCCGTTCCTCGAACGATTTTTTGATCACCGCCAGCACCGCGCCGTTGGTCGTGTAAACGCCCTTGTTTTCGTTTTTCCATTCGTTGTATTGCGGGTCACCGGGCGCGTATTTGGCGCCTTTCAGCACTTCCCAGTCCTGAGTCATTTTATTCACGACGCCGACCTCGTAGCGGTCCTGCAAATTGGTGCCGACGCCGGGCAGGTGATGCTTGACCGGAATGCCGTGCTTTTGCAGTTCTTCCTTCGGGCCGATGCCGGACAGCATCAACAGCTGCGGCGTGTTGTAGGCGCCGCCGGCCAGGATCACTTCTTTCGCGGCATAGACTTTGCGCGGCTCGCCGGGCTGTTTGCTCGGATTCGCGTGCGCTTTGTACAGCTTCGCGCCTTTCAGGTATTCGACACCGACCGCGCGGTTGTTTTCGTCGAGGATTACCTTGGTGACCAGCGCATCGAGTTCGATGGTCAGATTGTCGGGATGTTTTTGCTGCACCACCAGCAAGCGTTCGCGGGTACTGTGGCGGTTGCCGTTTTGGGTCGCGAGCGGCGGATAACGGAGGCCGGTCGAGTTTTCCTTGACCAGGCGCCAGTCGTTCGGATCGGCGAGTCCTTCGATCTGCCATTTCAGGCGCTCAAAAAAGTTCGGCAGCGTGCCGGCCGCCTTGAGCGCGGAGTCGAGTATCGCCGCGACCAGTTTTTTGTCCTTGGCCAAGGCTTGCAGCGGCAGCGCGGCTTCGGTCTGGAACCAGCCATTGAAGCCGTGGCGCGATGGATTGATGCCGAGCCAGGTGGCGAGCTTTCTGAGGATCGGCCGGTGCTGGCAGTATTCCATCGACTCGAAATATTTGCGCATGTTGTCGGCGTTCCAGGACGCATCGCCGGTGATCTGGGCCACTTCGTCCCAGTCGGCATTGTGCGGATAAACCGTGATCATCGCATTATGCGCGGTGCAGCCGCCGAGGCAGCCGGCGCGCGGGTAGAGTACGCCTTTTTCGGCCGGGGTGTATTTGGGGTCGAGGGCCTGGAGCGATTCGGTTTCATAATGGCGCACGAAAAAGTCCCAGCGCATCGCTTCGTTTTCAGTCGAAAACGGATGGAAGACCGGCACGTCATAGTCGTCTGGCAGCCGTTTTTCGCCGGGGAAGGCCAGGTTGTCGCCTTGCAGTTTTTTGGGGTCGCCGCCGGCTTCCAGCACCAGCACTTTCTTGCCCTTTTCGGCGAGCCGTGCGGCGACGGTGCCGCCGCCCGCGCCCGAGCCGACGACGATGTAATCGTAAGTTGCCGTATTATAGTTATCGGTCATTATCTGTTCTCCTGCTCTGATGAATGAAGACCGCCCGATCGGTTACGGTCGGGCGGTCTCGCTGTTCTGTCCCTGAGTGTCCGGAGAGAGCGGCGTCGTGCCGCTCCCGATCGAAACGAAGGCTTAGAAAGTCTTCAGGAATTCGATCAGCGCTTTCTTGTCGGCATCGCTCAGGCCCGGCTCTTTATTGGCTTCCTTGAAGTAATCGGTGCCGAAATAATGGCCGCGGTTGACGATGTAGTCGGGACATTTGCTCGCGTTGACCAGAGGCTCGACCGCATTCGCGAAGACCTTCGCGGCTTGCTCATCGGTCGCATCTTTCGGCAGCTTCTTCAGGTCATGCTTGAGCGTGAACAGCACATCGAGCAGCTTGACGCCGTGTGTCAGTCTGTTCCACAAACCGGTGCGTTGATCCAGGTCGATGTTGGTCAGCAGGTTGACCGGCGTGCCTTTCGGAATCGGACCGATTTCAAGACCTTGTTCGCCTGCAAACTTGCCGCCGTCAATCTTGCCGACCAGTTTATCCAGCAGGTCAGGCAGGAAGCCTTTAGGAACCCTGAGATAGCTGGATGCGAAGGTTCTATCGATCCAGCCCGGCAGCATTTTGCCGTTCGCAGTTTGGTACTGGATATTGCCTTTGCGTTTTTCCGGCCACAGCAGTTGCTCGATCGAATTATCGAACGATTGCAGTCTGGCTTCGACCGATGGGCTGGGGTTGAACTCGCCGAGCGCGTTGTTCACAAAGAACGGCGCGGTTGACCACACGCTGACCAGTGAAGCCGGACGGGTAAAGCCGCGGCCGCCGCCCGGCATGTCGAATTGCCAGGGTTTGCCTGTCATCGGATGATGCACGGTGTACTTACCGACCGACGGCAGATTCTTGTACGATTGCGAAGAGAAATCGTTCCAGATGTTGCCTTCAATCGCATTGGTTGCGAGTGGGCTGCAAGCGTTTGTTTCGAGCAAGGTGACCGGTACGCGGAGGTCGGTGGACATGAAGTTGTCCTGCAGGAAATCGTCTTTTTTGACGATCTCGCCGATCGCTTTCTTGAATTCATCCGTTTGCGTCCAGCGCCAGTAATTATCCCAATGTTTCAGGTAATTCTTGCCGACGACGTCGCTACCCTTGAAGAATTCGTAAGCTTTAGCCGGCAACTTGCTGGAATGGCAGCGCGCGCAGCGTTCGCCGAAGACTTCCTTGCCGCGGGTCAAGACGGCCGCGTCCTGGGTCAGATGTTGATCGCCGCCGGGGGCGTTTTTCAGCAGGTCGGGACGGGTGGCGGCGATGAAGAACAGCGCCAGGTCGGGCGTTTGCGCTTCATTCGCTTGCCAGTAGGACGAGTTTTTACGTGATTGCTTGATCGTTATCGGGGTGATGGGCTTGCCGCCGATCAACGGGTTGAAGTGCGTCAACCAATCTTCGCTGAACAGGCCGATATTGATGAAGACGCGGTTCAAGGCGCCGAGCGCTCCGACCGAATCGGAACCGTCTTTCAGAACGTGCGGAGTAAAGACCGTATCCGGGGCTTTGTAGAATTCGGTCAGTGGTCCGGATTTGACATAATCATTCAATTGCCTGTTGTTCAGGCTGCCGCCGCCGAGTTTTTCCTCGCCGAAATTTTTCGCATTCAGCAGGCGCGGTACCAGATTGTAAACCGCGTTCATCGTGCGCGGGTTATTGATGTAGTCGGACGAAATCAACGAGGTATCCAGTGCGCCGGGACGCGAGGTCGCGAACAGCTGGAACGGGAAAGCGCTCGGGTCGGCTTCCCAGGAGAAGATCCGGTCGATCCAGAAATATTGCGCGCCAGGGTTCGAGTTCAGGTTTTCCCATTTCGGATTTTCAGGATCGGCGGGCGGGTTGGTCGGGTTCGGACCGACGTGGCAGAAACCGCAGGACATGCCGACACGGTAAGGCCGGACCAGATCCTTGTTGTTGTAATAACTCGGATCGGTGTAGTAACGTTCGGGATCCCATTTTTTTTCGGCGGCTGCATCGAAGTCCGGATTAGGGAACAAGCGCAGGCCGACGATGCCGGTCGCATAACCGTAGTAGGAGCCGGCTGGAAAGCTGGGCCGGTTGCCGCGCGCGCCGTATTTTACGCCGGGGTATTTTTCTTCATTTTCGAACGGGTCGGGTGCGCAATCTTTCGCGCGCACGTCGAGCCAGAGCCCGAAGCGATCCTTGCGTGGTCCGGTGCCTTTTTCGAAGCAGGGCTCGTTGACCAGGCCCAGGTAGTTCCAGCGATTGCTGCGACTGAATTTGAGGTTGGGGTGATTGGATAGGGTTTTCAGAAAATCAAGGTTACCCACGCTGCGATAACTGATCGTATCCCATAAGCGGTCGTTACCTGCGGTCCATACGATCCAGTTGTTGCGGCCGGTCGCGACGCTCTTGGCTGCCTGTTCCGGGGTAATGCCGGGCACGAAGGGAGCCAGCGTCTTGGCCAGTTCTTCAGGGGCTTTGGTGATGCCATAGTCCATATCACGGAAATAATCCTCTTCCGCGCCTTTCAAGCTGGCGGCGTCGCGTTTCGCGCACATCGCCTCGTCGATTATCTCGCCTTGCTGGTTTTTGCAGACATTACTGCTAAAAAGGATCGCCATGCTTACGCTGCTGTAGCCGGCGAGGCCGAAAAATCCGACGCCGGACAGCATCAGCGCAAAGGCTGATTTTTTCAGTTTCATATGTATTCTCCCCATTATTATTGTGAAAGTCATGCAAATGGATTGCACGGGTGCACTGCGCTATGGTGTGGTTGACCTCCGTTGATGAAGCGGTTGAGTGTGAGATGGCTTGGATGCGGCCACTTGTTCTTCTTATCGCTAGCAATCGGCATCCAGGGCAGGAAAGACAGCATTAACAAGCCCCATTCCTAAAAATCTCGGCATTGCCCACTGCCTTGGCTCAGCGCCGAGGCAGTTCACCCGAGGCCTATCCGTTTTGGATGCTTCCTCGGCAAACTCGGTTAGAATAGTGCTCAACCGCGTTAACGTCGTCGTCTTTGGGGGGCTTGCTCTTGATTAAAAAAGACTTTCGTTAAGGCTGAGTTGGCTAGGCGCCTAACCAAGCAAATCAGTCTGATTTTGAACCCAACCGGGAATTGTTGTCAACCATGAGATTGCGTCAGGCGCGAATAAGGATCATTGAAATGTCCCAACAGTTTCAGATCTCCTGTGAACACCGTACGGATGACCGGCAAGGCCGGATTGTTCAACAAAAGATAAAGGGGTAAGCGATGCCGTTTTCGATCACATGGGTGGCGCACTGCGCCGGGCCGGAGCAGGTCGTTTCGATACAAACGCCAGCCGGGCGGCTGGCTTTGACTGTATGCGGCGATGTGATCGTCAATACCGATTGGCTGCTCGATCATGAGACGGCGCCGCCGCCCAGCGAGCATTGGCAGCGCATGTTCGATGCCTACGGGTCCGGTGCGGACAACACGATAGCGTTGAAACTGCTGGCGCAGGGCAGTCCTTACCGGCGCCGAGTCTGGGAGGAACTGTGCCGGATTCCTTGCGGCACGACGCTCAGTTATGCGGCCTTGGCCAATATCTTAAATTCGTCGCCTCGCGCTGTCGGCAATGCCTGCCGCGACAATCCCTACGCGCCGATCATCCCCTGTCACCGGGTCGTTTCGGCATCCGGCCTCGGCGGCTACTGCGGCGCGACCGAGGGCGCCTTGCTCGACATCAAAATCAAACTGTTACGGTTCGAGGCGGAACAGTGCCGATGAAAGCCGCGGATGCGATCGATCAATACCTGGATGCCGCCTGGGCCGAGCAGGGGCTCAGCGAAAACACGCTGGCTGCCTACGGCAGCGACCTGCGGATTTTCGCAAACTGGCTGAAAGGCAAATCGCTGCTCGAAGCCGATGGCGAGCAGTTGTCGCGTTTTCTCGCTTTCCGCTACCAGCAGGGCATCGGCAGCCGCTCGACCGCACGCATTCTTTCGACCTTGCGCGGTTTTTACGGGTATTATTTGCGCGAAAACCGGGTCCATGTCGATCCGACCGCGCTGATCGAATCGCCGTACATCGGCCGGCCGTTGCCGCAGTCGCTGTCGGAAAAGGATGTCGAACGGCTGCTCGAAGCGCCCGAGGTGTCGAATGCGCTCGGCCTGCGCGACAAGACGATGCTCGAAATGCTGTATGCGACCGGGCTTCGGGTATCCGAACTGGTCGGGCTGAAGTTCGAGCAGATCAGTTTCCGCCAGGGCGTGGTCCGCATCACCGGCAAAGGCAACAAGGAAAGGCTGGTGCCGGTCGGCGAAGTCGCGATGAGCTGGCTCGAAACCTACATGAATCAGGCGCGCCCGGACCTGCTCGGCGCGCGGCCATGCGATTATCTGTTCGTGACAAACCGGGCGGAAGGCATGACCCGGCAGGCGTTCTGGCATATCATCAAGCGCCATGCGAAGAAAGCCGGCATCGGCAAGGAACTGTCGCCGCATACCTTGCGCCACGCGTTTGCGACGCATTTGCTGAACCATGGCGCCGATTTGCGCGTGGTGCAATTGCTGCTCGGCCACTCCGATCTGTCGACCACGCAAATCTACACGCATATCGCACGCGAACGGCTCAAAGATTTACACTCCAAATTTCATCCAAGAGGCTAATACACATGACACAACAGATTCACCCGACCGCTTATATCGCCCCCGGCGTCACGCTTGGAGACGGCATCATCGTCGGTCCGTTCGCGGTGATCGAAAGCGGCGCGGTGCTCGGCGACCGCTGTGAGGTCGGCGCGCATGCGGTCGTGCACGGCCATGTCCGCATGGGGGCGGGCAATATTTTGCACCCGCATGCGGTGTTGGGCGGCCTGCCTCAGGATATCGGCTTCAAGCCGGAAACGGTCACCTGGCTGACCATCGGCGACAACAACGTATTCCGCGAAGGCTTCACCGCGCACCGCTCGACCAAGGAAAACGGGGAGACGAAGATCGGCTCCGGCTGCTTTTTCATGAACAACAGCCATGTCGCGCACGACTGCACGATCGGCGACAAAACCATCTTCGCGAACAATGTCGCGATCGGCGGCCATGTCGAAGTCGGCAGCAATGTGTTTATGGGCGGCGCGGTCGTCGCGCACCAGTTTTGCCGGATCGGATCGTTCGCGATCGTGCAGGGCACCACCGGCCTGAACATGGACGTGATTCCGTTCACGCTGGTCGGCGGCCGTCCGGCCAAGCATTACCGGCTGAATACGGTCGGCCTGAAACGCGCAGGCATCACCGGCGAGCGTTACAACGTGCTGTCGCAGGCGTTTCGTCTGCTGCGGCACAAAAAAAGCCTGGATGCCCTGGAGGAAACCGAGGAGCTGAAGTTTTTGAAGGACTGGCTGGCGGTCAAATCCAAGCGCGGCGTGCACGGCTTTGTCGACATTTCGGCCGATTAGGATGCAGGACGATTTACTAGCGCTCGCAGGCCAGTTGGGTCAGAAGCTGTGCGAGGCAGGCCACCTGCTGGCCCTGGCCGAATCCTGCACCGGCGGCTGGATCGCGCAAAGCGTGACCGAAATCGCCGGCAGTTCGGCCTGGTTCGACCGCGGCTTCGTGACCTACAGCAACGCCGCGAAAATCGCGATGCTCGGGGTCAGTGACGGCACTTTGCAAGCCCATGGCGCGGTCAGCTCGCAGACCGCCTCCGAAATGGTTGCCGGCGCCTTGATGCATAGCGATGCGGATCTCGCCTTGGCCGTGACCGGCATCGCGGGGCCCGGCGGCGGCACGGCCGAAAAGCCGGTCGGTCTGGTGTTTATCGCCTGGCAGCGGCGCGGGGAGGCGTGTCATTGTATTGAACAGCATTTCGCAGGCGATCGCCATGCGGTACGCCGGCAGACCGTGCAGACGGCATTGCGGTGTTTGCTCGGCGTTTATGAGCCGGAAGATTAATTCTGAATCCAGGCATTCAGATGCCGAAGCACATAATTCGGCGCGAGGCGTTCCTGTTCCAGACGGGATTTTCCGTAAAAGCGGTTAAGTAGGCGCTCGAACAGCTGCTGTTCGGTTGCGGTCAAGTGTTCCGGCAATTGTTTATAGGAATCGGTTTCATCGACCATGCGGGTTCGATGTTGCAAAACGGCGGCTTCGTCCATCATCAACGCCCGCACCTGCGGTTGTCGCCGGCGCGCTTCACTCAAGATCGCAAACCCCCAACTGTCGATGTCGCCCCAGTAGCCGATCCGCTTCGTGCGCAGCCAGTCGGCCTCCATCCAGGCGGTGTTGCGGCCGCCGCCGAAAACCGCGATCGTGTCGTCGAGTTCGGGCAGCGCGTAGCCGCTTTGTTTGTTTTCGACGATCAGGATGCGGGCGGCGGGTAGTGGAGACTCCCGCAAGGTTTGTGTATCGAGTTGCAATAGCGGCAGCCCCGCCAGCCGCTCGCGGCTCTGTCTGCACAACGGCCGTACTTGCAGCCAGCCGCCCGGATTTGCGCAGCAATCCAGCCAAGCGAGTAAACCGCCCGTGGTGGTGACTGCATTGGCGTGGAGGCAGTCGAGCAGATCGGCGAGCAGCACCGCATGCTCTTCGACGAATTTGGTATCGACGTCTTGCAGCGGAAGCGCACGCAAAAATGCACTCTGCCCCAGGCCAGGCAGCAATTGCGGCAAAACCTGCGCGACCATCAGCGCATGATCGACAGTCATGCTTTCGATCGCGTCGAGATGCTTGAGCAGCGCCGTGGCTAAGCGCGGGTCGAGAGCGAGCAGCGGGTGCATGCGTTCCTGCCAGCGCCGGCTTCGGGCTTCGGCTGCCGGGCCGAGCACGGCGATCAGGTCCGGCATCGAATCGATCCGCAAGGCAATCGGTACGGCATGTTCGCCGAGGCGTTGATATTTTCGGCTTTGCCATTCCAGTTGCCGAGGATGCGGCCAGGCTTTCCAACTGGCGATGAAGGCGCGAAAATGTTCGAGGTCGGTCAGCGCCTGCTCTTGGGTTGGCGCCTTCAACGGCAGGCGCAGCGGAAACGGGCGTTCGCCGCCCAGGCGTGCGCGCAGATTAAGGCCGTGCAGCCATTCGCGCCGTTCGATTTCGGCAACGACAGCCTTGGGCAACAGGCCCCATGCCCTCATGCGCCGGCTTCCAGCACGATAGCCAAGTCGCCCGCTTGTTGCTGCAAGCGTTGGTCGATTTCTTCCCAAGTCACCTCGCACAAGCGACTTTCGTGGGTCGCGCCGTCGCGTTCGGCGATGATCAGCGAATGCGCCGATTCGCGCGCCAGATTCAGGTTTTTGAACGGCGTAATTAAGTTCACGTGAATATGCAGTTCCTTGAAGATGCGCAGCACCCGGCGGCTGACCGCCTCGGCGGTGTTCGAGAACGCTTCGTCCAGGAACACCGTGCTGTAAACCGGCCTATCGTAACCGTCCGGCGTCAGCACGTAGGCGAGGCTGGCGGCGACGATCGTACCGGCGAAAGATTCCTTTTCGCCACCGGATTTGCCGCTGGACGATTTCAACACGTCTCGGATCGCGCCGTCTTCCAGGCCGATTTCTTCCGCGTAGAACGACAACTGGTGACGCGGATCGAGCAGGCGCAGGCTTTCCAGGGTATTCGCGGTGGACGGCGTACTGGCCTTGTCGAGGATTTCGATCACCTGTTGCAGCGCGGCGAAACGCGCTTCGTGGTCGTCGCCGGTCAATTGCTCCATCACCTGCTTCAACAGGCGGTTGAAATGCTGCACGTGCTCGTACTGGTCGTTTTGAATGCCAAGACGCAAGAAACTCCCAGCCTTGAATTCGGTGCGCGCCAGAACCCGGTTGATCGTGTCGATGCGCTCGCCAATCTCTTCGCGCTCAGAATCGATGCGCTGGCGGATGCCGGCCAGCGACTGAGTCGTATGCTTGTTCAGGCGTTTTTGGAATTCCTCGACCAAAGCCGGCAGGCCATCCTTATCCAGTTGCGCCAGATGGTGCAAATAATCGGGCAGGCTGGCCAGGTCCGCGCCCCAGTCGGCGGTAATCGCTTCCCATTTGCTGCGGAAGCTGCTCATCACCCCGACCGCCTTGCTGACTGCGCCTGACTTGCGCATGCCGGCGCTTTTAATCTGTTTGTCGAGACGTTCGCGCTGCTGCATTTCAAGCTTGTCAGCCGCATCCAATTGAACATCGGTCAGCAAGCCGGTTTTTTGGTGCAACGCCGTCCTAAGAGCATCGTCGAGCCCTGGCGCGGCGGCTTTTAACGCTTGTTCGTGCCGGACGTCTGCGCTTTGCTTGTCTTTGCCGATCTCGGCAACCTTGGCGATTTGCTGTCCATGTTGAGTCTGTAACTGTTGTTGCGCCTGTTTCGCTTCGTCCCATCGAACTTTCGCCTTCGCCAGATCGCCGCCGGCCTGCTCCAACTGTTTGATGTCGTTTTGCAGTTGTTCGGTCCTTATCTGCCAATACGGCGCGTCGATTTCGATCCAACGGAATTCGCCGAGTTTTTCCCATTGCCTACCGCGCCGGCCGATCTCGTCGAGCCACCCCCGGGCTTCGGCGGTCGCCTTGTCGAGTTCGCCGCGTTGCTGAACGAGTGTTTTTTCTTCCTGCTTCAAGACCTCCAGCCGGTTAAGATTCGAGAAACCCAGCTGCCAGGCGCGGCGGTCGTCGATGCGCTGCTGGTCTTTCTTTTCGAAGCGGCCCTTTTCGAGGTGCATCAAGCCTTGCCGGGTCAGCGAAAACGGCGTGCGGTCGAGTTCTTCGGTCGAGCCGACGCAGTCCAGATCGAAATGCGCCAGATGCTGTTTCAGCCAGTCGCGGTACGGATGTTCGCGCCAGGCCAGCTTGCGCAGATAGCCGTGGGTTTTGAATACCGCTTTGTCGGTCGACGCGCGCACGACTTGCGCGCGCACGTGCAGACCGGTGTGGCGCTGGTTCAGCCAGCGCGTGACCAGCGGAAACTCGCTTTCTGGCACCGCCAAGGTGGTGCGCAAGCCACCGAGCGCGCGTTCGATCGCGCCTTGCCAGCCGCGTTCTTCGTCTTTCACGTCGAGCAATTCGCCGAAGAACAGCAGTTGCTCGTGCTTCAGGCCCAGCGCTTCGGCCATTTCATCGCGCAGTTGTTGAAACTTACTGTCGATATTCGAGTCCGGACGGGCTTCGATCGCGCGGATTTCTTCCTGCAAGTCGCGTTGCTGCTGTTGTATGTTCGCTAACTTGGCCGCCTGTTCGGCAAACGCATCCTGCGCTTGTTTTTTGTCCTGTTCGAGATGCACAGCCGATTGTTCGGCCAGTTGCTGATTGCACTGAAAAGCCGTTTCCTGCAGCGCGGTGTCCAGTTGCAGCGCGCCGGCGATTTGTTGATAATTCGCCGCGCGGCGGCTGGTGTCGCGCAGCTTTTCCTCGGCGGCATCCAAGTCTTTTTTGATCACTTCGATGCGTTCGCCGCCGGCCTGTAAATAGTCGGCATGGCGTTGCTCGGTGCGTTCGGCGGCGTCCCTGACCGCTTGTTCCAAAGCCGCCAATTCTGTTTTCGCGGTTTGCAGACGCTGTTCAATCTGCTCGATGCGTACTCTCCACAGCGCCGCGCATTGCTCGCCGAACCAAACCGGCAGGCCTTGCCATTCGGCGTCGAGTTGCTGGAGTTCCTGCTCCGCGCGCAGCAAGTCCTTTTCGACCGCGGGCAAGTCCGCCAACGCCTCGCGCTGGCGGCGGGCATCGAGCAAGCGCTCGTGAATGCCGACCAGATCGGCGAACTCGTTGACTGCCTTGCGCGCGTCGTCGCGCACATTGCTCGGCTCCAACACCAGCTCCCGGATCAACGCGGTCAAATCGTCGATTTTCTTCAATCCCAACGCGCGCGCCAACAGCGCCGGCGCATTCGGATTGTCCATGCGCAAGAGCCGGCGGTAGCTTTCCTGGTATTCCGGAAAGCGGTCGTCGCAATTCGTGATCGCCGGGTCTCGCTTCAAAAAATCTTTAAGCGCTCTCGGATCGCCGTCGCCAAACGCATCGAGCAACTCTTTCAACGAAAGCTTGCGGCGGGCGACCAGATAGACCCGCTTCAAATCGCTCAAGCTGTTGCCGGCATGGGTGATCCAGAACAGCGCGGCGAGCGCCATCTCGGCGCCGTCTTCGGCTTCGTAATTGGCGCAGATGCCAGTCACGACAGCGCCTTCGCGCTTGCTACGCACCTTGGTTTGGCTGCCGTCGTGGGCGCTGCCGAAACTGCCTCGAATGTAGGACATCAGACTGCGGTCGCTGCGGTCGCCCTGGGCCGCGGCGACGTTGAACGCGGCCTTGCCGGCCGGTTGCAACAGCGCCATCAGCGCATCGACCAGCGTCGATTTGCCGGCTCCGTTGTCGCCGGTGACTAGAGTGCCGCCGGGGTCGATGTGCGCGCTGTGCAGGCCGTGGAACGAGCCCCAGTTGTACACCGACAATTGTTTCAGTTTGATCGCGCCGCAACGGTAAAGGTCGGCAATTTGCATCGGTTCATTCATCGCTGGTCTCGCCACCGGCACGTGCGGCCAGCTGGATGTATTCGGAGAGCATCTGCTCCAGAAACGCCGCGTTCACGACATAGCGGATCACCGGCGTGATTTCGTAACGGTCATCTTCGCCGCGCACCGCCGCCAGAATGCGCCGTTCCTTCATGTTGCTCAAGGCGCCGTTCAATTGGCGCTGGTCGCTGCGACTGCTGTTGGTCAACGGCAGAAACGGCCTGAGCGCGGTTTCGATTCGCTCGTTGTCGATGATCACGCGCTGCTCGCCGGCCGCCTCGCGTTCCTGATAATGCTTGCGCAGCATCAAAAGCAGCAAGGTGTCGTACAACGATAAGGTACGCCGGCTAATCAGCGAGCCGCCGTCGTCGTCTTCGTCGCCGTAGTCCTCGCCGGCTTGCGACAGTAAAATCGCCATGCCGGCCTTTTCGTCCAGCAGCAGACGCAGATTGATGTCCGCCAGATGTTCCTGAATTCCGACGCGGTAGCGGCATAGCGCCTCGAACAGCAGGCGCTTGCCTTCGGCCATGATCACGCCATGACGCAGCAAGGCGATCAGTGCCCGCCGCGCTTCCAGCGGCAGGCGGCCTTGCAGGTCTTCTATGATCGGCGGCGCCGGAACTGCGTCTGCTTCGAGTGTTGGTTCAGGCTCGGCTTCGGCGGCCGGCGAGATCGGTGGCGGCGGCGTTTCTGTTTCCGCCTGGTTTAGCAGTAAGTCGAAGAAATTGGTTTGGTTGTAATCGCGGTTCATAATTGCAGTTCTTCGAGGCGTTTGGGAAATTGCTCGGCGCTGAGCAGATAATGCGGAATCTCGGCCTTGAATTGCCGTCCGTTGCGGTCGGTGATACGCACGGTTTCTCGATCTTGCAGTTCGGTCGCGCCGACGGCTCGCGCGACCCGCAAACAGGCGACCAACTCTTCTAGCCCGGCCTTGACTGGCCGACGTTCGATCAGCGCCGCGACTGACAGCGGAATGCGACTGCCGCGCAGGATTTTGTACATGTTCTCGGCAACCTGCATCACCTGCACCGCATGCAGTTGCCCCAGCATGGCCGCGCTCGGCGACGAGGCATTTTGCTGCGCCTCGATGCCGCGGGTGCTCAATTGCTCTTCCGGCATTTTCAAACGCAAGCTGTCCGGCGCTTGCAGCCTGACCATGCCGGTCGCCACCACCAAGCCGGTGTCATGGCGCAACGAAATCTCGGTGTCCTTGAAACCGACCGCCAGCTGTTCGAGCTTGCCGAGCAGCCGGTCGACCGCGCGCATCTCGCTCGCGGCGCCGCTTTCGACGAATTGGCGCAGCTTTTCCTCGGTGCGGCGACGCACTTGAAACACACGCTCGCTTTCCTTGTTCAATTCGCGCATCAATTTGCCGAGAAAGCGCGCCTGGGTTTCGTTCAGGTTTTTCGCGGCCGGCCGGGTCAAAACCGCTTTCAACTGCTCGCGAAATTCGGTGCTGCGGTTTTGATCGCACAGCAACTGGAAAAAGCTGTCGAAGGCGCGTCCGGCGTCGCTGCCGGCCAGTAATTGTTCCTGCTCCAACAATTTCAAAATGACCGCGCCGCGGCTGCCGCCGGATTCGATCATCTCGACCCTGAGGTTTTGATCGAGCTGGCGAATGTCGTCTTCGACCCGGCGAAAATCGCCGGTCAACACTGAAGCCAGTTGATAAATTTCGATGATGCGCTCGCGCTGTTCGGCGTCCGACAACTCGCGCACGATTCCCGCGTCCAGATCGTCCAGTTCGCGCTGGATTTCGGCCTTGCGCGCCTCCAGCAAGGCCATTCGTTCGCCGGGGTCGGGACTGATCGCGACCGACAAATCGCGCACCGCGTCCTGCACGATGCGCAAATGCGAGGCGGTGGCGCTACTCTCGCGCTGGTCCAGCTGCCGGCAAAAGCGCAACGCCACTTCGCAGGCGTCGGTTTTGCTCAGGCGGTCATCCAATTCGCGCAGCCAGCCGGCTTGTATCCATTCGCGTAGATAGCTGGCCGCATTGGTCTCGCTGTCCCTGCGCCCTTGTTGCCGCCAAAGTCCGAGTTCGCTGTCTAACGCGACCTTGGCGCGGCCGAACGCGACGTCGTTGCTGTCTTCAAACAAATCGGCGATGAATGCCAAAATCATCGGCGCATTGACCGTCCGCAGCAAACGCCAAGCGGCATGTTCTTTGTGCAGACGCCGAAATCGGGCGTTTAATTCATAAAAACTCATGAAATTCCGATCGAAAGTTGATCGGATGATTATAACGCATGTTCAATCGGCGCATTGTATAGGGAGGGCATGCGCCGGGATGAACTTGGCGGGTTGATAAATTGTGCGGATTTCAAGACTCCATCTGCAAAGGCTTCTCGGCCGTCACCGGCACCTGTCCGACGCATTTCAACACGCATTCGTCGATCGACTTTTTGACGATGGCCGAGCGGTAGCTTTGGTCGACCTTCAGCCAGCGGTCCGCGACCGAGGCGGACAAGCCTTCGTCGAGGATCGCTTGGCGCAGGATTCGTTCGCGCAGATCGGCCATTTCGTCGGTGATGAACATGTGCATGTGCACGAAGGCCGGAGTGTCGCCGGTGTAGGTGTTCGGGCCGTTGAAGGCCGCGACCATGAACTGGGTTTGCTTGGTGATCAAGACTTCTTCCGACTTGCCGAAAAAGAATTGTCCGAGCCAGGGATGGTTGAACATCACTTCGTAGAAACGCTCGTGCACCCGGTAAACGCCTGCCTCGCCGCCGATTTCATCCAGCAGATTCGGGTCGTAGGTGCTTTCGTCATACAGCGGGCGCGCTTCGGTGCGGCGATCGCATGTACTCATCGCCTGTTTCATCACGCGGGCGACGTCGTCGAAAACGCCGTTCCAGGCAGCTTGCAATTCGGGCGTGAAGCGGTCGCCGAGATGCTCGGCGAGCGCTTTCAGCAGCGCCTGTTTCAGCGTGTCGAAATGCTCGATCTGCGCGCCGTATTTAACCAGATGGCGCTCGCCCAGTTTGACGACCGATTCGGCGATGTTTTCGAGATATTTGACGTTCTGCAGCGCGGCCAGCATGTTGAAGAACTTCCGGTTCAGAAACACGGTGTTGCCCGGCAGGACTTTTTTCAGATTGATGTCGAGATGGAACAGTTCGCGGTAGAACAGGCGCGAAAGTTCTTCCCGGCTGTCCGCGATGTCGTCGATGCAGTTTTTGACTAACAATCTTTGGGTTTTCATGGCTCAATCGTATTCATTTAATAAGGGGAGGGGATGCCGGGCGATTCAGCCGAGCATTTGCTGAACCATTTCGATTTCATCCTTGGCGATGTCCAGGATCGAGATGCTGCCGTCCGCGTTGAGATGGCTGGCGATCTTATGATAGGCCGGCAGGGTGCCGATCTTCGGCAGCGTTTTGACGCCGACCTTGCCGATCAGGCTGTGTAATTGCGCCAGCATCACGATGTCCGCGTAATCGGCCGGTGCGCCGGTATTGCGCTGCCAGTCTTCCGAGTGGGTCACGACATCGTCGAAGTCGGCCGGAAAATTCCATTGCCGGATGAGATTCAGGCCGACCGGTCCGTGCAGGCTGTCGATCGTTTCGTTCAGATGATCGGCGTTCAAGGCCAGTTCGATGTGTTGATCGGCAAAGGTCAGTATCGGGACCTTGCCGATGTCGTGGATCAAACCGGCCAGCATCGCGCGGTCGGGGTCGAAACCTTTCGCCTTGTGCGCCAGCACCGCGCTGATCGAGGCGACAAAGCTGCTGTGCGTCCATAGCTCGATCATTTTATGGCGGATGAACGGCGACCTGGCGGTAAAGACCGATTTTAGCGAGAACGCGGTGATAATATCTTGCGCGGCCTTCAGTCCGAGCCGGGTGATCGCTTCCGGACAGCTTTCGATCGTCTTGCGGCCGCGGTACAAGGCGCTGTTAGAAATCTTGATCAGGCGCGCGGTCAGTGAAGGATCGATCTGCACGATGCGGGCGATTCGGGTGCTGTTGGCTTTTTCATCATTGATCGCGCGGCGGATTTTGAAGGCGACCTCGGGGATCGTCGGCAGGATCAGTTCGTTGTTTTCGAGATGCCGGCGGCACGCCTCAAGCAGCCTGTTTTCGGCTGGCATGGCGTTGGAGGCAGGGGGGATCGGTTCGGCAACTGGCATGGAATGGCTTTAAAATTCGGACAATGAGGCAAGTTTAGTTTAAAATTCGCCTCTTTGTGCAAAGGCCGAGCGGCCAAGATTTTCTTATCATGCAGGATACATCGACCGAGGTCATCGCGACCTTAACCACGATACGGGACTATATTCGTTGGGCGGCCAGCCGCTTTAGCGATGCCCAGGTTTATTTCGGCCACGGCTCGCTGACCGCAATCGACGAGGCGGCCGGATTGATATTGCACACGCTGCATATGCCTTACAACGTGTCGCCGTTTTACCTGGAAGCGGTGCTGACGCATCCGGAACGCCAGGCCTTGATCGACATCGTCGAGCGCCGGGTCAACGAAAGGAAGCCGGCCGCGTATCTGACCCATGAAGCCATTTTCGCAGGCCTGTCGTTTTATGTCGATGAGCGGGTCCTGGTGCCCCGGTCGCCGATCGCTGAGCTGATCGAACAGCGTTTTGCGCCCTGGGTCGACGAGGATAGCGTCGATGCTATCCTGGATTTGTGCACCGGCAGCGGTTGTATCGCCATCGCCTGCGGCTATGCATTTCCGACCGCTTCAGTCGATGCGGTCGATTTGTCGCCCGATGCGTTGGCGGTGGCCGAAATCAATGTCAGGAAGCATCAGTCCGAGGATTCGGTGACGCTGTATCAGTCCGACTTGTTTGATGCGCTGCCGAATAAACGTTATGACATCATCGTCAGCAATCCCCCGTACGTCGCGGTCGC